>Ga0335083_10000027_pt1 | contig 307236 bp, 256 predicted proteins | sample Lox_Sample_42_FD_206716 | JGI IMG/M metagenome (GOLD analysis project Ga0335083, IMG submission 206716) | Soil microbial communities from Loxahatchee National Wildlife Refuge, Florida, United States - Lox_Sample_4.2 | ecosystem: Environmental > Terrestrial > Soil > Wetlands | place: USA...
TTCGGGTTGTGCTTCCCTAGAACCTTCGTGATCGCCGCCGTCAACGTCGTCTTGCCATGATCAATGTGACCAATCGTCCCAACGTTGCAGTGCGGCTTTGTCCGATCAAATTTTTCCTTTGCCATTTCCTTTTCCTTGTGTAGCGCGGGCATTCCTGCCCGCGAAATCATCTTAAAAACTTATGAATACTGATAAACCCGGTGAAACTTTGCCCGCAGCAGCGGATTCACTTCCTCAACCTTGGACAGGTAATACTCCCTCACCTGCGCCTGATCGGAAACCGCCATCGCCTGGTACAACGACTGCGCCGTTCCCGCTATCTTCCCGGCAACCGTATCGATCACGTTTGCCGCCAAAATCCGTTCCCAATCCCGAGCTCTAATTACCGCGCTCTTCAGCGACTTCAAAAACTTCTCAACCTGCGCGCTCGCAAAAACGAAATCAATAGCCTTCTTCAGCTCTCCGAACTCACGCTCGCTGACGACCTTGATTGTCGCTTGCTCAAAAGTCATCGTCTTGTCATCCTGAGCGAGACGCCTTTTGTCTCGCGAAGGACCTAGGCGCGTCGCGTGAAGCGTCGCGCCCTTTGCGACGCACAAACCACGCGCTTGGCTCGCTTCCATATTCTGGAGCGGGAGACGGGAATCGAACCCGCGACCAACAGCTTGGAAGGCTGTGACTCTACCACTGAGTTACTCCCGCCCTCTAAACCAGCTGTCAGCTCTCGGCTGTCAGCTCTCAGTACTTCTTTCATCGGTCCCGAACGCTTGCGCTGTTGCTCGCAACTCGCAACTCGGAACTCGCTACTCATGGAGCCGATGACCAGGATTGAACTGGTGACCTCTCCCTTACCAAGGGAGTGCTCTACCAACTGAGCTACATCGGCTCTAGTACACCCTCAGCACTACTCCGCCGCCTTTGATTCCGACTGCTCTTCAATTTTCGTCCGCCAGTAAAACAGCACCGACTTGAACACCAGCAATCCCAGAATCATCAGCGTCCCAGTTCGCAGCTTCAGATTCCAGCCTGAAATCGGAATCGCTTCATCAGACAGCGTAGTCCAGGCCAAAATGCCGAGTACCGCATACGCCGCCAGAGCCAGTGCGAACTTCTTCTTGATCGTCAACTTCTTCTACCCCGCAATCGCCAACTCGATCACGGCTCGCTTCAGTCAAACCGAAGCTTGCAACTGGTGCACAGGGGAGGATTCGAACCTCCGTACCTCCTGAGAGGGACAGATTTACAGTCTGTTGGCTTTAACCGCTCACCCACCTGTGCAAATCCGAAACTTCCGCCGAGATGAACGCGCCCAAAACACACCTACGTCACAGCCCATCTCGTTCTCCACTTCGCAGCTCGGGAAACGTAATGCGGGGACTTCTCGCCTGACAGTTACACTCGCCGGAATATTACCTGATGAAGTGCGTTATAACCGTTTGCGCCTCGCGCGCGTGTCTCCGCGCAAAAACAAGTTCCGGAATTTTAGTCCTTGGAGCTGGCGAAGGGATTTGAACCCCTGACCCTCTGATTACAAATCAGATGCTCTACCGACTGAGCTACGCCAGCGGTGGAAGCAAGTCCTTTCAGGCACAATACTTCCCTAATCCCTTCCTGATTGTCCGGGACAATTATTTAAGGTACCACAAGGGGTATAGCCCTGCAACCAGAAGAATTTAGCCCGCTGCGTCAACAAAGACTTCCTCCAAAGGGCTTCGCGCAGCCCACGCCGCGCCTGATATTTCCGCTATCATAGTCAGTCTCTCGCCTGAAGTTTACTTTGATCGCGCTGGCCTGCGACTTCTGAAGCGAAACGACAAAGGCTGAGCCGCAATGCTGATCTTCCGTAAACCTATCCCCAATATCGACCACCCCGAAATGCCCGCCGACGTAGTCATCGTCGGAGGCGGGCCCGCCGGCATGGCCTGCGCACTGCGCCTCTCTCAACTCATCGATGCGCACAACACTCAGCATCCCGACACTCAGCTCTCGAAAGAAAACATCTACGTCCTCGAAAAGTCACGCGAGGCCGGCCAACACTGTCTCTCCGGCGCGCTTCTCGATCCGCGCTCCATGCGCGAACTTCTCCCCGGCTTCGAGAAGGAAGCTCCGCTCGACGCCGAGGTCCACAAGGAAGGCGTCTATTTCTTCACCCGCACCGGCCAGTTCAAGCTCCCCATTACGCCTCCGCCCCTTCGCGACCACGGCAACTATGTCATCTCGATTAACAGGTTCGTAAAATGGCTCGCCAGCAAAGTGGAAGAAGCAGGCATCACCATCTTCACCGGATTCGCCGGGTCCGAACTTCTATATGACGGCAACCGCGTCACCGGCGTCCGCACCGACGATAAAGGCGTAGACAAGCAGAATCAGCAGAAGTCAAACTTCGAGCCCGGCTACGACGTCAAAGCCAAAGTCACCATTCTCGCCGAAGGCACTCGCGGCTCGCTCACCAAGCAGCTAATCCAAGAGTTCGACCTGATGAAGGACCGCAACCTGCAAACCTACGGCGTCGGCGTGAAAGAACTCTGGGAACTCCCCGCAGGCCGCATCGAAAAAGGCGAAGTCATCTACACCATGGGCTACCCGCTGACCACGAAAGAATACGGTGGCGCCTGGATATACGGCTCAAGCGACAACGTCGTCTCGCTAGGCTTCGTCACCGGGCTTGACTACTACGACCCGCGCCTCGATCCGCAACACGTGCTTCAGACCTTCAAGCAGCATCCCTTCGTCGCCAAGCTAATCAGCGGAGGCAAGATGATCCGCTACGGCGCGAAATCGCTTCCCTATGGGGGTTGGTGGTCATTGCCGCCGCTAGCTGGCGACGGCTGGATGCTCACCGGCGACTCCGCCGGATTCCTCAACTCTGCCCGCCTCAAAGGCATCCATCTTGCAATCAAGAGCGGAATGCTCGCGGCCGAAACAGCCTTTGAAGCCCTCACCAAAGATGACTCGTCCAAATCGACTCTCAGCCAATTTCAGACCCGGGTCGAGTCCAGCTGGATCAAAGACGAGCTCTGGCAAGTCCGCAACTTCCACCAGGGCTTCAAGAACGGCCTGATCGGCGGCATGATCAATGGCGGCCTGCAAACGTTGCTCAAGGGCGGCCCGTTCACCCGAGTTGCCTCTCATGCTGGATACGAGAACCTAAAGCCAGTCAGCACGCTTCCCACCGATGGCGGCAAAGAAGCCAACCTCATCGGTCCCGCCAAGGGCGATGGCAAACTAACCTTCGACAAGCTCACCGACCTATACCACTCCGGCACAAAACACGAAGAGGATCAGCCGGCCCACCTCGTCATCCACGACACCAACATCTGCAACGAGCGCTGCGTCAAAGAGTTCGGCAGCCCCTGCCAGAATTTCTGCCCCGCCAACGTCTACGAGATGCTTGACGACTCAGCCGCCCCCAACGGCAAACGCATCAGCCTCAACCCATCCAACTGCGTGCACTGTAAGACATGCGACATTCAGGATCCGTACCAGATCATCACCTGGGTTCCACCCGAGGGCGGCGGGGGCCCGAACTACGACGGCATGTGAAGCTAATACTTCCGCGAGTATCAAGGGTCAACGTCCGTCTGTAAGTACTGGTTGCTCCCCCACTGCCGGTATATACTGCGTGCGTACTAGTTGATGTGTCGGGTCTCGGCTGGACGGAGCACCATCAATTTCTAATACCGCTCCGCATAGAAAGCCGGTGCAGGCGCACTTAACTCATATGCGCCCCAACTCGGCGCCGGGCAGGAAGCGTTTACGCGGCCTTCCCGGGTGGAGGTATCTCTGTGGATGTCATTTTCATACGTCTTATATTTGTCATCATCGTTGGCATTATCTGCTTTGTTATCCACCCGTTTAACCTGCCTTCCAACTATGACGCGGTAGTCGGCTTGGTAATCGGCGGCGCCATCGTCATCTTCGAGTGGCGTCTGCGAGTCATGAGCCTGAAACGGCTGATCGGCTCCGCCATCGGTAGCGTGCTCGGGATCGTCGGCGCTTACCTGTTCGCGATCGTCATCCGCAACAGCATTCCACCCAGCCCCACGCAGAGCTTTCTCCAGATCATGGTCATGCTGATCATGGCCTATGTCGGCCTGGCGGTCGGCGCCAACAAAGGCGACCTGCTCAACCTCGCCGCGCTCGGCGGAATCTTCGGCGGCGAAAAGCAGGGCAAGAAGAGTTACAAGATTCTCGACACCAGCGTCATCATCGACGGGCGCATCGCGGACATCGCCGAGACCGGATTCCTCGATGGCCTCATGGTCATTCCGCAGTTCGTGCTGCGTGAGCTGCAGCTTGTCGCCGACTCGGCCGACTCGCTCAAGCGCAATCGCGGACGCCGCGGCCTCGACGTCCTCCAGCGCCTGCAAAAGACCGCCTCGCCGCAGATCCAGATTGTCGAAGACGATTTCCCCGCCGTCCGCGAAGTCGACATGAAGCTGATCGAACTCGCCAAGGTCTACGAAGGCAAGATCATCACCAATGACTTCAACCTTAATAAGGTTGCGCAGCTTCAGGGCGTGGCCGTGCTCAACATCAACGAGCTCGCCAACTCGCTCAAGCCGATCGTCCTTCCCGGCGAGATCATGCGTGTCTTCATCCTCAAGGAAGGCAAAGAGTACAACCAGGGCGTTGCCTACCTCGATGACGGAACCATGGTGGTCGTCGACAACGCACGCAAGATGATTGGCAAGACCATCGACGTCTCGGTCACGTCGGTTCTGCAAACAACCGCCGGCAAGATGATCTTCGGGAAGTGGGACGAACGCAGCACAAGCCGCCACGATTCCAAGACCTCGACGAGCTCGCCGGTTCCCGTATCCTCCGCCAGCAGTTCCGGAAGCGTTTCGTCCGACCCGGCGAAGAAGCCGCTGCCCATCGACCGCGCCGCCGACTAGCCCTTTGCTCTGCGGATTGCCAATCTCGGAGACCGCCGCGGTTTCTGGGTACTGGCAACCGGGTACTGGATACTGTCGAGGCGTATACTGATCGTCCCGATGCAGGTTTTTGTCATCATTCCGGCGGCCGGACTCGGCACGCGCATGGCTCCGCCATCGCCCTCGGCGCCGACCAAACAGTTCAAGGAACTCGGCGGCACGCCGATCCTTGTACATACGTTGCGCGTCTTTGCCGCCAGCGACAAAGTACATGAGATCGTCATCGCCCTGCGAAAAGACGAGATCGCCGGCTTCCGCGCGCAACTCGAACAGCATTATCCCGAAATCCTGAAGAAGCCCTTGCAGATCGTCGAAGGCGGCGAACACCGGCAGGATTCAGTTGCCAACGCCTTGAAAGCTCTTTCCGCGGATGCCGATGACATCGTGCTCGTCCACGACGCAGTCCGTCCTTTTATTTCGGGTGAAATCATCGGTCACGTGATCGAGGCCGTCGAGAAACACCAGGCGGCAATCGCCGGCTGGCCCGCGGTCGACACCATCAAGCAAGTCGAGCGCACCGCCGATGGGGCCATCATCAAGGCAACCATCCCTCGCGCCAGCGTAGTCATGGCGCAGACTCCGCAAGGATTCCGCTTCGACCTGCTAAGAAAAGCCTTCGACGACGCAGCAACAGACGGATTTCTGGGAACAGACGAGGCTTCGCTGATCGAGCGCGCAGGCGTTCCTGTAGCCGTAGTAATGGGTTCGCCGAGAAATATAAAGATCACGACGCCGGCAGATATGGAACTGGCGGAGTTTTACTTGAAGACCGGCGCCTAGTCGTTCGCCGGCGAATTCCTAATCGAGAAGCCAAGAGTCGCGAACGAAAAAAGAAAGAGAAATTCTCGGCGTTCTCCGCGTCTCGGCGGTAAGACTTGGTTTTCAACGCAGCTTGGGTTTCAACGCATGACCCCACAATTCCGCATCGGCCAAGGTTACGACTCGCACGAGTTCAAGGCTGGAATTCCGCTTATCATCGGCGGCGTCAAACTCACGCACGATAAGGGTCTAGGCGGACATTCCGACGGCGACGTTCTTCTGCACGCCATCACCGACGCCCTTCTCGGCGCAATTGCCGGTCCTGACATCGGCTCCCTTTTCCCTCCATCCGATCCGCAATGGAAAGGTGCGGATTCCGCCGTCTTTCTTCGCGAGGCCTTGCGGCGCGTGGCCGCGGCTGGCTACTCGCTGGCCAATCTCGACTCCACGCTGATCCTCGCCGCTCCGAAGATTGGGCCACACTCTGCAGCAATCCGCCAGAGCGTCGCCAATCTCTGCGGGATCCCAGCCGATTGCGTCGGACTCAAGGCAAAAACGCCCGAAGGCACAGGCTCCGACAACGCCGCGATCGCTCATGTAAGTGTGCTCTTGCAGCGCATCTAGTCACTGAGAGTTGTTCGCCACGCCTACTATCTCGCATCGGAGACAACCCCGTCCTCCGCACCTTTTTCTTCGCCGCCTTCCCTTGAACCGCAGTACAATTTTGCGCGGAGAATTCTCTCACCTCTCCGAGGAGCTGTTCCCGCCCGCTGAGACGCACACCCCCTGAGGCGAGTCCCCCATCAATTCTCGCATCGCATGTTCGCTCTTGCTTCAACGGAGCACGCAGTCACTAGTGTGCCGGTGACGGTCTTTTTTGATAGTTCAAATCGCACCAAATAGGAGACACGAATGAATTTGGGAAAATGGATTTTATCCACTCTGTTGTTTCTGATACTCGCGGCGGGCATGTTGTGCGCGCAGATGCCGGTCGGACCGAATCGTCCGGCCACCGTGCCATCCGATTACGTGATTACGCCGTTCGGTTACTTTCATCCTTCTTGCGTCCGGGAAATCAAGGAAACGGAAACTCTGCTGGCCGACGGCCGCATCCGCTTCGCCAATGGAACCGAGGAGGCCAATGTCCCGTTCTGTAACTATCCGCGCTACAGGGCGTCGGGTGAGATGGTTGTCGAAGGTGTGAGACCTCCTTATATCAGTTGGGACTGGATCGAGGCCGGTCAAGTCTACACGCATAGCACGACCTACGGCAGACTGAAGACCTTCTGGACCGTCCCCGCCACCCCGACTACGAACGATGGTCAGACTTTGTTCTTTTTCCCGGGCTTTGAAGATCTCGACAACGTTCAGCTCATCATCCAGCCGGTACTAGGATGGAACGATGGGCAAAACGCCGGCCCCTGGAATATTGCCAGCTGGAACTGCTGCCCCAGCGGCACGGCAAACTACAGCACGCCCGTAACAGTGAATGTGGGCGACCAAATCCAGGGGATTATCAAGAGCACATGCAAGGCTGGGAATCCTTCCTGCTCGACCTGGAATATCACAACCAAGGACATGACCACGGGGAAGAGGACGATTCTGAAGAACACGCCGAGCGAGGGGCAGACCTTCAACTGGGCGCAATCCGGTGTACTGGAGGTGTATAGCATCTACCAATGCAGCGACTTCCCGCCGGATGGCTCCATCACGTACAGCAAGGTCGCACTCTTCGATTACAACTTCAAGAAGATTAAGAATCCGGGCTGGAGTCCCATGTATTGGGTGCAGCAAGGCCAGACCACGCCGTGGTGCAACTATTCCGTGACCACGACGCCCACAACCGCAACGCTCGAGTATCAATGAGAAATGGCGCGGCGGGCAGCCATGCCCGCCGTTTACTTATTCGCAAGACCGCGACAAGATCCTTATGACCGTAGCGCCGGCGTCTCGCCGGCGGTTACTAGGGCGTCCCGCCCTCGTCAGCTGTAATTCAGCCGGTCTTGCTACTGGTGTTTCCGCGCCGCTTCGATGAACGCGCGAAAGATCTTCTGCGCCGGCTCCGCCAGGTCCGGCCCGTCATGAATCGAGCGCTCCGGATGCCACTGCACCGCCAACACGAAATGATCGGGCGCGGTTCCTTCGAGCGCCTCGATCACCCCATCCCTCGGCGAGGTGGCCACCACTCGCAGCCCATTGCCCGGCGTCTTCGCGGACTGATGATGCGATGAATTCACCGCGATCGGCTGGCCATTTCGCGAGCCGACAATCTCGGCGAGTCGCGAGCTGCTGTCGATGGTCACGTCATGCGCGTGCGGCACCGCCCGCCCGGCGCCATGGTTGATATCCGACTCAATGTGCTGCACGAGAGAACCCGACCGGTAGACATTCAGCAACTGCAATCCGTAGCAAATGCAGAGTACCGGTTTGCGATTACGGTAGGCGGCATCGAGCAGTAAGTGGTCAGCCGACTCGCGCAACGAGTCGATCTCTTCTGTCTTAGCGTGGCGCGCCTCACGATACTTCTGCGGATCGACGTCAGCCCGGCTGCCCGGCAAAAGCACCGCATCGCAGCCTCCAGCCTGCTTCGCGATCTCACTCGCGGACTGCCCCAGTTCAACTCTCACCGGTTCGCCACCTGCGAGTAGCACCGCTTCTTCGTACTGTTTCACTGCGCGCTCGGCATACGCCCGGTCTGCCGAGTGCGGCATGGGAATGGCTACGCGTGGCGCCCCCGAAGCCTTTGCAACGGAATCTGTCATGACTTGCTTCCTTTTGGAACGCGGTCAGTGCTTGAGCGCCGCACGCGCGATTGCGTCCAAAACTCTGCCCTGCCGATAGTTTCGGATCTCCATTGCCGTGGTGGCGACGAGGGCGACAACCCCGGTCGACAGCGCAATAGGAAAGGCAATGTGTTTATAGGCAAACATGAGGTTGGGAGGGACGTGTTCCAAACGCGCGTGGATCACAGTCCCGAGGATGCTAAGCAGCAACGCGAGCGCAAACGAGAGCAGGGTAGACAAGAACGTCAAGGCGACCACCCGCATGACCATGCCACCCCAGCGCGGTCGTTCCTGTTTTGCGATGGACATTATCTTTTCATTAGACCAGCCTGCCCTCCACCCGCGCAAACCGTGACTTCCGGCGACGTGAAAAGCCTTGGATCACCCCGCCATTACCCCCGTAATTACCGGCAGTTGCCAAGCTCCGCATACCATCAAAGTGCATCCCCATCGCGGCTTTTGGAAGAAAGGAATGAGGGAGAAGACCGCCTCATCGTCGGATTCGCGCGAGCCTCTGCGGCCAGAGACATCGCACGCAGTGCCCGCCCCGATGACCTCGGCCGCGCCACTGTCTTCCCCGTCAGCCATTCCATCTATAGGTAGTTCCGCGTCCCTTCCAGTTGAAAAAGCTCACCTGGAGCAGATCATCGAGAATGCTCCGGAAGCTGTGAGCATCGTCGACGAAGACCTTCGTGTCCTGCACATCAACCGCGAATTCACCCGCCTCTTCGGATTCACTCCAGCCGAGGCCGCAGGAAAGCCGCTCGACAAGCTGATCGTCCCGCCCGATCGTTATGCCGAGACGGCCTGGATCGCGCAGAACCTGCGGTCCGGCACCAACCTCTCGCTCGAGACCCGGCGCCAGAGGAAAGATGGCTCTCTGGTCGATGTGTCGCTCTCGACCGCGCCCATCAAACTGAACGCAAAAAGCACTGGCGCCTACGCTTCTTACCGTGACATCTCTGACCAGAAGCGCACCGAGGAACTGAACGCCGCTCTTTACGCCATCGCCGCGCGCAGTCAGACCGCCGAGGACCTCCAGCAGTTCTACGCGTCCATCCACAACATCGTCGGCCAGATGATGTATGCGCGGAATTTCTACATTGCGATCTACGATCCACAATCGCAGCTTCTGAGTTTTCCTTACTTTGTCGACGAGGTCGATCCGACGCCTGATCCCAAGCGATTGGGCCGTGGGCTGACAGAGTACGTGCTGCGCTCCGGTGAGCCTCTACTCGCAACTCCTCCGGTATTTGAGGAACTGGTGCAGCGCGGGGAAGTCGAATTGATCGGAGCACCCTCTCTCGACTGGCTCGGGGTACCACTCAAGAGCGGAACCACCTGCATCGGCGCCCTTGTGGTCCAAAGCTACACAAAGAACATTCGCTTCGGCGAGCGCGACCGCGAAATTCTTAAATTTGTGTCGCAACAGCTTGCCACGGCGATCGAACACAAGCGCTATGAGGAGGCGTTGCGACGTTCCGAAGCGCGCTATCGCTCACTGATTCTCAGCGCTGTCTTCGGCATTTACCGCTGCACCCTCGGCGGACGCTTTCTCGATGTCAATCCTGCCCTCATCAACATGCTCGGCTACACCTCCGTCGAGGATGTCCTCGCCCTCAACGCCCGCACGCAGGTGTATGTAAATCCTCAGGAGGTCGATCGCCTCACAGAGGAATTTCAGCGCACCGGTAGCCTGAATGGTGTCGAAGTACAGTGGAAGCACAAGGACGGGCACACCATCACGGTGCGGCTCAGCGGACGCGCCGCCAGCCTGCCCGACGAGCCGGAAGAGGTCCTTGAATTGATCGCCGAAGACATCACCGAGCGCCGGCAACTGGAAGAGCAATTCCGCCAGGCCCAGAAGATGGAGGCGGTCGGCCGTCTCGCGGGCGGCGTCGCTCATGACTTCAACAATCTCCTGATGGTGATCAACGGGTACACCGAGGTTCTGCTCGACCAACTCGAACCGGCGAGTGACATGCACTCCAAGGTGCAATCGATTCAGCAGGCCGCCGATCGCGCTGCTACCCTCACCCGCCAGTTGCTCGCTTTCAGCCGCAAACAGGTCCTCGAATTGAAAGTCATCGATGTCAACGCCGTCATCAGTGACATGGAGCGGCTCCTGCGCCCGCTGATCGGTGAAAATATCGAGCTCGTCACCCGGCTTTCCTCCGACACGGGCCGCACCCGAGCCGACGCCGGTCAACTCGAACAAGTCATCATGAACCTTGTCGTCAACGCGAAGGACTCCATGCCCGATGGTGGCCGCATCTCCATCCGCAGCATGAACGTCGAAGTGCGCCAGAATGCGGGTGAGCATCGCTTCATTCACCCGGGACGCTATTCCGTGCTCTCCGTCGCCGACACCGGACACGGCATGGACCGTGAAACGCAGTCGCGTATCTTCGAGCCGTTCTTTACGACCAAAGAAAAAGGGAAGGGCACGGGACTCGGCCTCTCTACTGTGTACGGCATCGTCAAGCAGAGCAATGGCTATGTCTTCGCGGAGAGCCAGATCGGGGCGGGCACCACGTTCTATGTCTATCTGCCGCGCGTCGAGGAGTGTGCTACCGAACTCGGTCCGGTGGCCGCGCAGGAGAGCGAGAAGGGCGGCGGCGAGACGGTGCTGCTCGTCGAAGACGAAGATTCGGTCCGCGAGTTGGTGCGCTTCACGCTAAGCTCCCGCGGCTACAAAGTCCTTGAGGCGGAGACCGGCGAAGCTGGCTTGCGGGTCGCCGACGAAACCAAGGGCACAATCGACATATTGGTCACCGACGTAGTCATGCCCGGGATCGGCGGACGCGAATTGGCAAAAAAGATCCTCGCGAAGCGCCCCTCGACCAAGGTTTTATATCTTTCCGGCTACACCGAGGACACCATCGTGACCCAGGGCGCTTTGGTGCCCGGCACTGCATTTCTGCAAAAGCCCTTCACGCTTCAGAACCTGGCCAAGAAAGTCCGCGAGGTGTTGCGTGCGCAGCCGCAGGCCAAGTCCGCGTCCACATCAAGTTAAGGGGCAGCTCCAAGCTCTCAGCTCCAAGTTCCAAGCAGCCGCCAAAAAAACCGGAACAGCTCCAGTTTCCAGGCAACCAACAACGTTTCTGTGATTTCTTTGGAGCTTGGAGCTTGGTTAAGCAGTAACCGCCTGAAGGTACTGCGCCAGAACCTGATCCCCGTTTCCATCAAGGTGCAGGAACATGATCCCGTTGCCAAATTGGGGGTGGCACGTCACCACGCGACCGCGAAAAACCACGAGTTCGTCATTAAGCCACAGCCGGCCGTTGATGTAAGTCCCGAGACTGAGCGTCAGGTTCAACTGCACATAGCAGCCGCCTCGGCTTAAGTCGGACGTCTCCGTCCGGATCGGCAAATCTTTCCCATCCTCGTGCAGCTCAATCTGCACCTGCACGGTAAAGCGAGGATAGGTTCGGCGCTCCACTGGGGTGACTGAGCTAACCTGCTGATCGGCGGCGTAGTTCATAGAATTCATTCCTGCCCGCCATTCAAAGGTTGGCCTCTGCTTGCGGGAGATTCTTTTTGCATTATCGGCAAACCACGCACGCGCCGTTATGACCGAAATCACACGATCATGTTCAACCGCACAATGGTGCGAAACGGAAGGGATCGTCCTACCGTACGTGCTAGAATTTCCACAAGCATCTCCCAGTGTTGCCGGACCTATTTTGATCGAACTCGCACCCTCGATTCTTTCCGCCGACTTCGCCCGTCTGGCGGATCAGGTTGACCGCGCGACGGCTGGCGGCGCCGCCGTCATCCACGTCGACATCATGGACGGCCATTTTGTTCCCAACATGACAATTGGCCCGGTGGTGGTCCGGTCGCTCCGCAAGGCAACCCAGCTCCCGCTCGACTGCCATCTGATGATAGAGAACCCGGATCAGTACATCCCGGACTTCGCGGAGGCGGGGGCAGACTGGATTTCCGTCCACCAGGAGGCGTGCCGCCACCTGAATCGCTCCCTGCACCTGATCAAGAGCCACGGCTGCCGGGCAGGGGTCGTGATCAACCCGGCGACTCCGGTCGAAACTTTAAGTGAAGTACTCGACATCGTGGACTACGTTTTGGTGATGAGCGTGAACCCTGGATTCGGCGCGCAAAAATTCATCCCTGAAACGTTAAGTAAGGTTAGAAAGCTGGCGGACCTGCGTGCCCGGCACGGCTATAGTTATCGCATCGAAATCGACGGCGGCGTAGCGATGGACACAATCTCGGAGATCGTGCGCGCAGGTACCGAGATTCTCGTCGCTGGTAACGCTGTCTTTGGCAAAGGGGATCCGAAGCAAAACGCCTCGGCGCTCCTCGAAGCCGCCAAGAGTGCCAGTCTGCTGAAGGTGTAAGGCAAGCTGCTAGCCGCTAGCTTCTAGCTCCTAGCAGGCTCAATTTTGAAATGGTTTTGATCGCTAGTAGCTAGTGGCTAGAAGCTAGTAGCTGTTGAGGGTTTTCATGCGTCGTAATCTCATTCTCTCCCTGGTCCTCGTGGCGCTGGCATTTGCGCTGGGCTGCACGAACAAGAAGTCGACCAACCCCCTGCAGAACGTCGGCTCCAAACAGCCGGACAAGGTCCTCTTCGACCGTTCCATGGACGCGATGAAGCATAACCACTTCGACGTCGCGCGCATGACGCTGCAAACCCTGATCAACACCTACCCCGACTCCGAATACATCGCCCGCGCCAAGCTCGCGGTCGCCGACTCGTGGTATGCGGAAGGTGGCACCACCGCTCTCCAACAGGCCGAGATCGAGTACAAGGATTTCAAGACCTTCTTCCCGAACATGCCCGAAGCCGCCGAGGCGCAGCTCAAGGTTGCCGACATCCATTACCAGGAGATGGAGAAGCCGGACCGCGACTTCACCCACGCGGAGCGCGCCGAGGAAGAGTACCGCGCCCTGATCCAGGAATATCCCGACAGCAAGCTGGTGCCGAAGGCCAGGCAGCGCCTGCGCGAAGTCCAGGAAGTTCTCGCCCAGCGTGAATTCAATGTTGGCCAGTTTTATTTCTTGCGGATGGCCTATCCTGCGGCGATTGCGCGCCTCAAGACTCTAATCGATCGCTACCCGCTCTACAGTGGCGCAGATCAGACTCTCTTCATGCTCGGCAAGTGCTATGAGGGCGAGATCGAGTTGGTGCGTAAGAATCCCCGCGCCGATGAGGTTTCTAAGGGCCGCATGATCGAGGCCCTCACCAAGCAGGCCGCGGAAGCATATGCGCGCATCATCACGCGCTATCCCGCCATGGACCGCGCAGTCGACGCCAAGGCGCGGCTTGAGTCCCTCAAACAGCCTGTTCCGCGTCCGACCAAGAAGATGCTGGAGCAGAATAAGCGTGAAGAAGCCAGCCGCCAGGAATCAAGCTTGCTCGCGAAGAGCTTGGGCACTTTTTCAAAGGGCCCAGACGTGAGCCACGCCGCTCACGTGGGTGACCCAACCCTGGTCGATCCTGAGCCGGCGACGGCCAACAATGTCGTTTCTGCGATCGCAGGCTCGGCCGGCGGGAAAGCCGACGGCAAGCTCGGGGCAACGGTGCTGAATGGCGAGGTCAGCCCCAATCAGGAACCGCCCCGTTCGGATACGGCGACCGCAGACGCCGCGAATCCAGCGCAAACGTCTCCGGCGACAACTGCAGGAACGGCTCCCGCCGCGAACGAACTGACGCCGAACGTCCAGGACGCCAACGAACTGAAGCTCAACGTCGATCAGGACGCCAACTCTCTGCCTCCATTGCAGCAAACCAACGAACTGGCCACCGGTCTGGCCGCGGGCGCAGACAAGCCTGCAACCTCGTCGTCGACGAAAGACAAAGACGAATACGCCGACATCTCCTCAAGCAAGAAGAAAAAGAAAAAGGGCCTGGCCAAACTGAAACCGTTCTAAGGGAGGTTGGTTCTGTAGCGCGGGCGCCTCGCCCGCGCCCAGGGCTCCTCAGACCATTGCTTCCCACGACCATCCATCAACAAGGGCTCAATCGCAGTCTTCCGTTCATTGCACTTTCGTGCTCCTCTTTTCCTCGGTCGGACATGGGCTTACGAATTATTGACTTGTCCATTAGGACACTGTAGCTTCGCGTTATCTTCCTTTTTGTGTCGAAGGACTACGCTTGGCGCGGAAAATACTGCTGGCCGATGATAGTGTGACCGCCCAGAATATGGGGCGAAAGATCCTGGCCGACGCCGGTTACGACGTCGTCACCGTCAACAATGGTTCGGCCGCGCTTAAGCGCATCGCCGAGTCCGCTCCCGATCTCATCATTCTCGATGTTTACATGCCCGGCTATAGCGGGCTGGAAGTCTGCCAACGCCTGAAAGAAGCCGACGAGACCGCGCACATCCCCATTCTCCTCTCCGTCGGCAAGCTCGAGCCTTTCAAACCGCAGGAAGCCCGCCGCGTACGAGCCGATGCTCACATCGTCAAGCCTTTTGAAGCCAGCCAGCTTCTCACCGCGATCGCCCGCCTGGAAGATCAGATGGTGCCGCAGCAAAAGGCCAGCCATCGCTTCGCCAGTTCGGGCGCGTCGGATGAATCCGAGAGCAGAATTCTTGGTCGCGGCGCGAAGTCGCGCAGGAAAGAGACTGCGCAGTCCGACGCCGACAGCAATATTTCGAGCCAGGCCGCTGCCTTCCGCGATTTCCGCAAGAAAGCGAAGGCCGCAGTTTCCGACGAATCGAAAGACGCGGTTGCCGAAGAGACTCCGCAGAAACCCGCGCCGTTGCCGGACTTGCCGCGCGACATCACGCCGGAAGAACTGAGTGCGCTAAGCCAGGTCGCTGCTCAGCTGAATGAGGCCGCTCCCGCACCCGCTGCGGCATCAGCGCCGGAAGCGTCCGAAGCGTCTACGCTATCAGTTCCAGTCGCAGAAGCCGCGGTCGAACCCGCTCCAGTATCCGCATATGCCGAAGAATCCGCGGCCGCGTCGGCCAATGAGTCAGTCGACTCTGTCGAGCCCCGCGTAGCGCCGAAGACCGAAATCGAGATTCCGGTGGCCCAAACCGAGCCCACATTCGAAGTGGCAAGCGCCGCTCCAGTCGAGCCTTCCCAGCCGGAGCCGATAGCCGCCGAGTCTCCGAGAGAATCCGAAGTTCCGTTCCCCGAGCCGGTCAGCGTTGCCTCCTTCGCGGAAAGTTTGGCTCCCGTCGATCAGGAAGACGAGCCGATGTTCGCCTCCGCGTGCGCCGAAGAAGCGGTTGCAGAAGCGATGGAAACTCCGGTCGCCCCGACCGATGTAATCAACTCGTCAAGTATCGAGGAGCCCGCCGCAGTCGCCGAAGACGAGGCCGAAGAGTCGAAGCGGGAAGAATCCTCAATTGACTCTTCATTCGCTCAGCCCGCATTCGCCGAATCCGCTTCATCGGAATCGAACGCCGATGAATTTTGTGCGGTTGAAGCGCCGGTCTCTGAGCCGATCTCCACGGGAGCCATGGCCGCAGCAGCTTCGGCAGAAGAATCTGTCGAGCCCGAAGCTCCCATGCCGACCGATGCAGAGTTAGCAGAGGCTTTGCGTCTCTTAACGCCTTCCACGCCCCAAGCAGAGCAGACTGCTGTGCCTGAGCCGGTAGCCGCCGGCGCCGACTGGTCGAAAGAAGAGGCCATGGAATTGCCCGCCCGGCAGCGCTGGGTAGCCGAGGCGGCTGAACTCACTCCGGAAGAAGCCGCGCTGTCGCTCGAAGCCGAGATGTTCCGCTCCTTTGCCAGCACCGCTGAGAAAGCGGAACCCGCTCCCGTCGAGAACCCACTCGCGGCGATTCAAGCCGCAGTCGAGAGCCGCATCGCCGCGGAGATCTCCGCCAGCGAGGGCAACGGCGAAGTAGCGGCCAAGGCGATGGCCGCCGTCGCGCCCGCCGGCAACAGCACGCACGTCACCGACGAGACCGATATCGCCACCATCGTCGACAAGGTCATGGCCGACCTTCGCCCCAAAATCGTCGAGGAAATCGCCAAGAAACTCGCCGGCAAGTAAGCCTCCCGCTGCTAAAGCACGGCACTCCGCCGTGCCACTCAGCGTCCTACTGGAAAATATCCAGACCGTAGCGCCGGCGTCTCGCCGGCGGTTATGGCGGCGTCCTCGCTGCAATCCCGCGCCACGGATTTTCGCTTCCGGGCGTGAGCCTCTCCGCGCTCATGCCTTCCTGTGCCACCCTGTGAACCCTGTGGTGAAAGGTTTGCTCGTAGGTCGCGGCTCGAACCTCACGCTAGTACCATTGGCACGGATCGCAATTCAGCTTATTCTGTGAATTCGACTGCGTTCGCGGCTCTGCGCTGGCTGCCGCGTCCGAAAACCCAGGTTTCGCAAGAATGATTTCACTCCGCCTTTATACCGCCATAGTTGCAGGAGCCGGTGTCGCCTTCGCAGGCTACGCTTTGCTGCGCCGCAAGCCCAAAACTGCCGACGCTTTCGAGCGCGAGCGCCGCACTTGGCTCAACACCGTCGGCCGCATCACAGACGGCACCGTCATCGACGTGCAAGAGATCGAATCCGATGGCAAGCCCGCCGCGACGATGCTCATCTATCAATACGATGTCGCGGGTGTTTCTTACGAGGCGTCGCAGGACGTCACCTACCTGCGCCAGTGGATCAATCTCCACTCCTGCCGCCTAGGCCTGCCCACGTCAGTGAAATACGATTCGCGCAACCCCGGCAATTCAATGGTGATCTCAGAGGGTTGGATCGGCCTGCGCCAGTAGATCAAACCGTAGCGTCGGCGTCTCGCCGGCGCGGGACCCCATCATCTTCTATTCGCTCGCGGTTGTGTAAGCCCCGCTCCTGATCAACCCCAATTTTCGTTCCGGTGTGGAATCCGCGAAAATCCGTGTAAATCCGCGGAAAAGAAGTTTAGGAAGTCAGTGCAACCAGATAGCCGCCGCGACAAGATAAGCCACCTGCAGCGCCGCCACGCCAATCCAGATTCGCTGCCGTACGCGTGACTTGCGGATGTCGCGCAGCAGATCAGCGGCAGTCTGCTCTTCCACCTTCAGGATCTGCACTTGCTCCGGAGTCGGCTCCGGCTTCACGCTAATCGGACGCGGCGTCTCGGCGGCCTTGGGTTTGTCGGGATAAAACACCTTAGGCCCGTCGATCACCTCCGACCACATCGGCAGCAGCATCCACGATTTTGGAACGATGTCGAGGACTGGCTTGGCCGTCAATTGCAGCGCAGGCTGCGTCTCCGGCGAAATCCGGTCCGCCAGGTTCCGCAGCAGCGAGCCCATCCACAAATGGCTAAGTTGGTCGGTGATCAGCTCTCCAACATCTACGGGCTGCGATTCGAGTTCCAGCGGCGGCAACGTCTCCGGCGAAATCACATCGCCAAGGTTCGTGAATACGGTCCGGAACCAAGGCATGCTGATGCGATCCCCGAGCAGAAGGCCGACATTGACCGGCCGCGAAGTGAGATGCAGCGGCGGCAACTTCTCGGGCGCAATCGTGTCGCGGAGATTGCCTACCAAAGAGCGCCACAACGGCTGGGTAAGGCTGGCAGGCGGAAGAAAATCCAGAGGCAGCGCAGCCTCAACAGGCGACGGGTCAGGGTACCAAGCCTCAGCAGCATTCGAGCGATAAGCCATATGTCGGATGATTGAAGCAGCGGCCGGGCTACCGCCCCAGACCCCACGTCAATCTCTATCTTAGATGCAGCAGCAACCAATGTCACCCCAAAATCGCCATTGAAGCTGTATAAAATGGGCTTAACTTCTGCAATCTGACTTCTGCAATTAGCTGCAACCCGCTAGGGTTTCACCTCTGACCTCTCACTTCTAACCTCTGCCCTCCCGTACGCTACAATAAACGCCATGTCGCAAGCCGCATCCGCGATCACCCGCAGCCCCGCGGAGGTCGTTCAATCCAGCCCCGTAGCGCAGGGCCCGAACGGCATCTGCTACGCACACTCGGGCGAGGTCAACATCTCCGACCGCGACCTCGATCGCCTGGTCGCAGCCGTTCCCACACCCATCGCGGCGGCGCTCACTCGCAAGGCCTATTACTTCGTTCCGCTCACGGTCAATCACGACGACGATACGGTCATCGCCGATCGCTACGACGTTGCCCTCAGCGATAACGCTGTCTGTCATCGCAATCTCAATATCGGCGACGCGCAGTGCGTCTTCATCTCCACGCGCCTGATGGACGACACCTTCTCCATCGCCTTCGAGTTCTATATCAACGTAGGTCACGCGCTGGTGGAGCGCGCCGGAGTCTCAGCGGTCTTTGCGGATCTGGCTTGGCAGCAGGTCGAAGCGGGAGTCCGTGGCGAGACCTCGCTCGATGCCTGGGAAGCAAGAAAGCTGGCAACCGCCAACGGCCCCGACGCGGAAAAATACAAGAACGAATACCTGGCCGCCAGCTTCGCCGACGCCATCTCGATTTACCTGCTCGCGATCTACCTCGACGTCGACTATCACGATCTGCGCGAGCGCGACTACCCGCTCCTCGCGCCCGCTCCCATGGCCGAGCGCCTCCGCAAAATCGCGGAGATCTTCCCGCCCAATCCCGGCTTCGAATTCAATATCTACTATCGCCGCCGCGGCTAGTTGTGTGCTTGCAAGTGGGATAGCGCCGAATACCCTCCGCGAACTCTGCGGTCCTTCTCTGTGATCTCTGCGTTTCAGAGCTTTTCGCCGCGCTCAGCACAATGCCTGCTCGTGAGTGCCGACCGCACAATGCCCCAAAACAATACAGGGACCGGGTGTGGGACCGGTCCCTGTTTGTTTCACGATTGCGATTCGCCTACGCCGACGTAAGTCCCGTGTAGTCCCCCACGACCTTCGCGTCGTAAGACGCACCGCTCTCGTTGAAAACTCTTCGGCGAGAACAGTCCTTGCTCGCCGTGCTCTGTGTGCCGGAAATAGTTTCCGGCAACCGCGAAAACTTTAATCCGGAAGCCGGGTTTCAGTTGTCAAAAAACTGTCAACTTTGCGTCAATTTGGCGGAGGAAGACAAAACATTTTCACTTGCAACCGCAAACTTCCAGGCAAAGCGCGACCCGTCGCGCGCATCAATCTGTGACTACTTTCAGGAGCGTGCAATGCAACGAGTGTGGGTTGTAGTTCTCGCATTTCTCGTGCTATGTGGGTCAGCGTTCGCCCAGGTTCCAAAGGGCAACGTATTCTTCGGCTATTCGTACGAGCACACTCCCGTCGTTTCCAACGACAGCATCAACACCAACGGATGGAACGCCTCGCTTGAAGGAAAGGTGTTTCCATTCCTCGGACTCGTAGTTGATGTCGATGGCCACTACGGCAGCGGAACATTTCTGGCCGGGTGCACCCCGCCTGTATGTTCATTTACCAGCGCCGATGTCGCCGAGCATAACGTGTTGCTCGGCCCGCGCGTCTCGTTTCAGGTTGGAAAGGTTCGTCCCTTCGCCGAAGTCATGATCGGCGCGGCCCACATCAGCCGCAGCAACGGCATCTCCGATTCGGATACCTCTTTCGCCAACGCCGTCGGCGGAGGCCTCGACTATCGCGTTGCCGGACCCATCTCGCTGCGCGCGCAGTTCGACTGGATTGAGACCCGCTTCTACAGCAATACCCAGAATGGCGTCCGTTTTTCAACCGGCATTGCATTTCACTTTTAATCGAACATCAGGGAAACTGAATTCCTTCGCAGACCTCTCGCGAGAATTGCGAATTATCCGGCTACCGCAGCGGGCTCGCTCGCGTGCGCGGCTTCATAGCATTGGTCGAGTATTTCCGAAACTTCCACCAGTGCGCGGTTGTGATGGTTGGCCGTGTTACGCCGAAACTCCTGAAACGCAGCCGGCTCAATCAGCCGCTTCACCGCCGGAGCAATCTCGCGAAAACTCGGCACGACGATCCCATAGCCCTTTTCCGCGACCCACTCCGCGTTGTAGCGCTCCTGCGGAAGAGTCCTGTTGTTGCATTCGACAATCACCGGCAGATGGAATTGCAGCGCCTCGCTGATCGATCCGGGTCCTGGTTTGCCGATGAAGAAATCGGCTAGCGCCATGTAATGCTCGACATTCTGCGTGAACCCCAGCACCAGCTTTGCCTTTCGCGTCGGCAGCGCCCTGATTTCGGCCTCCAGCTTCTGATTGTGCCCGCAGATCAAAATGAGCTGCACCTCCGCGCCGCTCTCGTCGAGGCGCTTCACGATGTCGCCCATCACGCTCGCCCCGTGCCCGCCGAATAGCACGATCCCTGTTGTGCAATTCGCGTCGAGCCCAAGCCGGCGCCTCTCGGCATCACGGTCTTCGCACGACATCGACAGGCAATCTTCCTCATAGAATTTCGGCTTCAACACCATGCCCGAAGTTAGAGACACATGATCCGCAGCGATACCTAGAGCAAGCGCCTGCTCCCGAGCCCGCTCCGTTCCCGCGATCACATACTCCGACTCCCGCTCCACCCAGAAGTGTGGCGGATAATCAGCAAGGTCGGTAATCAGCGTGACAAACGCCGGCTTCTTCGCACCGTTAGCGCTCAAACTCTCCGCAATCTCTCGATTGAAGTGGGGAATCACAGAGAGCACAACATCGGCCGGATGCTCAGCCCAGTACGCCGCGAATGCCTTCGAGATCGGACGATGATAGAGCCGAATCGTCGCCTGCAGCACGCGCAGAAGCTGCGGCGTAAACCGAGTCCATCCGCGCCGCAAGATCTGGTTATAGGTTTCCTGGATTCGGATGCCGGTAATCCGACGCAACACGTCGAGCGGATCGAGCAATTCCTGCGTATCGAGCAGCGTCACATCCCACGGCTCGCGCTGAGCCATGAGCGTGCTGCGAACCGCCTCAGCCGCGTTCCGGTGCCCGCCTCCCGCGTGGTGAAAAGCAATTGTCAGTTTGCGCAACGAGTCACCAGGCCTCGATGCGATCTCAGTCGCCGACATTCTGATATTCGCCATCCTCGACCAAATCTCGGTTCACGAAATTGCTGTCATCGAAGTCGTCATACCCCACGGCTGCACCGTCGCCATCGTGCTCATCAAGCCAGGCCGGCGCAATCTCATGCGCCTCGCGATCTACCTCGCTCGCTCCATGACCAGCCTCTGTCGCCGGAGCGTACTCGTGAATCTGCACACCATCATCCCCAACCGTGATGTAAGTCAGCTTCTCGTCGATCCACGCTCCCGCGTTGTAGTACTCGCATCCATCGCGCTGCCGGCACAAAGCGGCGTGTGTATGCCCGCAGAAAATGCGCGTCGCGCCGACTCGCGCCGCATGCGAAAGCGCGCCATCAGCAACCTTCTCTGAGAGCCGTTGCCATCGCGTCCCCAGCCGGTCAAGAAAACGCGTCAGCACCTTGTTCTTCGAATCCAGCTTCTGCAGCTGTAGATAGAGGAGCGTTCCAAACCAGTAATTCAGTCGGACATTCTTGACGACGAAGCGGTCGAACTGGTGTCCGTGCACTGCAAGATGGCGTAGCCCACGGTAGCTCCATTCATATTCCTGATAGACCTGCACGCCCACGAGGTGCGACATGATCTCGGCCAGCCCAAGGTCGTGATTGCCCTCGACCCACACCACCTCGACCTGACGTTTGGGATTGGAAAGCTTGCGAATAAACCCGAGAAATTTCCAGTGTTCTTTCTTAAGACGCCCGAAGTTCAGGTCCGCGAAGATATCGCCCAGCAGAATCAGCCGCCGGTAGCGCGTTTCGTGCAGCACGCGGAGCGCCTCGCGCGCGTGGCTCATATCCGCGCCCAGGTGCAGGTCCGACAGGATCAGCGTGTCATATGCTCGCGAATCGACAGGCATGGCCACACTACTCATTTTCCCTGTGGATTGTTACGAGGTAATGAATTGGAAACTAGCAACGCAGCAAGGGTAACCGCGAAGTAACCATGCTTTAAAGGCAGAAGCCTGTAAGAAGGTGCCCCACTCAAGCCCTCTTTTGGCTTGAGTGGGAATCTCGATGTCAATTGGCAGGAAAAATCTCAGTGCGACGGCGGTACGTACTCTTTCGGCTTTTCGGCTCCCTCGCCGAAGAAAAACTGCTCCATCTGATGGACGATCACTTCCTGGTCCTGCTTGCGCGCGGGATTCAGCCGATATTCGTTGAGCAGCATCTTGCAGTGCTCGGTCCATTGCGCCCACGCCTGTTGCGACACGTTCTCGTAGATCTTCTGACCAAGTTCGCTATCGAACGGCGGCTCCGGCAGGCCGGGCATTTGCCTTTGGAATTTCACGCAGAAAACGGTATGTTCAGCCATTTTTCAGATTATCGCACAGCGTCTCGCGATTCATGGATACACGACCTGTACCTAAGAGTCTGTGCCTTCATGAAGACCAACCCTGTGACCCTGTGCACCCTGTGGTTCATGCCTGCAGCCCTCTCATAGTAGGACCCGCTCAAACCGAGAAAGCATCTCAGCCGAGCGAGCCGCGCAAGGAACGCCTGGAGGTTGGCGACCGACAACCGCAGCATCCCCTCTGCCACTCCTCAACTTTTATATTGACAAATTGCAGACCAATGGCAATATCTTGTATCAGGACAGCTGCTCATACCAGAAGTTGAGTAGCCCGGGCATCAAGGTGCCCTGTCGAACCTTGGGAGAATAAATATCCTTTCAACGGAGGGAAACTTCATGGCAACCAAGAAGAAAGCCGCGAAGAAAAAGAAACACTAAGCGGACGCTTCCAGAAATTCCCCAAAGCCTCTCGCGAGAAGCACCTCTCGAGAGGCTTTTCCGTTTCTCTTTAGTTGCGACCCGAACAACCCCTCCCCGAAAGCCCCCATCCAACCGCCGAACTGGAAAGACCGGTACGCCGGATCCCTTAAATCGCTCGGGGCGCGCGTCGTGGGACTACTGTGCGCGGGATGGTGACAGTGCTGCCTTCATTTTTCGTGATTGGTCCGCCTCGCACGGGGACCACTTGGCTCCATGAAGTTCTGAAGAATCGCGTCAGTCTGCCTGCCATCAAGGAAACCAGGTTTTTCGATTTCAACTTTCATTACGGCATAGACTGGTACAGCGCACAGTTTCACACCGCGTTCGCAAACCAGCCAATGGGCGAGATCGCGCCCACTTATTTTGTCTCGCCAGCCGCCCGCGATCGCATTGCCAAACTCGCTCCGAATGCGAAGATCGTCTGCATCTTCCGCAATCCCGTTGAGCGCCTGCTTTCCCTCTACCGCCTGAAAATCGCCTACGGCATGATCCCGTGGAATTTCGATCAGGCCATCGTGCGCGATCCGGAACTCATCGAGTCGGGACGCTACGCGACCAATCTGAAAGCCTGGCGTCGCGCCTTCAGGGAAGAGCAGGTTCTCGCGACCCTCTACGACGATCTTCGTGACCATCCGCAGGCGTACCTCGATCGCCTGCTCGATTTCCTCTGCATTCCGCGTTTCGAACTGAACGCGTCGCAGCGAGGATTCGTAAACGCCTCCGGGCACATGACCTATCCACGCAATTACGAACGCACCCGCCGCGCCAATCTTGCGGCGGACTGGTTCAAAGCTCGCCGACTCGGGCACCTGGTCGCCAGACTCAAGAAGTCTCCGCTTTGTAGATTCGTTCTCGGCGGAGGTTCGCCCTTCGCCGAACTCTCGACCGAAACTTCGTGCCAGATTGCCGAAGTCTTCCGTCCCGAAGTGGAGGAGTTGGAAATCCTGCTGGATCGGGACCTGTCCGCCTGGAAACACTATCCGCCCAGAATAGCCACAGCGCAGATGCCCGCCGCCGAACCAGCCGCCTGATTGCCGCAAACGAGGCCAGTTCCAGATCCTTCGTGCTCCTTCGTGTCCTAGTGGTTTGAATTGTTGTATTCCCGCGACAAGACCCATTTCGCGACGGCAAACTTCCTCGCGGGTTTCATGATGACAACGCGGATTCTCAACTTCACATCGCATCCGCCACATTTCTTTCGCTTGATACCATGAACTCATCTTGCCGCCAACGGACAGCCTCGCGGCCAACAAGCCCTCGCACACGCTCACGCGTCATGTCGCCCTTTGGATCTTTGCGTCATTTCAATTCCTCTACCTCCTGACTTCCACCGGACGCGTGCGCACCGCGGACGAGTACAACACCCTCTACACCACCGAGAGCCTCGTCCTCCACGGTACAACCGCCGTTCCTCAGGCAGTCGCTCTGCATAACTTTTATGGCCGCTTCGACGTCCACGGACTGCCCCGCGCCGCCTATCCACCCGGACAAGCGCTGGCATGCGCTCCGTGGTATGCGCTCGGCCAGTATGTGCTCGCGCGGCTTCCCGGTGTTCCCCCTGACGATACTGATCTGATCGTCGCGTTCGCTTCCAGTTTGAGCAGTGCGACGTTCGCCGCGCTCTCTGTCACTTTCTTCTTTCTTCTTCTGAGCGGAATCGGCGTTGCACTACACCCCGCGTTACTGGCGACGTTCATGGTTGGCCTTGCCACCCCGATCTTCGCCTATTCAGGTTGGCTTTTTTCAGAGCCGCTATCCGCGGCAATCTTCACGGGCGTCGCCTGCTTGTTGTTTACCGCAGCCGCGACAACTCGTACCGCAGCTATCGCCGGCCTGCTACTCGGCCTCGCGACACTAGTTCGCCCGACAAACATCCTGGCTATCGGCATCTTCGCGCTCGCCCTGCTTGCACACGGAGGAAGAGCCGCCGTGCGCACTGCCTTTGTCCTGTGCGCTGCGTCCGCGATCGGCGTCTTTATTCTTCTCGTCCACAACGCGATTCTTTTCGGAAACCCCTTCGCCTTCGGTTATCCCGCCGCCGCCGAAGGTGCCAAGCAACTCAACCGCTTCGACACTCCTCTGCTCACCGGCCTCTACGGATTTCTGCTCTCTCCCGGCAAATCGATTTTCATCTTCGCGCCGCCAATAATTCTTGCGCTTGCCGGTCTCGCCTCGCTCTGGCGAAATAATCGAGGGCTCGCCGCTCTGGCCATTGTGTTCCCTTTGATTGGCCTTCTCTTTTTTTCCAAGTACTCGCAGTGGGAGGGTGGTTACTGCGTCGGCCCACGCTATCTCGTCCCGGCACTGATATTCCTCTGCCTTGGACTAGGCCCAGTTCTTGCCCGTAGGGGCATTCGACTAAAAGCCTTGGTTATCGCCTTATTTGCCCTCGGCTTTCTGGTTCAAGCCCTCTCTCTCGCTACGAGCTTCATGGAAGACCAGGTCCCCCGCGGCCACTACTACGGCGCCAACTGGACCTACCGCCTCGACTACTCGTTAAGCGGTCCAATTCATTTCTTCTGGAAATATCTCAACAGTTCCGAGCCCGCTCGCCTCGGCCTCGGCTGGGACCGCTGGTTTGTATTTCTTGCCAAAGCCGGGGTCTCGCGCGCCGCGCTGGCGGTATTTGGCGCTGCCATGCTTGCCGGGCTAGCTGTTAGTCTGCTGGGGCTGTCCAAAAGCGTAGCCACGGCCGAATGAGGCCCTCGGCGCGGCAAACGATGCACTTTGAGGTCCCTGCGTACTTTTGGGGATTGTCGCGCGGCCCAGACCGTGCTAGAAACGGCATATACGCAGTTACTCGGGAACCCACTGCATGACGATCCGAAAGAAGGCAAAATCGGCGCGCAGCGCTGAAGTTATCATCCCCGACAAACTCTACTTCCGCATCGGCGAGGTCGCTGAACTCTGCCGCCTGCCCGCCTATGTCCTTCGGTTCTGGGAGACGGAATTCCCGCAACTGAAACCCGTCAAGAGCAGCACAGGCCAGCGCATGTATCGCCGCCGCGACGTCGAGTCTGTAGTACGCATCAAGAAGCTTCTGTATGAAAATGGCTTCACGATCGCCGGAGCCCGCGCGCAGTTGCGGGAAGAATCCAAGCCCGAACGCAACCAGTCAGCATTGCCTTTTCCCACGCCAACCAGCACCAACGTAGCCTACCTCCGCAACGAACTGCAGCAGATCCTCCACATCCTCCAAGCCCGCCACTAAGAACAATCGAATGTGTAGCGCGGGCGACCTCGCCCGCGTGGTTGCGTGTCGAAAAATTTTCCTGACAAAAGAAAAACGCGAGCTGCAAGGCAACCCGCGCCCGTCTCACCTCAAAATTCCCTGAGACCTGAGACCTGAGACCTGAGACCTGAGACCTGAGACCTGAGACCGTGACCTAACTTACGCCGATCTCCGAACCACCTCCCGCTCCCCTCCCGCCTCCACCAGCGGCTCATTCACCAGATGCTCGCTAACAAACCAAGCCTGCAACTCATTCGTCCGCAGAACATCGCTGACGACCACGTCGTTTGTCCCGGCATCGCACAGTTTGTCAGCCCGTTCCGCCAGTTCGCGGCAATGCTCGATGATGGTCTGGTGCCCATCCAGCAGTCGCGACAGCTGCACTGGAACCTCTTCCCGTCCCTTCGGCGGCCGCGGAATGCGCGTAGCCTCCGCCACATCCGCCGCCATGGCAATGGCGATCCCGCCGAGCAGCTGAATCCGCTCCGCGAGCGTATCCACAAGTTCGCTCTGCTCTTCGTAATGCTTGTCGAACAGCAAGTGCAACTGATAAAAGGTTGGCCCCGACACCTGCCAGTGTGACTTCTTGTAGAGATCGCGCAACGTCATGGTGTCGGCGAGAAGAATATTGAGTTGCTCGGTCATCTCCAGCCGCACCGGTTCATCGAGCTGCAATGGTTGCATGCTCGTCACAGTACCGAACGCCTGAATCTCGCGTGCACTCTGATGGAATCGCGGCTGTGCCGAAACCCTGCCGGAATTACCGGCCGCATTGTTGGGCAAATTGTTCGAGTTCTTCTTAGGCATGGTCTTCTCCTTACAGAAACTGGATTTTGATACAGAGCAGAACCCCTGAAACCGACGGCAGCCAGCAGGAATAGGTCGGCCTTATCAAGGAGACCGCCGAGATAAAGCCGCCGCCGATGTCATTTTTGGATGCAGAACGCCGCAAAAGGATTGCAACGCCACGAAAAAAGAAGGTATTGCCAATAATAGGGGTGCACAAAGAAAGCCACGAAATTCTCTCTGATCTCTGCGGCCTTCCTCAGCGCCCTCTGCGTTTAAAAGCTTTGTGTCGACAGAAAATAATCGGCTAGGTGCGCCACGGCTGTGAAACCCAGCGCATCCTGTGGTTTGGCTCTCTGCTAGCCCGTTTCTGGCCGTCGAAATCTTGCCGTAACGTCAGTCCGCCGCGCTCCGCCGTATGCTGAACATCTCCGTCAGATACTCAACCCGCGGAGTCGATTTCACCCCGGCCTTCGCCATCCGGCTTTTCAGCTCGTCCGAACCAATAAACGCATGTGCCTTCTCGAAGTTCTCCCACTCGAACATCAGCGTGAGTTCGTTCGGATTCTGCACCCCTCGAAAGATGCGGCAGTTTCTCTCGCCATGTTTGGTGCGCCAGTCAAGCGCGGAGTCGAAGGCCGCCTTCCAGGCGGTATAGTCGGCAACTTCATGGTGGACGAGCAGGTAGATCATGGGCACTCCTTTCGCCACCAAAACCGTAGCCCCAAAGCCGCCGGAAATGCAAGGGCGGGAATCACCCGTCCCTACGTTGCTCCACGATTTACTTCTACGCCGCCACAGCCGTCCTCTCCCCCGCACCCTTCTTCCTCAGCACAGCCGCCGACAGCAGCGTAATCAGCAGCCCAACCGGAAACGGCTCGATAAAAGTCATCGCCGCATTCGTCAGCGGGTTGTCATACATCTCTTTGTACTTTTTCATCTGCTCAACCTTCGCCAGAATCGTGGCATCCGTCGCTCCCGAAGCTCGCAGCTTCTCGACGGCATGCGCGCTCCATTTGTCCATGAAGTCCGGCATGAATTTAAAATAAAGAACCTGCCAGGTCAGCACATAGAAAACGCATGAAATCAAAGTGATCGAGATCCCCACCGCAAACCCCTTGCCGAACGAGATCATCCCGCCACCCACATTGTCGCGGTACGACCGGATCCCGAAATACACCAGCAGAAACGACAGCACGATGGTTGTGTAGCCGAGAACATAGCCTCGGTCAAACCCGATCTTGTCCGAGTACACCATCGTCCCCACCATCAGCACCGACGAGATCACGCCCGAAATCAATCCAAAAGTCACAATCGTCTTCTTCATATTTCCCCCGGTGATTCAAATATGCCGCAGCGCCGCGACTAAGGCGCACCATACCGTTCAAGCCGGATTCCTGTCGTCATTCTTTCGTATGATTTTGGCTATCGTGGCGAAAAATCATTCCTTCGAATGACCAAATGGCGTCTGAAATCGAACCCAGAGCCTATGCCTTAGTGAACCTTCGTGCCCTTAGTGGTCTAGCGTCCTTTCCAACCCAGCAATCAATCAGTTCATGGCAGCAGCCCAAATTCCTTCCCCAGTTGCACTGCCTGCGTCCGTCGCTTGGCGCCAAGTTTGTCAAAAACGCGGCTCGAATGTGTCTTGACCGTGTTCTCGCTTACAAATAGCTTCTCCGCAATCTCCCGATTGCTAAGCCCCTCGGCAATCAGCTCAAGAATGTCCAACTCCCGCGGAGTAATCCCAAGTTCCTCGCGCCGCCGATCGTCGGCGATAAAAGGCTCGTGTGGAGCGGGCACCCCCGCCCGCGCCGAAGTTGGCACAAGCACTTCCTTCACAACCGACACTTCCACTGGGACTTCTTTAATCACGACTTCGCGTTTCGCCCGCGTCAGCCTTAGTCCCAGCCATATCCCCACTCCGGCAAAAGTCGCCGCCACCAGCGCACCATAAATCTCGATCGAGTGATCGATCACAACGAACCGGTACTCAGTCCACTGCAGCGCGGCGATCAGGATTCCGCCGACAAGGCCGAAGATAAGCACGTGTCGTTTCATGGTTCGCGAAAATCCTATCACCGTGTTGTTGCGAGTAAAATCCTCCTTATGAGCTGCTCCGGCTGTCTCGACAGGCGGGGTAGGGGAACGGACCGTGACGGCCACGCGTCAAGGAGGACGCAATCCATGATTCAGAAATTCATATGCGCTGTTCTGTTTATGGGCCTTTGCACCGCGTCGTTGTATGCCGCCCCGCGCGCGGGCGACGACAAGGCCGCCGCTACGCAAACCATCACCGGCTGTCTCCAAAAAGGGAGCGAATCGGCCGGCTTCTTCCTGGTCAGCGACAATAAACATTGGGAACTTTATCCCGCCAGCGGAGTCGACCTGGCCGAGCACGTGGGCCACAAGGTAACCGTCACCGGCACAGTCGCTCACCGCACAGAAGCGCAAGAAGAGAAGAGTCAACCGAGCGAGAAGAAAGAAATGGGAAAGATGGCGCACGCCGACCTGAACGTCTCCAGCGTCAAGCACGTCGGCGAAAGCTGCAAGTAAGCCCAGACCCGAAACTAGTCCTTCTCCCGGCGCCGACCGGCATCCTCCGGCGATGCACTTCTTGTCGGGAGAAGGACTTACCTTCGCCCACGCATTCTGACCGACTTCCACGCCCGATCCGCCGGGCAATGTGTCATCACCTTCCCAACCTCTTTGCCCGCTAGTTTTGCCGGCCGCACCTTCGAGACGCGCAACCCGCAAATAAACTGGGCTCAGGAGTGGTCCACGCGCCCGCCAAAACTCCACAGATTGCCCGATTGCGAACTCGAGGAGACGCTGGAGATTACATCTGCGCACGGCGAATTCATTTCCTTCCGAACGCGCTTCCGCCGCGCGCACGAAACCATGGCCACAGATAGCACTCTGCGCTTTCCCCCTCGAGAACACTTTGAGTCCCTGCTGAACAAGTCAGCGCTGGCCGTGCGCAAAGTCCTCGGAGACTGGACCGGGGGGGAATTCGACCCTGCACGATCAAGAGAAATTATTGTTGTCGCGGAGAAGACTAGCTAAATGATTTCATTCCGTCACTCTTGATGAAACCAGAGGCACGATGCCGCCAGCAGCGCCGATTGTAACCCGGCTCAGGTCCTCTCCTGCATGTGTATCAAATGTAAGCGCTAAGCCAACAAACCAATGCCACGAGTCTAGAGAACATCGCCCAGATTGGACACGCCGGAAGATTCGGAGTACTGTTGAAGTTGAGCGAGCAGTTTCTCTCCTCATTCAGGTCTCCTGAGCTAAGTCAGCCCATCTGAAGTAATCCTCTCTTAGTAGTTACAACTGCCCCTGCACTGGACCTAAAGCAAGCGAACTCCCATGACGGGTGAGGCTGGGGTTGATGTGGGTCCCGCACGGGACCGAGGATAAAACACTTGCTTACTAAAATCATTAAGTGGAGTGCAATTGTGGCCTTGATGGGAGGCGGGTTTTGGTACTCCGTTTCCTCCTTCCGGCTTCTGTCGCAATTTGTGGTGGCCGCGGCGGCCGCGATTGTGCTCACCCAGGCCGCCAGAATGCGCCGCTATATCTGGATGGCTTTGTTCCTGCTGGTCGCCTGCCTGTTCAATCCGGTTGTTCCGATTCCGTTCTCCAGCTACATCTTCGGAATTGTCAGCGCCTTCGCGGTTCTTCTCTTCTTCTTCTCGGTGGAACTGCTGCAGCCGAAACGCAGATTGTCGATCGCCTCAATCACCGACCGCGTGCCGGGAAGCGAGTCGCTATGAAGCCAAACATTCAGACTCTCGACCGCCTCCTCGAGTCCGCGGTAATTCAGAGTTGGCCAGACTTGATGAAGGATTCCAAGGCGGGATCGCTTCACCTTGAATACGCTTTTGCGCCCGACAACTCTTTGGACTACCTGACGCTTTGGTCATCTAGGCTTCGAGGCGAATGGGACCTTGTCTGTGACTACTGGCTGTCGACTTTCGCACCCCATGATAGGGGCATCCACTTCAAGAATGGATTTCGGTCGGAAGATTTGGCCCACACGCTGGAATTCATCATGCAACACCAGCGCACCTTCGCACCCTTGCCCAACCTCGGACGAGCCGGCCTCCTTCAGATTCACGCGCCCACCGGAGAAGCGTCCCAAGCCGCGGCCAAGTCATTAAGCGACGCATTCTGCCATATCGATTCCTTCTCCCCCGATCCCATGCTTCGAGATAATCCCGTGACGCACGGCCATTAAATCGACACGCGAAGGTTCAATCGCGACTGGTAAGGTTCCGAAATAAAAGGAGAGCCATGATGAACACAAAGTTTGTGATCAAAGTAAATCGTAGGGGCGCTCTCGGTCCGCAATACGTGCGGCGCATCGACCCTAGGTCAATACAGACCACCTCTAACCGCAAGCTGGCATTAAAAATGGGGAAGTTCACAGCCGAAGATGCTATCGAGGCCATCCGCACTTCGCAGTGCAGTCCAGAACTGATTTCCGTGAAGATGTACGCTTAGGCTGAAGTGTGCGCTTAGGCCCAGGGTGGCCCGTCCCTTTCTCTCCTCGCCGAGCTAGTTGAGCCGTTTAGCGGGCGTGAGCGAAGCCGGGGCCCCCAACACGCGCGGTTTTCGCGTGGGTGGAGAAGCGGGAGCCCGCTGGCGAAATCCTGAGCGCAGCGAAAGACCCCAAAGTGTAAGGAGAGATTGGTCGGGACGGCGAGATTTGAACTCGCGACCCCTTGCACCCCAAGCAAGTGCGCTACCAGGCTGCGCTACGTCCCGACTGTTTTCATGCGGTTACGCGATTTTCTTCCAAATTTGACCCCTTGTTTGGAGGAAATATGCTGGCCCGCTTTGAGCAGTTTATCCGTGAACGTCAGTTCTTAGCGAATGCTTCACCCGCAACAATCGAATGGTACACGCAAAGCCTCAAGTGGCTGCGCTCGGAATCGCCATCTGATAACGAATTGAAAGACGCTGTGATGCGGATGCGTGAGAAGGGCCGCAAGGCCACTGGTTGCAACGCAGCCATACGCGCAATTAACGCCTACCTTCACTGGTGTAAGGCTGGGACGGAGAAGAAATGCGGCCCCGGCTGTACTCATCTGCGCGTTCCTTACTTGAAAGAGCCTCAGCTAGTGATGCCCACGTTTACGGCCGCGCAAGTCAAACTGCTAGTCAGATGGAAGCCGCGGCCGACGAACTTCTGTCAGAAACGCTTGCATTTACTCACGCTCTTGCTGCTGGACACAGGATGTCGCATCAGTGAAGCGCTTACGTTGCGTATCAACGACCTGGACATGGAAAATTTGCTTGTGACCTTGGACGGCAAGGGCCGCAAACAACGAATTGTCCCGTTTTCGTTTGAGCTACGAAAGACACTCTTCCGCTACATCTCCGACTATCGCCGCACGCCGGATCGTCTTCTGTTGGCGAGCAGAAATGAGACGATGCTGGGCAGGCGCGTGATGCTTCGTGATGTAAAAAGGCTATGCAAGCGGCTGGGATTTGCGCCCCCGGCCCGAACACTTCACGCATTCCGCCACACCTTCGCGGTGAACTATCTGCGGCGCGATGGGTCGGTGTTCCATCTGCAAAAAGTCCTTGGTCACAGCTCGCTTGAGATGACGCGGCGATACGCCAACCTTGTGACGGCAGACTTGCAAGCGGTGCATGAACGGGTTAGCCTGCTTCGCACAAGCGCCCCAGAATCCAACAAAATGGTGACAGCAGAACTACCAAGAGGCTGCTGGAGAGGAGTGTGATGGACGAGCTAGAATCCTAGAGGATTCACTCGGCATTTCCCGCGGCGCGCACGGCTCGGACTTCGAGTGTCAAACGTTCGCCAGCCGGAGTTGCGGACCAAAAAAGGGCCACTCCCCCCTGGACTGCCTTAGAGTATGTCAGTTCTATCAGCCCTAGGGCCTTGAACTGCACCCCGATAGTCTTGAAAAGTTGAGCATCCATATCGATGTCCTTGCCCTTAGGGTCGCCACCCAGCTTTCGGTACAGAGCTTTTTCGAGAATTGCTTTGATATAACTTTCGTTCGGGAACTCTACTAGGTACGGGGCAAAAAAGCCGAACAGTTCTCGCCAGCTCACGTCCACTTTCCACGTATCGCTGTAACCGTTATGGCGATAGAAAACCGTGCCAAACACTCTAAATTTCTCGTCGAGTCCGGCTAGATTCTCAATGGGGCGACTGGGTGTAAAACTCGTCAAGGCGGACTGCAATTCCGCGTTTCGTTTTCGGAGAGTGTTAATCTCTGCCAGTATTTCTTCGTTCGCTACTTTGTTTGCGCGAACCCAGCCTGTTGCGGGATGCCTGTGAATCACGCTGGACAAGCTCTGCGCCACGAAACCTGGCAATTCGTGGGCATCCTTCCACATCTTCACAAGCCGGTCTGTGCAGACTTTTTTTCTGAACCTTTCGAGCTTCTCTCTTAACGCGGGGTCTTTTTCTGATTTTCCGAATGTGATGTCGTCGGGACTTGCATGGGGAAAAGCAATGACCGGCAATCCGCGGCTAATTGCATAGTCAAATTCTTTCTCTGTGTAGCTGATGCCGTCAGAGCCGACAGAGCCATAGCGCCCTGCGATGATTAGTAGGTAGTAGTCACAGTCGTCAATCACACGCTTGATGAACGCGAATTGCTCTTCGTTATCGGCGGGAAACAGTTCCATGCCCGCTGGTATGCAGTTCAATTCGATAACTGCCTGGATGACCGCCTTTCTTTCTTCTTTGAGATCCGCATAGGTGGAACTGATGAAGACTTGGTAGCGTTTGTCCATGGCACCACATTATCAGGCAGGCCAGGAGCAAATGGAGGCAAAAGATTTGTGAGGTGAGTTGTGTTCACCCTAATGACTAAATTGAAGCATATTTATTTATTATCAATGATTTACGAGCGTGATACGATTCACCTCACAATTACCCCACTGAGGTGAATTGAGATGGATTGCGTGAACTGGGCCGCACTCTTCGACTGGGTTGCTAGGCATTCCACAACAATCCAAGTTTTACTTAGCCTAATAACTCTGCTCGTCCTGGTGCGGTATGGGTGGGACACCTGGAGGATTGCGAAAGCCAGTGTGCAGCAAATCGATAACGCACAAATGCCATTTCTAGCCGTACGGCAACAAGAGCAACTTGTAGGTCAAATAGGCGGTTGGGTGCTGGAGAACCAAGGGTTTGGACCGGCGCTCAACATCCTCTGTAGCTATCGTCAGAATCAACAAGACGTGCGGTTCCAAATGTACAGCCTTGGGCCGCAAACGCCGCGGAGTTTGGGAAATCATTTTGCGAATGCCCAAGGTACGCCAGAAGGATTCAAGATCGAATATGGATCAGTCTCGGGGAAGAAATACGAGACCCTCATAATATGGGAAGCAGGTGAAATGAAAACGCAATTCAAAAAACTCTAAAACAAGAACGTAATGCTGTCGATCTATTCGCCTCCTGTCATGATTTCTAGGGCCCGTTTCAACGCCTGGGCGACGATGGCTCTGAGTGTGGTAATAGCGCTCATGACGCTAAAGGGCAACCAACCGGTTATCCCAACAAATGCCACGAATCCGAGAGCAAAGTCAGATGAGGTTGCCTGTCCCGAGGTGGAGCCGAACCACCACCAGCACCAAGCGCGACGGACCAAGCACCAGAGGGCAGCCCAGCCGAAAAGTGACCCAACAAAATTGAACCATCGTTGGTGATTTCTCGTAGCGCTAGAGAACTTCTCGCGGCCTTCTATGTTGTGCACTTCTAAACAGAACCAGCCGAGAAGGAAGCTAGTCACGAGCGCAAGCATCCAAAATGCGAAGATGAACCAGCAAGGAATATGCATGTTTAGAAACCTTGGTGCGAGTGTCGGAGCGTATGGTACTCCAGAATTGGTCAGATTTCAGTAAATGAGACTTACAGAGGAGTTACCCTCCAGAAAGTCATTCGCCCGCGCTTGTCTAGTTTCAGTTCGCCCGTGAACCCGAGTTGCGCGGCCGCGCGGCTAATCGTAGCAAGGCCATAGCCAATCTCAAGCAATTTCCCTTTGATACTCGCGCTATCCTGCCATTCGTTCGTGAGTAGAGTTCGCAAGTCTTCGATGCATCCACCGCGGGTCTTCGCAGTTGGAATCGTCAGTCCCTCACTTGCAGATGCGGAGCCCTCGCCCTTCTACTCCAAGCGCGGCTGCCCGTCCACCTCCACAATGCGAAAATCCATCGAATGCGTGACCCGCTTGCCGACGTTCTGCTTCACCGGGCATAGATGTACGCGGCCGTCATCTGCAGACCCTACTTTCTTTCCCGATGATGGGCCCACTAGATGGTTTCAAGCTTGGGCCCGAAACCGTACACACCTGTACGCCGCCGAAGCCGCAAGCTGAGGCGGCGGACGGGTGTGGACGGGGTGGACGACTTCTCCTCTTTGACAACTTCTCCTCTTTGACAACTTCTCCTCTTTATCTTTTATATGGAACGTTCATGACAGGGGACAGCCCCTCTACTCATCGCAGCGGTGGCGCCTCACCCATTCCCGACTGCGCCTGATACCGTGCTTGGCTAGCAGCCTCGACAATTGTCCAAGGGACAATGTGGGGTAGGCTTTCATAATCGCAATCGCCCGTCTGTCCTGTGGGCTTGGGTAGACATGGGCGTTTGGGGCCTCAAAAAGCCATCTTCGCCGGTACACCCAGGCGCGGCTACGCTCAATTTCCCACTCATCCCACAGATAGAGATTCAGAACGTCAACCGACAGGTGCCGATTGGCGGCCAGGATAAGCAGGGCGTGGCCGGGTGTTCCGATGAAGTCCCGAACGTCAATCAGGTAGTTGATTTTTCGCGAATCCTGTTTCCCGCGTGGAGTCGTAAACACGAACTGATCTGTTGTTTCCATAGAGTGCCCGTGAGTGAAGCGAGAATGGGGCCCGATGCCGCAAGCCAAGCCGGGCCCTGATGATGAAATGGCTGATTAGTTGGTCACCGGACCTTGCGCATTTTGGACCTTTGCACAGTACGAACCGTTGTCATCGGCTTCCGGCGCACGCGCTCACGGCGGCCAACGGGTTTGGGCTCATGGGGCGCGGACGGCCGCCAACCATGCTCAATCGGCGTTCCATCCGCCCATACCAGCTTGCGAATGTGCCCACGTTCCGCGGCGTCTTCGAGCTTCGTGCCTAGGTCATCATCAGCCTTGCTTTTCGCCATTCCGAAAAAGCCGTTAAGGTCGGGGTGCAGAATGACAATAATTCGTTCGTAATGTGGAAAGAGGTTGTTGCTCATCACAAACGTCTCGCCGGGCGCACGGTCCTTCTGCGTGAGCGACCACCGCGCGTAATGCCACAAACTCCCAAGCGCGGTACGCGTCCATCCACTAGCGCGCGCGTCGCGTAACTCCTGTACAAGAAAATCGAGCACCTGTGGGTTGGTTCGGTGAAAACGGTGGACGCGCTCCAGCATCGGGCTGAGGCCGTGCGGTTTGAGGTATTCAATAAGTTCGTCAACTGCGTCTGTCATCGCGTTATTCTCAATGCCCATGTTTCTTAGAATTTCTCCTCCGTTGTGAGTTTTTGGAGCTTAACTGCTAATAAACAAGAGGGTTAGGCCCTCGTGCAAACTAGTTAGTAGGGGGCCCGGTCGCCCAGGCCCCGCGGGTTATTACTGCTGGATGTAGGAGAACGCCTGTGCGTTGAGCACTTGGCCGAAGGTCCGCATGAACGCTTCGTAACCAAGTTGGTGGTTGACCATGTACAGCTCGTTGTAGCGAACCACGGTCATGCCCAGCACATCGCGAATGATGTATTTCGCGAAGTCTCCGAAAATCAGAGGCACGTGGCCCGAGCCAATCAACTGCATGGATTGGTCGTACCAATACGGATAGCCCATGATTTTGTCGGGCTGCCCTTCGCTCAGTGACACCTGCCAGATCGGGCGGCCGTACTTGTCTTTCACGTTGCGCATCTTGTCGAATGTGGATTGATTCGCAAGGAAGCCAACGCGCGGCCCGAGCCGATACGCCGGGTCAACCGCCGTAATTGCGTTCGCGAAGTCGTCGCTGCCCAGCGAATTGGCAGCTGTGTCGCCGCTGTTTCCGCTGTTCGGGTTTGCGCCCACCGCCGCAACCGCGCGGCTCGGCGTTGCGGCCGTCAGTGTGGGCAACAGCCCCACGATGTTGGCCCCGTTGCCGTTCATGTACGCGCTCGCAGTGCCGCGGCCCAGGCGAATGCCGAAGGATTCCGTCAACAACGCTTCAATGCTGAAGGCGCTGTCTTGGAACAGTTCCACCGGCACCAGCACTTGGTCGCTGCTCAGCAAATCCGAGCCCAGGGTTACGTTGCTGAAAGTCGGGTTTGTCTGCGCAACGGGCCCGCTGTTCTGCGGCATCCAGTGCCCGGCGTTTGATGTGTCCTCTTCTGTGGGCCACTGCAGCGAATTCCCTTGAGGTGTCGTGATGATGCGCGCGCATAGCCGAAGGCCGCCGATTGCCTTCATGTGCACGTCCACTTCTTTCTGGAAGCCGACAGGCACAAGCGTGGACCCATCCGCGGGTGAAATACTGCCCAGAGGCGTGTACGTCCGCAGCTCGTGGCGCTCGCCAGTGGTGAGGTACTCGCGAAACGCTTTGCGGTATTCGGGCTTGGCGCGAACTTCGTCAACCGCGTTCAGTGATCGCGCGTCAGTGCTGATTGCATAGTTGTTGTGATCGACAATTAGCGGGCGCTCGGGGTCGCGCGCAAGCATGTGCAGCTCTTCGTCCAGCCGGTTGGTTTCTGCGGTTTGAATCTTGATGCGGAGTTCTTCCTGCTTTGCATCCAGCTCACGCCAGCGTGCAGCGTCAGCCGCGTTTTTGCTGTCGCAGAGTTTCCGCATTTCTTCAACGATTTGCCCGCGCTCTTGGCGCAGACGTGTAGAAAGAGACATAGGAGTTCCTTTGGCGGGGTTTGCCCGCGAATTTTATGAATTTGGTGCCGAAGTCGCGGTCCCGCGCGTTGCGGTGGACTTCAGGCGGCCACGCGGGTCTAATGCCCCGTGGAATTCCCTATGTGGAATAGGGTGTACTAGGTCGGTTATGCGGCGCGCACGCCGCGCTCAGCACCGCCCCGCTCGTTGCGCTTGCGATGCCGTCTTCCTGCTAACTACAAAGTCGAATCAATCTCGGCCAACCGCGTTTGGCGCTCGGTGTCGATTTTTCCGGCTTCAATACGCTTGATGATTTCTTCCGGCATGTCACCCGAGAACATCGCGTCAAACTTCTGCCGCAACTTCGGGTTGGTCATCTCCGGTTTCCACTCGCGTGGAATACGCACGTTTCCCCCTTTCCGCCCCCGTCGCTCGTTGCGGGCTGGGCTAGTAGTAGTTAATCGGCGGTCGCTCTGGATTCCTTATCGTTCTCAATTCGGCTTCCAAAGCGTCTTGTTTCCGGTGGCGCTCGGCCAAGTCTGCATCGGACGGCTCAAGCATCTTGTTCACAAGTTCGCTCACGCCTTCCTCACTGACATCGGCAGGGGCCCAAGTTGCCAGCCGCTCTAATGCCGACGCGTCGGTAACATGGGCCGCCCTCGCGATACTCTGAAAGACGGGCCCGAAGATCTTTCTTACATCTTCGGGATTGGCTTTCGCCCTTCGCGCTAGACGCCCGCGTGCGTCTGTAAGTATCGGCTCGAAAATTGCCAGAACGCTCTCAGCAGTCATATTAGCTATCCCTTTCATGCGGTGTGGCGGCCCGCTCGTTGCGCTGCCGCCATCACGCCACCGCATTTCTACGGCGATTTCTGCAGCCGGGTCCGCCGCAACCCGGTCAGGAATGGGCACTCCCAGTGTGTGCGGGTCGAACACGTGACCCGTGGCCCACCCTGGAAGTGCACCGTCCTGCACGGCTATGAATGGATGGGCCATTGCACAAACTCTTGGGGCGTCCAACCGACCGCCCCGGCTCGGCCACTGTTGTGAACCGAGCGAAATCAAGTATTGCGCCCTTTGCTCCTTGAGCGAAGACACGGAAGTGCACGAGGATCTTTATGCGGTTCCGATTTGGCGATGCGTTCACCGGCCACTCTAAGAAGCTCCTTTATGCGCGCAGCATATCACCGAAATTCGTGCGGGTGACAAGATGCGGGCAGTGTCAGCGGAAGGAGAGGCTGGTACAAGTAACTTCGTTACTTTTATGAATTGTGACCGCGCAGAAGATAGCAAAGACGGCGGCGTGAAATTAGCACAAAATAAGCACAAAAAGTATTTTGGACTTTCGTAAGAATCTGCTTGACATGTTTTCGTGCCGAACAATATCGGCGGTTTTGCTGCGAGCAAATTCATACTCGTAGTTACGCCTATCCTTCTGTCTTTTCCCTTGCATAAGAGCAGGATCTCGCCGCCGACAGCATCTGGAACGGGCTCGGAAGATTTGGCTCCGATCTCTCGCGACTAAAATCCGTGGAACAGTTTGTCTAACACCGCACCCATCATCGTGGACCGCGATGGAAAGTCATACGGCTACTTTAGTAAGAACACGCTTCATCACGACCGGACCCGTATTCAATGGCTGGTCGCGGTTTTGGACTACTACGATGAAACGAATGATCTGCAAAAGACCCATAACCGAATGTGCGGCGAGTGAACCCTGTCGGCGAAGGGGTATGGGGGTCAGATTTTAAATTTCGACCCCGCCAAAGCCCGACGGGAAGTCTTGCACACACGGCGACAGTAAAAAAGTGAAAGTGTGACTATTGGTCAATTGTGTCGCAATGATATCGTGCCCTCTCTTGGGCAGGCTAGAACGCGGTTTGCACGTTGTTCACGCCATACGCTTCGTTTTGCTCGCCAATGTGGCACTGACGGCAGAACTGGGTCGTTGCGGCCGCCAGGTTCGGATTGGTGTTGCCCGCGCCCGGATTGTACGGAGCGTTGACAAAGAAGTAAGTTGGATAAGTCCCGCCAGCGATCTTGGAACCGCCTTGCTTACCGCTGGGTGCCTTATAGATGTACATCACGTGCTGGTTGTGGCAGGTGGTACAGGTCATAAAGGCCTTCGAGGCATCGGTGCTGCCCTCGGGAAGAAAGAAGCCCCATCCCCATGCGCTTCCAGCGATGGCGGGGAAGCCGTAGTTGGCTGCGAACGTTGCATAGCTGGTGCCCGGGGTCGCGACGATATTCGTGATGGCGTTGTTAACAACGGTCACGGTCAGCGGAGTAGTCTGGGCGTTGCTGGTGACCAGGCGGAGGGCGCCGAGTGTCGCCGCGGTTCCTACCGGGTGATCGTTGCCGTACTTGGAAATGTTGCCGTCACCGCTGTCGTTGCCGAGCAGCGTCGGGATGCCGGTCGGACCATAGATGCCGGTTGGCAGCAGGTTGTGCGTTTGCTCCCACGAATAGCCGGACATCATCTGCCCCTTGGCGATTGCGCCGTCGTGGCAGGCTAGGCACATCATGATTCCGCGGAGTTCGTCGGTGTTGGTACTGTAAGCAGAGGCTTGGGACGGAAGAACCTCGATATAGCCAGCGCCGCCATTGCCGTCCTGGCCGAAAACCAGCGTCTGGTTGAACAAAGGTCCTACATCTTGCCCGAACAGCGCGTTGCTACCGGATTGAGTGTCGATTGAATATCCGGGATTAAGCGGATTGCCCCCGCCGCCGGCTGCGCCGCTGTGCGGAGCATGGCAGCCCGCGCACCCACGGCCGCCATTTTGATGGGCTCCGAGTATGTCAATTCCGGACAAGCCAATCCCCCCAATACAACCAGTTGGTGGGCACTGGCCCTGGGCTGCCGCGAAGGAAACAACGAATAACACTAAGAATGCTGCTCCTACTATCTTTTTCATTAAGCCTCGACAAATTGTTGAAGATCTTTACAGCCGGCACGCACGGCAAATCGAAAGGGACCCAACTAGCCGATGCATTTCGCCACTCAGCCGCTTTTGCGCCTTGCAACAGTACCGGCATGATTGCGGGCACGCCGTGATTCAAGCTTCATCCGTAAGTGACAAATATCACGTCCGAAGTACGTGGGGTTTTCAAATGGAAGTGCGTGATGATACTGGTCCAGGGGAAAATGCCTACCGAGCGGCGCCCTCGGAATGCGCGCTCAAGCGCGGCATACTGCGGACGCCGGCGGAGATTCAGCGGTTGCTGTGTTGCTGGAAAATGCTATGGCGGTGGAAGAGAAGTTAAGAAGGACTGCCAAGGCGTATTAAATACAAGGTTGTGAAGGGTAGAGGCTACTTGAACCAAGACCCCGAGGGATTGGCTTTAGCGCGGCAGGGGCAATGATGACCTTTCGATTCGGTCTCGCAGAACCAGCGCGTATTTGTGCAGCCCGGTAATTAGCTGCCCCGGCCCTTGACCCCTAAACGAACGACCATTTTGAAATCGGACTGTAATCTCCGTTAGCAAGCAGTCACTCATTGACGTGATACTGCGCACTGGAGCCGCGCTCACTGCCATAATCGTGCCCGGTTTAAGCTCGCGTCCCCAAAGCGATGTGTTGTCAAGAGTGACTATGTCTTTCCCGTGGTTTCTCGTATAGGCGATGTTGGCGACCACATAGGTCTTTGAGCCGGACCTATTCCGCAAGTCGAAATTGGGAAAGAAGTTCTTTCCCTGCCAACTCCAGTTGTAGCCAATCGCCACATCAGTCTTGAGTAGAAACCAGCGATACAAAAAGGCGATCACGCCGAGAACACTACCGGCAGAAACATACTTGAGAATGGCCTGCACGTTAATGCGGCCATTCTATCAACGGCGTCGCGAACACCCCAAGCAGTAGGACCTGGAACGAGTCACGATGATAGTCTTTGGACATGGCGGACAATGACCCACGCTGCGTTTGCGATCATGCGTTCTCGGTCCACACAAGAATCGTGCGCGAAGCGGGAAGCGACATGGACATCTTCAATCACTCAAGAGGGAACAAGCCGGATTTCGACATCTACAGCGGCAAACCAGCGGGTGCGTCGGGCTGTACTGAATGCGATTGTCGTCAGTGGAAACCAGTTCTTTAATAGAAGAGGCCTTACTTCACTTCCCAATCCTTTTTTCGGCTGATGGCCCGGCCGCCCGTTCGCTGATTGACGAGTGTGTAATCCTCTTCCTCGGTATCAATTCCGGCAGCGGCTTGAATCTCACGGAGGCGGCTAATCGGTCCTATGTTCGGATTGATGGCAACACGGTCGCCCTTTTTCCAATTGTGATAATCCGCAATGTCGAAAGTAATTATGTGGATGGTCTGCGTATGTCGCGACGCAAGGCGGAGATCCAATTTCAGCGCATCGAGGTCAATCTCTTCGATTTCCCATTTGTAGTCAGACTCTCGCGGCTTCCATTCACTCCTCGAAAAAACCCGTTGCGCTACTTGACTACTTGTCTTAAAATTTTCGCCCGGAACGGAAATCGCGTAACACGCTGAATCTAAATTGGTCGGGACGGCGAGATTTGAACTCGCGACCCCTTGCACCCCAAGCAAGTGCGCTACCAGGCTGCGCTACGTCCCGACTTGATTCGCTGCGAAGTTCAGCGAGGGGTTATTTACAACTCTCAAATTTTACACCAGCCCCGAATCAAGCTGGCGGGCATCTTCAGAAGAATCCGCAGCGAAAGGTCTTAACCTCTGACCTCCGCCCACTTCTGCAATCTGACTTCTGACTTCTGCAATCCTAAGCTTCCTTCTGCGTCGTCTCAGCCTCCGCATCGTCCGCATGCCCGAGCCCGAACTTTTTCAGCTTATACCGCAGCGCATCACGGCTAATGTCAAGCAGCTTGGCGGCATGCGTCTGATTGTTGCTCGCCTGCTTCATCGCAATCTCCACCATCGCCCGCTCGACTTCCTCCAGCGACGTCCCGCCCTCCGGAATATACAGCCGCGGCAGGAAGCGTCCGTTAGGCAAGCTCTGGCCATTCGACTGCGCCGCGCTCTGCTCAAATGCCGTCAACCCGCTTCCCGCTTGATTCACGGCAAAAGGCAGATACGCCGGCCGCAGCAGAGCCTCATCTTCCAGAATCATCGCCCGCTCAATCGAATTCCGCAGTTCTCGAATATTCCCCGGCCAGTTGCTTTGCAAGAGCAGCCGCTTCGTCTCTTCCGTAATTCCGCGAATCGACTTTCGGAAGCGCTGGTTGTAGCGCTCGATGAAAAATTCGACCAGCGGCAGGATGTCTTCTTTATGCTCGCGCAGCGGCGGAATAAAAATCGCAATAATCGCCAGCCGGTAATAAAGGTCCTGCCGGAAATTCCCGTCGCGCACCTCTTTTTCCAGGTCGCGATTCGACGCCGCAATCACGCGCACGTTCACCTGCATGTCGCGCACTCCGCCAATGCGCCGAATCACCTGGTCTTCGAGCACGCGCAGCAGCTTCGCCTGCAACAGCGGCGAAAGCTCGCCAATTTCGTCGAGAAACAGCGTCCCACCGTCGGCCATCTCGAACAGGCCCTTCTTCATCGCCTTGGCGTCGGTGAACGCGCCCTTCTCGTGCCCGAACAGCTCCGCCTCCATCAGCGTCTCGGGAATCGCCGAGCAGTTGATGGCAACAAAAGGCCGCTCCTGGCGCGAGCTTTCGTAGTGAATCGCTTTCGCGATCAGGTCCTTTCCGGTTCCGCTCTCGCCCTGGATCAGGATCGTGGTCGCTTCGCTCGCCGCCACCTTGCGCACGAAGTTCATGAGCTCGTTCATCTTCGGCGAGTCGGCGACGATCTCGTGATAGCCTGCGCGCCGCTTCATCTCGCCGCGCAGCGACTGCACCTCCGACCGCAAACGCGTCGCTTCCAGCGCGTTCTTGATCGTCACATGCAGTTCGTCGAAGTCGAGCGGCTTGCCAATGAAATCGTAGGCCCCCAGCTTGATCGCAATCTTCACGTCATCGAGCTGCGGATCGGCCGTGATCATGATGACCGCCGGCGCGCCTTCCGCCTTCTTCAGTTGCTCCAGCACCTGAATCCCGTTAATGTCCGGCAGGCGCACGTCGAGCAGCACGAGATCGGGAGACTCGTGTTGCGCCAGCTTCAGTCCAGGCTCGCCAGCCTCGGCCTCGACGACCTGATATCCCCACTCTTCACACTTCTGGCGCAACGACCAGCGCACCAGGCGCTCGTCGTCCACTACCAGGATTTTCTCGGTTGGCATCTGAACCCGGTCTATTTTAGCCTACCGCTCATCGCCGGAGGCGAACGGCGAGCGCCGGGATTAGACCGCCCTCGCCCCCGGCCCGTCTTGTGATCTACATCACATTCGCCTGTGACAGCCCCGGTTGTTGCAGCGCGCCCGCAAAAGTAAGGTAGGAACATCGAAAGGCACAGTCTCGCAGGGGTGAGACAGCCAAACGGCAGGGTTCACAAGTTTTACCCGCAATCATAAGGAGCATGGCAATGTCAGACGTAAACAATAAGACTTCGGAAGTGACCTGGACCGGCGTCCAAGCGTATACGCTGGCGGTGATTTGCCTGTTATTGGGAATGGCCGGCGGATGGCTGATCCGCGGCTCGCAATCCCCAGCCGCCCCAGTGCAGGCCGCCACTGCCTCTGCGCCCTCCGCGATGGGCGCCGCGCCCAATGCGCAGCCCACACCCGAGCAACTGAAGCAGATGGCCGACACGCAAGCGGCCCCCCTGCTCGAAAAGCTCAAGTCCGACCCGAACAATCCAGAACTGCTCAACGGCATCGGCAACATGTATTACGACGCGCAGCAATTCGCGGTCGCAGTCGACTACTACGGCCGCTCGCTCAAGGCAAAACCATCCGATGCCGCCGTCCGCACCGACATGGCTACGGCCTATTGGTATATGGGTAATCCTGACGAGGCCATCACCGAGTTCAACAAGGCCCTCACCTACGAGCCCAACAAGCCGAACACGCTCTTCAATCGCGGCATGGTGAAGTGGCAAGGCAAGATGGACATCAACGGCGCTGTCGCCGATTGGGAAAAGTTGCTGGCCACAAATCCCAACTACGAAGGGAAAGACAAAGTCGAGCAGATGATCGCCGAGGCGAAGAAACACTCCAACGTGAAACCCGGCGAAAAGGCAAAGCCTCTCCCTCAGTAATCCGCCAATCCAAAAACAAACGAGCGGGGACCGAAGTCCCCGCTCTCTGCGTCTTCGCCCCTAAAGCGAGCGCAGAAAATTCAGCAGATCCTGCACCTGCGACTGCTGTAGCGTTTTGAAGTTGTGGATCACGCCGTCCGCCTCTGACTGGCAGCCCCTCTGCCGGCAGTTATTCACGCTGTGATCCAGAATTGCCTGCAACAGATCCGACGTCCGTCCATCGTGCATGAAGAACAACCGCTGCCCAACGCCCCATAGCGGCGCCGTGCGAAATTGATCCCAGCCTGCGCTTCCTTGCACAATTCCATCGGCGAGTCCACTGCCCAAGTGATGCAGCGCAAAATCGGAATACGGATGGTAGGTCACGTTGCTCATGCCGGTGTAAGGTGACGCGCCCGTAGTCAGCGACTCCGAATGACAGAGCGCGCATCCGATATTTTCGAAAATCGCCTGCCCATTCTGCGTCGATTGCGTTGGCGCAGCCGGAGTCGGCGGCGCCGAGAGCCGCGCGAACGCCGCAAAATTAACCGTGTCCGACGACATCTCTGAGATCGTGCCCACCGTCGTCCCGTAGTTCGGGCTGCTCGGATTCGGGTTCAGCAGATTGCTCGCGTCCTCGGGCGAGTTGTTAAAGACGCACCCCGACACAGCGCTGCGTTCGTTTGGAAACGCCTCGTTTGAAACGCCGATTTCAACGTTGTAGGCTTCCCCGGAAAAGACAAGCACAGACTTGTTCTGCGCCTTCCATCCAAAGCGGGTAATGCTGCCATCGTTTCCGCTGGTATTGAACGAGCCGCCGATTCCAAGATGCCACCGCGCGCTCTTCGTCGCCGCAAGATTGGCCTGTAACGTCGCGTCCGGCGTGCTCTCCACAAATCCCAGCCCGTAAACCGGCGTCGGAATCCGGAAGATCACGTTGTTGTGCGAGAGTTGCTGCGCGAAGTTAGGCTGCGCGAGCGTGCATCCCGGAGCGTCGCTGCGCCCCGCGATCGTATACAGATCGTGCACTCCGCCGTCCAGCGACCCGTCGCTATTGAAGATGAAGCGCGCCTCCCGCACCGGCCCGCTGCTGGTGATAAAGGACGGCACCGCATTCGTCGCACCATCCAGTGTGGCCAGCGCGACCTGAGGATTGGCTATTGGGTTTTGCGGGCTGGCTGTTCCAGGACTGCTTCCGCCGACGGCCGGCTGCGCATGACACATCGCGCAGCTGTTGCCATTGAACGCGGGGCCCAGTCCTTTGCCGGGCTCGATCGTCCCTTGCACCGAGTCCATCTCTGCGAAAATTGCGCTGGCTTGTGTAAAGAACTGGAGCTCGTTTGCGTTGAGTGAGGAATAGGCTCCGCCTGCTCCGGCGGCTCCGGTGCGCGGCCCTGGATCCTGCTGCGCCCAGACGCCGATGGTTAAAGCGAGTACGAGCAGAGCTGTGCTGTTTGCATTCCATCTTTTCATGATTCTCTCCTTAGTCGGCCAGACACACTTATGGCTTGTGCCGTTTAGGGTGCGCGACGGATGGCGTGAGAGCAGTCGGCGGTCTTTCGCCGTCGTTTTGCCCGCCTGACTCAATAAAATCCTTGGGTTTTAGGGCCCCGAGGAGTGGAGTTCTTCGCTCTGTCGGCGAAACTTTGGAAGTTGCGTAGCAATTTATTTCCGAACCGTGCCACTGTCAATCTGTCATTAGTTCATGATTAGAGCGGAGGAACAGCATCAGGAAACGTTGGCCGCCAAACACGAGCCGACTGGTCCAAATTCTCACATGAATCGGCCAAATTCCATCGCTCGGAGCACGCCACCGACCACTGAGTGTGACGAGGGTAATGAACATCTGATGGCGCGGCCCCTAAAGTTCGGCACGAATGGCCGATGTATGCCGTGTGGGCAGTCTTCTCAGAAATCTCCTCCTCTTCGCCTTCCTCGCCGCCGCCTGCTCTTCCGCTGGCCCGGCTCAGACCGCCGAAGCGCCCGCCGAAATCACCTTTCGTTCCAACGTCAACGAAGTCCGCGTCAGCTTTTCTACTACCGACAAACAAGACCGCGTCGTCGCCACCCTTCGTCCTTCCGATTTCGCCATCGTCGACCGGGACCTCGTCGTGCGCGACTTTCGCAGCTTTATCCTCTCCGACTACACTCGCCTCAACATCGTCCTTCTGGTCGATGCCAGCGACTCCCTTCAGCCACATCTCAAACAGGAATTCTCCAACGTCATTCAGGTGATCGGGCAAAGCAACGGCGTGTCTGAAGATTCTTTCTCCGTCGTCTCCTTCCGTGGACTCAAGCCCAGTCTGCTGTGCCAGGGGAACTGCCGCGCCCTCGATTTGGGCGCGCAGTTCCTCTCGGTAGCCGCCGGCGGAACGACTCCGCTGTATGACAGCCTCGTTTTCGCAGCCCGCATGCTGGGAGAGAGTCGCGATCTTCACACCCGCAAAATTCTCGTTGTTTTCTCCGACGGCTTCGACACCATCAGCCTTTCATCGCTCAACGACGCCATCAATTCGGCCCTGCAATCTGACGCCGCCATCTACTCCGTCGACTTCAGCAAGCCTCCCCATCTGGGTCCCGGCACGGCCGTCCTGCGCGGCCTTGCAGCAAGTTCTGGCGGCCGCTACTTCACCGCCGAATCCGGCTCTCAACAGATTCTCGACACTATCCTCGAAGACTTCCACGCAACTTATACCGTAGCTTACAAACTGCCGAGCTCCGCGGAGGGGTTCCACCCGCTCCGTATTCTTCCCACGCATGACCTTGGCCTGCAGTTCCATTGCCGGCGCGGATATTACTTTCCCAACCAATATTGAGAAGTGAGGACTTGAAAAACAAAATGAAGCGCTCTCTCCTGCTCGTTGTATTACTGTGCACAGCTTCCATCGCTTTTTCTCAAAACCGTTCCCGCCAGGAGGGCACCATCACCCGTATGCGTATGACCGATTGCATCGCCGCCCAGCATCCCTTGATGGACGCCCTCTCCGGCAACAGGGGCGTTGCCACCGGCGAGCTTTGTCCCGAGTATGTGCTGGTGACCGATTCGGTTGTCTATGTAATCGTCGGCAAAGGATCGGATCAACTCGTACCGTTAGCCGAAACCACCTTCTTCCGCATGCAACACAACGAACTTCTGATCCGGATCGACGACGCGAAGCGCGAATCACGTTTCCATGTAAAAGAAATGGTTCTCCGTCCCGAATGGGAGCGAGGCCAACAGCTCATGGAAGCCGCAGCCACGGCTTCGCTCCACCAGCGCGTAGACGGCGTGGTTCTCGTAAACGCGCGCCCATAGCGGACGATCGCTATTGCGTGCTCTTTCAACAGACTCCTCTCTCGACAATTCTTCCTCGGGCGCCGTTCGATTCCACAAGTTCGATGAAGCGGCGCCCAAGGTCTATCCTGCCTTACAATCGGGAAAGACGCAGTAAAGACCTGAGGGAACATGGCCACGAAGAAACGCAAGCCAACCAAGAAGCGTCAGCCCGCGAGAAAAACAGCCGCCTCAGCGAAAGCAAAAAATCAGCCAGTCGCCGCCAGTGACAAATCACTCCGCGAACATCTCCAGAAGCTCCTCAGCGGCCGCGAAGCCCACGCCGATTTCGACTCCGCCATCGGAGACTGGCCCGTCCAACTAGCCGGAGCCAAAGTCGCAAACTTCCCTCACACGGCCTGGATGCTGCTGGAGCACATGCGCATCGCGCAATGGGACATCCTCGAATTCAGCCGCAACCCAAGGCACGTCTCTCCAAAATGGCCGGAAGGCTACTGGCCAGAGTTAGAGGCCCCCGCGACCGAGAAAGAATGGGAGCAATCGATCGCCAACTTCAAACAAGATTCGAAAACGATGGGGAGGTTAGTAGCCAATCCCAAAAGCAATCTCCACGAAAAATTCCCCTGGGGCGACGGCCAAACGCTGTTGCGCGAAGCGTTGCTAGTAGCCGACCACAACGCCTACCATCTAGGCCAACTGGTAATGCTGCGCAAGTGCATGGGAATTTAAGGCTCGCCTTTAATAACGTTGTCATCCTGAGCGAAGTGAGGTGAGCGGAGCGGTCCGAACGAGTCGAAGAGCCTGCCCCGAGCGAAGCCGAGAGGACCCCTGCAAGCCTATATGCGACCCGTGCCGTCGCAAGGCATTCTCTTTCCGGACCTCTGCGGCACTTCTCAGCGCTCTCTGCGCTTAGGAGCTTTGATCTCGACGGGCGTCCCAACTCAAGCGGACATTTCCGCGCTAGCCCGAAATCTGCAATCTGAAATCTGCCTTCTGCAATCCCCAGCCCTCTTCCGGAACACAACTCTCAACCCCTCCCGCCATCTCTCATCGATCCCAAGCACTTCCCACTCAATCTCAGGCGACAAATATCGCAAGATAGTATCCGTAGCCGGATGCACATGCAGCGCCGGCGCCACTAGCATCAGCAGAGGCTTTTCCGTCGAAATCTCCCGCCCCGGAAAATATCCAAACCTCGCAAACTCCCCACGCTCCTGATGCCAAGCCACCCGCGCCCAATAATCCACTCCCTGCAACGGCAAATGAATATCTTCATCCGCCTTCAACTCAATGACCGCCAGCCGCCCGTCTCCGGTCGCGGCCAAAACATCAATCATCGCCCGATCCGCCGCCGAGAACGCCGGCACCTGCCGGTACACAAAATCCGCGCGCAGCCGCCCATCCAGCGCCACAATATTCTCCCCCGCCAGCGCCTCCAGCCATCGCTCCGGATGCATCCTCCACAACGCATGATTCTTCGGCCCATCTTTGTGGCGCACGGATGCCGCCAGCCGCACCAGGTTCGCGAAGTCCGCCTCGTTGCGCGCATCAAGCACACGCTCCTCCGCCCCCAAGCCAAAAACAATCTCCTCTCCCGCCGAAAAATTCCGCGGATCATGCGCCACCCGAGCCTGAGCAAACTCCAGCCCGCACTGCCGGCAAGAAACCAGCGCCGGTGACAACGCCACAACCTCCGCCGAGGGCAGAATCCCCCGAATCTTCTCAATCGACCCCGCAAACCGCTCCAAGACACTTTTCTCATCCAGCGCCCGCACCAGCCGTGTCTCCAGATTCCCGCGATCCCCAATTTCCAGCCGCACCAGCGCATCCTCGCGCTGATCGAACTCATTGAGGTGCCACTGAGCCGCCGAGGGATGCAAATGCGCCATGCGCTGAGCCGTAAGAGTCGCCCCGCCCTTCGGCACCACCAGCACCAATCCCTCCACCACGCGCCGCTCGCGCTGCGCCATGCGGCACTCTTCCAGCCACAGCAGCCCGCAAGTCAACGCGCCATCGACAGTCGCCTGTGTCTCCGCATCGTTCACGCCCACGATCGCCAGCGCACGCTGTCCCATGCGCATCGACCCGCGCAGATACGCTGGCCCAAACGACCGCTCCAGATCGAGCGAAGTCGTCAGCCGCCCCGTAGTCCATCCCGGAAAATTCCGTTCCAGCACTCGCCGCAACCGTGGCTCATAAGCCAGCCGAGCCGTCCGCCGCTGCGCTGGAGACCGCTGATCCCGATCGCGGCAAATGTCGAGTCGAGCCGGCCGGCTCTGCCCCATTCGCTGCACCTGCAACCGCAAAGTCGAGCCCTCTCTCTCGGCATCAAGCACGCGCCGCACAAAATTGCGCTCATGCGACCAGAGATGAATCAGGCACTTGTTGTACTCGCCCGAAATCGAATACTTCGATTGCGCTAGATCAAAGACAATCGCGCCATCCTCGACGACAACCGCTGCAAGCGATCCCTCAAGGAAATCGCAAAGCGTTTTGGCAAGAGTCTCGGGAGTCATCGAGAAATTGTTTCTCCGATTGAAGACTCGAGCAGTGACGCCCGCACACCAAATTTGTGTCGAAAAAAATGGAGGGACGGGCGCCCCGCCCGTCCGGAGATGCTGTATTCAGGAGGAGCAAGAGCCTGAAGCCTAAAGCCCAAAGCCGAGAGCCGAACTGCCGCCGTGCCATAATTGTGGATAGAGTCTTTCCCTCAGAAAAGGCATCGAATTATCGTGAGCAAACAAGAGCGTTTCTTCTTCGAGCACTACGGCCTGACGCACAACGACCTCGAATCCTACCTGGCCGCCGCCCTCTCCGCCGGTGGCGACTACGCCGACCTGTATTTTGAATACCTGACCTCGACCTCGCTTATGGTCGACGAGTCCATGGTCAAGTCGGCCTCGCAAGGCATCTCCGCCGGATGCGGCGTCCGCGTCGTCTCCGGAGAGCGCACCGGCTACGCCTACACCGACGACCTCTCGCCCGCGCGCATTCTCCACGCCGCTCGCACCGCCGCGCTCATCGCCAGCGCTCCGGCCAAGGCCACCGTCACCGGTTTTCAGGAAAAGCCCGCTCGCAGCCTCTATCCGGTTCCGCTTCCCTCCGTCGACGCCGAAATCAGCGCCAAGGTCGACCTCCTTATGCGCGGAGACCACACCGCCCGCGCCTTCGACCCGCGCATCAAAGAAGTCCGCGCCAGCTACGCCGACGAGCTCCGCAACATATTAGTAGTCGGCTCTGACGGCACCTTCGCCGAAGACTCGCAGCCGCTAGCACGCTACAACATCTCCTGCATTGCGAAAACCGAAGCCAGCTCCGGACGAGGCACCGCCGGTGGCGGAGGCCGCGTCGCTCTGGATTTCTTCTTCGGCGACAAAACTCCCGAGTTCTTTGCTCGTGAAGCTGCCCGCCAGGCAATCCTCCAGTTAGACGCCCGCGAAGCTCCCGCCGGAGACATGGAAGTAGTCCTAGGCCCCGGATGGCCCGGCGTCCTGCTGCACGAAGCGGTAGGCCACGGCCTCGAAGCCGACTTCAATCGCAAGAAAACGTCAGCGTTCGCCGGCCTGGTCGGCAAGCGGGTAGCCAGCGAAAAATGTACGGTCGTCGACAACGGCACCATGCCCTGGCGTCGCGGCTCCCTCAACGTCGACGATGAAGGCCAGCCCACGCAGGAAACCGTCCTCATCGAAAACGGGATTCTCAAGGGCTACATGAGCGACAAGCTCTCCGCCAAGCTCATGGGCCTAGCCGACACCGGTAACGGACGCCGCGAAAGCTACGAGCACATCCCCATGCCGCGCATGACCAACACCTACATGCTCGCCGGCCAGGACGATCCGCAAGACATCATCCGCTCGGTAAAAAACGGCGTCTACGCCGTCAACTTCGGAGGAGGCCAGGTCGACATCACCAACGGCAAATTCGTCTTCTCCGCCAGCGAAGCCTACCTGATCGAAGACGGCCAGATCACCGCCCCAATCAAAGGAGCCACGCTGATCGGCAATGGGCCCGATGTCCTGACCCGCGTAAGCATGGTAGGCAACGACCTGAAGCTGGACGAAGGAGTAGGCACCTGCGGCAAAGATGGACAGGCAGTGCCGGTGGGAGTCGGCATTCCGACGATTAAGGTGGATCGCCTGACCGTGGGCGGGACGGCGCGCAAGGATACTGGCGGGTATATGCAGTAAAGTCATACCGCCTCATTTTCACATCTATGGCCGTATTCGAACTGCATCGAGCCGTAAGAGAAGGAAATCTTTTCCACGTAGTCGATATCCTCAAAAAACTGGGGCAAAACGCAGATATCAATGGCCCCGACCGCAAGGGCTGGACGCCGCTGATGTATGCCGTTGGCTGCCCGGAAGTGGATAGTCAGATCGTGCGTGCGCTGATTGGTCATGGCGCGAGCGTCGATGAATCTTCCACCGCTTTGGCACTCAGTGATCTCGAAAAGCTGAAAGTGCTCATCGAAGCCGGTGCGGACGTCCTGCATCACGAAGAACACGGATACGACGCGCTAATAAACGCCGCTTGCGGACGAGACGCCGCTCACAATACGCAGTTGCTCGACATCCTTGACTTGCTGATCGCCAAAGGCGTGTCGTTGCGCGGAATGACGACCTATGGCGAATCGGCGGTTCGCGTGCTGTCCCGAATGGGTCGTTTCGACGCCGTCCAGTTCTTGCTTAAAAAGGGAGCGAATCCGCAAGACATCAAATTCACTCCGCTCATTGAGGCTGTCGCGTGGGGTGCTTTGGACGAGGTCGCGGCGCTAGTGAAAGCAGGAGCGAACCTGGAAGAACGCGAGTACTGGGAGAGAACACCTTGGCTGATTGCCATTCAGACCGGTCAGATTGAAAGGGCAGAGTTTCTTTTGAAAGCTGGAGTTGATCGAAACGCCAGAGGCGGGAGGGGTGACACGCCTCCTTTGTTTTACGCGATAGACAACGGCGGTCTGCCGATGCTCCGATGGCTACTTTCGATCGGAATCAACCTCGAACAGACCGATGACTTCGGCAAAACAGCCTTGTTCGAAGCGGTTGAACAACGTAGTTATGAAGCCGTCGATATACTTCTTGCAGCCGGAGCCGACGTGCGTCACCAGTGTAAGACTGGGCCACCGTTAAGTTTTGCGACCAACGGCGAGATCGCGGTCCGCCTTATGGAAGCCGGCGACGATCCACTGGAGCTTGGATTCTCGGCGCGAAGATCGATAATCGGTTACCCTCCGGAACCCGACGCGGATTTGCTCAACGCCACTGCAGCCGAATTTACGCTCTATCGCGATCGTCGTTTCGGCCAGAACAATGCTGAAGTCATGAACAATCCGTTCTGGATAGGAATGATCCGTTCGGGGATCAACTCTTACGCGGCAAAGAGCCTGTTCGAACTCGAAGAGGCCTCTGACAGTTCGCAGCCTCCAGTCTGGTGCGCCCAGCGATTCGGACAATCCTTGACCTTCCTAACGGATGGACGCATCGTTCAGGTCGCGGGTGAGCATGAGGATTCCTATGACCCGGACTTCTGTATTTACAACGATGTATTTGTTCACTGCCCTGACGGCACCGTTGTCATCTATGGCTATCCTGAAGCGCTGTTTCCACCGACGGACTTTCACACCGCGACGCTGGTCGGGAACCATATCTACCTGATTGGCTGCCTGGGTTACCAGCATGCTCGACTCTATGGAGAAACCCCAGTCTATCGACTTGATATTAGAACGTTCCAGATAGAACGCGTACAAACGACAGGCGACAAGCCAGGATGGATATACAAACACCGGGCGACTTTGGCGAGCCCTGGAAGAATTCAAGTGGCCGGCGGAGAAATCTTGAGTAAGAGCAATGACGAGCTTGCTCACTCGAAGAATGCAAGAGTTTTTACATTAGACATCGAACATCTAGTTTGGTTTTCGGAATCGGACGGCGACACGACAACAGGTAGGCCGCGTGCCCCAGCGCGGTGAACGCCCTCACCGCACTTTTATCGAACGAAACAAACGTCTCCCCGCCAAACCCATCTACAAATCCGACGGCTCCAAGCCCGTGTGCTTTGCAATCTTCGCTAGCATCCTCGGTCCGATTTCCTCGTTATCGTGGAAACCAAACATGTAATTGCCATGTGCTGGATGATTTAACTTAATGTGGGAACCACGCTGGGACACTACAGTCCAGCCTTTTCTAAGGAGAGCGCGTAGTACAGTTTTTGCTTTGGCGCTTGCCCACTGGCTCACGCCGAAACTCGGGGCACGCTGATCGTATCCGGAATCTCTTTGTCTTGCCGCTCGACGTCGTCCGCAATCGCGTATAGCGCCAATGCATACGCTTTCGCTTTCGCCTCTTCGGCGGACGTTCCGTACGCTAGCGCTCCTGGAACTTCGGGAATCTCGGCGATCCACCGACCGTCGGTTTCATGGTCAAGTTCAAAGTTGAACTGCATATGTCTGCCCCCGTCGCTCTGTCGTGGTTTGCGCTGCATGGCAGGGCCTCCCAATGCTCGCGAATATCTGTCCGAAGGATAACGCACCCTTGCGGTCGAAGGCGACCCTCTTCACGCGGCTAGTTATGGTCTCGTTTCCTACCCTGCTCATCACCGACATACACCAGACCCGCCCATCCGGCCGCAGCCGCCTCATTCATTTCCTCGATGGTGGCGACCTTCGTTGTCTTACCAGCCAGCATGCCGAAGAAACTTTCTATGCTTCCCGCCCGCCGCGCGGCATTCTTCGCGGACGAGGTTTTCCCCGATTGCCGTCGAGCTTTCTTCACCGTCTTCTTGTCCTTGTCAGCCATGCCGAATCCCAATTTCGTTGGATAATATAAGTGTAAAGCCGCAGTGCGCTGGAGTGCGCGGAATTTGCCTTCCTCCGTGCCCCCGTGTCTCCGTGGTAGATTCAGAATTAAAAAATGACAACAACAGTAGAAGCCAACCCGCAATCCGCAACCGATCTTAAATCCCTCGCGCAAGACGTCGTTGTCCGCGCAACGCGCGCCGGAGCCACCACCGCCGAGTGTGTCGTCCGCGAAGGCGACGAGTTCTCCACCGTCGTCCGCCTCGGCCAGGTCGAAACTCTCAAGGAATCCGGCTCACGCTCCATCGGCGTCCGCGTCTTCTTCGGACAGCGCGCCGCCTCCACCTACTCCAGCGACTTCTCCGCCGCCGGCATCGACCGCATGCTCTCCTCGGCGCTTGAGCTCGCCAAGATCACCTCCGAAGATCCCTTCGCCGGGATCCCGGAAGCCGCGCAACTCGGCCACCTCACCACGCCCCTCGACCTCTACCACGAAGATGTCTACTCGCTGCCCGGCCCAGAGCGCATCGACTACGCTCGCCGCGCCGAAAAGGCCGCGCTCGATACCGACCCGCGCCTCAAGAATTCCGACGGCGGCTCCTTCGACGCCGCCACTGGCCGCAAAATCCTCGCCAACTCGCACGGCTTCGTCGGCGAATACCGCCGGTCTTACTGCTCAGTCGCCGCCGTCCCTATCGCGCAGGACGATCAGGGCAACATGCAGCGCGACTACTGGTACTCGGTCGCGCGCAGCCTCGCGAAACTCGACTCCGCCGAGTCAGTCGGCAAAGAGGCTGCCCGGCGTACTCTTCGCCGCCTCGGCGCGCGCAAGGTAAAAACCGCGCACGTCCCGGTGGTCCTCGACCCCATGGTCGCTGCCTCGATCCTCGAACACATCTTCGAAGGCGTAAACGGAGACTCCGTCTATCGCGGCGCGTCGTTCCTGGCAGGCAAGCTGGGCGAGCAGATCGCAGGCACAAACGTCACGGTCATCGACGACGGCACCATGCCCGGCGGCTTCGGCACCAGCCCCTTCGACGGTGAAGGCATTCCCACGCGCCGCACGGTGGTAGTCGAAAACGGAGTTCTGAAGTCGTATCTGCTCAACACCTACACCGCGAAAAAGCTAAAGCTCGAAACCACAGCCAATGCCTCAAGGGGCTTGGCAGGCACGCCCGGAATCGGCCCCGGCAATTACTTCTTGCAGCCGGGCAAGAAAACTCCAAAAGAAATCATCGGCGAAATCAAAGAAGGCCTCTACGTGACAGAGTTTTTGGGCCACGGCGCAAACCTCGTAACCGGAGACTACTCGCGCGGCGCAAGCGGCCTCTGGATTCTCAATGGCGAGCTGACGTATCCGGTAGAAGAAATCACGGTAGCCGGCAATCTGAAAGAGATGTTCAAAAATATCTCCGAGATCGGCACCGACCTGGAATTCCGAGGCAGCGTAGCCGCCCCCACAATCCGCATCGACGGCCTGACGGTCGGCGGCGAGTAATTGATCGGGAAGCAAAGCTTGAAGATGATGTCATCCTGAGCGGAGCATGGTCATCGCGCAGCGATGATCATGCGTAGTCGAAGGACCCCTACTCCCTTCACGTCCCATGGGTAAAAGATTCTTCGCCCGCTCCCCCAACATCTAAACTCTCATCATGAAATTCGCGAAAACCATCTTCTGGATCGCCGCCATCTGGGGCTTTCTAATCCTCACCCCGCTCTATTTCATGTTCAACGTAATCGGCAAGCAAGACCCGCCGCCCATCACGCATCCCGCGTTCTACTACGGATTCATAGGTGCTGGCCTGGCATGGCAACTGGCATTCTTGATCATCGCCACCGACCCAATCCGCTTCCGCCCAATTATCCCCGCCGCGGTAGTCGAAAAATTCACCTACGCGTTCGCGATGATCGCACTCTTCACTCAGTCTCGAGTCCACGCCTCCGACATGATCTTCGCAAGCTCGGATCTTCTCCTGGGCATTCTGTTCATTGTGGCGTTTAGAGCAACAAGAGCCCAAAACGCCCGTCCATCTTGAGGTTTGAAATCTGCAATCTGAAATCTTCAATCTGCAATCTCAAAGAATTCACACGGTTTTACTCGTTGGCGTGAACCAGCGCATTCATCAGGCCCTCGAAGTCACTCGCGTCGACAACTTCTTCCGCTTCTTCGACACAGTCGTCGACGCCGAGAAATCCGCCTGATCGTCTGTCACTCGGCGGGTCCAAAGGGCCTGCTTTGGAAAAAGCAGGGAATGCGTCCCCGTGAAGCAGCCACTACTAGCCCAAAGAATGCTCGACTAATCATTGGTTTACGCGGGACTCATTTACACTAGGCTGCTGCCGGGTATGTCTCGGGCTGGACAGCCTCGGGCAGTCTGTCACCTAATGGTGGTTCACTCATGGCGCGATTAGGACTGATCGCCGGAAACGGAAAATTCCCCTTCCTCGTGCTCGAAGCGGCGCGAGCGCAGGGGTTCGAGGTCGTCGTGGCGGCGATCAGGGAAGAAACTGACCCGGAAATCAAATCGAAGGGCGCCGCTGCGCTCCACTGGCTCTCGTTGGGAGAGTTGTCGAAGCTCATCGAGACCTTCAAGCGCGAGGGCGTGACGCGGGCAGTCATGGCCGGGCAGGTCAAGCACAAGCAAATCTTTTCTTCCATCAAGCCGGATTGGCGGCTGGCGAAAGTGCTCCTCTCGCTCGGGACCCGAAACACCGACTCGCTGCTCGGAGCTGTCGCGAAGGTGCTGGCGGATGAAGGCATCGCTCTTGAGAATTCAACCTCGCTGCTTGAGCCTTTACTGGCGAAGGGGGGAGTGCTTACACGTCGTGGACCTTCGGAGACGGAGCGGAGAAACATCGAGTATGGGCGCGCTGTCGCCCGGCGCCTCGGCGAGTATGACATCGGTCAGACGGTGGTGATTGCCGAAGCCGCCTGCGTCGCGGTCGAGGCCATGGAGGGAACCGACGCGACGATCGCTCGGGCGGGGGAGATTATGCGCTCGCTTGAGGGTGAAGCGTCGACGCTGGAGCGTGCGCTGACCGTGGTGAAGATCGCAAAGCCCGCGCAGGACATGCGGTTTGACGTTCCGGTGATTGGCCTTGCGACAATTGAGACGATGCGACGTGCAGGGGCGAGTTGTTTGGCCGTCGATGCGGGGCGATGTCTGTTACTCGATGGAGAAGCGATGGTGGATGCCGCAAATGTGGCTGACATCACGCTAGTGGCTAGCTGAACGAAGTGGCATTGACATGCCTTCAGTGCGTATATGCTGCATATTCTTCGGAGCTTGCAAGCGGACATCAGCGAGACCACGATGAGACACGCCCTCACGCTCCTTCTCAGCTGTTTTCTGTTGCTCACAACCGCGAACGCCCACGCTACCGATTCATACCGGGGAGCGGCGAACGAAACAGCACATTGGATCGCGGCCAGCGCCATTTCAGAGAAGCAAGGAGTCGTCTGGCCAAGCGACCCGCGCGATCCCAAGAGCGTCGATACATCGATGTACTCGGGCACACCAGGCCCAATCCTTTTCTTCCTTGAAGCGTACCGGTATAAGCACAAGAAGGAATACCTGACGATGGCACGCCGCGGAGCGGATGCACTGCTCGCGTCTATTAAGCACGATGACCCTGCCGGACTCTACGAAGGATTAGCCGGTTCCGGCTTCACTCTGGGAGAAGCTTACCTTGTCACCAGGGACAAGAAGTACCTGGAGGGAGCGCTGCGCACGGTGGAGTGGCTGAAACAATCTGCACACAAAGCGGAAGGCGGCGTTCGTTGGAGCGACGAAACCGACATCATCAGCGGAACCGCCGGGACTGGACTTTTTCTGTTGTGGGCGGAAGACCACCTCGGAGCGAAGGATGTGCGCGGGCTGGCCATCGAGGCCGGCGATCGCTTGATAACAACCGCGCAGCATCCGGCAAGCGGCCAGCTGAAATGGATGATGAACGCAACTTTTCCCGCCGAGATGCCAAACTTCTCCCATGGCACGGGGGGGGTGGCGTACTTCCTGGTAACGCTGTATCAGAAAACCGGCGAAAAGAGATTCCTTGAGGCCGCGCTTGCGGGCGCGCGCTATTTGACCTCGATCGCAGATGTCGACGGCGAGGCTTGCCTCATCTATCACGACAGCCGTCCGGAAAACAAGAAGATGTACTACCTCGGCTGGTGTCATGGCCCCGCGGGCACGGCGCGCTTTTTCTATCGGCTGTACCAGGTCACCAAGGATCCCCAATGGATGCAGTGGATGACGAAACTGGCGACTTCGCTGACGGAAAAGAGATACGCGGGCAAAGCCGTGACTCCGGGGGAATGGGACAACGTAAGTGTCTGTTGCGGTGTGACTGCACAGGCAGAGTTCTATCTGAATATGTATCAGCTCACGCGACGGAAGGATTATCTCGACTTTGCTCATCAGATGAGTGATGTGCTTTTGAAGAAAGCCACCCGCGACGCGAACGGCATGCGCTGGGTACAAGTTGAAACCCGTGTGAAGCCGGAGATCGCCGTGGCACAAACGGGATTAATGCAAGGCGCGTCCGGAATTGGTTTGTGGCTGCTGCACTTTGACGCCTTTGAAACAGGCAAGCGTCTTCCCTCGATTACCTTGCCAGACAACCCATTCACGTACTGAATGCCTGTAGGAGGGCGACATGACCGAAACTACCCGCATTGCCGACCAATTGAAACGCGCCTTTTACGGAAACGCCTGGCACGGGGATTCTTTGTATGAGATTTTGACGGGGGTCACGGCGGCCCAGGCTGCGGCGCGCCCGATCAAAAATGCGCACTCGATCTGGGAGTTGTTGCTGCACATATCTGCGTGGGATGCTGCGGTGCGCAAGCGCATGACCGGTGTGGCTGTGCAGCTTTCCGATGCCGAGAACTTTCCTCCCGTGTCCGATACCAGCGACGCGGCGTGGGGCCGCACGCTCGAGGACGTGCGGCGGGTGCATGACGAGTTGATTGCCGCGGTTATGCATTTTCCCGAAGCTGACCTGATGAAGCCTGTTCCGGGGAAGAGCGGCGCACATTACAACTTCAGCTACATGCTCGACGGGCTGGCGCAACATGAGCTTTATCACGCAGGGCAAATTGCGCTGCTGAAGAAAATGTAGACGAGGTCAAAGGTAAGAGTCAGAGGTGAAACACCCAAGGGTCAGATTGCAGTGGTTGTCCTTTTGGGTGGGTTGCTGAGAGAATACCGCGTTCCTCACATTGGTTTTTTCACTATTGTTCTTTCGCCAGGAGCGTCCTCTGAGTTCATCGACTTCTTCTTCTCCGATCAATGTTGCGGTAGTGGGCGTGGGGGCGTTTGGACGCAACCATGCCCGCGTTTATCACTCTCTGCAGGCGGCTGGTGCCGTGCGGCTTGTGGGCGTGGTCGATCCGGATACGGCTCGGGCTGATGCCGTTGCTCGCGAGTTTGATTGCCGCGCCTTTGGGTCGGTCGAGCAGATGCTGACAACGCACAGCGAGGTGCAGGCTGCATCGGTGGCTGTGCCCACAGTTTTGCATCTGGAGGTGGCACGGACGCTCATGGAGAAAGGTGTCGATGTACTGATCGAAAAGCCGGTGGCCGCAACTCTCGCCGAGGCGGATGAACTGGCGCGCGTCGCGGCGGCGCACAGGCGCGTGGTGCAGGTTGGGCATCTGGAGCGTTTCAATCCGGCGGTGCGGGCTACTCTGCCGCTAGTGAACCGCCCAATGTTTTTTGAGGTACACCGGCTGAGCGTGTTTTCTCCGCGGGCGCTCGATGTGGATGTCGTCCTCGACCTGATGATTCACGATCTCGACATTGTCCTGACCTTCGTGAAGTCGCCGGTAAAGGAGATTCGTGCGGTAGGGCTGCCGATTCTCTCGGGCAAGGTCGATATCGCGAATGTGCGCGTGGAGTTTGAATCAGGGTGCGTGGCGAACTTTACAGCGAGCCGCGTTTCCACCGAGCGCGTTCGCAAGCTGCGCTTCTTCCAGCCGGCACAGTATATTTCGATCGACTATGGACGTCAGGATGTGCTGGTGTTCTCCGTGGACGGGAGATCCTCTTCTCCATCAGCGCCAACTGTTAATCCGCAGATTCAGATGTCGAAACCGGCAGTGACGGCGGAAGAGCCGCTGCTGGCGGAAATCAATGCGTTTCTTGACTCGGTGCGGTCGCGGAAGGCGCCTACGGTTTCCTTGGAAGATGGTAGGCGGGCGCTCGAGCTTGGGCTGGCGATTCTCGGCGAGATTCGCCGGCACGCGGGGAAGGTTGGAGTTTGAAGGCGGTGGCCTGGAGTCAATCGGATGTTACGCTGATAGGCAGGTGAGCTAAGTCCTTGATCACCTCCCGATTCCGATGCTACGCTTGGCTCGTCTCGCTGGGCAACTTCTACGGCACCACCTACACCGGCGGAGACTTGAACGAGTGCGATGGATACGGCTGTGGCGTAGTTTTCGAGCTCACGCCATAATCTGCTGCAGCTGCTCCAGCAACCCCGGAGTAACTCGACCACCGATGTTACGGATCACGACGGCCTCGCCGGGTTTCGTTCCGAAGAGGTGAGCCGGGTCCACACGCATGTCGCCGCACCCGATGACGATTGACTTTACGTTTGGCATTGCGCGCGGCAGCGAGGGCGGCAAAGTAGCAGCCGCCGACTGTTAAGCGGCGAATGACTTGTTACGTTCCAGCATACTTTCGCGGATATTCATGCGGGTCCTCCGTGGGAGAGATGACGTGGGCACGCCACCGGGAATGGAATGCAGAGAGGAATTATTGGATGTTAGAGAAAAATCGTCATTGCAACGCTCCCGATCCAGAAGTAACACACGCTGACGTGCGTAAAATTTCAGGAAGCCGGACGCCACGCCGGCTTCCCTCGCACGTGGGCTTCTGGATTACTTTCCTGCGTACGTCTTGGGTGAGCCGATGCCCGCGCAGATATCCCACCCGGTTGTGCACTGGGACGCACCCTGAGTGACGTCGTTAAAGTACGCGGCGTATTGCGTTGGATTGGCGAGTTCGTTGTACATCATGGTGAGCTCGTCAACCGACGATTGCTGCTGGCTGCCCGCGGCATTCACGATTCCCGCCCAGGTCGGCGTGCCCCAGCTCGTGCCTCCTACGTCGTACCATCCGCCCTCGAGGACGATCGCGGCGCAGCAGTAGTCGGATGCGACGTCGGGAAATCCGCGATGACTGCCCACAATCTGCGAAATTCCATTCTGATAGCTGGGACGAGGTTCGTACGGGCTGATCGTGCCGCCTCCTCCGCCATAGACCTCATTGATGAAGTTTCCGTGCTGATCACGGTTGAAATAGGTGCCGCCGACCGACACGACGTTTGGTGAGGCAGAGGGGTAGAAGCTTACACCGAGGCCCTCATCGCCGCTTCCCGCAAAATATACGACACCCGGTTCTGTGAAGTACTTGTCGTAGTGAAGTTCCCGTTTCTGTTCTCCGTAGTCGCCAAAGCTCATGCTGACCACGCCGCCCCCGTTCTGGGCAACCAGTTGCCCGGCAAGCGTAATCGCCTTCCAGGTAGGATCGGTGGCGCACTCGCCGACATTGCACAACTTGGAGACGACCAGGAAAAGCTTGGCCTGCGGCGCCATGGAGTGGGCCCACTCGATGTCCAATGCCTCCTCAACTTCCCAATCGCTGTAGGTTGGCGGATGCTTCTTGCCAATCCAGACCTGGTTGACGGTAGTGGCAGGGATGCCGAACTGAGCGTCAAACATGTCGAGATCAGACTGAGCTGTGGGATAGTAGCCGGCGTCGACTATAGCGATTGCACCGATGCCCCCAGTAGGCACATTGACACTGGTGGAGATGGGACAGCCCGAGGGCCCCGCTATAAGCTGATAAACGCAGGCTACCGACCCAGGAGTTTCATCCCCGGGATTCGGTTGAAGGCTGGGTTTGTCGGAGTTGACAAAGAAATAGTTCGTGAAGGGGCGGCCGGGCGCAGGAATACCGGAAGCTGGATAGATGATTTTATGTCCGTTCAAAATGCCTTCGGAGCGAGCTTGAGCAAAAGCGGAGCAACAAACTCCGAGAACGATGGCGGCGGCTAGCATCAGAGAGAAAACGCGAAAAGGGCGAGAGGATCGGTTCATTGGCTGGTTCATGATCTGGCTCCTGGGACCGCAGTAAATGATGAGGGGGAGGCGTGTGAAATGCAAGCTGCATTTAATTGCGCTGCGCGCGACTTGGGGCGAGCAGCGCGCCTTCTCGCGCGCCATTACCCAGGTACTCACGCTCGGGCGTGGAAAGATGCGACAATAGTGGCACAGGCATAACTCCCCTCGTTTACGTAAATTTACGAAGCAGCCTACGCAACTTCGGGGGTTGAGCGTCGCTCTAAAGATGTAGTGGCGGGCGTCAGACGTTGTGGCGCGCGCCGGAGCCTCGGTTTGTGCCCTAGTTCGTTGCTGCCTGATGCCAGTCACCCAAATTCCGCCCCGGAACCCAACTCCTCCGCCGCCTGAGCCGATGGCACATCGCGAACTGGCCGAGGCGCAGCATTGGGAAACCGCCTACCGGGGATTCAATCCTGACGACGTTCCGCATCTCCTGATTCAGTTGCAGGATGACCTTGCGCGCGCGCGCAAGCGGGAAGCGGCGTGGCTGTCGGTGATCCTGCACCTGCTGGTGGTGATCCTGCTGTGGAACAGCGAGCGCCTGGTGGCGCTGTTTCCCCATCGCACCGTTGCCCTCGAGCTGCCGGCAAAAGTTCAACAGGACAAGGACGCAACCTTTCTGGAATTGCCACCTGATGAACAGAAGGCGACGCGGCGTCCAGATACGAAGATTCTCTCAGATAAAGACCGGGTTGCGACTTCGAAGGCTCCGCAGGTCAACCGCGAAGATTTGAAGAAGATTCTGGAGAGCGCGCGGCGCGGGCGTCCGGGACCGATGGCTCCACAGCCGGGAGCGGGAGCGACTCCGCCACCGCAGCCTCAGGCTGCGCAGAATGCGCCGCAGCAGACGCCGCAACAGAATCCTGAGCCGAGCTCAGGATTTACGCAGCCGGTACAGACGGATCAAACAGCGCGGTTGCAGGCGCCTCTGCAGGGCGGAGCAAAGGTGCAGCCGAATTTCAATTTGCCGATGACAGCGGGCTCGGCGATCGAGCAGGCGGCACGGGCAGCGGCAGAGAATCGTGGACGGTATGGCGGTGGCGGCGAGGCCGGCGACTACGGCGCAGGATTGAATCGCGGCGGATTCAAGGCGCTGGCTCCGGCGGAAATTCTGACCGACACGATGGGCGTGGACTTCGGGCCTTACCTGACGCGCATAGTGCAGGTGGTGAAGCAAAATTGGTACACCCTGATGCCGCCCTCCGTCTTTCCCCCGATCCGCAAGCAGGGCAAACTCGCGATTGAATTTGCCATTCTGAAGAATGGGACAGTCAGCGGAATGACATTGCGCACAACTTCCGGAGATGTGCCGCTGGATCGCGCCGCCTGGGCGAGCATCACCAATTCAAATCCGTTCCCGCCACTGCCGCGGGAATTTGTGCAACAGTGCTCGCAGCCGGGGCGGGAAGATAAATGCGTTCTTGGGCTGCGGTTTTATTACTTCTACAACCTCGACGTCGATAAAGACCTGCAATAACCCTCAAGACCTGCAGTAACTCTCATCCCTATTCAGATTGTCATCCTGAGCGCAGCGAACCATCCGCGAAGCGGATGGTTCAGCGCAGTCGAAGGACCCCTACCCCCTGATTGATACGCTGTGGGTCCACTTTGCAGGGGCGCTTCCGGCTTGGAACACCTGCGGGTATACCCCCCTCCGCCCTCCTCTAGCTCGATCTAATGTAATCAACGATTTAGAGTAAGTATCCGGGTAAAGTATTCCGGAATTAAGACTTAGACTTACTTCGCGTAATTGCTTTGGCAGCATACAGTTAATGGCTGTTTTGGCCTATTTTCGGATTTCTTTGGCGCCAAAGTATTCGATCTAAATGACTTATATGTAAAGTCTTGAATACATTTGAGATATCGCGCGAAATTCCGCACTTTTCGGACGTAATTTACAAGATAAGGGCTTACACCGCTAATCTGGTTTTGCCAAGAGCCGTTCAGACTTGAGTTTTCAAAGAGCGAATCTTGCTCGGCGCTTTGTGCGCTTACTTCTATCTTCGCGCGGTTTGCCGCTGAGTCAAGAGAATATCGCCCAAGAGCCAAAGGGTCAGGCCCGAAAAGGGAAAACTAGTTCTGGCGTGGCGACTCAATTGTCTTTGTGCTTTGGGACGCGGAGCGGTCGAGGTTGAGAGCGAGAAGGCGAGCGAGGATGTCCTGGTCTGAAATATCTTTGGGCCAGCCATAGGCAGTGAGGACGGCTTCGTCGAGTTGGCGATGGGCGTTTTGGAGCCAAGTGGGATTTTCGTTGTAGAGGTTGGTGAGGGTGCGCTTCTTGAGTTCGGTTGTGGAAGCGTCGGGCGGGTTGAGCCAGGCGTCGCGTTTCTGGACGAGTTCGCGGGCGGCGGCGGCGATAGCTTCGACGCGCGGGTCGTCTTTCGGTTCTTTGCCGGGTAGCCAAGGGAAGGGGAAGGTTTCGAAGGTGGAAGTCGCTGTGTAGCGCGGCCTGTCCTCTAGTGCGGTCCCGAGCTCGAGTGCCCAGACTCTATGAGCCCCGGAGTGCAAAACACCGAAAAAGTAGTCGTCCGCGCGAGCGAACACAAACGTCGCGTCGTTGCAGAGGACCTCCGGGTCTTTCCAGACGTATAACCGGTGCTTCGAGATTCTGGGCGTAGCGATATACCGACCCAAATGAGAAATTGCGTTTCTCATTCCTGGCGCGGCCTCACCATAGATCCACCATCTCCGTCGCCGGATTTCACGACGATGCTTTTGTCGTTCTGGATACACGACCGACTTCACATATTCAAATGGAGCTTCATATTGTGCTGCCTGTTGCTCCGTCATGTCGTTGCCAAAATCGATAGTCCACATGTTTCGGGGGATCCGTACGAGATCAACGCCATTGGCAACGGGTCGGATCACATCAGAGTTAGGACGACCATTGATATTTAGCGGGGCAGATAGCATTCTGTCCGCGGCCGCCTGATCGATATCGAAAGATCCTTTCGGGGATGCGCCTTGGAAGCTGATTCCCAAATTTTCGTCTAGAACTCTGGCGGAAGTGATGTCAGCGTGGCTAGTCAGATCAGCGTTTATCTGCAGCACCTTCCTTCCGTCAAGCGCCCGATCCCTCTGCGAACCATCATCGAACCCGACCATTGAGACGCGAACTGCCGCGCCGTCGAGGACCCAATCGCGATCGCTCCAGGCCATGAAAATGCCGCCGCTCTGGAGGATCCGTTGAAGTACAGTTCGGTTTGCACCGCCGCGTATTCCTTGGGTTGCCAGGAGTCCCGCGCGACGCGCCTTACCGTTCTTTATATGTGTTCGTGATCTTTCGAACCAGTAGGTGACCAGATCGGCGCCACCGGGCACGCGTCCCTCGTAAACCTGGCAGATCCCCTCGCGGTAGTGATCCCCGAGCTCATTACGAATTTTGCTGCCGCCCAGGAATGGCGGGTTGCCAATAATCGCGAACGCTTCAGGCCACTCCGGCTCCTCGGGCTCGCCGAGTGCATTGTATGCAAGAACGGCGTCCATGCGCTGAATGTTTTTTAACGGCCGAAGGATCGGGTGAGTGCCGAAGTTGTACCCATTGTCGTGTTGCCACTGTAGATAGCCGATCCAGACGACGACGGAGGCGAGTTCGTGGGCGTAGACGTTGGTCTCGATGCCGTAGAGCTGTTCGGGGCTGGTACGAGGCAGAAGGCCGGAGAGACCGTTGGAGGAGGCGAAGACACTAACTTCTTTTTCGAGGTCGAGGATGCTCTTAAGCGCAACGTAGAGGAAGTTGCCGCTACCGCAAGCCGGATCGAGGACGCGAACTTTGGAAAGCTCGTCCGCGAATCCCTGAAGCAGATCGGAGAGAGCGTTTCGCGACTTAGTGAGAGCGGCTTTCTGCTGCGTTCTCGATTTTTCAACAATCTGTTCGGCCTTCTGGCGAACTTCAGCCCAGCGGCGGCGAAGGGGTTCCATAAGAACCGGTTCGACGATGAGGCGAATGTCGGGCTCGCCGGTGTAGTGGGCGCCGAGTTGGGAGCGCTTGTCGGGATCGAGGCTGCGTTCGAAGAGAGTGCCGAAGATGGCGGGCTCAATGCTCGACCAGTCAAGGTGGGAAGCGAGTGCGAGGACGGCGAGATCGTCGCGCGAGAGGTCGTAGGCTTCGTCGTCGGAGAAGAGGCCGCCATTGAAGTAAAGGATGTCGTGTTCGCCGAAGGATCCGTGCTCGCCTGACATGGCTGCGAAGAGCTGGCGGAGCCGGGCAGTAAATTCGGCGGGACGCTGCCGATTGGATTCAACGAGGCGAGAGAAGAGCTTGTCCGGGAGCAGGCCGATATCTTCCGAGAAAAGGCAGAAAAGCAGGCGCATGAGGAAGTGAGCGGCCCGTTCGGAAGGAACACCGCGCTCGCGCAGGCTTTTGGCGAGAACGGAAAATTGTTCGGCCGCGCCCTCGGTGACTTCGGCAGTGGTCTGGCCGGGCTTGAGGCGTGCGGTGTCGGTAAAGATGGCGCGCAGGACTTCGAGAGGCGGAAGCTTGCAACGCTCGGTGGGCTGGTTGGCGAGGAGATCGGCGAGATCGAAGGCGAAGACCTGCTTCTGAGTGTTGGTGTAGTTGGTGTGGACCTCGAAGCGATCAAGGTCACAGACGACGAGAAGCGGAGGATTTTCGAGATCTTCGCGATATTGAAGCAGCTGTTGATAGGCCGCGTTCAGATCCTTGTGCTTGCCCTTGTACTCCCAGGCAAAGAAGCCGCGCATCCAGACATCGGCGAAACCCTCGCCGCCGGATGTTTTCGAGACTCCTTTCTCGAAGGTGTAGGTGTTGCCTTCCTGATCGATTTCGGCGGGACGGGGCTGGCCGAGGACATCACACAAATCAATGAAGTGGGATTGCGCCCCGGCGCTCTCGGTGAGGGTGGCGCGCTGCCAGCGAGTAACAAACTCCGGGACAGAGAGGGCGGACATTCGTTTGAGACGACTGTTAGTGTAACGCCGTGGAGTTACAGGGTGCTACTTCCGCGGAGGGCGGGATTGTACGTGGTGGTTCGCACAGAGCTTTGGTGGAGGGGGTAGGGGTCCTTCGACTGCGCTGAACCATCCGCTTCGCGAATGGTTCGCTCCGCTCAGGATGACATCGTGCTTGTGGTCACTTCACATACTCCGGTTCTTTCCCCTGCGACCACGGATCGTACGTCGCCACAAAGTGGACTCGCTCCGGCCGGGTTGGGTGATCGAAGAACCACGCCTTCGTAAACCAGTTGGGGTCGGGGTCGGAGAGATTGTTCTCGCCGCTTTTTTCGAAATAGTGGGCGGCCACCTGGTTCGCGTCGGGAACGATGCCATGCGTGACCTCGATGCCGTAGCGGTCGGCTTCGTGCTCGAAGTAGCGGCTCTCGGCATTGAAGGCGGGAGTCGCGAGAAACGCGAGCAGCGTAATCACGAACATCAGCGCAGGCAACGAGGCCCAATCGTCGATCCCGCGAATGCCCCATTGATAACCAAAGCGGGCGAGCATCCAATTGGCGAATCGGAAGCCGAGATAGAGGAGAACGAGAAGCATTACGGAGATAATCGCGATCTCTTTGGGAATGTGCAGAAGGACGTAATGGCCCATCTCGTGTCCGAAGACGAAAAGAGTGCCCTCGACGCCACCTTTGTTGATGGTGGTGTCCCAGATGACGACGCGCTTGGACTGGCCGAAGCCGGTGACGTAGGCGTTAAGCTGCGTGGTCTTTGTGCTGGCGTTCATCAGGAACATGCGGGCAGGTGGAATATCGATGCCCCCGTGATGCATAACCTTCCGCATCTCGGAAGTCAGGACGGGTTGCGTGTCGGCGAGCGGCGTGAATTTAAAGAATAGTGGGTCGATGACCAGCGGCTGGAGGAAGAACATGATCAGGATGAGGGGAATCGAGGCCAGCCAGAAATAGAACCACCACCGTCGCGGGCTGCGGCGGATGACCGCATACAGGATGCCCACCAGAATCGTGCCGACGATCAGCATGATGATCTGGTTGGTGATCCAGTCTGAGAACCAGGCAGCCCACTTCTGCACGGAGACGCCGAAGGCGAGGTCAAGGCGCTGGTCGTTGATGTCGGTGGCGAGCTCCGGGATGGAGATGGCCAGCAGCGTGAGCGGCGCGAAGATGATGAGCTGAACGAATCGGCGCTTGGAGACGCGCTCTGCGAGATTGCGGAAGGCTGGAGCGACGCGCCACCGAAGGACGACAAGAAGGATAAGGAATCCCCAGAAGGCGTCAAAGAAAAAGTGCTTGTAGTGGTTGCGGGAATACTCCTTGGCGCGGGCATATTCGGCGGGCGGCGGCGAGTACTCGAGAATTGGGGTTTGTTGAGTGGAATCTGTGGGTTGGGCGGAGGGCGGCTGCGCTGCGGGAGTATTTGCGGCCGGTTGGGTTTGAGCTTCCGAGAGTGCTAGGGCGAAAAGGCAGATGAGGAAGAGCAGAGAAGATTTCATGGCGGCTTGTTTCCGCGGCGAATTATTGCAGAATGCGTGCCTCGGGGGAAGCGTCTGTCTTCGTGTTGAACTGTTTAGTTACCCGCGATTGGCCTTTTGGGGTGCGGGAAATGGCTGGATTCGTTAACATAGAGACACTGGGGTTTGAAGGTCGCCCGAGTCTCCGAAGTAAATTATGAGAGCTCAAATGCACTTGCCGCGTCTTGTTTTGTTGACCGTAGTCACCATTGTTTGGTCGTTGTCCGTGGCGGCTCTGCTGCCTGTTTTCGCCGACGACGTACCGGATACGCTGCGTCCGCCCAAAGGTTCGCAGACCGCGTTGGTGGTTTTCGAAGACCTGCAATGCCCGCAGTGCGGACGCGTGGCGCCGCTGCTGGACCAGGCAGCGCGGGTCTACAAAATTCCGCTGGTGCAGCACGACTTTCCTCTTCCCATGCACAACTGGTCATTCAACGCGGCGGTAATTGCGCGCTATTTCGACACGCACTCGAAAGAGCTGGGAAACCAGTTCCGGCTGAATGTTTTTGAGCACCAGCTTGAGATCACCCCGATGACGTTGCGTGGCTTTGCAGAGAAATTTGCAGCCGAGCACAAAGTGACGGTGCCATTCGCGGTGGACAAAGATCCCAAGCTGATCGCGCTGGTCAATGCAGATAAGGAGCTCGGCAACACCCTGCACATCGACCACACGCCCACAATCTGGATCGTAAGCAACCGCCATCCAGAGAAGCCGTTCGTCGAGGTCAAGGACACGACGCAGCTTTATGTGATGATTGATGCGATGAAATAAGGCGATTGCAGAGGTCAGATTTCGGATTGCAGATTTGAAAACCTCTTGCAAGCTCACGCTGCAGAGTTCGTACCTTTCGCAGTACACAGGGATGCGACAAATATTGAGACCAGTTCGTTCGCTTCCTTTGTGAGTCCATCAAGCTTTTCCGTACCAAAGACGTTCGCTTCACTGAGCAATTCCAGCCAGAAGACTGTTTCGTCCGCTTCTTCCAGGACCACTCCGAGTTTGGATATGAACTCCGCGCGAGACCTTGCACGGCAAGCAGCGCGGTAGTTTGCGCCAACTGAAGTACTGGATCGAAGAAGTTGGTTACCAAGAATTCGCGCTTCATCGGAATGAGGAAGAGAACGGCAGAGTCGCAGAATCCGGAGCGCGAGGTCCTTGGTGCGCTGCTTCATGACGTCAGGATCGCATTTCATAGCGCGATCCTAGACTCGGCATTGGAAGGCTGGCGGTGACAGCCGAACATCAAAATTGTGAGGTTTTCAAATCTGCAATCTGAAATCTGACCTCTTCAATTCTCGGCCCTACTCCGACCATCTCCGGAATAACAGCGCCCCATTCGTCCCTCCGAATCCAAACGAGTTCGACATAGCGAACTCAAACGTCGATTTCCTTGCCTGGTTCGGAACGAAGTCCATGTTGTCTGTGTCGGGGTCCTGGTTCTCCAGGTTGATGGTCGGCGGGAGAATCTGGTCGCGCAGAGCGAGAACTGTGATGCCGGCTTCGAGGCCTCCCGCGCCGCCTAGAAGGTGTCCGGTCATTGACTTCGTCGAGCTGACTGGAACTTTCTTGCCGAAGAGGTTTCTGATCGCGTGGGCTTCGAGCGTATCGCCGATCGGCGTGCTCGTGCCATGCGCGTTCAGGTAGCCAATGACTTCCGGCTCCAGTTTCGCATCGCGCAGCGCGTTCTTCATGACTCGATAACCGCCTTCGTGTTCAGGCGCAGGCTGCGTCATGTGATAGGCGTCCGAAGACATCCCGTAACCAACAACTTCGGCGAGGATGTTTGCGCCTCGACGGCGGGCAAACTCAAGTTCTTCGAGAATCAGAATGCCGGAGCCTTCGCCGATCACGAAGCCATCGCGATCCTTGTCCCAGGGACGGCTGGCGCGGGCAGGATCGTCGTTACGTGTGGAGAGCGCGCGCATGGCCGCAAATCCGCCGACGCCCATCGGCGTGATCGCGGCCTCGGCACCGCCGGCGATCATCGCATCGGCATCGCCGTACTGGATGATGCGGTAAGAGTCCCCAATGGAGTGGGCGCTGGTGGTGCAGGCGGTGGCGGTCGCCTCGTTCGGGCCCTTCGCGCCGTACTTCATCGAGACGTGTCCCGCGGCAAGATTGATGATGGCGGCGGGAATGAAGAAGGGTGAGACCTTGCGCGGCCCGCCTTCGAGCAGTGCCTTGTGCTCGCGCTCGATGACATCGAAGCCGCCGATGCCGGAGCCGATATGCACGCCGACGCGCTCCGCATTTTCGGGCGTAATAGTAAGGCCCGACATCTTGATCGCTTCATCGGCCGCGGCGAGCGCGAAGTGGATGAAGCGCCCCATCTTCTTGACTTCTTTTTTCTCGACAAAATTGAGCGGGTCAAAATTGCGGACTTCGGCGGCGATCTGGCAGGCGAAGCTGGATGCATCGAAGCCGGTGATGCGATCCACACCGCTCTTGCCGGCGAGAAGGGCCGGCCAAACTTCGGCCACGTTGTGGCCGACGCCGCAGAGCAGACCGATTCCGGTGACTACGACCCGTCTTCCTCGGGTAATCTCCAAATTACTTGCCTGCCTTGGCGTGTTTGCCGATGTAGTCGATGGCGTCGTTTACGGTGCGGATCTTTTCGGCATCCTCGTCAGGGATCTCGATGTCAAAGGCCTCTTCGAAAGCCATGACCAGTTCGACGGTGTCGAGCGAGTCGGCCCCGAGATCGTCCACGAAGGAGGCGCTGGGAGTGACTTCGCCTTCGTCCACACCTAATTGCTCTACGATGATCTGCTTCACTTTTTCGTCAACAGCTGCCATGTTCTCCTCGTTTCTGAGTCTGGGGTCGCGCGGCCGAGCCGGCGTGTTAAGACTGCGTTCCGGTTACAGCTTTAGATGATGAAATCGAAGTGAATAGTCTAAAAGGGTTTGGGAAAGTATGCAAAGGGGGGAGAGCAGTTGCGAGTCGCTAGTTGCTAGTTGCGAGTCCCTCCACTGACGGGCGGGACTCCAAGGTTGGAATCGAACTCCGAAACGTGGGTTCAGAACTAGCAACTAGCAACTGAAAACTAGCAACTCACTTCGAGTATTCATCCCTCAGCACTGTCTGCCGGCTCGTCATCGGGATTGCTTTGCCTTCGATGTAGACCTGCTTCACGTCTGTCTTCACATCTAACGGGTCTCCGTTGGCCATTACGACGTTCGCCGTCTTGCCCACATCCAGCGATCCGAGCTTGTCGGCTACGCCCCAGATTTCGGCCGGGTTCAGCGTCACTGCTTTGATCGCCTCGTCGTAAGGCAGGCCGAACGCCGTTGCAAATCCGGCGGCGTCGGGCAGGTTGCGGACGTTGTGCGCGTTATAGGTGGCGAAGGCGATCTTTACCCCGCGCTTGTAGAGCTGCGCGGGCAGGCTATAGACGGCGTCGTAGCGCTCGTCTTCCTTGGGAGCCTCGTAGATCGGACCCACGATGACCGGCACGTGCAGGCTGGCCACGTAGTCGAGCACCGGCTGCGAGTGGCTGATGTGGTTGAGCACGAACTTGAGATGAAATTCGTTGGCGAAGCTGACGATGGTTTCGAGGTCGCTCGGATTGTCGGCAGCGAGCACGACGGTCTTCTTGCCGTCGAGATACGGAATCAGCGCTTCCAGCTTCAAGTCCCGCTTCGGCGCCATGGGCGGCGACTTTTTCTCTTTGCCCTTCTGGCCGGATTTGCTCTTGTCGTCGGTTGTGTTCTCCGATTCCGACTTCTTGCGCTCATACTCGGTCCACTTGGACTCGTAGTCTTTCGCATCGAGGAAGGCCTGGCGCATTTGTGCGATCAGACCCATGCGGGTCGATGGAAACTTGCGCTTCTCGAATCCGCCTCTGTTGCGGCGCTGGTCGCCGGTGAAATTGATGGGCATGGCGATGTCACGCACGAGCAGCATCTGGTTGGCATCTCGGCCGGCAAGCTGGATGAACGAGTCCTGCCCGGGAATGGTGTCCTGGCTTTCCGGTGCGACGACCGCGTTGGTGATGCCGTTTAGGCGCGCGACCGGGATGAGCGCGGACTCGGCATGGAAGGCGTCGTAGACATGCATGTGCGGCATAATCTCGTCGCTCAGTTCAACAAGATCATTGGTCATCTGCTCAGCGGAAATTTCGGTGAGGCCGAGCTGCGTTTCGGAGTCGATCAGGCCCGGGTAGATGGTCATTCCAGTCGCATCGACGACTTGTGCGTTCGACGGGATGGCCACTGAACTGGCCGGGCCGACAGCCGTGATTTTGTCGCCCTGCATAACGATCGTTCCATTTTCAATCGTGCCGTGGCTGACGGTTAGCAGCTTGCCCCCCTTGAGGGCGATGGGGGGTTGCGCGTGGAGAGCCGAAACTGCAAGGGCAATTGTCATTCCGAGCGCCGCGAGGAATCTGTATTTCGCTGACAGCTGACGGCTGACGGCTGACGGCTCGAATGCTCGGAGCTTGGAGCTGTGAGCTTGGAGCTTCATTACTCGCCCTCCTTATAGTGTGTCGTTCCCAGTCCGGGCAGAGAGCGGTCGAAATAGACTTCGCCGTCGATGAAGACTTTGTTTGGCACGCCCGTAGTGGAGAGCGGATACCCATCCCAGATCACCAGGTCGGCGTCTTTTCCCACATCGATCGAACCGACGCGGTCGTCGACACCGATGATCCAGGCGGGATTGATGGTGATCATCTTCAGTGCCTCTTCTTCGGTGGCGCCTCCATAGCGGACCGTTTTAGCGGCCTCCTGATTCAGGCGGCGGGTGTAATCTTCGGAGTCGCTCTTAATGGCAACCTTCACGCCTTTGCGCATGGCGAGAACCGCATTCCACGGGATCGCGTCCCATGCCTCGTTCTTATATCCCCACCAGTCAGCGAAAGTCGCGATGCCGACGTTGTTAGCAGCGAGTTGGTCGGCGATCTTGTAGGCTTCGAGCGCGTGATGGAAGGCACGCAGGTTGTAGCCGAACTCCTTGGCCATCTCCATCTCGGTAAGCATTTCGTCGGAACGGTAGCAGTGGATCTGCACCATGAGCTTGCGATTAAGGACGTCGGCGAGAGCGTCTAGCTTAAGATCGTGCTTGGGAGGAGTCGCGTCCTTGTCGCCGCGCTTGACCTTGTCGTTGTAGGCTGACCACTCCTTCATATAGTCCTGCGCTTCAATTAACGCAGCGCGCTGGACTTCGAAGTTGCCCATCCGGGTGGAGGGCAGCTGGTCGCGGCCGCCATAAACTCGCTTGGGATTTTCTCCGCTGGCGAACTTGATCGAGCCGGGCGCGCTCGGAAAGAGCAACTGGTCGCGCTTGTCTCCGAACTTGTGCTTGATGACGACGGCCTGGCCGCCGATCATATTAGCGGAGCCGTGCAAGAGCAGGCTCGTAGTCACGCCACCGGCGAGCGCGCGATAGATCGCCTTATCCTGATAGTCGAAGGCATCTTTCATGATCATCTGCGGCGTGACGGGGCTGGTCGCCTCGTTGACATCGTCGTCGAGCGCAATATGCGAGTGCGAGTCGACGATGCCGGGCGTGACGTATTTGCCCTGCGCATCAATGACCGTGGAACTGGCGGGCGCGTTTACGCTCTCGCCCACCGCGGCGATCTTGCCGTCCTTTATATAGACCGAGCCGTTCTTGATCTTGCCGTGGGTCGCGGTCATCACGGTCGCGTTCTTGATGACGACGTCATGATGCGGCGCGGATTGCGCGACGGTGAGCGTGGTTGCGATGGCGACGCAGAGAAGCGCCAGCAGTCTTGCAAGTCGTAACATGCGTTGAAACCTCAGAGGAGAATCCCCGGAAGAATTTGGATTGTAGATGCGTGAGCTGTCAAGGGTCAATGCAGTGAATGCTGCACTTGCCCATTCGCCACCTGCATGGGACGATTTGAAGGTGAAAACGATAGCAGTGTTGACGGCAATTTTCTCAATGGCGCTTGCGTGCGCAGCCGAGTGTCCCAAGGGTCAGGCTAAGACCGAAGCGGCGCTCGTGGAACTCGAGCAGGCGTGGGCAGCGGCGCTCGGCCGGGATGACGCCGCCCCAGTCGCTTGCATGATGGCTGACGAGTTCGAAGAAGCGGACGTGGATGGCGCCCTGCACACGCGGGCTCAGGCGCTGGAGCATATTCCCCATCGCAGGCCGGGATCGAACCATTTGACCGAGATGCGCGCGTACGTGTCCGGCGATTTTGGATATCTGCGCGGGCTCAATGAAGTGATGGACCCAAGCGGCAAGATCGTCGCGCGAGTGCGGTTTACCGATGTCTTCACCTATCGCGACGGGCGCTGGCAGGCGATCCTGGCGCATGAGTCCCTGGTCGGTGAGGCGAGCCGCTGATGAGGGTGGTCGTCCAACGCGTAAGCCGCGCCAAGGTAACGGTCAACGGCGAGGTCACTGGAGAGATCGGACGCGGGTTGCTGGTTCTGCTGGGTGTGGGAGCGGACGATTCACGGGTGGATGCGGATTACCTGTGCGAGAAAATCGCCGGGTTGCGGATCTTTGAAGACGGCGGCGGAAAGATGAATCTTTCGGTGGCGGAGGTCCAAGGCGCAGTGCTGGCGGTTTCGCAGTTCACGCTCTATGGAGACGTGCGGCGCGGCAAGCGGCCGTCGTTCGACGCGGCGGCTCCTCCGCAGTCAGCGCGGGAGCTGTACGAATATTTCGTCGAGAAAATTCGCAACGCAGGCCTGCGCTGCGAGACGGGGCGCTTTCAGGAGATGATGCAAGTCGAGCTGGTGAATGAAGGGCCGGTTACGATTCTGCTCGACTCGAAGAAAAGTTTCTAGTTGCGAGTTGCTAGTCGCTAGTTTTACGCCGCCCCAGGGCTGGGGTGCCTAGCAACTAACAACTCGCTACTAGCAACTATTTCAGTCTTCCTCCGGCGGGCGCTGTCCTGAGACCGGAATCCTGTTCTCCTGATCCAGGTACTGGCGTGGTCCCTTCGCCGAATGCGTGTTCACTACAATGTCTCCCTCGGCGGTCAGGAATTCTTCTTCCTCGCGCGATGGCGCCTGTCCGGTGGAGGTCGTGTAAATGGCTTCATGCAAGGTGGTTCCAGTGTTGGCCTGCGCTACGGCTCCGATGGGAAACGCTTTGCCGTCTGCGAATCCAACCGAGATGTAGTCAGCAACCATGTATCCCGAAAACGTATCCGGCAGCCAGGCGATCTTCATCGGTCCCGCCAGCGTGACGGGACTGCTCCACGTCTTGCCGGCGGTCGAAGACTGAATAAACCCGAGATACAGCTGGCAGGAGCTCATACTACAGTTGTAGTTCGGGTAGTAGTAGTACGCGAGAGCGAGGTGCGCCTTCTTGCCCGAGGTTGCCGGGTCGATGGCGAGCCCGGTAATGAAGTGATCGGCGGTGCTGCTGACATCGTCGATCGGCACACGCTGTACCGCGGTCCACTTCTTACCGTTGGTAGAGGTGGTGTACACGATGTCATTCGAGGTGCAGTTGGCACGATAGCGGCAGTCGGACCACGCGACATACACCTTGCCCTTCGCGTCGATTGCCGAGGAAACAAGGCCGCCGCCGCGCAGACCTCCGCTTTCATAAGCTTCGATATCGCTGGCAACCTCGACAGCCTTGGTCCACGACTTGCCGCCGTTCGAGGATGTGAAGGCGATGACGTCCTCGTTGAAGCCGTTGATCGGAACGATGACGAGGCCATTCGGCTTTACCACCGGAACGCCGCCAATGCCATAATCACTGCCAGCCGTGGTTTTCTCCGGGCTCCAGGTCATGCCGCCGTCGGTCGAGGTGCTCATTTCGATCAGGTCGCCTTGCTCGGTATCATCCCACTCCGAATAGCAATGCCCGTAGAACTTGCTGGTCGGAGAATTGTCGCAGACGATCCAGTTCTTATCCGGCGAACCCTGGTTCGTGACCGCGATCGGATCACTCCAGTTGACGCCGTCGAAAGACCGGCTGACCGCGACCGCCGTGTTGTTGCCAATGGGCAGCACCGAAATTAGCCAGACGTTGTGAAGAGCGTCGTAGGTAACGGCCGCGTCGCTCGCGGCCTGATAGATGCCGTTTCCTTCGTACACCGTGAGGTTGGGCAAATAGCCGTTGACCCAGGTAAGGCCGCCGTCGGTCGAAGTCGCAAAACCGATGTCAGCGCCGCCGCCGCCATAAATGCGCGCGACCTGAAATCCGGTCACGATGGTCGAACCGTAAGAGTAGGCTCCGGGTTCAACTTCGGATTGGTGCTGGCTTGCCTGGTTGGTAAATGTGTCCTGGCTGAGCTGGGTAAGTGTGCCCTGCGCGAAACCTGGCAGAACGCAAATGAGGCTGAATGAGATGACCAGCAAAACCAAACGACGGGCAGAGAACTGCGCTAGAGCCATTTCTGTTTCCTCCACAAGTTAGCGGGACGAACCTATGCGGGCTGATCTGGCGGGTCCGCAGGAGCAGCGAGGAATCGGGGGGCAATTCGCCTTAACTTGCAGGGTCCAGGCCGCAACTAGAGAGGGTAGTAGCGAGTGAAGAGGCTGTCAATGCCAAACCAGGCGCGGGTTTTGGCACTGACTCTCAGGCATGGCAACTTGCCAGTCCGCTAATCGGACGACTGCACGTTCATGTCATCGCCGATCCAGAGCATTGCCGGGTAGCCCTTGGTAGTGCGCGTAGCAGTGGCGCGGAAGCTGCTGCCTGAGGCCTCGACGCTGTATTCATAAGGCGGCCGCGCGCGGCGGATCGTAACGTAGTTGCCGTTGATCAGATCGTCGAGCGAGCCGTACTTGCCCTGCTGCGCCATGTATCCGCGCTCGGCGTTAGCGATCGAGATGAGGTCGTTCTTCACCCCGGTGATGTTGACCGGGTCTTCGCCCTTGGCGCCGACGGCCTGCGGCTGGAAGGTCTTGATCTGCGAAGAATAGAGATACATTCCCACCGCCAGAACGATGACCGTGCCGAGCAAACCGAATGAGCGCATAGGACTCCTCCCGAGACTGCGATCCTCTTATTGCAGCCCGATTAGAGCTCGGGGACAAGTAACGGGAGTGATTGGACGACGAGCCACCTGTAACTACTTGAAATACAGTTATTTATGCTTCGGCGGCTGGGGCACGGGATGGCGTCCTATGACAACCCGAACGCGCTCGCGCGTCATGCGAATGATGCAGCCCAGGCGATAGGGCGCGAGGCGGCAGGTATCGTCGCGCATCTGTAGCCAGTTGGTCTGGTCGGGGGTGTTAATCATCCACGCGGTTCCGTTGGTGGCATAGTTGATCTGATCGAGGTAGTAGGCGGCGTTGAGGTCGGAGTCGGCCGCGTCGGCGTTCTGCTGCTCGCAGGCATCGGTGGATCCGTTGGTTCCACGGATCGAGGCGCAATAGTCTTCGTCGTGTTCGAGCAGCAGCCGGAGTTTGTTGTCGCCGATGAAGTAGCGGGTGGTGACCTGCGGCACAGCAGAGTCGTTCGACCATTGCTTGAGATCGTCGGCAAACGCAGGCGGGAGCTGGCTGAGTTTGATGGCCGGCACTTTAAGCTGGCGTGAGAAAACTGTGACAGTTGGCGTTGGTTCGCCGTTGGTCGGATGAAAGTAGAATCCGCCGAGCGCGATGCCGTCCTGCATGTCGATCCACATGATCCCGCGTCCCGCGAGATAAGGTCCGCTGCGTCCCGAGACGAGGACGTAGCGGTTGTCTCGAATCTGGACTGGGATGGTTGAGCCGGCAATCACTTTCTCGAGAGCATCGCCTAGCATGATGTCCCATCCGTAATGGAACATGCAGTCGGGGACGACTTCTTTCATCAGCTTGCGATATTGCTTGTCGCGAATGAGGTCGCCGGAAGGCGCGCCAGCGAAGTGAGTGAGGAAGGAGAGTTGAGTCGCCGGGATCGTCTTCTGAAAGAGCGCCCTATCGTAGTTGGAAAGCGGCTTGGCGTCGGGAGTGGCTGCGGTTTGTGCCGCGACGCGCGGCGAGAGCACGATGCTGGATAGAAGGGCCACGGACAAAGAAAACAGTTGGCGGAAAGGAACTGCAGCTCGAAAGGATGGCATAACCCCAGGGCCTCCTTTGCAACAAATCGATAGATTCTACTGCGATCACCCTGGGTCCGCACAGGTGCTTATGTCTATTTTTGTAACTGCTCGTCCCCATACCCTTTCATCTGGCACGGTTTGTAGTAATGTTTGTGGTTGGCCTCTGCACTCCGTCTTTGATCAGCGCTGTTGCCTCCCGGTAGCGCTCTCGGCCAGCGGCAAGCTCAATAATTCCCAATCGAGGTCTCGCATGACTCGCTTCGTTTGCATTTCTCTGCTGATATTGCTCGTTGCATTTCCTCTTAGCTTGGTTTGTCTGGCGCAAACACAATCTTCTTCCGATATGCCGAAGGAGATTCCCGCCTTCGACATCAATGCCATCGACAAGACGGTCGATCCCTGCGTGGACTTCTTTGAGTATTCGTGCGGCACGTGGCGGAAGAACAATCCTGTCCCGCCTGACAGGGCGCGCTGGGGACGCTTCGACGAACTCGCCGACCACAATCTCTATATTCTGCGCGACATTCTGGCCGAGGCCGGAAAGCCGGGAAAGCACTCCGCCCTTGAGACGAAGGTCGGCGACTACTACGGCTCCTGCATGGACGAGAGCACGATCGAGAAGAAAGGCACTGCGCCTCTGTTGCCGGAACTGGCGAAGATCGACGCCATCAAGTCGAACACAGAGCTCATCGCGCAGGTCGCCTACATGCACCGCAACGGCATCCCGGCGTTGTTTGCGTTCTACGCGCAGCCCGACATGCACGATTCGCGCCAGACGATCGCCTATCTCGATCAGGGCGGCATCACCATGCCCGACCGCGACTACTACATCAAGGACGATCCAAAATCGGTGGAGACGCGCGCGAAGTACGTAGAGCACGTACGGAAGATGTTTGAACTGGCTGGCGACAAGCCCGAAACCGCCGCAGCCGAGGCAAAAACCGTACTGGCGGTCGAGACCGGCCTGGCTCAGTCCTCAATGGACCGCACCGCACGCCGTGACCCGAAGAATCGCGATCATAAGATGACAGCCGCAGAGATCGAGTCCGCAGCGCCAAATTTCGATCTGGCGCGCTATTTCTCCGATAACGGTTCGCCGGCATTCACTTCGTTGAACGTAGGCAACCCGGAATTCTTCAAGCAGGTGAATGGGCAGCTTGACAAAGTTTCCCTCGGCGACTGGAAGACGTATCTTCGCTGGAAAGTGATCAATGACTACGCTCCCGACCTGACCAAAGCGTTCGTCGACGAGAATTTCCAGTTCAACGGCAAGTACATGTCGGGACAGCAGGAGATCGAGCCGCGCTGGAAGCGCTGTGTGAAGTCGACGGACGAGAGCCTGGGTATGGCGCTCGGCAAGCTCTACGTCGACCGCGTGTTCGGCGCCGAGGGCAAAGAGCGCACGCTGAAGATGGTCAAGGCCATCGAGAGTGCGATGCGCGAGGACATCGGCCAGTTGGCGTGGATGTCGGACACAACCAAGCAGAAGGCATACGAGAAGTTGAATGCGATCGTCAACAACATCGGCTACCCCGACACGTGGCGCGATTACGGCAGCGTAACGGTCAAACGCGACGACTATGCGGGGAACGAGAAGCGCGCTGCCGCGTTCGAGGTGCACCGCGTCTACGCCAAGATTGACAAGCCCACCGACAAGAAAGACTGGGGCATGACGCCGCCCACCGTGAACGCTTATTACCGTCCGTCGATGAATGACATCAACTTCCCGGCCGGAATTCTGGAGCCGCCCTTCTACGGCAAGACTATGGACGACGCGGTGAACTTTGGCGGCATCGGCGTGGTGATCGGCCACGAACTGACGCACGGCTTCGACGACCAGGGACGGAAGTTCGACGCCGATGGAAACTTCAAGGACTGGTGGACTCCGGAAGACGGCAAGGAATTTGAGCAGCGGGCCACCTGCACGGCCGACGAATATTCCAGTTTCGTGACGGTAAAAGACGACAAGGGCGAGGTCAAACTGAACGGCCGTCTGACGCTTGGCGAAAACACAGCCGACAATGGCGGCTTGAAGCTCGCTTATATGGCGCTGATGAAGACCATCGGCAACACGACGGTGAAGCCGATCGACGGCTACACACCGCAGCAGCGGTTCTTCCTGTCGTTTGCGCAGATCTGGTGCCAGAACGTCACCGACCAGGAAGCGCGCAAGCGTGCACTGACGGATCCGCACTCGCCGGGACGTTTTCGCGTGAATGGGGTTGTGCAGAATTCGGCGGCGTTCCAGGAAGCCTTCGGATGCAAGAAAGGGCAGCCCATGGTTTCGGAGAACGCGTGCACAGTGTGGTAGGGAGGAGGGTGTAACTTAGTCTGGGCTGGCCGTTCGTTTTGATTTCGACTGAAATCGGGATGTTGGGGCAACTAACGCAGGGCAACTACCTATTCCGCTCTTACGTTGCAGAGCTTGTGCGAATCGGTCTCTCCAGTCAGGTCAAGCGCGCAAACATGGACTCACTTTCGGGAAAATCAACGCCCAACGCTACTCCAGAGAGAAGCGCGAATAAAAGGGAAGGCGAAAGCGCTCTTGGCGAAAAAATCAAGTGGGGCGCAGGGCGCGAAGCAAGCGAAGTCACCACTGCGCCCACAATTACTGTGCCAATCGCCATCCATTGGTACATACGAAGGCCCAGCATCGTGGGGGTCTGTGGTTCGCCACGATAAGCCTCCTCCGCAAAACGGGCGGCTCCGTTACCGATAGCATAGACGCCGGCGATGACCGCAAGCGAACAGGCTGAGCCCCAAAGACGCGCAAGTATCAGGCCTAGTAGAACATTGCTCAGCAGAGAGTAAAGTTGTGTCGCATGAATTGGAACATTCTCCAGTTGTGCGAGGCGCGTGACACGGGATCGCGGGTTGGTCACTCGAATACCAATTTCCGGGGCCGTCGGTCTGCCGTGACAGCAGCCATTCACCAGACATCGCAAACGTCCTAAAGCCTGCATCCAGGGAGCAGCGAGGCAATTTGCCCCGAGGAGAATCCAACGTTCTCGAAAGAAGAGACACGCGATGCCACAGCCAATGAGCCCTCCATAAAATCCAAACGGTCGCCGCAAAAGCGATGAGCCTTCGACCAGTTGCGCCCACACACCTGCTCCGATCAGGCCGGCAAAGACGATAACTAACACCTTCCATTCTCGACCGGCTCCAAGAGCACTGGTCACGATGACAACTTGTACAAAAGCCGCCAGCGCCGCATACAGCGCATAATTAATGACCCGAACCGGACCGATTCTCCACTCATGCCATGAGTTGGCCAATTGTTCGGCAAAAGACTGTAGAACTCGCCACACCTTCCCGGATTCACTCAATATTGGCGCAATCAGTAGTGCAACAAGCACGTCAGGGATGTAGTGCATGCCCGTGGTGATGCAACTGGCCGCCACTACGGCAACGTAGGCAATTCCCACCCAACGCGGGCGATACAGACGGGACACGAAGCTCGCCCAAAGTATGTGGAAAGATGGAAATGCTGCTACCGGCGGATACGTGGCGCGTTCCAGCCCGAGCAGCCAAGTCATCCAATTGTGGTTCAACATCGGACGGCGCGGTGCGCCACTCGGAGCAAGCCAGTAGAAAGGAAACACAAGGAGAGTCGCCATCCAACCGGAGATCATTAGCTGTCGAAGTTCGCGTCTTGTCTTAGCGCACCATGGGGCCAGTGCTACTGTGAGGTAGGTGCTCTCATAGATCAGCGTAGTCCACGGCCATATCGGTAAGTGGTCTTCAAAAGGAAAGCCGAACACTGAACCCTGCAGAGGCAGTCTCACCGTCAACTCGTACATCGCAACCCACGGTATAACCACCAGGACCAGGAAGCGGATTCTTTCCAGGGTTGACGGTGGTGTCTCATCTGCTGCCGGCAGAACGGCCAAAGTGCGCCCGAATCGCCGCTGAAGATCGGGATGCTCATACCCCAGCACAAGCGCAGTGCAACCAATCGCAACGCTGGGAACCACTAGCCATAAGCCAGAAGCGGACTTGGCAGCCATCGCGAGACCAAAGCACAAAATCACGAAGGCGGTATAGATCGGATGCGGGAGAAATCGGAACGTCCCCTGAGCGACGAGATGGGGCGGCGGAAACGCGTTCATCGGAAGCCCACCACCAAACTTCCAAAGGTCAATCATCGCTCCAAACATCAAGCACGAGCCGAGGATTGCAAGACCGAAGCCCAGCGGCGGTGTTCCATATGGGGGTATGGAAACATTTCGCGTTGCCCCTGATGCCCACAGGATCAACAGAGCGGGTACCACGATCAGAAATAGTCCGCCATAAAGAACTTTTCCTATAGTCAATGCGGCCAACTCACTTTCTCATGAATCGCCCAGCCTTCGACATCTGTTCTGCCGGACCGCTCCATCCGCGCCCGACTGCGCCACTTACTCTCGGCCATCTCCGTCAGTCGAGACGGAAACATCTTTCCGATGACGGGCATCCTAGAAAGAGCCGTTTTCCCTAAGAGTCCGTCCCGTAAAACAAGAGAACGGTCCATCGAGAGGCGCACTCCATCGCTCCCCTCGATGCACTCATCTCCGATCATCTGACATTCGATCACCTCACCGTTCACGTAGACAATCCGCCGCGAATATTCCCCTTGCCAGTCGATCCATGTCATCCAAGTAGAAGCGCTGGTGAATCGCCCCCATCGTAAGGTATGGATTGGAAGTCTCCACGGTGGAATGGTCATGGTCAGATGCTCAGCATATCCGAGACCACGTCGGCCACCGATTCGAGCGCGGGCCATCGGCATGAGGCAGTTCCACTCAATGACCCCCTCTGGTGATCGGTAGATCGTTGCACTAACTGCGCGCGATGAAGTTTCCCATTCCCCGTCGACCCTGAGCGCTTTAGAACGCCACCAGATCTTCGGACCAGAAATCACGGGGCCGATTTGTGGCTGGAGAGAACGATGCTCTATGATCGCTTCTTTTGTGGTTTCCAGCGTACTGGAATAATGAAGCCGGAATTTTCTCCACTGCGCAACGCCGGTATAGACAATAACCACCTCACCAAGATCAGTAACACAATCGAAATACCATTTCGAGAGCTTGAATGACGACATGGCGATGATTCCGTGCCCGCAATTCTCCGACGGCGAACGCCTCTTTGGCAAACTGCACTCCAAGCATTTGTGGAGGTTGGCTGTCTCGCAGAGTGGGCCTATTAAGAATGATTGTTGTAACGGGCGATTACACTCAAAACCCCTACACCAAACCGACTTCCCTAAGGCGTTCTCTTTCGCGTGCGTTGAATGTCCGTCGCTAAAACCAGACTTGCGCCGTTGCGTCGAATCAGGCAGATTAACTCTGCCCGTCAGTGAGGTCCGAAAAGCTTGCACAACGTAACGACGCTTCCGAGAAGTCGCTTCCTCTTTTTGTTTCTTCTGCTCGCCTCTGTCGCGTGTGCGCAGTCGGTCCCCGCTGAATTATTCAATGGACTCAAATGGCGCTTGATCGGGCCGTTCCGCGGTGGGCGCGCGGTCGCAGTCGCGGGCGTTCCCGGAGATCCGACCACGTTTTATTTCGGCTCCGTGGACGGCGGCGTGTGGAAAACCACCAACGCGGGAATTACCTGGACGCCGATCTTTGACGGCCAACCGATCGCTTCAATTGGCGCCATCGCCGTTGCGCCCTCGGACCACAACATTATTTATGTGGGCTCAGGCGAGTCCGACATCCGCTCCGACATATCGTCGGGTAACGGCGTCTACAGGTCAGTGGACGCGGGGAAAACCTGGACTCACGTCGGCCTTGATGACACGCGCCAGATCAGCCGTATCGTCATCGATCCGCGCGACGCGCAGACTGTGTATGTCGGCGCGCTCGGACACGCATACGGGCCGAATCCAGATCGCGGCGTCTACAAGTCCACCGACGGCGGCGCGCACTGGACCAGAGTCCTCGATCAAGGCCCAGAGATCGGCATCGCCGATCTGGCGATTTGCGCGTCCAATCCCAACCTGCTGTTTGCGACGACGTGGCACACACACCGCCCGCCTTGGAGCACCTATGCTCCGATAGATGGCCCGGGCGGCGGTCTTTACCGTTCGGACGACGCGGGGAAAACCTGGGCGCGTCTTCAAGGCAACGGGCTGCCCGACGCCGATTGGGGACGCTCCGGCGTGGACGTCGCTCCCGATGGCCGCCGAGTTTATGCGCTGATTCAATCTCCGATTCAAGCCTCGCCGCAGGCGCCCCCCTCCAGGACCTCCGGCCTCTATTGTTCCGACGACGGCGGCAACACCTGGACGCTTGCCAACAACGATTCGCGCCTCACCAGCCGCGCCTGGTATTTCAGCGGCGTCACCATTGACCCGCAGAATCCCGACGTAGTCTACATGCCGAATGTCGCGCTCTATCGCACCGAGGACGGCGGCAAGACGATCTCGATCGTGCGCGGCGCGCCCGGCGGCGACGACTATCACCAGCTTTGGGTCGATCCGAAAAATTCCTCGAGCATGTTGCTCGGCACCGATCAGGGAACCTCGATCAGCCTCGATCGCGGGCAGACCTGGAGCAGCTGGTACAACGAGCCGACCGCGCAGCTCTACCACGTGACCACCGACAATCAGTTTCCGTATGTCGTTTACGGAACGCAGCAGGACAGCGGCAGCGCGGCCGTGCCCAGTCGCACCGACCACGGGCAGATCACGCCGCGCGACTGGTTCCCTTCAGGCGGAAGCGAGAGCGGGTACATGGTCGTGGATTCGAAGGATCCAAACATTGTGTACCTGAGTTCGGCCTATGGCGGAGTAACGCGCTTCAATCGCCGGACCGGATACAGTCAGGATGTTTCCCCGTGGCCGGTTCAGAACTTCGACGTCGAAATTAACCGCAGAAAATATCGGGCTCCGTGGGCGCCGGTGCTGGTTGCGTCGCCGCTCGATTCGCGCATCCTCTATTACGGCACGCAATACGTCTTGAAGACCATCGATGGCGGCCTGCACTGGCAGACGATCAGCGGAGATCTCACGGGAGCGGCTGGAAATTCCGATCTTGCGAAAGCCCTTGGAACACCGTCGATTGAAGACGCAAAAGTCCGAGGCTACGGCCTGATCTCCACAATCGCGCCGTCTCCGCTGAAAGCCGATGTAATCTGGGCGGGCAGCGACACCGGTGTCGTCCGGTTGACCCGCGACGGCGGAAAGACGTGGAAGGATGTCACCCCACCGGGTCCCAGTGCCTGGAGCGCCGTTTCCCTAATCGAAGCCTCGCACTTCGACCCCGCCGTCGCCTACGCGGCAGTAAGCCGCAGCCGCCTCAACGATCAGGCGCCTTATCTCTACCACACTCGCGACTACGGCGCGACTTGGCAACTCATGACGCGTGGAATCGGTCCGTCTTCTTTCCTGCGCGCAGTTCGTGAAGATCCCGAGACCAAGGGCCTGCTTTTTGCTGGAACTGAGCTTGGCATTTATGTTTCGTTTGACGATGGCGAAAACTGGCAGCCGCTTCAGCTAAATCTGCCTGTCTGTTCGATTCGCGACCTCGTCATTCACGGCGGCGATCTCGTGGTTGCAACGCATGGCCGCTCGTTCTGGATTCTCGATGACATCACGCCGCTTCGCCAGGCGAGACAGGCAGCAGCGGCAACCGGCCCGTCGCTCTACAAACCCGAGGTTGCCATCCGCATCGATAACGATGTTTTTACGGGTACGCCACTTCCGCCGGAGGAGCCGACTGCCGAAAATCCTCCCAGTGGCGCGCTCATCGATTACTTCCTGCCTGCGACTGCAAAAGACATTACGCTGGAGATATTCGACTCCCGCCAAAACCTCGTGCGGAAATTTTCTTCTTCCGACCCGGCGCCCAAGCGACCGCCCGGCGCGATCGCCGACCGCTGGTTTCCCAAGCCCGAGACTCTCGCAACCAGTCCCGGCATGCACCGCTTTGTGTGGAATCTCGTCTGGGGCAGCCTCGACTCCCCGCCAATGGAAGATGGCTCGCGCCCGCCTAGTCCGCCGAGAGCCGTCCCGGGCACTTACCAGTTGCGCCTCACGGTTGACGGACAATCCCGGACGCAGCCTTTGTTGTTGAAGATGGACCCGCGTTCCCCCGCAACGGCCGAGATCCTGCAAAAACGATTTGCCCTCGCCCAACAGATCTATGACGAGGCAATCGAGGCACGCCGCACGCTCGCTGAGATAAAGTCGGCGCAAAAGCAACTCGCCGATCTTCAACAGAACCCTGCCTCACAAGCCAGCAATCTCCAGAAAACTCTCGCCCTGGCGCGGGAACTCCTCGACCATCTCGTGGTCGCCTGGGTCGAGGGTTCGGCGAACAACCTTAGCCTGCCGGACGCCGCGCACAATCTCGCCTCGGCCCTTCGCGTGGTGGAGAGCGGTGACCGCGAGACTCCGGCTGCTGCGCTTGCGGTCTACCACGAAGCGAGCGATGCGATAAAGGCACGCGCTCGCGAGTGGCTGAACTTCGAGCAATCGACGTTGCCACCGCTGAACGAACAGCTGCGCCATGCTGGGCTGCCCGCCATCGGCATCAAGAAGACCGATGCGGCCGCCCCGTCCGCGCCAACCCAGGACGACGATCATTAGTGCATCTCCGCCTCTTTCCCCTGATCCCGTTTCGCCCACCAGCGCCAGCGTTCTGCCCTCAGCGATCTCAAAATCCACGTCGTCGACAGCCGCAACCTCCACGCGATTCCGCCACACTCCACCGCGCATATAACGCTTGCAAAGCCCCTCCACGCGTAGCATCGGATTCAAATCCAGACTCGACAACTTATTCTCCATACTTGAAACAGTTCACCGATCTCCAGCGAGAGTTCGTCGACCGCTCGTACACGCCCGCCATCCCGCTGGGCGTAACTAACCGTAAGCCCCCGAATTTCGCAGAGGATTCCCATCTTCTTATTAGGGTTTATTGTTCCTGGCCCGAATTCCCCCCACCCAACAAGTTTCTTCCGGCCCGCGCGCTGCCGCAATTGCCGACTTTGGAGCCATCTCTACCGTCAGCATCCCGACCGTGTCGAAAGTTTCGACAAATTCAGAAGCCTCGCCCACCCGCCCGGCATCACATCATTTATCTGCGTTCTTTCTATAATTAGAGCGCGGGCAGAAGCCCGCAAAATCCGCTGCTGGCGCCACGAATACAGCAATGTTGGGATGAACAGATGTCTACGGTTTCGGCGTCAATCTATCCGCGAGTAGAAGAGGACCGCTACCTTGCTCTCTTGCAGGCGGCCAATGCCATTGCAACTTGTAGCGATTGCACTGCTGCGTCCGACGCGCTGGTCAGCAAACTTCGCGAGGTTACCCCTTTTGACTTCCTCCATCTCGTAGCCTTCGATAAAGACACGAATTCTCCCTGCTTCGCGCTACTCGACGCATTTGGCAGGAAGATGGAACCGCCTCCGGCCGACGTGCTTCCCCTGGCGGATTCTCCTCTTCAACATGTGCATGATTGTGGCGAGTGCCTCACCACCTTGGATTGGACCCAGGACCCGCGCTTTCCTGCATATGCCCGTTTCCTCGGCCACCTTGGCATTGTCTCGACCTGCACTCTGCCCCTGACCCGCGGATCGCGCCGCCTCGGCGTGCTCAGCTTGGGACGTTCTTATCCCAACGCCTACGACGAAGACGAAATCCGTTTTCTCTGCCTCGCTGCCGACCAGATCGGCCTTGCCATCGATGCCGCCGTCAATTTTTTCGTCTCACAGCGCGTGCAGGATCAGCTGAAGCTCATCCTCGACCTCACCAATCAGGTCGTTTCGAATCTCGAGTTCCACGATCTTCTCCAGGCCGCTTCCGGCAGCGTGCGCCGCGTCATGCACTGTGACGCCGCCGCCATCATGCTCGCCGATCCCGAACTCAAATTCCTGCGCGTGCACGCACTCGACTACCCCGAGAGCCGCGGCATCTTTGTCGAAGGCACTCTCGTCCCCATCGAAGGCACGATGCCCGGCGAATCTTTCAAGAGCGGAAAGCCGCTCGTCATTAACCGCCTTGACGCCCCCGAGGTTTCACCCGAGATGTACGCCAAGGCCAAAGGCGAGGGGCTGAACTCTTTCTGCGATGTTCCCTTGATGAGCAAGAATCGTCTCCTCGGCGTACTCGCTCTCGCCTGTCGCGGCGAAAATGCCTTCGACGAAGATCAGGTCGCGTTCTCCATGCAAGTCGCCAATCAGATCGCGATCGGCGTCGAAAATGCCCGCGCCTATAAAGAGATCGCCGAACTGAAAGATCGTCTCGCGCAGGAGAAGCTGTACTTAGAAAACGAAATCCGCGGCGAGATGGATTTCGAGGGCATCGTTCAGGGGATCATTGGACAAAGTTCTGGCCTGAAGCATGTTCTTAATCTCGTCGAGACCGTCGCTCCGAGCGATTCGACGGTACTCCTCCTCGGCGAAACCGGCACGGGCAAAGAACTCATTGCGCGGGCCATTCACGACCGCAGCAAGCGCAAGGATCGTACGTTCGTAAAGCTGAACTGCGCGGCCATTCCAACCGGCCTGCTGGAAAGCGAACTCTTCGGCCACGAACGTGGCGCATTTACCGGCGCAATTACGCAAAAAATCGGCCGCCTCGAACTCGCCGACCAGGGTTCGCTCTTCCTCGATGAAGTCGGCGACATCCCCATCGAAATCCAGCCCAAACTTCTGCGCGCCCTGCAGGAGCGCGAGTTCGAGCGCCTCGGCAGCACTTACACCAAGAAGGTCAATGTTCGTCTCGTCGCGGCCACCAATCGCGATCTAGAAAAGATGATCGAGAACGGCCAGTTCCGCAGCGACCTCTTCTACCGCCTCAACGTCTTCCCCATCCGCATCCCGCCCCTGCGCGAGCGCCCCGAGGACATTCCTCTCCTTGTGCGCTACTTCACGCAGAAATACGCGCGCCGCATGGAGAAGAAGATCGAATCGATTCCGACCGCGTCGATGAAAAAGCTTTCGAGTTGGCATTGGCCGGGCAACATCCGCGAGCTCGAAAATCTGATCGAGCGTTCGGTGATCCTCACTCACGGCTCGGCACTCCAGGTTCCAATCAGCGAACTGGTGAACAATCACCACGCGCGGGCGGCAGTAGCGCAAGCCCAAGCCACGTCCCACACCCTGCCCGAATCTCCTGACTCCGAAGACCGCGCAGAAATTCTGCGCATTCTCAAGGAGACGCGGGGCCGCGTGGCCGGCCCAAATGGCGCAGCCGCCCGTATGGGCCTGAAGCGCACCACGCTAATCTCGCGCATGAAGAAGCTAGGCATCGACGCGCGCCAATCGCTGTAGCCCGCGCATCACGTCAGACAGAATTCAGAAGGCATTCCTTTGTGGTCCTTCGTGTCCTTGGTGGTAAGAGATCTCTGCTGTGTAACCCTGTGCACCCCGTGGTTGTCATCTTCCGTTAACAAGAGAATAAAAGAGCCGGTCGTCACCTTCGACATCTGTCGAAGTATTTCTCGACACTTTTCGACACTTCATTTCGTCGCCATCCAGCAACCTTGATTGAATTCAACAACATCGCTGCGACCCGCACTTTGGCATGCGTCGTGCCAATACCAGTTGCATAGCAGCGGAAGGCAATGTTCAGGATTTCCATCAAGGACACGCACGGCCAGCGGAGGCTCGTGCTGCAAGGCAAGTTGATTCCGCCGTGGACCGCCGAGGTCGAGAGCGCGTGGCGTCAAGCCGCTGACCAGCTCAAAGGCCGCAAGCTCGTCATTGACCTCAAGGACGTGACCCTCATCAGTCCCGACGGTGAAGACACGCTCTTCCGGCTCATGCGCGCCGGCGCTCACTTCAGCTGCCACGGAGTCCTGACGAAGCACATGCTGAAGCGCCTCGCGCGCCGTTGCCGAGAAGCAATCGCCAGCGTTCGCCACGCCGCATGCGATCCGGAAGACGCCAGCGGGATTGGGGAAACTGTCGATTTCCCTCCGGTTCAAACGACGACTTATTGGAAGGAGAAAAGTTGAAGATGCTCGGGACACGTAACATCGCTCACAAGTTCACCACGCACCCAACCGCCTACGCCACGAGCGCCGACTTCTGCCGGGTTTTCGAGAAGGACATGAATCGACTTTATCTCCTCGCGTTCCTGCTGACGACCGATCACACACTGGCGGAGAAATGTTTTGTTCAGGGTTTAGAAGATTCAAAGAACGGCAATCTGGTTTTCAAGGAATGGGCCGAATCCTGGGCGCGCCGCTCGGTCATTACGAATGCGATCCGCGTGATTCATCCGAGGCCGGGGCTCGGAACCGCAGCTGGCTCCGAACATGCGCATGAGCTGGGCGCTTTGCCGACAGTGAGCATCGAAGAAGCGGCCGCCGCCATCGAGCAGACATTCTGCAAGGAGATCGCCGCCATCATCGGGCTGCCCGCGTTCCAGCGCTTTGCCTTCGTGCTCTCGGTGCTCGAAGGCTTTTCGAATCGCGAAGCTTCGCTGCTTCTCGACTGCTCAGTGCACGAGCTTGTCTCGGCGCGCACACATGCACTGCAACAGATCGGAGGTCGGCCCGAACTGCATCGCAAACTCGCCGGCATCGACGCAACCGAAGCCTCTCTCGCCGACGCGGGAGCGGCCTATGCCAAGGAAGTGATGGCGCACCTGGCCGCTCCGGCGTAACAGCCTGAGGGCACCGTATCACGCCATGCCGCTTCCTATCCGGTCTCGATGTTCGTATCGGGTATGCCTTTTCATAGCGCGCCATGCTGTTTCGTATCGGGGTACGGCTTCAGGCGTGCCAATTTCGGAACTTCTTTAATGCGCCTTTAGGCGCTGGGTTCGTGGGGTTATCAAATTTAGGGTGAGGATGGAAATGAAAGATCAAGAGAGCCTGGGGAAGAACTATTCTCAAAATCACTATCTCGCGCTGGCAGCTGCGCTGCTCGCCGTCTCCGCGACCGTCGCCTGCAACAAGGGCAATGTGCAGGCCGCGCCCGCCATGCCCGCACCGCTCGTAACGGTAGTCAAGGCACAGGCGCAGGACGTTCCGCGCTACCTCGACGAAATCGGTCACAACACGGCCTTCGAGTCGGTGACTGTAACCCCGCAGGTCGGAGGCCGTATCGTCGAGCGTCATTTCCAGGATGGCGAGAACCTGGCGAAGGGCCAGCTTCTCTTCGTGGTCGATCCTCGTCCCTACAAAGCACAGCTCGACGCCGCGCAAGCCACACTTGCGCAAGCCAAAGCCGCGCTCGATCTGGCGAAGATCCAGTTCGCCCGCGACGAGGAGGTCATCAACGAGCACGCGATCTCCAAGCAGGACTACGATACAAAGAAGAACGCCGTCGATGTCAATCAGGCTCTGGTCGAGTCCGCCGAGGCTGCGCTCGAAACCGCGAAGCTGAATCTCGAATATTGCTACATCCACTCGCCCATCAACGGCCGTGCCGGTGCGCGTCTCGTCGATGTCGGCAACGTGGTTCAGGCCAACTCGACTTCGCTGCTTTCGATCCAGCGCCTCGATCCCATCTACGCCAACTTCACCATCACGGAGAGCGATCTGCCCGCTGTGCAAAAGCAGATGTCAGGCGGCAAGCTGACCGCCGCAGTTCGTCTCCCGTCGGAGCCGGAAAACTCCGCTCGCGTCGGACGCGTCGAATTTCTCGACAACTCTGTTCAGAATGGCAGCGGCACGGTGAACCTCCGCGCCACGCTTACCAACTACGACCGCCACTTCTGGCCCGGCCAGTTCGTCGACGTCAAGCTCGTTCTCGCCACCGAAAAAGCAGCTGTGCTGATTCCGAATCAAGCTGCGCAGATCAGCCAGCAGGGCCCGTTCGTCTATGTCGTCAAGGACGATGACACCGCCGAACTCCGTCCAGTCAAGCTCGGCCAGCGCCAGGGCGACGACGTAGTTGTCACCTCGGGTGTCGCGCCCAACGAGCGTGTTGTGCTCGCCGGACAACTGCTCGTCCGTCCCGGCGGCAAGGTTCGCGTCCAGGGCGCAGCGCCCGCCGCCAACGCCGACAACCAAGCCCCTGGCAAGCAGGGAGGCCAGTCGTGAATTTGTCTGAAGTATTTATTCGTCGTCCAGTCATGACCGTCGCGCTGACGGTCTCAGTTCTGCTTTTCGGTTTGTTCGCCTTCACGCGCCTGCCGGTAAGCGACCTTCCCGCGATCGACTATCCAGTCATCCAGGTTCAGGTTAATTATCCGGGCGCGACGCCAGAGACGATGGCCAACAACTTGGCCACCCCGCTCGAGCGCCACTTCATGGAGATTCCCGGCCTCGAGCTCGTGACCTCAAACAACCTTCAAGGCCATTCGAGTTTCGTGCTTCAGTTCGACTTATCGAAGAGTCTCGACGGCGCAGCCACTGACGTGCAGGCAGCCATCACCCGCGCGCAAGGCCAGTTGCCCGTCGATCTTCCCAGCCCTCCCACTTTCACCAAGACGAACCCCAACGACCAGCCGATCATGTACATCGCGATTGTCAGCGACTCTGCGACGGAAGGTCAGCTCTACGACTATGCCAACACGCAGATCGGCGAGCGCATCAGCATTCTGCCCGGAGTGAGCCAGGTTTCGATCTTCGGAACACCTTCGGCGGTCCGCATCAAAGCCGACCCCTCGGCCATGGCGACCCGCAACATCACGCTGGAAGACCTGACCAACGCGGTCAAAAACGGCACGGCTTATACCGGCGCCGGCCAGTTCGACGGTCCGCATCGCAGCTTCCTCTTGCAGCCGCAAGGCCAGCTGATGACCGCCGACCAGTACAACGACCTCATCATCGGCAATACCAACGGCGCCCCAGTTCACCTCAAGGACGTCGCTAGGGCCAAGCAAGGCGTACAGGACGAGCGCATCGACATGCGCGTCTGGGTGCGCGGCTACCATCAACCCGGCGCAAATGTTTTTATCGGAGTTTATCGCCGCGCGGGCGTGAACGCGGTTGAGGTGGCAAAGTCCGTGCGCGACATGCTGCCATCAATTCAGTCGCAGCTTCCGAGTTCCGTTCTTCTTTTCACCGCCTACGACCGCTCGCAGACCATCGTCACCGGCATCGACGACGTAAAGACGACGCTATACATCGCATTCGTGCTCGTCGTCATGGTTATCTTTTTATTCCTGGGCCGCGCCACTGACACGCTCATCCCGGCCGTAGCCCTCCCCCTCTCGCTTTTGCTGACGTTCGTCTTCATGGACCTGCTCCATTACAGCCTCGACAACTTGTCGCTCATGGCGCTCACCCTCGCCATCGGCTTCCTCGTCGACGACGCCATCGTTTTCCTCGAGAACACCGTCCGCCTGATGGAAGGTGGCCTCAACGCTTTCGACGCTTCCGTCCAATCGGCGAAAGAAATCAGCTTCACGATTCTCGCCATGACGCTCTCACTCGCAGCCGTCTTCATCCCGCTTGTCTTCATGAGCGGCCTGATGGGGCGCATCTTCCGCGAGTTCTCGATCACCATCGTTATCTCGATTATCGCCAGCGGCATCGTCTCTCTGACGCTGACGCCGTTGATGACCTCGCGCCTCCTCGGCGACCGCGGCAAGAACACGAAGAAAACCTGGATGGAACGCTGGTTCGGCGCCATCGAGCGCAAGGTCCTCGATATCTACGGACGCCAGCTCTGGTTCTTCCTCCGCCAGCGCTGGATCTCCGCCGTCATCTGGGTCGTCTGCCTCGTCGGTACCGGCTACCTCTTTTATGTGGTTCCCAAGGCGTTCCTGCCTGTCGGTGACAGCTCTTTCATCCGCGGCGTTCTTGTCGCGCAGGAAGGCACTTCGCCCGAGCAGATGCACGCCTATCAAACGGAAGCCGAAAAGATCATGCGTGCAAATCCCGCCGTCCGTAGCACATTCACGATGAGCGGCAACTCGGCATTCCTCGGCTCGAACCAGGCTTTCCTGATCGCCTTCCTCAAGCCTCCGAAAGAGCGCGCGCCAATCGCGCAGGTCGCGGGCCAGATCATGGGCGGAATCGCCATGACAATTCCCGGCACGCTCGCCTTCCTCCAGCCGAACCCCGCGCTCGAAATCTCCACCGGCGCCACCGCCAACGCGCAAGGCCAGTTCGCCTACGCGATGAGCGGCATCGACGCCAACGAGGTCTACGACGCTGCCAACAAGATGACGGCGAAGATGTACCAGTATCCCGGCTTCCTCTTCGTCAACTCCGACCTCTACAATCACACGCCGAACTTGCAGGTCGACATCCTTCGCGATCAGGCGAAACTCTACGGCGTCTCCGAGACGCGCATTCTCACGCTCCTCCACGACGCTTATTCGCAGAACTACAGCTACCTAATCAAGAAGCCGACGGATCAATATCAGGTGATCCTCGAGGTCGCGGACGACAAACGATCCTCGCCCGAGGACCTGAGCAAGCTTTACATCAAAAGCGACGACGGCCAGCGCATGATCCCGCTCAGCGCCGTCACCAGCTCGCATCCGGTCATCGGACCGCAAGCCGTTAATCACATCAACCAGTTCACCAGCGTGACCATGTTCTTCAACCTGAAGCCCGGCTTCGCCATCGGTCCTGCAACGGACTTCGTCCAGAAAACAGCCAAAGAAATTCTTCCGCCCAGTGTCCAAGGCGCCCTGCAAGGCGAAGCGCTCGTCTTCCAGAACACGGTCCGCGACCTTGCCATCCTCATGGTCGTCGCCGTCTTCGTCATGTATGTAATTCTCGCGATCCTCTACGAGAGCTACCTGCATCCGCTGACGGTGTTGTCCTCGCTGCCGGTTGCGCTCCTTGGAGGATTGCTCACGCTCTGGCTCTTCGGCGCTGAAGCCTCTCTCTACGCCTACATCGGCATGTTCATGCTGATGGGCATCGTGAAAAAGAACGGCATCATGATCGTCGACTTCGCCGAGGCGCGAGTCCGCCAAGGCATCCCCGACGACCAAGCCATTCATGACGCGAGCTTAGAGCGCTTCCGTCCAATCATGATGACGACGGCAGCCGCTCTCTTGGGCGCCATGCCGATCGCATTAGGCTACGGCGCGGACGGTTCGTCTCGTCGCCCGCTGGGCTTAGTGGTTGTAGGAGGTCTAATCGTCTCGCAGTTCATCACGCTCTTCGTGACGCCTGCGATCTATCTCTACCTCGAAGAATTCCAGGAGAAAGTGCTGGACCGCTTCTCCTTCTTCCGCGCGCATCGTGACAGGCCAGAAACTGAACGCATGCCTGAGCCAAGCTTCGCGTTGCAGGAAGGGCATGGAGATTAAAGTCTTTTGGGTGGTGCAGCGCCGGGGTCCCCAGCGCGCGCGCTTTTCGCGTGATGGGGTAAAGCGCTTCAGCGCTGCGATTGAGACTCACCAATGAAAGAACGGGTCCCCGTGGAGGAGCACGGCTTTAGCCGTGCGTCAGCGATCAGAAATATCAAGCGGCTTTAGCCGCTGAGGAAGGTTATTATTATGCGGCACCTTACATATCTACAAGGCGCACTTATTCCGCTCGCGCTAGCCGCAACTCTCGGCTGCGCGGTCGGCCCGAACTACAAGCGCCCAAGTGTCGACGTCCCCGGAACCTACCGCGGCGCGCAAACTGAAGAACAATCAACGAATGCTGCGCCGGGCGCGAACTCCCAATCCACGCCGGCCTCGCCAACTCAATCCCTCGGCGACGCCAAATGGTTCGACGTCTTCCAGGACCCCGAACTCCAATCCCTGATCCGCACCGCGCTGCAGAACAACTACGACGTGCGCATCGCTGCCACGCGTGTCCTCGCAGCTCAAGCCCAACTCGGCATAACGCGTGCCAACCAGCTTCCGACGCTCAACGCCGGAGGAAGCATCACCAGCCAGCAAAGCCCGCAGCTCGGCCCGATTCCTTCCTACGAGCTTACGCAAGGAGCCGTTCTCGCCTCCGCTGCCTGGGATCTCGACTTCTGGGGCAAATACCGTCGCGCCACCGAAGCCGCCCGTGCCAACCTTCTTTCGACCGAATGGGCACAGAAGGAAGTGATGAGCACGCTCGTCGCGAATCTCGCGACCGCCTACTTCCAGCTTCGGCAGTACGACCTCGAACTCGAAATCTCGCGCCGCACTCTCGCCTCGCGCCGCGACTCGTTGCATCTCCAACAGACTCTCGAGCAGCACGGCATCAACTCGCTGCTCGATGTCCGCCAGTCCGAGCAACTCGTCTACACCGCGGCCACCGAAGTTCCCGACCTCGAGCGCCAGGTCGCGCAGCAGGAGAACGCCATCAACATTCTCCTCGGGCGCAATCCGGGAGACGTTCCGCGCGGCCTCAAGCTCACCGAGCAGCCGCACGCTCCCGAAGTTCCCGCGGGAATCCCGTCCGCGCTGCTTGAGCGCCGGCCCGACATCCGCTCCGCCGAAGCCAATCTCATCGCGGCGAACGCGCAAATCGGCGTCGCTCGCGCCGCATACTTTCCCGACATCGCCCTTACCGCAAGCGCAGGATATGAGAGCCCCACGCTGACCGATCTGTTTCAGGGACCCGCCGGCATCTGGAACATGGCCGCACAATTGACGCAGCCTATCTTCCAGGGCGGGCGCCTCAAGAACAACGTCCGCTACACCGAAGCCCAGCGCGACCAGATGGTCCTGACTTACCAGCAAACAATCCAGGGCGCCTTCCGCGACGTCTCCAACTCGCTGATCGCCTACCGCAAGAACCAGGAGACGAGAGCCGAACAGGAGCATCTAGTGGAGTCGGCCCGCGACGCAGCGAGACTTTCCGAAGTTCGCTTCAAGGCAGGAACGACAGATTATCTAGAGGTGCTCACCAACGAGACGAACGCCTTCTCGGCCGAGTTAGCGCTCGCCCAAGCCCAAGGCAACGAACTAATCGCGCTGGTGCAGTTGTATCAGGCTTTGGGTGGTGGCTGGCAGTAAGGCAGTCGCAAGTCATTTGCTGCAAGCCGATCGGCAGGTTCCTCAATATGAATTGTCATTCCGAGCGCAGCGAGGAACCTGCTTTTTGCCGAGTGCGAACGAGTTTAAGGGTCAGCGCCGTGAACCAGCCGCCGTCATCTCGCGCAGCTGCCGGACAAACGCTTCCCCGTCCAGATCCATTCCGCTGATGTGAATCGTGGCTGCGAGCCGAAACACCGCTTCATCAAGGTCGGTTCCGTGCTGCCACTCTTCAAGCAGACCTTTTCGGGTCAGTGATCGAAGATGAGTGTGGCGAAGCCAGACAGCGGGCAGATTAGCCTCGGGATCGCAGGCGCGCGCCATCGATTCGATGCTCAGCACTCCATCCTTGCCGCAACAGCGCTTGGTGGTTTCGACGCCCAGGTCATGCAGGCGCTTAAGATCTTCCTCAGCTACCGGCGGTATTACGGCGCCTTCTTCCGCCGCCTTGATGAAAGCTCGCAAAGATTCCAACCGCTCACGTTGTTTGTCTGACATCTACGTCACCAGAGTGTGAGATAACGTGCTCGCTGGAATCATACCGCCGCTGCGGATTCGACCGCTGTGACGTGCGCCACAAAGCCATAACTCAGCGGCTCAGCAAACTGTCTCCGCGCGCTTCGCGGTTTTGTGATCTTTAGATCGTTGCAAGAAAATGCATTGACCACAGAGGTCACTGAGAAAACCCGCTGAGCGAACAGAGAAAGACTTGTCGGGCAACACTTCTGACGACGCTAGAAATCCTTCCCGTTGATGTATTCCGACGTGGGCACTTCTTCGATTCTGTCCGGAAACGCTTTCTTCCATACTTCCGCGGCTTGGTTCCACATGGTCACATGCGTGTCCGGATTCTGGACGTCGTGAATCACCGTCTGGTCGAGCAGGTAATTGCTGAAGCCTTGACCGTAGCGCGATATGTTCTCTTCCTGCTGATTCCAGGCTGCATGTTGCGCGTCGTTCGCGGCTTGCGTGGCGTTGTAGCGCGCGGTTGCATTCGCGCCGATCTGGCGGATGTTGTCGACCGCGCGTTGGTTCGCCTGAATGAGCGCTCGCTGCTGCGCGTCCCAGTTCTGCCGCATCTGCGCCAGTACCGGAGCCATCATCTCGTCGGTGCGTTGCTGCACCAGCGCTTGATCCCACTGGAAGCTCGCCATGATGGCCGCCGCGGTCGCGCGATCCTGGTCGGCAAACGCGACCGGTAGCTGCGACGCGAAGGCTGCGAAGCCATACATTCCCGTGTTCGGATCGTACCTCTGCAGGCACAGGATCTCGTCAAACTCCAGCATGCCGTTGCCGAACGCATTCACGTGGCCAGTCGCATGAACGCACCGCTGACCCTCAGCGGCAGAGGTCATCTCCGCATGATCAACTTGAAGGTCGGTCGGATTCCAGCGGATCGTGCGCGCCAGATTCATGTACAGGTCGGGAAACGCCTTCACGAGGTCCCCATTGAACGGAAAGAGAACCGTATTCGGGGCGGGTCTGTAACCCCAGCGCAGGGAATTCTGGTAGCCGCGATTCGTCGGATCTTGCCCGCTGTAAGCGGCATTCAGCATGATGCCTTCGCCCTGTCCGTGAGGACCGGTGAGAACGATCGTTCCGCCTCCAGTCGGTTTGGGAACAAAGTTCCATCCATCCGGAACGCTGACGCTGGCGGTTCGATCAGGCAGCGTGACCTTATGCAGCGGTGGAACAGAACCGAGACGAGGATTCGCAGCCGCTGTGGTCGTGGTTGCTGGCCTGGCAGCATTTTTCGTCGTCGCCGGCGCGCCGGCGTTCATCGGCGCTGCTCCTGCTGGATGCCAGACGCTGAAGAGCCTGTTCAGCATTGGATTGATCGTCGTGCCAAAGCGGTCGGCACGATCGGAGACGAGCGCGGCTTCGGCGTGATGTGGAGCGCTGCCCGCGGCGATGATCAGTCCAGCGACCTGCACGTTCCCGGCAGGGTGGTTTACAACTGTGAAGAAGATGCCGACGGAATCGGTTCCGCGCATGCGGAAGACGTTGCCGATCTTCGGGCGCTCGCCGCAGTTCTGGTGCATGATGCGCAGGATGTGCGTCATCGCATCCCCTTGTGTGTCCGCCCCTTCGACCTTGCCGTAGACGATGCGTCCACCTTCCGGCAGGTCGATCGTGGTAACTGGAGTTTGGGCGCACGCGAGCGAGGCGGTAAAGAGGAAGGAAGTCAAAAGCAGCGAAGTTAGTACGAGATCCAATACGCGGGAAGGACAACTTCGGCATTGCATGACGCGAACTCCCTTCGTTAGCTGCCGGTCAAAGAATGCACTGGAAGATCCGGAGCGCGATATCCCTCCTTCGCGCTCCGGCACCACAGCCAGGAGACTCGCTGCGGTGAACCCGTTGGAATCGACGAGTATGTCGCCTGTACTCTAAGGAGAAGTCAGGAAGGGCGAGACAGCGCACGCTTTCGCCCTCCCCGTTGCGCACGCAAGCTATGGAGTGATCTTGACTATCGTCCCTGCCCCGTATTCACCCTGCAGGTTGCCCCCAAATGCAGCGGTGGTGTAGAGATTGCCAGCTGTGTCGAGAACTACCCCTCCAAATGGCGAGCCTCCGTTTGGCGTTTGGTCGAAGCTGTAGAGAACAGTCAGTGTTCCGTTGGGTGCTAGCTTGTACACCATGCCTGAAGCGTAGGTGCCGCCGCCCATCGTCGTGCCGTAGATGTTGCCCTGTTTGTCAAACACCAGCGCGCCAGTCCACGGCTCGACTCCCTCGGGTTGGTTGGTGAAGCTGTGAAGAATAGTCTCTTTGGCAGGCTTCTTCCCTTTTGCTGGAGTGAACTTATAGACCGCACCGCAATTGTTAGCGCCACCCGCCTCGGTGGTGCCATATAGGCTGCCTCCCTTAAGAACAGGGGGATTGTACGGCATCATTCCGTCGCCACCGCCTTGGAAGTTATAAAGGACCGAGTAACTGCCAGCCGCCGTGATTTCGAAGAGCACGCCGAACCCGTAAGTGCCACCAGCAGCAGCTACACCATAGATGTTGCCCTTCGCATCCAGGGTTACACCCGAGACGGGGTTGTAACCATCGTCATTCGTCGATGAGAAACTGTGGAGCGTGGAATACCCTCCGGTGGGAGTGAGCTTGAATACAACGCCATTCCCGTAGTGCCCGCCGTAAACGGTTGTGCCGTACAAATTGCCTGCCTTGTCCAGAACCGGCGTGACGTAGTAGGGATACATCCCGTCATCGTTCAGGCCGACGAAGGTGTGGAGAATCGACTCCTGGCCCTTTTTTGTTACCATCCAGACGGTGCCCGCGTTGTAGCCTACGCCACCGTTGAGCGAGGTACCGTAGATGTTGCCTGCCTTATCCAGCGCGACACCACCCATCGGCTGGCCAGCGTCATTCCACGGACCGGCAAAGTTGTATAGGACCGTTTCCTTGCCACTGGTGGTAACCGAAAACACAGTCCCCCAGCCGGTGTCACCGGAACCGTAGGCTCCGCCCTCCCAAGTGGTGCCATAGAGCGTTTTGCCTTTCAGAACCAACCCTGCTTTGGGATTGGCGCCGTCAGGGGTAGCTTTGAATTGATAAATCAGTGTTTCGGTTTGTGCCGGCGCTGAAATTGCCGTCCCCGCGAATAGAACTAGCGTCACAAGGATAGTAAGTGCGATTGCTGCCCTGCTCGATTTCAAATGCCAATCAAGAATATGCATAACTAATGTCTCCTGGTAATGAATGAATGAATGATTGATTGATTGATTGATTGATCATCTTGCGCTTTTTTGACTTACCAACCTACACATGAGTTTTGAGTACCTCGCCCTGACACCGTTGAGATCCCCCATGTCAGGGCGGGTCGAGATTGTCACCTGCAGGTGCCGCTGTGTTAGGGCGTCAGCTTGATCACCGCGCCGTATGGGGTTGCGCCACCGTGCGTAGTTGTGGTGTAGATAGTGCCTTGCTTGTCGAAAACCACGCTGCCATACGGCTGGTCGCCGTCGGGTGAGTCGGAGAAGCTGTAGAGAGTCGTCAAGGTACCGTCCGGCGCCAGCTTGAAGATGGTGCCGCTGCCGTTTACCGTTCCGCCGGCTGAAGTTGTGCCGTAGAGATTGCCTGCCTTGTCGAAAACCAGCGCCCCGCCCCAGGGTGATTGACCGTCTTGATAGACGAAATCGTGAAGAATGGTTTTTTGCCCCGTCTTGGGGTTAAACTGCCACACCGTGCCGTACCCCCCCGCTCCGCCGTTCTCCGTGGTGCCATAAAGATTGCCCTTCTTGTCCAGCACAGGAGGAGCTAATGGATAAAGCCCATCATCTCCGCCCATGAAGTTGTAGAGGATCTTGTATGTGCCGCCCGCGGTGACCTCGTAGAGCGTGCCGTAGGAATAGGTCCCGCCGATTTGGGTGGTGCCATACATGTTGCCCTGCTTGTCCAGCGTCACACCCGACTGAGGAACCTGGCCATCGCCTGGGCAATAGTTGCAGAAATTATGGAGGATCGTTAGCGTGCCGTTCGGCGTCAACTTGAACAGCGTGCCGGAATTACCCGAGCCCCCACCTGAGGTCGTTCCGTAAAGATTGCCCTGCTTATCGAATACAGGAGTGACGTAAGTGGGACAAGCGCCATCGGCGGTGTCAAAAACATGGAGGACAGTCTCGACATAAGTTTTCTTACTCTTAGTTAGCTTGAAGACCATACCCGGCCCGCCGTTTGTCCCGTGGGGCCCACCGCAGGTTGTGCCATAGAAGCTGCCTTTATACAACGCCACTCCCCCCATTGGGGTATAGCCGTCATTGTCGCCGGCTTGAAATTCATACAGGGTCGTCTCTTTCCCGGTTATCGTATTCACGGCCCATACCGTGCCGTTGGCGTTGTACCCGCCTTGCGACGCCGTGCCGTAGAGTGAGGTTCCCTTCAGCATTGGACCTGCCAGGGGGAACCCACCCTCGGGGCCGTACGCGAACGAATAGAGCACACTTTCGGTTTGGGCCCGCGCCGGTAGCGCGAACGCGATCAGAAGAGCGATCGTAAGCAAAGCGAGTGCAATTGCAGCAAGGCTTGACGAGCTGATTCGTACGGAATTCATGACTGTGTCTCCTGGGTATAAAGTTGGCTTGCCGAGGTGAGCGAAAATCCTCCTCGGACGTTAGGGCGCCTTCCGATTACCGCGACACTTTCAACCAACCCTTTGGCGGCGTCAATTTCCGGAGAGTCATTTTGCGACCAAACGCCAGTCACGAAGCAAGTCTCATCCCGCCAATGTGATATGAGGAACGGTCACGCGCTTTTGTGGGGATTAGGATGAACTCAGCAAGAACCAAGAAAGCCGTCACTGCGGAATCGTCACTGTGGTGTTAGACTGCTGTGTTTTTCCTCCCCCGGCATGGTGTCCCTGTGCCAGAAATCATCTCCACAGCTTCCGTGGTTCGCTTTGGCGTCTTCGAGGCAGACCTGCGCTCGGGCGAGTTGCACAAGTGCGGAGTCAAGGTCAAGATTCAGGAGTTGCCTTTTCAGGCGTTGAAGTTGCTGGTCAGCCATCCGAATGAGGTGGTCAGCCGGGAAGACCTGCGCCAGGTCTTGTGGCCCGACGGGGTCTATGTCGAGTTCGATCGCGGCGTGATCAGCGCGATCAATCGCCTGCGCGATTCGCTCGGCGACTCGGCCGAGAACCCCATCTTCATTGAAACCGTCGGCCGCCGCGGTTACCGCTGGATCGCCCCGCTGCACTTTTCCGATCCTGCGCACAACGGCGTCTTGCGCGACCACTCCACCGCGCAAGGGCCGGAGGAAACGGCGGTGTGGCCTGTAGTCTCGATGATCGGGAGGCTGGTTACGCAGCGTTCGAACTTGTTTTTCGTGCTGCTGGTTGCTGCTCTGCTCTTCGTCGTGGGCGCTTCCTGGATAAAACGCGACAGGTCGAATACTGCAAGTAAAACCGGTGCTTCCACTGTTGCGACCCGAGCCAGCTCGGCTCGAGCCCCCGCCAATCGTGAGGCGGAAAAATTCTATCTCGAAGGCCGTTACTACTGGGAGAAGCGAACGCCCGAGAGCCTGAGCAAGGCGGTCGATTCTTTCACCCAGGCAATTGTTCACGATCCCGGGTATGCGCCCGCCTATGTTGGACTGGCGGATTCCTACAACCTGCTGCGTGAATACACGGTGATGCCCGCGAATGAAGCCTATCCCCGGGCACTCGCGGCCGCAAAGAAAGCTGTCGAGCTCGATCCACAATCCTCCGAGGCGCACGCGTCTCTGGCGTTCGCGTCATTTTTCGGCATGTGGGACGCGCCGAGTGCCGACCGGGAATTCCAGCGCGCCATCGAGTTGAACCCGAACAATTCGGTCGCGCACCACTGGTATGCGAGTTACCTGTCATCTATGCGGCGCTATGCACAAGCGCTGGGCGAGATCGAGCGCGCACAGGCGCTTGATCCGGCGTCAAAATCTGTTCTGGCCGACAAGGGAGCGCTCCTTTTCGACGCGGGACGCCGTCAGGAGTCGATCGCACTGCTGCAACAGATGGCGGATAACGAGCCCGACTTCGTTTCTCCTTATCGCTACCTCGAATTCATTTACCTGATGATGCACGATTGCCCCAGCTACCTCGTAGCCGCCCGCAAAGAAGCCGTTCTCATGCACAACACCTCCGCCGTTGCCATTGTTGACTCCGCCGAAAAGGGATTTGCATCCGGAGGTGAAAGAGGGTTACTCGCGGTACTTAGCTCGGAGCAACAAAGGCTCTTCGACAAGGGCCGTGTTTCTCCTTTCATACTCGCCAAGACGTATTCGATCATGGGCGACAAGCGGGAGGCGCTTCGCTACCTGAGAATCGGCTACGAGCGGCGAGCTGACGGCATGACTCAGGTCGCAGCTGATCCCGCTTTTGCCATTCTCTACGGCGAACCTGCCTTCCAGAAATTGCTGGCCGATATCGGATTGCCTCCGGTGGGATGAACCTCCCTGCGCGAAGTTGTGCGCGACTCAAAGTCAAACCTTGAATCTCAGAGTTCCGTGCAGAAGCCCGAGTGCGCCATAGCCTTCGGATTTGCGGGTATCACACGCTCGAATGACGCAGATCACTGCGGCGCCGCTCGGAAGCGCATAAATTGCTGCGTCATAGCTGTGTTTCGGCGACTGCCGTCTTGGTGGGTCGAGTGACGGTTACCGCCAATGAGGTCGATCAGCTATGCCCGCCCCACCGTCCTACGAGGAACTTATCTCGAACTTCGACTGGAAACTGGCTGAACAGGAACTTGGCTATCATCCGGGCCAACTGATCAATATCGGCTGGATGTGTAGCGATCGCATCTGCCACCTGGGATTCAGCAACAAGCCCGCGCTGATCTGGGAAGACTATCAAGGCAACGAAAAACACTTCACCTACAACGACGTTCGCGGACTCTCCAATACCATCGCTCATTTCCTTTCCGGCCTGGGCGTTCAGCCACGACAGCGCGTGTGCCTGTTCATGGATCGCGTGCCCGAACTGTACATAGGCTTTCTCGGCATTCTCAAGACCGGTGCCGTTGCCCAGCCGCTGTTTTCGGCATTCGGTGAGGAATCCCTGCAAGTCAGGCTGGCTGATGCCGAGACGTCGGCTATCATCACGCAAAAGAAACATCTATATAAGGTCCGCAAGATTCGCGCCCGCCTTCCGCATCTCGAGCACGTCATCGTCGTGGACGCGGACGCAGCTTCGCTGCTGGAAGGCGAAATCTTCTTTGCGATGGAGAGAACCCCGCGCATCGAGGAATTCGCCTGCTATCCCACAACCGCAGAGTTTCCTTCGGTACTGCATTACACGTCAGGAACGACAGGGCAGCCCAAGGGAGCTCAGCACGTTCATTATTCGATCATTTCGCAATACCTGACTTCGAAGTGGGTGCTCGACTTGAGGCCCGGCGATATTTATTGGTGCAACGCCGACCCCGGCTGGGTCACGGGCACGTCATACGGGATCATCGGACCGTGGGCGAACGGAATCACGCAAGTTGTGCTCGATTGCGGATTCAACGCCAAACGCTGGTATGAGTTCATGGCGAAACATCGGGTGACGGTTTGGTATTCGGCGCCGACCGCAATCCGATTGCTGATGAAAGAAGGATCGGAGATCGTCAAGCAGCACGATCTCTCGAGCCTCCGCTATCTGGCCAGCGTCGGTGAACCGTTGAATGCCAGCGCGGTGATCTGGTCGCAAGAGGTCTTCGGCAAGCCTTTCCACGATACGTTCTGGCAGACCGAGACCGGATGCATCGTAATCACCAATTTTCCCGGTATGCCGGTAAAGCCCGGTTCCATGGGCAAACCTTTTCCCGGAATTACGGCGACCGTACTCAATCCGAAGACTTATGAGCCGCTTGATCACCCCGGCGTGGCGGGATTGATCGCGCTGCGTCCGGGCTGGCCCTCGCAGATTCGTGGTTACTGGAATAACGACAAAGGGTTTCAGGCAAAGTTCAAGAATGGCTGGTATCTGTGCGGCGATCGCGCGTCCATCGATCCAGACGGCTACTACTGGTTTCAGGGACGCGACGACGATGTGATTAATACCGGCGGACATCTGGTAGGACCGTTCGAAATCGAGTCGGCGCTGCTCGGATGTCCAGGTGTCGCCGAATCAGCAGCAGTGGCCAAGCCCGATCCGGTCAACATGGAAGTGGTGAAAGCGTACGTTACGCTGAAGAGAGGCATCCAGCCCTCGGACGACTTGGAGCTGGAAATCATGAACAACATACGCAAGCGGCTCTCGCCGCTCGCCATGCCCCAGGAAATCGAGTTCGTCGATTCGCTGCCCAAAACACGGAGCGGAAAGATCGTGCGTCGCATCCTGCGCTGCAAAGAGTTCAACGAACCCGTCGGGGATCTTTCCACCATCATGGAAGACTGAGGGCAATCATGAACGAGATCGGAAAAGCCGTACGCGACTACGTGATTCGGGAATACGTGCCGGAGGGAGACGATCGCGAGATCGACGAAACTACGCCGCTGATCTCAAGCGGACTCGTGGACTCGTTCTCCATGGTTTCTCTGCTGCGATTCCTGGAAAAGAAATATTCCATTCACATTCCGGACACCGACGCTACGCCCGAGGCCTTCGATACGATCGAACGTATCGTGGCTCTCGTAGAGAAATTCCAGAAGGCGACCGTCGGCAGTATCTAGACCGCGATTTCTCGTGGCCTGATCCGGTTCAGCAAGCGTATTCTCTGCGCTTTGCACGAGCAAGCTCGAACAGCACGCTTAAAAGCAGCACGCCATCACTCCAAGCGAGGCACGCCATGGCATTTTCCGAAACAGTACGCATTTCTTATCAGAATGAGATCCAGGCAATCCGAAACGCCGGATTGTTCAAAGAGGAAAGATATATCCACTCGCCGCAGGCGGCCGGGATTGAAGTCGAATTCCCGGTAGGATCGCCGCCGCGGAAATGCATCAACATTTGCGCCAACAACTATCTCGGTTTGTCCAGCCATCCCGATGTGATCGCCGCCGCGCATGCCGGGCTCGATGACCGCGGCTACGGCATGTCGTCGGTGCGCTTCATCTGTGGCACACAGGACATACATCGTGATCTGGAAAAACGGCTGACGGAATTTCTCGGTACCGAAGACACGTTGCTCTTTCCATCCTGCATGGATGCCAATGCAGGATTTTTCGAAGCCTGCCTCACCGATCAGGACGTAATGATCGCCGACCGGCTCGTCCATGCTTCGATCGTGGACGGCATGCGCCTCTGCAAAGCGATGCAGGACACCTTCAAACACTCCGACATGGGGCATCTGCAGGCGAAGCTGCTTGAGCATCACGATAAGCGCATGCGCATCATCATCACCGACGGCGTGTTCTCCATGGACGGCGACACCGCCAGGCTCGACGAGATAGTCGCGCTCGCCGAGGAACACGACGCCATGGTGTTTCTGGACGATTCCCATGCCACCGGCTTCATCGGCAAGACCGGTCGCGGAACGCACGAGCGCTGCGGCGTTTTCGGGAAGATCGATGTCATCACGACTACGCTCGGCAAGGCACTGGGCGGCGCGTCGGGCGGCTGCGTCAGCGGGCGCAAGGAACTCGTCGAGATGTGCCGCCAGCGAGCGCGTCCTTATCTATTCTCGAACTCCGTGCCTCCGGTGATCGTGGCAGGTGCTCTCAAGGTGCTGGAGTTGATCAGCAGCACGACCGAGCGGCGCGACAAGCTGGAGTGGAATGCGAAGTACTGGCGCGGTCTGCTCAAAGATGCGGGCTTCGATGTAAAGGAAGGCGACACCCCGATCGTGCCGGTCATGCTCTATGACGCAAAGCTGGCTCAGGACTTCGCGCGCGAGCTCTTCGCCGAGGGCGTATATGCCGTAGGCTTCTTCTTCCCGGTCGTGCCCAAGGGCCAGGCGCGCATTCGCACTCAACTCTCAGCCGCGCACGAAAAGCATCATCTCGACACCGCCATTGATGCATTCAAGAAGGTAGGAGAAAAGCATCACATCCTGGGCCTTGGACGCAAAGAATTGATGGCGATGTGTGTTGCCTGATCAGTGTTTGACGGGAACCGACATACCCGCCGGTTCCCGTCGCCAGCTTCTTCTTCCGCTACGGAAGGAATGGAGGCCGCCATGCTCTGTGCGGAGCTCGAACGCCTGGAAGCGGATTTCGATGACATCATTACCGCTCTGGAAGATCCCGACCTGAAGGAAGACGCGCGCAGATTGTTGCAGCAATCCTATTCTCGGCTAAGCGGACTAATTCAGGAACACCATAAATCCGGCCACGCCGGTAGGCCGTGCTATGAGGACTCTGCGCCGGAGTGACCGTCTTCGCCGCGACCTACACAGGGACAAGAGCCATGACTTCCTTGGCGATCGTTCCCGCCCGGGAAAAATTGACCAGTTTCAAAAGTAGGGCGTGCGTTACTTCCTGGCCCTTGGCGACCACCAACATGCCGGCCTTGTTTCTGATTTCCTGCTGCAGAATCATGCCCGCGGCAAGTTTAGAAGTTAGTACTTTGCGCAACTCCGTCCGGCCACTCTCGCTTTTCATGTCCGCCATGGCGTCGATCACTTCGCCGCCAAATTCTCCGGCGCGGTGACGAAGCCGGGCGATTGCATTCTCCTCCGTCATGCCCTGCATTCTGAGATCGTCGTATGCAACAGCCAGCTTCAGGAGCTTCGCGCCAAAGCGCATTGCGTCTGATGACGACGCGGGAACCGGTGGAGCATCGCCGTTGGCGTCCTTGATGAACTGCTGGCTGATCATCCACGCAATCGGTTCAAGACGCGGAATGGTAACAAGAAGATCCCGCGCCACCCGTGGATGTTCGTCGTAGTGGGCCTTGTCTTCCGGTGACAAGTTGTTGCCAAGATATGCGGCTTGCGTCAGTTCCGGGTCCAAGGTGACGCACCCCAGCTGAGAGAGCATGGCGGCTGCCTCAAACCGCCAGGGCGACGGGAGCGCGAACTTGTTCACTAGATGCCGGACGCACCGCGTGATGCGCATCGACCTGCCGAATGCCTCGGGGCTCACCGCACTCAGGACATCGGTAAGAACCTTGATGCTGCCCATCAGCGTATTTTCGAGCAGCTCCTTCTCCGCGGTCACCAGCCGGTGCTGGACGATTCCTGCAGTCATCGCTTTGCTCAGCGTGTCTTTCTCGCATGGCTTGGTCAGAAATCGGAAAATGTTGCCTTCGTTCACCGCGTCCATTGCAACCGTAAGGTCGGCATGCCCCGTCAATAGCATTCTGACTGTGTCGGGCACAGTTTGCTTGACGCGCGCCAGAAATTGCGCACCGTTCATCAGCGGCATTCGCATGTCCGAGACAACGACCGCATAGGGCCCATTACTTTCGATCGCCGAAAGACCCTGTTCACCGCCCACCGCGGTGTCCACCTCAAAATCCCGATGAAGCGTCCGCCTGTAGCCATCCAGTACTGCCGGTTCGTCGTCCACGAACAGGATTTTGTCAGCCATCACTTTCCCTTCTTGCGATTGGTTTGAATCGCTTCCACTCCGGTCGAAGCCTAATCGGCACAAAAAACCGAAGACTTAGGCTCACCAAAGTAACAATCCCCACTCAGGATATGGCCCGGGGTTAAGTTTTGACCGGGTATACGCCGATAGAAGGTCGAACGCTTTTACACGCCTTGAAAGTTGGGCTTAGTAAGAATGCAAGTGAACCAGATCGTAGTGGATGGAATGATGAAACGCCGGGCAATCACCGCCTTACTGCTCATCGGATTCATACTGCTGACATTGATTGTGGCTGGCGTCGACTATGTGAGCCTAAGCACGATGAAGCAGCTCCATGGCGAAGCCCAGTCCATCGCTGAACAGGAATGGATCGACGTACTGCTGGCGACCAACGCGCTTGAGCACTCCAACCAAAACATCCGTATTGTCACCCGGCTTGTTCTGGCCACCGACTCGGAGGAGATCCGCTCTCTCCTGGCCGAACGCGCGGCAAACAGCAGGATTGTTGATGTAGACACTAACACTCTTGGCGGGCGGATTGGTTCTCCTGGGGAGAGAGCGCTCTACGATGCCGTCGTAGAAGCCAGAACCGCCTATCTCGAAAGCTGCCAGCGCGCCCTGTCCAAGCTGGTCAATGACCATGACGCGAATAGCGCTCGGGCGATATTTATTGGCGAGACTCTGCCCCTTCAGGCGAAGTATCACGTCGCGTGGGGAGATTTCATTCACTTCCAGACGCAAGAAATGAACCAGCAGCTGGCCGCAAGTTCCTCCCAATACTTGGCAGCGAGAAATCGCAGCATCTTTCTTGTCATCGTGTCGCTGTTAGTTGTGCTTGGCATCGGGTCTGTCGTGATCTGGAGGGTCATGCTTGAAATTCAGCGCCGTCAGAATGCCGAGCAAAAGATTTGCAAGTTAAACGAGGAGCTTGAACTCAAAGTAAGCCAGCGCACGGCAGCGCTCGCGAGCGCCAATGACGACCTCACCGCCAAGATCGCGGAGCGTACGTTGATAGAGAATCAGCTGCTGGCAAAGGCCGCGTTTTTTGAGGCTCAAATCAACTCGACCCTGGATGGAATACTGGTTGTCGGTGAAGACAATCGGGTTATCCTTCGGAACGACCGGTTCTTGGAGCTATTCGAAATTCCTCCAAGTATCGTCACCGCCGAGGACGATCAACTCCTGTTAAAGCACGCGGTAAGCATGGCCAAGGATGGACACGGCTTCCTCACTCGAGTGCATTATTTGTATAGCCATCCTAGTGAAGTCAGTCGCGACGAAATCGAATTCAAGAACGGGTTTGTCGTCGATCGCTATTCCTCGCCCGTGCTCGGCAAGGACGGAAAATACTACGGTCGGATATGGGTGTTTCGCGATATCACGCAACGAAAGAAAAATGAAGAGACCGTCCGTCGCCTCTCCGTGGCTGTCGAACAGAGCCCGGTGTCGGTTGTTATCACCAACTTGAACGGCGAGATCGTCTATGTCAACCGCAAGTTTGTTGAGTCGACTGGCTATAGGTACGAAGAGGTCATTGGGAAAAATCCGCGCATCCTAAGAACAGGGCATACCACCGGCGAGGAATACAGGTCTCTCTGGGAAACCATCAAAGCTGGAAAAGAGTGGCGCGGGGAGTTTCAGAACCGCAAAAAGAATGGCGAAACTTATTGGGAATATGCCGTTATCCGTCCCATAGAAGATGAAAATGGAATCGCAACTCACTTTCTGGCGGTCAAGGAGGATATCACCGAGCGTCGTCAGATGGAGATCCAGCTCCGGCATGCCCAAAGACTGGAGTCGATCGGGCAACTGGCCGCCGGTATTGCGCACGAGATTAACACTCCTATCCAATACGTTGGGGATAACACCACCTTTCTGGCCGATGCGTTTGATGGCCTGAGAACCTTGCTGGCCAAGTACGAGCGTCTGTTGCCAGCCGCGAAGGAATGCGGGGTCCCCGACGAGTTTCTCAATGACGTGGCTTCGGTGGCCGAAAGCATCGACACCCCCTATTTAATGGAAGAGATTCCAAAGGCCCTGGCACAGGCCAAAGAAGGTGTATGCCGCGTTTCGAAGCTTGTCGGAGCCATGAAGGAGTTCTCTCATCCAGGCACCAAAGAGAAGACGCCTTGTGACCTGGCACGTGCTATCGAGAGCACAATCACGGTGTCACGAAACGAATGGAAATATGTTTCCAATGTAGAAACCGATTTCGATCCTAACCTGCCTCCCGTCTTGTGCCTTCCCACTGAGTTCAATCAGGTGATTCTGAACCTGATTATCAACGCCGCGCATTCCATCGCGGACGTTGTGGGCAAGCCTGGATCCGGCAAGGGAACAATCAGAATCTCGACGCGCGATTTCCAGGATTGGGTCGAGATCAGCATTCAAGACACCGGAACTGGCATACCAGCACACGCCCAGGCTCGCATCTTCGAGCCCTTCTTCACGACCAAGGAAGTCGGCAAAGGAACAGGCCAGGGTCTTGCAATTGCCCGTTCCGTGGTTGTCGACAAGCATCAGGGGAGCATTCATTTCGAAACCGAGGAAGGCAAAGGCACTACCTTTATTATTCGTCTCCCCAAGGAAGGCAAGATAGTCCCATCGCTGGCCGCGCAAGGAGCGTTCGCATGAAGCGCATCTTGTTTGTCGACGATGATCCTGGCATTCTCGACGGCATTCGCCGCATGCTCCATGCCGACCGCGACCGTTGGGAAATGGAATTTGTCCTTGGAGGCGAGGCAGCTCTGCAAGCGTGCGAAAAAAACAGCTTTGACATTGTTGTCTCCGACATGCGGATGCCATCAATGGATGGGGCGACCTTCTTGGCGCACATGCGTGATCGCCATCCAGCCACCGCGCGTATTGTTCTGTCAGGTCACTGCGCAGTTGAGGCTGCTACACGGGTCATTCCTGTCGCTCACCGTTTCCTCGCCAAACCGTGCTCTTCTAAGGATCTGCAAGGCGCCATTGAGGGTGTTTGCGTTTTGCAGGAGCTTCTCGCACGCCCGGAACTCTGCCGGGTGGTGGGTTCCATCGGCCAACTGCCCGCCCTTTCCAGTACCTATACCGCGCTCTCCAAAGCGGTAATGAATTCTGAAACTCCACTCGGGAAGATTGCAGAAATTATCGAAAAAGACATGGCGGTCTCTGCCAAGGTCCTGCAGCTCGTGAACAGCGCCTTCTTTGGACTCGCGCAGAGAGTCACCACCCTGCGCAGCGCGGTAGGGTACCTTGGAATGGATACCATCAAGAATCTTGTTCTGGTTACAGAGACGGTCCAGGTCTTTGTGCCGGACAAACGCATTCCCCCATCCGCCCATCAACACCTTCAGGCTCATGCTCAACGAGTTGCGGGGATTGTCGCCAGGCTCCCCTTGGACCCAAGGCTGCGGGATGTCACCATTCTGGCCGCCCTGCTGCACAATATCGGCAGGCTGATCTTCGCCAGTCGGCTGCCAGATCAATTCTGTGCCACCCTAGCACTGGCAAACCAGCTGGGCTGCCCAATTCACGAGGCTGAGGAGCAGTTACTCGGGATCTCTCACGCCGAAGCGGGCGCCTACCTTCTTGGTTTGTGGGGAATACCACACATCGCGGTGGAAGCCATCGCTCACTACCTACACCCCACCCGCGTACCACATTCCACCTTTGACAGCTCGGTGGCTCTCTATGTCGCCAACCTCCTCGCGAGTGCACCCCTCAATGGCAATGGTTCGCCAACCTCCGCCCTTGATGAATCGCATCGCCGCTGTCTGGAAGAACTAGGTATCTTGAATCGGCTACCTGAATTCCGTGAACTCGCGCTGCGGGGTGGAGCCGTAGATACGTAACCGCAACCCCCGCAGGACATTCAGACGGACAGCTCATAGGCCAGAAAAAATCAGCCGAAATTTCCTGAAACGAATCCTCTTGATCCCTCACTATCCCTATGAGCGAGGGCATCGCCTTCGGGCGATAGCCATAGTTCACCACCCAGCCGGATAAACCATTTGGCAGGGTACTATGGGCGTCGGAGCCGAAGGGGAAGCGGCTCCGGCCCCTTTTTGCGCCTATCTCCCCCAGTGCTTGGCTGTAAGCAGCCGAAGGACTTCACCTTTTCTGTGCACGATGTCCGGCCCATCTCATCGCACCAGCCCCGCCGCCGCGGCAACCTCGCGCTCCTGAGGCGCGTTCCCGCACCCACAGCCGCCCCGGAAACCGCTCCCTCCGCCTCGAATCCGGTGCTACACTGTCTGCCACCCCAGACTTCCCGAGGCCGCCTCTTGCAGTTCCAATCCTTTGACGAGGCTTATATCAGCCGCTTGCGGGCCGGCGACTTTCGCACCCAGGAGCACTTTTCCGCTTATTTCGGCTCCTTGATCAAAATCAAGCTCGGCTCCCGTCTGAAGTCCCGGGAGATGATCGAGGACTTGCGCCAGGAAACCTTTGCCCGCTTCTTTGTAGCCCTGCGTGATGAAAAGATTCTCCGTCCCGAATCCCTCGGGTCGTTCGTCAACTCGATCTGCAATAACGTCCTCTTCGAACATTACCGGTCGGCGGGACACGATACTCCTCTGGACGAGGAAGAAGAAAGCGGTGCTCTCGCGTCAGTTCCGGACGTGCTCGATAAGCTGGGCGCGAAGGAAATGGAGAAGGCGGTGCGTGAGATTCTTCAGAAACTCCCCGAGCGCGACCGCCGCCTGCTGCGCGAGGTTTTCCTCGAGGAGCGGGATAAAGACGAGGTCTGCCGCGAAATGGGCGTGGACCGCGATTACCTGCGGGTGCTGTTGCACCGTGCCAAACAGGCATTCAAGTCGACGTATCTCAAGAAGATGAAACTCGGATTCGCTGGGTTCTTCTCCGGCGGGAAATCCCGCGGCACAGCGATACGCTGCTTTTAATTTGTAAGGAGATTGAACATGGACCACGAGTTGGTGGTTCGAGACAAAATGACAGAACGATATTTACTCGACGAGCTCGATGCCGGCGAACGGGATCGATTTGAGGAGCATTACTTCTCCTGTCCCGATTGTGCTTTGGACATCCGCGCCGGCGCGGAGATGGTCACCCATAGCAAGAACCTCCTGGCGGAATTGCCCGAGGAAGTTTTCACCCACGTGGTTGCTCCTCGCACAAAGACAACGACGGGATGGTTGAGCTGGCTGAGCCCGGCAGTTGCCGTGCCAGTAATGGCGATCCTCCTGCTCGTGATCGGCTACCAGAATCTGGTTACCTATCCAAAGTTGCAATCGCAGCTTCATACCGCTCAAGTACTGCCCTGGACCTCCGTGAATATTCGGGCTTTGGGCGAGGAGGAACCGACGATCACTGCCTCTCAAGGACAGGGCTTATTGCTGTTTGTTCGCATTCCCCCCGATAGCGGCTATACACGATATACAGCGGACTTATATAACCCCGAGGGCAAGGTCGACTCCTCCCTGGCAATTCCGGCAAGCACGCAGCAGGATCAGTGGCCGGTGCAGATACCGGCAGCCAACCGCGCCGCCGGGAGATATACCTTACAAGTGCACGGAGTAACTCCTACCGGAACAATCAAAGAAGTTGGCAAGGCATCATTCGAGTTGCAACTGCAGAAGTAAAATAAGTCCGCACAGGAGGACACACTGCAATGGCCGCGAATCCGAAACCGCCAATGGAGTCTAGCTCCGGACACTCCCACGTCTACCATGCCAAGGCGCACGTCCTGACCGGCGAACTGCACCACCCCATCAAGCAACCGATCGAGCATTACGGCGAGGTCGTGCTGGAAAAAACCACCAGCGACACGCACATCGCCCAGCGAGTGCACGAGACCAGCATTGAAGGCTTGATCTCTTTTCGATCCGGCCACACGCGTGTCATCGGCACGCTCGTTGAGAATAAGAAGGATATCTTCGGCGCCGACCATGCCGCCCACGTCACGCTGGCAACAGCGGTCGTCGAGGGCTTCAACGTGCTCGATATCCTCACCGCCGACCGCATCGTAGCGCAGGTCTCCACCGAGCATCCGCTGAAGCAGGGCAGTGTTCCCAAGGTGACGCTGCTCGGCACGCGCTTCGAGAATCTACGGATCGCGGGCTATCCGGTCGAGGTCAAGCTCGATCTCGAGATTTGCGGCGACAAGCCAGGCGGAGACAGTCCATACCTTACCGAGAAAGCCTTTCTGGGCCGCGTGGAGCGCCAACTGAAGAGCCCGAAAGGCGTCCCGAAGGGCTTGGCAAAGCACTTCAACGACCGCCTAACGTCGATCGACATGCTCAAGAAGCACGCCAATGGACGTGCGAAAGCAAAGCAGAACGGCTACCCTAAGGTGCAATGCTCCATCGTAAAAAGCATCGGCCCGATTCCGATTCCCGGGGTCAAGACGTTCGGCAACGTCATCTTCATCCCGAACTTCGGTCGCGTCGCCCTGGGCGAACTCGAAGTGGGCATGGAGCGCGTTTCTGGCAATGGCTTCTCGCAAAAAGGCGAGCCCCAGTACAGCCACTACTTCACCTTAAACATGCTGGACATGACGCTCGGCTGCCCGGTGGGTGGAAATGGCAAGGGGCCGGGGGTTTCGTCCAACGGACAGAACGGTCCCGGCTAGGGTTGGCAGTTCTGTCGTCCGCGCTCGCGTTATTGCTCCAATCATGTGGTGCACGTATTTCTCCGCAGGCCGCGTATGACGATGCTTATAACACGTTGTTACATGGCAATCTGCGGCAGGCGCAGGAGAAATCTCACCGGGAAACCGAACTTTTTAAGTCCTCGGACGCAGTTTGGGCCTGGCGATTTCGAACCATTGAAGCGAGGGCAGAGCTTCAGCAGGGCTTATACGAACCTGCCCTCGAAATTCTTGGATCGCAGCCTCTCCCTTCCAACAATGCCGAACTGGCTATTCCTGCCTACACAATCCAAGCCGAAGCCTACGCGAAGATGCATAACTTCTCCCCTTCGGGAGAGGCGCTTTCCCGTGCAACAGACCTGTGCGCGAAGGCCTCGTTGCCAAGCTGCGGCTATGTTCTCAAGGCTCGAGGCGTGCTTGCCACTGAACAAAATCAACTAGAGTCCGCCGAAACACTGTTTCAACAGAGCCTCAGTTTTGCGCGCACCGGTAAGGACGGGTTGCTCGAATGTTATGCCCTTCTGAACCTGGGATACACATCACTGTCCCAAGGGCGTTTCGATGAAGCTATTGACAGGTCAACCGCTGGATACCAGCTTGCGAGGAACCTTGGCGCCAGAAGACTCGAACTAATCACGCACGCCAATATAGCTTGGGCCCACTACAAGCTCGGCGACACAGAAATCGCCCTTGCACTTTTCTCAGAGTCAGAGCAGCTCGCAATACAGTTAGGAGATGTGTGGACTCAGCAGAATGAACTCACAAATATCGGCTATGTGGACATGGACAAGAGCAACTTCAAGGAGGCCGAGCAATCATTTCAACAGGCGCTAGCCCGTGCGAAGGCGATCAAGGCAAGAGAAGACGTCTACAACGCCCTCCGCGTCCTCGCGCGCCTTTCCCTCCAAACCGGCGACCTGACCGCCGCCGATCAATACGCGCAACAAGCCCTCGACATCGCGCGCCAGGATAACAATCATCTCGACGAACTCTATCCCACACTCGTCGAGGGTCAGATCGCCGCGCGCCGCGGCGAGAACGGCAAGGCCGAGGCGACGTTTCTTCAGGTCGAGCGCGACCCGGCCTGTCCCGTCTTTCTCAAGTGGGAGGCCGAGCACTCTTTGGCGCGGCTCTACGAAACCGAAAATCATGCCGGCCCCGCCGACCGCGAATATCGCTCCGCCCTCGCCACCTTCGAGGCCGCGCGCGACACGGTGAAGCATGAGGATTCACAGCTTTCGTTCCTCACCAACGCCTCCCGCATCTACGACGATTACGTCCACTTTCTGGTGGCGCAGAAAAAGCCGGACGAAGCCCTGCGCTGGGCCGACTACAGCCGCGCGCAGACGCTAGCCCAGGGCCTGGGCCTGCTGAATAAGGTCTCCGTGAAGAAAGCGGCCTTCGCCGGTCCCGCCCCGTCGAACCCGCGGCAAATCTCGCGGCGCGCCGGGGGAGCGATCTTCTTCTACTGGCTCGGCGAGACGCAGTCGTACCTGTGGGCGATCACGCCGCGCGAGGTCAACCTGTTACCGCTGCCGCCGCGCGCGCAAATTGAGACCGCCGTCGCCCGCTATCGCAAGTCGCTTGGCGGGCCGCAGAGCGTGCTCGGCGCTTCGGCGCAATCCGCCGATCCCGACGCGGTCTGGCTCTATCGCACGCTGGTAGCGCCCGCGAAGCAGTTCGTGGGCCGAGACGCGAAAGTCTTCATCATTCCCGACGGCGCGTTGAACAACCTGAACTTCGAGACCCTGGTGGTGGACGAGCCAAGCCCGCACTTTTGGATCGAGGACGCCGACGTCGTAAACGCCAGCTCGTTGCGCGTTCTGGAAGCCTCGCTCGGGCGCCAAAACGCGCGCAACAAGACACGAGCCGGCAATATTCTCCTCATCGGCAACAGCGTCGCTCCCGGTCCCGACTATCCCGAACTACCGCGAGCCGCCGACCAGATGAAGAGCGTAGCCAAACACTTCGTTGCCGGCGAACAGCGGATCTTCAGCCGCGAGCAAGCGACACCGCAGGCATATCTCGCGACAGCTCCCGACCAGTTTTCCTACATCCACTTCGTAGCGCACGGAACCGCCAGCCGCCTGAGCCCGCTCGACTCAGCCATCGTGCTCTCGCGCAGCCCGTCGCAGCCTGATTCCTTCAAGCTCTACGCGCGCGACGTCGTCGGGCATCCGCTGCGCGCCGATCTCGTCACCATCTCCGCCTGTTACAGCGCAGGCGAGCGCGCCTACTCCGGCGAGGGACTCGTCGGACTTGCCTGGGCTTTCCTGCGTGCCGGAGCGCACAACGTAATCGCAGGATTGTGGGAGGTCACCGATGTCTCTACCGACCAGCTGATGGAGACGTTCTACGGCGAGATGGAAAAAGGACAGCCCGTCGACGTGGCGTTGCGCGACGCGAAGCTATCGCTGCTCCACGGCAACTCGTTCCGCAATCCTTATTATTGGGCGCCGTTCCAGCTCTATACCGGCTCGTAGACCTTAGATATCGCTTCCGTAGACCGGAATCGCAGCTCCGTTGACGTCTTTTCCAGCTTCGCCCGCAAGCCACACGATCAGACTGGCGACGGCCACAGGCTGCACCCACTTAGAGATATCCGCTCCCGGCATCGCCTTCCTGTTCGCCGGAGTGTCCATCGTCCCGGGCAGAATTGCATTCACCCTCAAGCCCGCATCTTTATTCTCCAAAGCTGCCGTCCGCACCAAAGAAACCATGGCAGCTTTAGAAGCGCTATACGCGCTAACCCGCGCACCCGGCTCCGTCGCGGCGCGGCTTCCGATGGCGATCAGGCGTCCATCGCCTGTTTTCCGCAACGCGGGAATCGCGGCTTGAAAAACATAGAGCGTCGAATAGAAATTGAGTTCCATCATCCGCTGGAAGGTCGCGTCGTCCGTGCCCACAATTGTTTCGCCTCCGGCAAACCCTCCAACGGTGTGCACCAGCACATCGAGCTTGCCGATACGCGCAACGACCTGTTCGACCAGGGTCTTCGCTCCTGCGCGCGTTGACACGTCCGCAGGAACAGCCGTGAAGTTAGCTGCCGCGAAATCCGATTCCTGGATCTTCAGCGAACTGCCAAATACGGCAGCATCTGCGTCAAGAAACGCCTGCGTAACATAGCGTCCAAGGCCGCCATTCGCGCCGGTTACGATCACAACCTTGTCTTTCATTCAGGTCTCCTGCCGATGCGCCGATCATTGCCCGAGAGAATTCAGTTTTCAGAGTATATTGGACGACGATGTCCCCCCATTCGATTCGTGCCTTCTCCAGTCTGGTCCTTGTCTTCTTAATTGCGGCCACGGCCCAATCCGCGGACTCGCCGCGAGCAGTCCCAATCCCAACACAGATTCCCGGACAGAACGCCATCCTGATGGGCACCGACTGGTACCCCGAGCAATGGCCCGAGTCACGCTGGGAAGAGGACTTGCGGCTGATGGAGGCGTCTCATCTGAAGGTGGTGCGCGTCGCAGAATTTGCCTGGAGCAGCATGGAGCCTTCCGAGGGTCACTATGACTTCGCTTGGCTCGAACGCGCGATCAGCCTCGCCGCCAAGCATCACATTGTTACCGTGCTCGGCACGCCTACTGGAGGCCCGCCAGCATGGCTCACCCAAAAGTATCCAGACACGTTGAGAATCGATGAGCACGGCGAGCGGGCGGTCCACGGTAATCGCGCTCATGCCTCGTCGAGTTCGCCACGCTATCGCGACTTCTGCCGCCGCATCGCCGAGCAAATGGCAATTCGCTTCGGCCACAACCCTAACGTAGTTGGGTGGCAGATCGACAACGAGTACGGCTATGCATTGATGTCCTACGACGAAGTCACGCGCCGTCAATTCCAGGATTGGCTCAAGACGAAGTACCAGACTCTTGACAATCTAAATGCTCGCTGGACGACTACTTACTGGAGCCAGACCTACGATAATTGGTCGGAAATTCCAATCCCAGTCGGCGAGCACAATCCCGGGCTGATGCTCGAGTGGAAGCGTTTCGTCACTTACACTTGGACATCCTATCAGCAGAATCAGATCGATGCCATCCGCGCACACGCCGAACCACGCCAGTTCATCACCGGCAACTTCATGGGTTTCTTCGACGGCTTCGATCACTACCCGATCACCGAACCGCTTACCTTTGCTTCCTGGGACGACTACGTCGGCAGCGGCCACGTCGATCCCGCGTATAACGGCCTTTCTCACGACCTGACGCGTGGCTTCAGGCGCATGAACTTCTGGGTGATCGAGACGCAACCGGGCGCCGTCAATTGGGCTTCAATCAACAATTTCCTGAACCGCGGCGAAGCGCGAGCCATGGCCTGGCAGGCCATCGGACATGGCGCCGACGACGTCAGTTACTGGCAATGGCGCAGTGCTCTCAACGGCCAGGAGGAGATCCACGGCGTCCTCGTGGGTCCCGACGGTACACCGGTCCCGTTCCTCGACGAGGTAAGCCAGACCGCAAAAGAGTTCGAGCAGGTCGAGAGCGCCTTCCGTGACACCGCTCCCGCATCGCAGGTCGCATTGCTGTATTCCTATGACAGTCACTGGTCCATTCAATTTCAAAAGCACACAGAAAAGTACGATGACGTTGCGCTTCTGAAGAGTTACTACAAATCGTTCCGGCAGTCCTGCCAGTCGATCGATGTAGTCAGCGCCTACGCGCCTCTCAGCGATTACAAGTTAGCCCTCGCGCCCAGCCTCAATGTCGTGCCGAAGGCCCTCGCCGATCACTTACTGGAATATGTGCGCAATGGCGGGCATCTTGTTCTCGGCCCGCGCTCGGGAATGAAAGATGAATTCAACGCCTTGCTCCCACAGCGTCAACCCGGATTCCTGATCGACGCGCTGGGCGCTCGTGTGGAGCAGTACTACGCGCTCGAGAAAGACGTGCCGGTCTCCGGCCCGTGGGGCGGCGGCGACGCAAGCATCTGGGCGGAGCAACTCGGCCTCCGCGCCGCCGATGACGAAGTCCTCTTGCAGTATGGCAAAAGCAACGGATGGCTGGACGGTCAACCCGCGGCCGTCACACGCGTGTTTGGCAAAGGCCGAATCACTTACATCGGCGCCGAACTCGACGATAAATTGATGGCTACGGCCGCTGGATGGCTGGCAGAAAAGTCGGGAGTCGTTCCCGTGTTTGGTCCGGTGCCCGATGGGGTCGAGGTCAGCCGTCGCATCGGGCCCGGCAAGCAGGTATTCGTTCTCGTCAACTATGCGGACCAAACCCGTCGTGTGGAGTTACCTCGGCCGATGAAGCTGGTACTCGGTAGTGCAGAAGGACAGTTCGTCGACCTCCCGCGATATGGTGTTGCTATCGCCGTCGACGACCAACACTAAGTCTCACGTTCTATCCAGATAGTGAGTCGTCGGCAGGTTCCTTAGCGCTGCCGCGGCAGTCTCTGCGGTTAGATCCCGCTGCGGGCCTGCCAGCAGCTCATAGCCGACCATAAATTTTCGAACAGTCGCCGAGCGCAACAGCGGCGGATAGAAGTGCGCATGCAGATGCCACTCCGGGTGCGAACCGTCAGTCGGAGCCTGGTGGAACCCCATGGAATATGGGAACGAGGTCTCGAACAGATTGTCATAGCGAATAGTTACTAACCGCAGCATCTCCGCTAAACTCACACGTTGCGACTCATCCAAGGCCGAGAGCGCGGATAAGTGCGCCTTGGAGATAATCATGACCTCGAATGGCCAGATCGCCCAGAAGGGAACGAGGGCTACGAAATGATCGTTCTCATGCACAGCACGAAGCTGTGTCTCTGCTTCTGTTCTTAGATAGGCGCAGAGCAGGCAGGTCCCATGCTGCTTGAGATATAGCTGCTGCGCTCGCTGCTCCTTAAGCGGTTCATTGGGGATGGTGCCGTTCGCCCAGATTTGTCCATGCGGGTGAGGATTGCTGCAACCCATGATCTCGCCGCGGTTCTCGAACACCTGGACATAGTTGATTTCAGGCAAGGCTCCAAGGGTCGCGGATTCCTGAATCCACACGTCGACAACATCCTTGGTTTGGTCGACCGCCATCCGCGCGAGAGTCAGGTCGTGGCGCGGTGAAAAGCAAACGACTTTGCAGGTTCCTTGTTCGCTTTCTGAAACAGACAGCCCTCGCCCGGAAGCGTCGTGCCTTTCCTGTGGAACATCCAGCTTAAGTGCAGCAAAATCATTGGTGAAAACGAACGTCGAAGTATATAGAGGATTGCGAGTTCCACCGGCTCGTTCATTGCCCGGACAGAGATAACAGCTGGGATCGTAAGGAACATCAGCCGGGACCGCCGCTGCTTCGGTATGTCCCCGCCATGGCCGCTCATTGCGACCCGGCGACACCAGAATCCACTCACCGGTTAGCGGATTAAATCGCCGGTGGGTACTCTTGTATAAGTCATCCGCAGTGTGCATATCTAAGAATTACTCTCCGCTGGCCAGCGACTCGCTCCCTGCCCCGGCTCGCAGACATAAGTCTCTGCCATAATACCGGTTTGTTTTTTGTACATATGGCTTACCTCGTACCGGAATGCATCCACCGCGTCGGGACGAACGAGGTTGATTGTGCATCCGCCGAAACCGCCGCCCATCATTCGCGCGCCGTAGACTCCCGGCGTCGATGATGCCAACTCGACAAGCAGGTCCAGTTCTCGACAGCTCACCTCATAATCATCGCGCAGGCTCGCATGTGACTCGAACATCAGCTTTCCGAGTTCTGCGAGCTTGTTGGACCGAAGGGCATTGGCAGCCGCAAGTACTCGATCATTCTCTGTAATCACATGTCGGCAGCGCCGGCAGATCTTTTCTGGCAACACGGCCTTGTGCCGTTCGAGGTCTTCCCGTCTGACATCGCGCAGCGCGCTGATATGCGGAAGAACTAATTGCAGAGACTTGACCCCATCTGCGCAGTCAGCCCGCCGCAGGTTGTACTCTCCCGATGAAAGTTCGTGCCGCACCATAGTATTTACGGCGACGAAACGCAGCTCAAGCGGCATCGGAATAAGTTCCTTTTGCAGAGAGCGGCAGTCAAGAAGAAGCGCGTGTCCTGCCACCCCGAAGACCGCCACAAACTGATCCATAATCCCGCAGCGTGTCCCGACATATTCATGCTCTGCCTGCTGACATATCTTGGCCAGATCCATCGGAGGCACAGCAGGGCCGGCGATGGAGGCCAGTGCAAGAGCGAGAGAAACTTCCAACGAAGCTGATGAACTGAGCCCCGCGCCAATTGGAACATCGCTGCGAACCGCCAGATCCACGCCCGGCAACTCCAGTCCGTTCCTTTGCAGGACGGCCGCGACGCCGCGAACAAAGTCGCCCCAGTGCTTCGTTGGCGGGCCTGAGAGATTTTCTAGTGACAACCGGACCGGCTCGTCGAATTCTTCTGAATACGCTTGCAGCAACCGATCTTCACGCCGCCCAACAGCGACCCATGTGCTCGCATGGATCGCCATCGGCAACACAAAACCATCGTTGTAATCGGTGTGCTCCCCGATAATGTTGATTCTGCCGGGGGCACGAAAAACGGGCGCGGAACCGCCGAACTGTTTCCGGAAGAATTCCGCGACTTGTTCGCCGCTAGATTCAGGATGTGGCATGTCAACCGCCATGCAGGTTTCGGCAATCCCAAACCACATCTTATTTTGTTTCCGTTATGCCCGGCCAGCGATCAGTGCGAAATGGCGACGCTGGGAGTCCTTCAACGTTGTACAAGTTGCACTGCGGGCTATCCCCCCAGCCATATCGCACAGCTACCGGTTCGGGAACGCCGGGGCTCGACACAACAACAGAATTGCCCTCGATCGAGGCATTGGCCCAATGAAATTTGCGGTCGGCGCCGGCGATTTCAAATCCTTGTAGGTCACCGCCCTTGGCCACCAGGCCGCTTCCGATATTCGAGAACTGAACCCGAACCGCATTTCCGTTGACGCTCATGGACTCGTACAACGGGCCCGAGTACACAACTTGTTTGTTGTAGGTTTTACCTAACGCCCACAGCGCAAGCCGCTCACCGACTTCTGCCTTGCGATGAGGATGCACGTCCGCAGGATCACCCACGTCGATGGTGACCGCCAATCCCACATCGTGCAGATTCCGCGCGGTCATGAGTTGAGCTTCACGCAATTCAGCCCACGCAGACTCGGTCGGCTCACGGGGAATTGCGCCATGATTTGGCAGCTGCACAATAATGAACTGCATATCTGGCTGGTGTGATTCGGTTCGCCAGCTCTTGATCAGGTCGGGCAGCAGTGTTTGATACGCATGAGCGCTCGGCGCATTGCTTTCTCCCTGATACCAGATCACCCCTCGAAAGGCATACGGAACAAGCGGCGCGATCATGCCCTGATGAAGTCCGGTTGCCGGACGCACCGGATATCCAGTGTCAGGCAGGCATTCAATCGAGATGCCGGTCAGAGATTGCGGAGTAAATTCCTGAGTGACGCCCCATCCCTCCTGGTGAAGATCGCGGAACTTGATTGTGATCGGCTTCCAGTCAGCGGAAGCCTGCAGAAGGTCCGCGGAGTAATCGTCCCAATCGGTGATCGTCGATTGCAACGAGCGAAAGCGAAACATCCCATGGCCACGCACCCAAAACCGGATTGCGTCGTAGCTGCTTAAATCGACTGGCGTCAAATCCTGATGGAACCGCAACCAGAGTCGCGAGTCGTCCGAAGCGTCTATCCGGCCGCCGACATGTGCGGCAAATCCACGATCGAGGTAGCCGGGAGCACTCAGGCCAAAAGCCGTTTCGGGCGCGGCTTTCAGATCGTAATACCAGTAGCCTCCGAACACGTCACCCGCGGTTCCATCATCAAAATTGGACAGTTCAGTCGCTGCACCATGCTCAGACATGAGTTCGAAATTGTCGAACTGCAGATCGAATGGCTGGCGGCTCCGGACGAATCCTTTGCCCTCGGTACTATTCCATCGGTCGAATAGCGGCTTGACCGCTGGATCCGTTTGAGTTGCCTGCGGCGCCATCCACTCTTCAATAACGGTTCCTGGCCACGCGCTCTCTATGATTCCGATTGGCACATGAAGCTCGCGATGAAGTTTCCGTGCAAAGTAGTAAGCGACGGCAGAAAACTGCTTTGCCGATTCCGGTGTGCACGGAGCCCACGCGGCAGACAAGGTATCCGCGCGTTCCGCGAGACCAATTCGCTTCGGGATCGTAAACAGATGAATTTCAGGATAGTCCGCCTTTGGCAGTTCCTCTGGAGCGCCAGCTGAGCCAGCCAATTCGAACACCATGTTGGACTGGCCCGACGCGACCCACACCTCTCCGATCAAGACATCCTTGACGACCATTGTAGTTTTCCCGGTGACCGTCAAAGTAAATGGTCCGCCTGCCGCCATCGCGGGTAAGTCAACGCTCCAATGACCGTTCGCTCCCGCTCGTGTTACCGCCTTGGCCCTCGCGAGGCTAATCGTTATCGGCTCACCGGCCCTGGCTGTACCCCATATGTGGATTTGTCGACCTTGCTGAAAGACCGCATGGTCGCTGATGAGATGAGGGAGAGATGGATTACCCCACGCCAGCAGATGGGAGCCCACTAACAGCAAGAATAAAAGCTCCCATTGATAAGTGTGACGGAGCACTTTGCGCGGCTTAAGTACCATGCGGCCTGCGGTCATGACTAATTCTCAGTCTTCCTCCACAATGACCAGGTCCCACGGCTTGAGAGTAATGGACTGGGACCGTGCGATCACAGCGTCCATAAGCAATTCACGACCTGGCCGATGGGTGTACTTAAAGGTCTGCGGATCGCTCGAATAGTTCATGAAGTAGTGAATGGCCTTTCCATTACGATTCACCCCGTGCTTCACATGCACGGCGGCGGGCAAAACCTGATCCGGTCCAATCAGACCGGTCAGCTGGAGGACATCCAGTAACACCTTCGACTGAAGAGAATCGGAGAGCGCTGTTCCTTCGTATGTAAGAGTGCCGCTGCCGAAGCGGTTCCGCGTGATCGCCGGATATTGCCCGAAAAACGGGTGGTCATAATACGCCAACGCTTGCGCGCCTTCCAGAATCAACATGTCCGCCCAATCAGAGACTTTGTTCCCCGCGCCTGCTTTAAACGGGTCTCCTTTGAGCGCAAGCGGCTTGGCAAGACTTGAGAACTCCTGGTAGCGAAACCCCGCAGCTTTCCTTAGAGGTCCGGGCGCCATCGTCCAGCGCACCGTATCGTATTCATTGGTGAATCCGCTCTTGAACGTAGTGACGAGATGACCGCCGCCCCGCACATATTCAGCCAGTCGGTTCAGGACCTCGTCGCTCGCGACATACAGAAGCGGAGCAATCACAACCTTATAGCTCGCTAGGTCAGTGCTCTCGGGAAAGACAAAATCAACCCCAACATTGTTCCGGTAAAGAGCACCATACATCTGGCCAAGCACAGAACGATAGTCAACCCGGTCGCTGAACTTCATGAAGTCGATACCGTAGTAAGAATCCGAGCTGTAAAGAATGGCGACCTTATTGTGAACTTGCAGATCGACAATCTGGGGCCCGATACGCTGCAGCTCGTGCGCGGTGCGACTTACTTCCGCATAGGCACGATTTGGCTCCAGATCGTGCGAGAGAACTCCCTTCCAGTAAGTCTCCTGACCATTGTGGATTGAATGCCAGTGCCAGTATTCGACCATGTTGGCGCCCGTAGACAGATGTGTATAAACGTCAAGCCGCAATTGTCCGTCATAGGGTGGGAACTGTTCCTTCGAATCCCATCCAATGGTCTGCGCGTTCGTTTCGGTCACCAGATAGTTCGTCTTCTTGAGCGAACGAGTGTAGTCGCCCACCATGCTCGATCCGAGTCCATCAAACTGGTCCTGCGTTCCGTGATAAGGATTCGCGGCCATGATGTCCATCGATTGCGCGATATCTTTTTCATTGACCTGCGCCCGCGGCGGGCCCGCGAGATCGTGCGTGATGAACTGGTCAGGGCGCTTGTATTCATTGACAATCCCCGCCTGCCAGGCAAGGAAATCGGTAGTCTCCCACTGCTGGTAGCGCTGCCACTCCAGCTTCCAGCCAGGATTGATGATGCCTTCCTGCGGAGGAATCTCCGCCCAATCGTTGAGGCGCTGCCCCCAATAATTCAGGAGCCAGTCTTTGTTCAGTTCGTCCGTGGTCCTGAATTTCTTTTTCAGATACTCGACGAACCCCGCTTGAACGTCAGGATTGGCGGCGTCGCCGGCTGAGGTTTCGTTGTCAATTTGCCACCCGATAACATCGGGGTTGTTCTTGTAGTGCTCCAGGAGTTTGCGGATCACCCGCTCGCAATACGAACGATAGACCGGATTCATCAAGTCAGTGTTCTGACGGTACCCCAGAGTGATCGGTCTGCCGTCGAAACGCTTGATGAATATCTCGGGATGCTCCTTAAACATCCACGCGGGAACGGAGTAAGTCGGCGTGCCAAGAATCACCTTGATGCCAGCTTGTTGCATTCGCTCAATTACGCGGTCCATCCAGGCAAATTCGAAGTGACCGTCCTGAGGCTCCCAAAGTCCCCAACTCGATTCACCCATGCGCACAACGCTGATGCCGGCCTGTTGCATGAGTTGTACATCCTGATCCAGCCGTTCATACGGCATGTATTCGCTATAGTAGGCAGCGCCGTACAAAACGGTGTTCATCTTGTCTGGTGAAAAATGCGGCGCCGCCTGAGCAAGACTTAGCACCGCATAGAAAGGAATAAGCAAGAGGGAGGCTAATCTTTTCAGCATGATCAATCTAACTCCAGAGGACACGTCAGCCTGCTCGCACATGAGCTACGGCCACTCCGTCTAGGTTCCTTCATTCGCACGCGCTATCTGTATCAGCGCGGGCAGAACGTCACCAAAATCAGATTTCGTCCCCGCCGGCCCAAAGCCGAAGTAGAGCCGTCGATAGAGCGTGTACAGCTTGTCGTAGATCTTCTGCTGCGCGGGATCGGGCTGAAACACCGTATGCGAGGGGCAGATCCGCCGTTGTGCCTCTTCAATAGTCGGGAACGTGCCAGCCGCAAGGAACGCGAACACCGCCGAGCCCATCCCGGTCACGCTGCTGCTCGGCACCAAAACCGGCCTTCCCAGCACGTTGGCATAAACCTGGTTCAGCACCTTATTACTCTGCGGAACGCCACCGCCATTAATCACGCGCGCAGTCGACGCACCATGCTCCGCCATGCGGTCCAAAATCACGCGAGTATGAAACGCCGTACCTTCGATAGCCGCAAAGAGTTCATCCTGAGCCGTGTGCTGCAGGTTCCAGCCGACAGTAATTCCACCAAGATTTGGATTCACCAACACGGTGCGGTCGCCGTTGTCCCACGTCATGCGTAGCAATCCAGTCTGGCCCGCGCGATATTGACCCAGTCCATTACTTAGTTCGGCAACGGTCGTGTTAGCACGCCGCGCAATCGCGCTGAAAATGTCACCCGTCGCCGAAAGCCCAGCTTCTACTCCCGTGTATTGAGGATGAACGCTGCCCTGCACGACACCGCATACGCCAGGGATCAACTCCGCGTGCTTAACGTAGGCGATAATGCACGTCGAAGTGCCAACCACATTGACAACATCGCCCTCCCGCGCCCCAGCACCGATCGCGTCCCAATGTGCGTCAAACGCGCCGACGGGAATTGGAATACCCGCTTGCAAGCCGATCTTATCCGCCCAATAAGAAGAAAGATGACCGGCAAGATGATCTGATGTGGTGTACTCACCATCGAGTTTGTCGCGGACGCCCGCGAGCAAGGGATCAACTTTCTTTAGGAAGCTTTCCGGCGGAAGACCACCGAGCCCCGCATTCCACATCCATTTGTGGCCCATCGCGCAGACGCTGCGCTTCACTTGACGATGGTCGGTGATCCCGCACAACGTCGCCGCAACCATATCGCAGTGCTCAAACGCCGTCACGAATTGTGCGCGCTTGTCGGGATTGTGCCGCAGCCAGTGCAGCAGCTTGGCAAAGCCCCACTCCGACGAATACACGCCACCGCACCACTCGATAGCCTTCAGGCCTTCCAGATGCGCGAGGCTCGTGATCTCCGCCGCCTCATTCTTGGCGCGGTGATCGCACCAGAGATAGTAATCGTCCAGCGGCTGCAATCCCTCGCCTACAGGAATAACGCTCGATCCTGTCGTGTCCAGCGCAATCGCCTCAACCTTGTCGCCCGGGATGCCCGCCTGCTGCAACGCTCGTCGAGTCGCGTCGGCAAGGGCCCGCATGTGATCGGCGTGAGATTGCGTAGCGTAGTCAGGATCTTCTCGCTTGCGATGGAGCGGGTATTCCGCAGTGCCGGAGCCGATCAAGCCTCGCTCGCTGTCGACGATCGACGTGCGAACACTCAGAGTGCCGAAATCAACCCCTGCAACAATTGCCATGACTGATCTAGCTCGCGTGCCGGTACATCTTCCAGCCGAGGTAGCGCGTGGTGGCTTCGTGGATGGCGTCGGCGACGGTCGAAAAGTTCGCCGCCACGTGATGCTCGAATCCTCTCTCGCATATGTAGCGCAACAACTTCTGCAGTTCTGGAATCTCCACCACACCTGCGCCGCCAAACGTATTGAGCGGATCGTTCGTGAATGCGCCTTCGCCGCTATAGCCGCGCATCTCACCTGCGGTGTCGTCGGTGGAGAAACGCGCAAAACTCATCGGCCCCGCTTTCACCCGGCCCACACACGTCCCGAACGTATTTTCCTTACCCACCGTCCCGGCAATGATCTCCTGAAAATCCATCCGCACATCCTGGAAGAAGTGCTTCGGCAGATTGCTGCAGTGGAAGCACACCGCCTTGTTCGGATCGTCACCGTAATTGTTGTTCCAGTCGAGCAGCGCACTCGGCGTCTCCGACGCCAGCGCCAGCGCATGCATGCTGATCGTTCCGCACACATCGACCTCGCACGCGCTCGGAATCAGGTTGTTACTCATCATGCTCATGATTGTGCAGGGCACAATGCCGAGAAACTCTTCCATCGACGTCCAGCACTGCACGGCCGTCACTGTCACGTCTGCCGCTTTCATCCAGGCGTCGATCACCGCGCCAAGCTTCGCCATCTTGAGGAGCGCCGCATCGGGGATGCCGCTCGTCGTCACATACCTGCGAATCTCCGCGAGCTTCGCCTCGACAGCTGCATCCGAATCTTTCATCCGCGAGATCCGCCCAAAGACCTCCGACAGATCCAGCGTCTCGACCGAGATCCCCTGCGCCTCCAGCAGCTTTTCGCTGTAGCGCACCGTGTTGAATGCAGCCGGACGCGCCCCGATGCTCCCGACGCGTAGATTGCGGAGTCCGTTCGCAACGCGGCACGCCGCCGCAAACCACGCCAGATCTTTCTGAAAATCGTCCGACTCGGGGCTCACCGTGTGCAGCTTGGTCAGCGAATACGGAATGCCATACTGCCGCAGATTGTTGCACGCCGACATCTTGCCGCAGAAACTGTCGCGCCGCGAGGCGATCGTCATCTTCCCCGGCGTATCCGGCGTCGCCTGCACCAGCACCGGAACGTTCAACCGCGCCCGCCGCAGCGTGTCTGCAATTGCCCGCTCGTCGCCAAAGTTCGGGAGCGCAACAATTACGCCGTCGATTTTCTCGCGGTGCTTTTGGAATAAAGCCGCACACCGCTTCGCCTCTTCGTGCGTTTCTACCGCCCCGTGCTTGCTCTCCTCCGGACCCAGAACGATGCAGTCCATGCCGGCCTTTGCGAGCGCGCGCATCATCTCCTCGCGCCCCGTCTTGGCCAGATGATCGGGAAAGAATCCGCGATTCCCCACGATCAACCCCATGGTCATTTTCCGCTGTGACATATGAATGCCTTTCTACTAACGACGAACTAAATAATATCTGTATAGTCCTTTGGGAACCTTCGTGTGCCTTCGTGTCCTTAGTGGTTAATGCCGTCGTTTGGTCAAATGTTCTAGGCCTCTATAACATGACTTCACCAAGACCGACGGACAAAAAGCAACAAACTAAGAATGATTCCCTTGCCGTGCCCGTTCCTTGGCCGGTGAAAAATGAATGCAATAAAAGATTCCAAGAATAAACAGCAACCCGCCCCACCAGACGCTCGCGTGCAGGTTGTAGAGCACGACGCGATTTTCCGGCGGCGAGACGAGTTCGTAGATTCCCGCGCCGCAAATCAGCGCTCCATTCACCAGCATCGAAATGCCGATGAAGAACCAGATCGATAGCGACCCACCCGCTTTCATTCTTTGCTCCTACCAGAACACGATCTGCAAAATAACAAACACGACCGCCACAACCGTGCCCCAGAACAGGGGCCGGTGGAACAGCGACACGTTCTCAGCCTTCGGTATCGGCGTCAGCCCGTACACCAGATCTGCGAGTTCCGAATCCGGTTTAGGTCGCGTCAGGTAACTCACCACGACCGTCACCAGCACGCACACCAGCCAGCACCATAGCGCGCGAAACATGTTCTGCGCCTGATCCTGCGCTCGCGCCGACAGCGCCACATACTTCACCGCGCCCGGATCCAGCTTCGTCCACGTGTACATTCCGATCGACGACAGCGTCCCGGCAAACAATCCCCAGAATCCCCCGGCCGGCGTCGCCCGCTTCCACAGCATGCCGAGCAGCACTGTCCCAAACAGCGGCGCGATGAAAAAGCTGAACAGCGCCTGCACATAATCCATAATGCTCTGCGCGTGCATCACGAGGTAGGCGGTGCCGATGCTGATAACGACGCCGATGATGGTGACCCAGCGGCCCATCTTCACTTTGGAATCGTCGGATGCGTTCTTGTTGATGAGCGCGCCATAGATGTCGTAGGTCCACACCGTTGTGAACGCGCTGACGTTGCCTGCCATGCCCGACATGAATCCCGCGACCAGCGCGGTAATGCCAAGGCCCAGCAGCCCCGGGCCACAGTAGCGGGCGAGCATGAGGGGCAACACTTCGTCATAGCCGTGTAATCCCTGCGCCTGACCGGCGGGCGACCATGCCAAATCGGCGGGCACAAGCCGCAACAGTTGGCCGGTATGCGGATCGCGTAGCAACGCCAAGCCCAGCAATCCGGGAAGAATGACGATGAAGGGCACGCACATTTTGAAAGCGGCACCGATGATGGGAGCGAGTTCCGCAGAGCGCAGATCCTTGGCCGAGAGCACGCGCTGCACTACGAGAAAATCGGTCGTCCAATATCCCATCGAGATCACGGCGCCGAGCCCAAAGACGATGCCAACCCAGTTGATGCCCATGGGATTGTGCGAGAAGTCGCCCAGCGTCGACCAGACATGCGTGTAAGACCCCGGGTTCGGTACGTTGAGCTCTGTCAGATTCTGAAGAATCTTTATCTTCAGCCCGCTCCATCCGCCCGCCTCAATCAGGCCGAGGATAGGAATCAGCAGGGCGCCCGCCCAGATCAAGAAAAATTGCAGCACTTCGTTAAAGATGGCAGAGCGTAATCCGCCGAGCGCGACATAGATGGCAACCGTGATGGACGAAACCAGAATGCTGAAGTTAAGGTCCCATCCCAGCACAACTTTCATCACCACCGCCATCGCATACATGTTGATGCCGCTCATCAGCACGGTCATGAAGGCGAAGGAAATCGACGACAGCGCCTGGCTCGCGGGACCGAAACGCAGCTTGAGGTATCCCGGCACCGAATGCGTCTTGCAGATGTGATAGAACGGCATCATCACCAGCGCCAGAAACAGCATCGCCGGAATCGCGCCGATCCAATACCAGTGCGCCGCCAGAATGCCGTATTTGTAAGCGTTGCCCGCCCACCCCATCAGTTCGAGCGAGCCGAGGTTCGCCGACAAAAACGCCAGCCCCGCGACCCAGGCCGTCATCTCTCGTCCGGCCATGAAGAAGTCTTCGCCCGTGTTCGCCTGCTCCTTCAGATACAGCCCGATCGCCAGCACCAGCCCGAAGTAAAACACGATAATGACGAGGTCGATTGCGGAGAGATGTACTAGCGTGGTCGCCGCCAGCAACGCGGTAGGAGTCATTTCGCTTTCACCTGCCCGTAGTAAGCTCCCCGCCCGTGTTTTCGCAAGAAGTGTTTGTCATGAAGTTCGCGCGGGATCGCCGGTGTCTCGGCTAAAGTCATCGTGTAGTACGCCATTCGTGCAATTGACTCCAGCACGACAGCATTGTGCGCCGCAGCCGCCGGAGTTGCACCCCAGCAGAACGGCCCGTGCGACGCCACCAGCACAGCCGGAACTGCATCCGGATCGCGATCCCGGAGATGCCGGCAAATAACTATGCCCGTGTTTTTCTCGTAGTCAGCCGCAATCTCCGTGGCAGTCAGCGCGGGCGTCACGGGAACCTCGCCCGGAAAATAGTCCGCGTGTGTCGTACCGAGGCAAGGAATCGGTCTCCGTGCCTGCGCCCATGCAGTGGCAAATTCCGAATGCGTGTGCACCACACCGCCCGTATTCGGAAAATTCTTGTAAATTTCAAGATGCGTAGCCAAATCGGAAGAAGGTCGCAGATCGCCCTCGACCACGCGTCCGTCGAGATCGGTGATCACCATGTGCTCTGCGCCAAGCGTGTCATAGTCCACGCCGCTGGGCTTGATCGCAACCAGTCCCTCTTCGCGCGCTATGCCGCTCGCATTGCCGAACGTGTACAGCACCAGCCCGCGCCGCACCAGCTCGAGGTTCGCTTCCAGAACCTGTTCCCGTAATCTCTGCAGGAGCATCCTAGTGATCTCCGTTTTGCCCAGTGCGCGACTGCAGCCCGCGAGCCATGGCCGTCGATTCGCGCAGCACCAGGCTGGTCTTCAAAGGATACTCGGTGCCATGCGGAGCCGGGTTGTCGCGTTGCACCTCGCCCAGCAACGCATGGAAGGCAAGCCGTGCCAGTTCCGCCTGCGACATCTGCACCGTCGTCAGCGGAGGCAGCATGAACTGCGCCAGCCGTATGTCGTCGAACCCGATAACCGATAGATCACTGGGGATAGAAATTTTCTCGTCGTGGCACTGCCGCATCACGCCGATAGCAGTCATGTCATTCGAGCACATGATGGCCGAAGGCCGAGGCGATCTTCGCAGCAGCGTCGCTGTCGCGCGCATGCCTCCTTCGAGCGTGTGATCCCCCTCGGTGATAAGCTCCGAATTCGGCGCCAGCCCGATCTCTGTCATCGACCGCACAAACGCATCTCTGCGAGCGACAGCCGACCTGAGATCCAGCGGACCCGTGATGAAAGCGATCTGCTCATGCCGCAACGCCGCCAGATGCTGCACCGCCTGCCGAATACCATGTAGATAATCAATCTTGATGTTGCTGACTCGCGGCCGGGCCGGCCCGACATCCACAAACACCAGCGGCACGTTCCGCACCTTAAGGTCCTCGAGCAGCAGCTCTTCCATTCCGAACGTCATCACCGCGACCCCGTCGACGCGCCGCTCAATCATGCGTCGCACCGAAGCCTCCATGCGCTGGGGATCATGCACGGTCGACGTGAGCAGGATCTCGTACTGATGCTGGACGGCAATCGTCTCGAACACCTGAACAATTTCCGGAAAGAAGGGATTGATGATCTCCGAAACAATCAGTCCGAAGATCCGGCTGCGCCCGGAGACTAGAGCGCGCGCCTGGGTGTTGGGATAATACCCAAGCTCATCGACAACCTTCCACACTCGACGCGCCAAGGTAGGATTCACCGTCGGCACGCGATTAATGGCCCGCGACACCGTGGCGGTCGAAACCTTGGCACGCTTTGCGATTTCGCGGATGTCCATAAGAAGGCTGAGCCATCAGCTCCCTACTCATATTAGCTCCCGGTGGTCGGCGGCTTGTTTTTCTGCGCATGGTTCCGTTAGCCCCGGAGAAACACAGGAGGCGTTACCGGTCAGAAAATAAGTTTGGCCGCAAATTGCACAATCCTATTGTCCCTGCCCGATCCGGCTTGCCTCGTAATTTGCCCAAAGCTTGTACTTGATCCGAGGTCGGAATTGGGATTGGCAAAGTGTGGTGTATTCAGAGCATTGAAAAATTCAAAACGAGTCTCCAGCCTCACCTTTTCCGTTATCGCAAACTCCTTGAACATTGAAACGTCAGCATTGATGTAGCCGGGACCGGTCAAAATATTGCGGGCCGTATCACCGGGGTTGCACCCTCCTCCCATCGGCGGTGCAAACGCTTCGGTGTTGAAGTACTTCAGCAGTGTGCGATCCCCGTTAGGGATATTAGGATCCCCAATTAGGTCCGGCCGCACCCCAGGACATGAATTGTTCGATCCATTCGCGATTACGTTAACAGGTCTGCCTGTGCGCATCGCAAAAATTCCATTCAGCTGCCAGCCGCCCGCAATCAGATCCCCGGCCTTCCCCACGTTGCCGAGCCAGCGTTGCCCATGCCCGACGGGCAAATGATAGAGTCCGCTGAAATTGAATGTATGACGAACGTCGAAGTCCGATGAAGCAAGCTCAGCAAACAACTGATAGGCGTTTTGAGGGTTGTCGCTGTTGATATGACCAAGGTCGAAGGGGGCTGGACCATTATCGATTGCGTGAGAGTACGTCCAATTAGTCAGAAAGTTGAGGTTTGGCGAAACGCGCTTCGTGACTTTCACCTGTAGTGAGTTGTAGTAACTCAGACCTCGGTCGGTGAGGCCCTGAATCTGGCCCAGGTTAGAGTCGATGAGACCATCGCTTTGCGTGGCGAGGTCCATATTTAGATCGCCAACCTCATAAGACAGATGATGCCCTCGGGCGCCAACGTAGGCTGCCTCGACTGTGAAGTTCGATCCCAGCTCGCGCTGAAGCGCGAGATTGAAGTCTTCCGAGTAGCCAGTCTTTAGATTGGAATCCACATAAAACGTAGTTTCGGAGTTGCCGTTGGGGATCAGGCTGGGAACCGAGGATGCCGGGATGCTGCTCGCCCCCTCCGGAATTGGTGGAGTAGAAATTCGTGGGAAAGCTTGATCTATTTGATAGGAATAGACTCCATTGCATTCACTTGCGTAGCACGGGCCGTTGTAAGGGATATTGGTCCATTGCTGCTGAATCGCGAAAGGAAGATTCTTTGTGAGTAAGTCTTCGCGGGCATCATTTTCTGGCGAATAGAAGATTCCTCCGCCGCCACGCAATACCGTTCTTGGAGTAATTTGATAGGCAAATCCGAACCGCGGCGCGAATTGATTTCGGCGGGAATTGACGAGGCTTCTCGAATTGCCCCCCAAACCTGCCAGAAGGATCGTACCGCCTACACTCGCATCGCCGTTAGGATTCGGCACGTAATTCGATGCCAGGTTATGTTCCTCGGTGTAAGGCGCTTGGAACTCATAGCGAATGCCATAGTTCAACGTAAAGCGAGGTGTCAGCTTGAACGTGTCCTGGGCGTAGTATTCCATTTCCCAGCTCTGCGTGTAGGGATTCGTAAGTTGCAATCCCATGTAATGATCAAGTGGAAGCCCCATCAAAAGGTCGGCAAGGTCGGCACCTCCAGTCCCGTAAAGCGCACTGTAGTTGTCCAGCGGACTCGTGTAGCTCCAATCGCTAGTCATGGAGAGGTACGGGCCTCCGTAATACTGGAAGCCGGTCGGGAAAAGAGAAAAATTGGGATTTGATTTTAGACGGCGGAAGTCAGCCCCGAACTTGAATTCATGCTTTCCGACGCCGCTAACGACTAGATTGTCGACAAATTGCCAATTGCGGTCTTTGAAGAAAAGGGGCTTATAAGTAGAACCACCGGTGAGATACCCAGCGCCCAAATAGATGTAGGGATACGCGTCCGTAGAGGGCAGACCGTCCACCGCGATATTCGCCATCCCAAATTCGGTACTGTAGTCGTGGCCGTTGAGTAGGCTAAATTGCGCGAGGTTGAAGCGCGTATATCCGACGCGGAACTCGTTGATCACGCGGTTGCTGAACAGGTGCGTCTCCGTGACGGCGTACTCTTCTGACACATCAGTTTGGTAGTTTGCCTGATCCGCATCCCCAGCTCCCGCTACCGGCGTCTGCCCATGAAACGGGTCTGTGGTCAGGCTGTCGCTGTTGTTGTAATGGAAGACGACGGAGAGCCGATCTTTACTGGAAAAGTTATGGTCCAGACGAGCATCGGCAGTTTTCGCGTGATAGGTTACCGGAGAGTGGACGGCGAAATTGTCGTACCAGCCATTGTCGATGCCGGCGAGATTCGGCGCGGGGAAAAAATTCATCAATGTGTTTAATCCCGCTTGGCTGACCCGATCGGGAGGAATGACGTTATAGACGCCATTGTAGGAGATCTGCTGATAGCATCCACCGTAGCAGTCAATAGAAACTTCAGGATCGTAGATCGGAATCTGGGTGCCAAGGAATGGGTCTACCAGCCTGGTGAGATCAACGGATCCATCCGGGTTCACGGTGACTTGGCTGACCGGGGGAACGGCGTAGACGTAGTCATACGCCTGCGCACTGTACAGGCCTTCGTAGGAGGCGAAGAAGAACGTCTTATCCTTAAAAATTGGGCCCCCTAAAGTGCCGCCGTAGTTATGCTGCTTTAGAATCGACGGTGGCACATATTCGCCATTGAAGCCGAAGTTCTTGGCTGTAGTGAAATTTGGACGGAAGAATTCATAGGCACTGCCGTGCCACTGGTTCGACCCTGCCTTTGTTTGGATGGAGACGATGCCTCCCGCCGAGCGCCCGAACTCAGCATCATATCCCGAGGTCGATACCTTGAATTCTTCGACCGAATCAACACTTGGCTGGACCGTGATATCGCCGCTCCGATTGGTGGTGCCTTCAAGGCCGTCGATTTGAATTGAATTAGCGTATTCGCGTTGGCCGCCAATGGAATAACTGAAGTGATTAATGCTGCCCCCGGCGGCTACAACTCCCGCCGAATACTGGGTGAGTTCTGAGAAATCGCGGCCTAAGAGCGGCAGATTTAGAATGTCCTGCGACTGAATGACGTCGCCCTCCTCCGCGCTTTGGGTTTGCAACAGCGTGGGCACCTCAGTGACGGTCATCACCTCGGACGCGGCGCCTACTTTTAATTCGAAGTCCAGCAACTGCTTTTGATCGATGGCAATCAGCACGCTCTTGATCGAGGCAGTCTGAAATCCCTCCTTCCTCACATCCACGGAATACCGGGACGGAGGCAATCCGTAAATCGTGTAGTTGCCATCTGCGTCAGATTCGCCGGGATACCTCACGCCCGTGCTTTCGCCAGTGGCAGTGACTTGAGCACCGGGAACGACCGCTCCAGAGGGGTCTGTCACCCTTCCGTAAATCGAACCCGTGGTGGACTGGGCAGATACGCGCTGACTTGTAATAAATGCGACCAGGACGAACAGCAGGAAGAAAGACGACGGTTGGAACGGGAAACTGCGGCGCATAGATGCCTCCGATAGCGAGGTCACGGCGTCGAGTAAACGTTTACTCTAGATGCCCGCCAACGCCTGCCTTCGCGTAAACTGGGGACCGCCCGAAACCATAGTCCTATCGTCAATAGCTTGTCAAGTGGTTAATCGACTGACAACCAGGCTCGCTGTTGGCATCGTAATCGTTTTCCACAATTTCTGATTTCTTTGGTGTGCGCCGGCCTTCAGTACTCGACTGCGTACACCCTCCCCTTAACCCGCACTTCCTCCTCCTCCCCCGACCGGCATTCCACCTCCACCGCCTCTCCCGGCTTCATCTCCCCGTGCCGCACCTCTCCCACCGCCCACGAGAGTCCGCTCCAAATCACTTTGTCGTAGTTGATCTCTACCGGCAGCGTTTTTCCGCCCTGTGTCGCCGTCAGTACAAAAACCTTTCCCATGTTCGTCCCGTTCGGAGGGCCTCCCTTCCAACTCCTCATGATGTTTCCGTCCTTCGCAGAGCGTTGCCGCATCACGATGCGAAGATCGCCCTTCTCCGGCGCGACAACTTCGGCGCGAATTGTGTTTTTTTCACTCTCAAAAAATTTCGCCGCCACAGGAGCGATGCTCCGCGGAATCCGCACATCCTCCTGCACTCCCAAATCGTATTTCCTGTCGGAGTATCTCCCGAACCCGACCACCGCCATCTGTCCCGGCCCAAGTTTGATCGTGTCCCCGGCAAGTACCGGCTCAAATCCCGCATCTCGAAAAATGAGTCTCCCGCCGCGGACCGCCCCCTGTTCGCTCGAGATCCGCGGCAATCGAATCGTCTCGACACTTTGCGCCGGGTTCATCGCGACATAAACTGCGCCAGCCGCATCGATCGAACCGAAGCCATAGGGCTGCACATCACCGGGAATACCGCCGAAAGTCTTCGTGCGTCCCTTCGCCTGCAGGGGCAAATACAGCGACTGTACTTTTGCCATCCAGCGCGCGTCGTCATCGCTCAGGAATTCGAGATTGCCATAGACGGTGTTCACCCAGCCGCCGCGCGCCATCATCAAAACAAACGCTCCCTTCCAGGCATGAGTTTTGCGGTAGTAAATCGTGCCCGTATTGCCGAGCATGAAACCTGTGGAGTCGATTCGCTCCAATGGCACAAAGCTTTGTTCGTAGCGCCGCACCATGTGATCGCTATAGATATCCATCGCGCGCCAGAAATCCATCTCCGGTACATCCGACGGACGCGGATCGCCCGAATACATCGAGTCGAACACCTCCAGCCAACGAAGATCGACGACGTTGTGAAATGGAAACGCCCCCGCGGTCGATTCCACATCGCCGCCAAATCCATTGAACGCAACCAGAACGGCATCCGGATTCCGCTGCCGAAATTTCTTCAGCGCATCGCGAAACGCATTCTCGTTACGCCGGTGAATTTCCTCCGCACTCATCGTCTTCGCCGTCGCCGGTGTTGCCGCGCCAAAGTCCACGAAGTCGAACTTGTAGATCCGAATACCGCGGTCGTACCAGTGCTGCAGCGTCTCCATGAAATCCGCCAGAAACCCGCCCTCGAAGAACGACATCGCGCCCTTGTTCTCAGTCAGCGAGTCGCGCCACCCGGGCGCGGCATTGATCTTCACCAGCGTATTCGTGCTGAACCAGAGCCCAGGCAAAACACCGTTTTCGCGGCATTTGCGAATCCACGCATCCGGCCCGTCCGGCCAATTTGGTTTTCTCCACGTGCGGTAACCTCCGTCCGGATCGAACCAGAACGCGTCGATCGTGTAGTAATCGAAGCGAACCCCGAGACGTCGAAGCCGACGGAGCCCGTCCAGTTCCTTCATAGCCAACTCCTCGGTGAGCGGAATGTTGTCGGAGAGTTCGTCGTATGCGGACCAGTTGTTGTAGACAAAGATCGGATCGCGCGCGATGGGAGCGCCGACTTGCGGCTGCGAGTATGCCGAATCATCGCCCGACACGCGTTCTGTCTGAGCCGCAAGGCCGCAGCCGCTCAACGTCAAAATAATCGCCGACAAAATCCAACTGGAACTCGCACTCGAAACCCGCAGACGCCTCATTTGCAGACTCCTTGCTCTGGCTGCCTACGCTATCAAATTCCCTGTCGCCAGTGAAACTGCGCGCCTATTAAGTTCTGCCGTAACGATTACAATTCCCCAATGCGTTCATTCTTCGCGAGAATCCGGCTGCGCCTTGTTCTTACTTTGATCTTGTTCACAATCGCGCGCTCATCTGGCACAGCTTGGGCGCAGACACATCCAGAACATTCGAGGGAAGCCATGGTTGAGACCAGCCCATTTGGCGCTATCGAAGACGGAACAAAAGTTGACCTGTTTACGCTCACCAACGCCCGTGGCTCCGTCGCAAAGATAGCCACCTACGGCGCGACGCTAACCGAGTTATGGATGCCCGACCGTTCCGGAAAGATGGGCGACGTTGTTCTCGGCTTCGACAGCCTGCAAGGCTACACCGGTAAGCACCCATGGTTTGGTGCCACAGTCGGGCGCGTAGCCAACCGGATCGCCAAGGGCAAGTTCACACTGGACGGAAAAGAGTATTCTCTCGAAATCAACGATCCTCCCAACAACCTTCATAGTGGCTCGCACGATCTCAGCCGCGCGGTCTGGAAGGCTGAGCCTCTCCATGAACCTGCGGCTGCAGGAGTCCGCTTCACCTATACCAGCCCGGACGGCGATGAGGGCTTTCCTGGAAATGTATCCATATCGGTCACTTACCGATTGACCGACAACAATGAACTTCGACTCGAATATTCGGCCAAAACGGATAAGCCAACGCCGCTAAACCTGACCAATCACAGTTACTTCAACCTGGGTGGGAACAATGACATATTAGACGACATTCTCTATCTTTCAGCAGAGAGTTATACCCCGGTGGACAACACGCTGATTCCTACAGGACAGATATCGCCGGTGAAGGGAACACCGCTAGACTTCACACATCCCGCAACGATCGGCTCACGGATCACTGGCATGAAAGGCCAGCCAGGCGGTTTCGATCACAACCTCGTCCTCGGCGATCCTGGCAAACTCAAGCTCGCCGCGCGCGTCTTCGATCCCGCCTCCGGGCGTCAAATGGAGGTCTGGACTACCGAACCCGGTGTGCAGTTCTATTCCGGCAACTTTCTCGACGGGTCGATTCGTGGCAAGCGTGGAATCAACTATGCCCAGCACGCCGCTCTCTGTCTCGAAACCCAGCACTATCCCGACTCAGTGAATCACGCAAACTTTCCATCAATCATTTTGCGTCCCGGGGAGAGTTATCGGTCCGAAACAGCTTACAAATTCTCCGTTAAATAGCGACGGCTCGCCGGCTCCTTCGCGTGGGCCGAAGTGCCGTCTCCTAGTCGATAATCGCCTGGTACGCCAGTTCGTGTACCTGATGATCGAGCGTCAGGTATCCCGTCGGATGAAGCTGCGCCATGAAGATTACGATCATCTGTTCCTTCGGGTCGATCGAGAACCCCGTGTAGAAGAATCCGCCCCAGTTGTACTCTCCGGGTGTGCCCAGTTCCTGCAGCGGCCCTTTGACCCCATCGACTCCGAATCCAAGGCCGAATGCCATGTCGGAATTGATTTTGCCCAGCTGGTCATGCGTCATCAGCTCAATTGACTTGCGGCTGAGCAGGCGCGTATTCCCGGCCTTTCCTTCATCCAGCAGCATCTGGCAGAAGCGGGCATAATCGGCCGGTGTCGAGACCAGCCCCGCCCCACCGGAAAACAGCTTTTTTGCGCCACGATACGGGTAGTCTGCCGAATAAGTGAACGCCCCCTCCACGATCGGTGTATCAGGAAAACGATTCAACCCCTTCTCTGGATAGTAAGTGTAAACCACAGCAAGACGGTCCAACTTATTCTCCGGAGGGAAAAAATAAGTGTCCTTCATGCCGAGCGGCTCAAAGATGCGCGTGCGAAAGAACTCGTCAAGCGGCTTGCCGGAAACAACTTCCACCAGCCTCCCAAGAACGTCGGCGCTCAAGCCGTATTCCCATTTCTCCCCTGGATTGAAGAGCAGCGGCAGGCCCGCAAGCCGCTTGACGCTGTCCTCGATCGTCCCATCGAACGGCAGCAAGCCGTGAGCTACGTTTGCGGCCGCATACCCAGGCCCCAGCGTCTCATTCCACTGATAAGTGAGCCCCGATGTATGCCGCAGCAAATCGCGGATCGTAATCTCCCCAGTGGCTGGAACGGAATATGCCTCGCCCGTCGGCGATTTGGCAAATACCTTCGGATTCTTGAACTCCGGCAAATATTTTGAGATGGGATCCTCAAGCAGGAATTTGCCTTCCTCGTAGAGCATCATCACAGCAACGCTCGTGATCGGTTTCGTCATCGAACAGATCCTGAACATCGTGTCCGGACGCATCGCCTTCCCCGCCTCGCGATCGGCCATTCCCTGCGCCTTGAACCAAGCAACTCGCCCGCGCCGCGACACCATGGTGACCGCGCCTGCGATTCTTTTGTCGTCTATGCTGCGCTGTACTGCCCCACCGATCCTCTCCAATCGTTCGGCCGACAGCCCGACCGACTCTGGCTTTGTCATCGGCAGCTCTTGGGCAACCGCGACGACACTCGCAAAAAACAAACAGATGAGAATTGAAATACGCATCATTCGCTTCATGTTCGCAGCAACCTCGTCAACGGATTAACAACGGCTTGATAGTATAAGCGAATGCTGGCACGCGGAACCTCACAAGTCGACTCGAGGCTTGAACTAGCTTGAAAAATGTGATCCCGAAAGGAAGAGAGAAGTTGATGTCGTTCCCAATATTAAGCGCTTTGCCTGCTTCATTGCGGGGAGTCGGAGCTCTCTTGATCTGCCTCACATTGAATGCTGCCTCTCAAGCGATCCATACAAATCCTGGTTCCAGAACAGCTTCCTCGAAGAGCTATTATCTCGATTGCTCCGCCAGCCACAACGGCGAAGGGATCGAGGGTTCGCCATGGAATTCTCTGACGGCAGTAAATTCATACGAGCTTCACCCCGGCGATCATCTGCTAGTCAAGCGCGCAACCGTTTGCAACGGCTCCCTTGCTCCGCAAGGCTCCGGAGCCCCAAAGGCCGCGATCGTTCTCGATACCTATGGCAGCGGACCTCGGCCGGTTATCCGCAGCATAGACAACGAAGCCGCTCTTAAACTCTTCAATCAGCAATACTGGGAGATCAACAATCTGGAGATTGTAGGCGGCACTAAGTATGGTGTCTATGTATCCGGCGATATTCCTAACTCGAGCCTGACGCACATCTATCTGAAAACTCTCGATGTACACGGCGCAACTTACGCCTCTACGAAACGAGCGGATTCTGGTGAGGTCTTTGTCTCTCCGAACGGTGCGGCCCAGGTGCTAACTGATGTCATGATCGACGGTGTTGTCGCTCACGACAGCCATGTTTCCGAGGGCATCTTCGTAAGCGCCGGCGGAGCCTGGATAGAGAAACCAGGTGTGGCACAGCCGTTAGGCACTGATATCACGGTGCAGAATTCTACTGCGCACGACATCGACGGCGACGGCATCCTGATCGCCGAACTGACCAACGGACTGCTCCAGAGAAATGTCGTTTATCGCAGCGGCCTCTGCCAGCATTGCACGGGCAGCACTCCAGTCGGCCTTTGGGAATGGTATTGCCACCGCTGCATCGTCCAATATAACGAGTCCTACGCCAATGAGAGTTGGGACGGCGACGGCGGCGATTTCGATATCGACTATTTCAATGACGATAACATCGTGCAGTATAACTACGGCCACGACTCCGCGGGCTATTGCGTAGCATTTTTCGGTGCTGGCGGGCGTGCGAGCCGCAACAACATCTTCCGCTTCAATGTGTGCTCGAACAACGGCCGCCGTCCCGATCTTTCTAAGCAGGGAGAAGTCTTCATTCACACCTGGGACGACGGCTCCCTCGATGGCGTGCAGATTTACAACAATACGTTTTACTGGAATCCTGCGACCAGCGCAGCCGCTCTCAGCTCTACTGATGCCGTCTTTTCAGGTAGCGGCCCGCGCATATTCAAGAACAACATCGTGTACTCAACGGTGCCAGACCTGATCCACGTCTCGGCATTCACGCTCGATAACAATCTCTACTGGACCACTGCCGGTTCGCCACCCAATCTCAACTTTGACGGCATCGCTTACACCACTTTCAGTTCATATCAATCCGCGACCGGGCAAGACATCCATAGTTACTATGCGGACCCAAAGCTAATTAGCCCCGATTATCACTCAGTCGGCCGCCCAACGACCGCATTCCGCCTCACGCCAGATTCTCCGGCCACAAATAAAGGAGCCGACATCTGCAAGGGATCCTCTACCTGTTCGATGGGCAGTGAGGATTTCTGGTCCCATCCGCTTCCCCCAGGTGGCGGGTACAGCATCGGAGCGTCTCAGAAATAGTGACGATCAGGTGTCGGGCATGCAAGGCGGAGGACTGCGTTTACCAGAGGGAAAGCTCGTACCGAGAGCGGCTTTTCGAAACTGGCGGAGAGGGAGGGATTCGAACCCCCGGTGCCCTTTCGGGCACGCCGGTTTTCAAGACCGGAGCCATCAACCACTCGGCCACCTCTCCGCGGCCTTGCTTCTTTTACGACAACTCAATTTTACGACAGAGCTGCTCCCGACGAGTCGATTCCCTGAATACCCGTACCAAACTCTATGTCTAAATTGCACTGTCATCCTGAGCGGAGCGCCGTGAGCGTAGCGAGCGGCGAGCAGTCGAAGGACCCCTACAAGCTCATCCGCATTTTCCGCTGCCGCAAGGCGTTCTCCCCGTTCATTCAACCCCTGCGCCGACCGTTCCAATGTCCTTCACTGCGACACCGCGTTGGTGTTACAACGATACATGTTGTTCTTGGCTGGCGCAGCGCCGGGGTCCCCGGACCGCGCGATGTTCGCGGGCAGGGGTGGAGTGCTTCAGCAGCTGCGATTAAGCTCGAAAGGACAGTCCTCATATGAAAGCCTTAGTCAAGAGCCGTTCGGACCGCGGTCTATGGCTGGAAAACGTGCCGGAGCCGGAAATCGGCATCAACGACGTTAAGATTCGCGTACTGCTCACCGGGATCTGCGGTACCGATCTCCATATCTATCAATGGGACGATTGGGCAAAGAAGACCATCCCCGTGCCTCTCGTCATCGGCCACGAATTCGTTGGTGAAGTCGTCGCGGTCGGCTCGAACGTCGCCGACTATCGCGTCGGGGAGATGGTCAGCGGAGAAGGGCACGTCACTTGCGGCCGCTGCCGCAATTGCCTGGCGGGTCGTCGACACCTATGCGCACACACGAAAGGGGTCGGAGTCAATCGTCCCGGCTGCTTTGCGGAATTCATCGTGCTTCCGATGACCAACATCTGGAGGCACAATCCCAAAATCAATCCCGAGATTGCGGCAATCTTCGATCCCTTCGGCAACGCGGTCCATACAGCTTTATCCTTCCCGGTTCTCGGCGAGGATGTCCTCATCACCGGAGCAGGCCCGATCGGTCTGATGGCCGCGCCAGTCGTGCGGCACGCGGGAGCGCGCCACGTAGTGATCAGCGATCTCAATCCTTATCGCCTCGCCCTCGCCGAAAAGATGGGTGTGACCATGGCGGTCGACCCGCGAAAAACGCCTCTGAAAGAGGTCCAAAAACAGCTCGGCATGCAGGAGGGATTCGACGTAGGCCTCGAAATGTCCGGCTCGCCCGCAGCCTTCCGCGAAATGCTAGCCAACATGAGCCACGGCGCCAAGATCGCCATGCTAGGTATTCCAGCCTCCGAGATGTCAATCGACTGGCACACCGTTATCTTCAACATGCTCACCATCAAAGGCATCTACGGACGAGAGATGTTTGAGACCTGGTACAAGATGACGGTAATGTTGGAGTCGGGCCTAGACATCTCGCCAGTAATTACGCACAGATTCACATATCAAGAATACGAGAAGGGATTCGCCGCCATGGAAACCGGCAACGCAGCAAAAGTAATCCTGGACTGGCGCAACGCCGCATAAAAGAGAGTAGTCGTTCCATCCACAGAGAGGGCGATGTCATCCTGAGCGGAGCGGGAAGTTCGCGAAGCGAACTTCCTGCGGAGTCGAAGGACCCCTATACCCTCCCATCGTTTCGCTTCGAGGTTGCTCGCGCTTCCACCGGCTCTATTCGTATCCTTCGTGTACCTTCGTGCCCTTGGTGGTTCAAAAGTAGGCCGGCCACTCATCCAGCAGCCGCGACCTGATCTCCCGATCTCCTACTGATGCGCCGCCGCGATCTTCGCAATCCATATATCCTCGCGCTGGCACGGCACTCCCGTTCCGCAAGCTGTCGGCGTCGCCTTCTGCGTCCCGCTCTCCGTTCCGCCAGAATTCACCGGCGCACTCGTGACCCCAGCCAGCACAAACTTGCCGCATATCCCGGCATTCGAATCCGTACCGTCGCATTGCCAGTCATTAGAGCTGTTAGCGCCCAGTGTAAGTGTCTGGTTATTGAGCCATGCCTCCGCAAATCCCGTCAGCTTCACCGTTCCCGCCCGCGTCCCGCACGCAATCGTCTCCACCGCTCCACTCACCCAGTAGTACTGGCTTCCGCCCGTCGGGCAAAACGAGTTCGTCATCGTGATCGTCACATTCGGCGGCGACCCGCTATCCGTTGTCCAAGACACCGCCGTCCCACTCGCCGCCGGAGCCGTCGCCTCCCATGACGACCAGCAATTCGTCGACGTTCCATCCATGCACCCCAGCGTCTTGTTCCAGTCGGTTGGGAACGCCAGCCAGTTCCCATCCGGCGACATCGTACCGATTGCGTTCTGTCCGTTGAAATTCCAGTTGTCATTCGAGTTGAACGTATGTCCCAGTCGGTAGACGCACGGCGCCGCACCCGACCCGTAGTTGCAATCCGCGCCGACCAAGTTCCCCGGAGAAGATCGAGTCACCGCATTCTCAATGGCCACGATCTCCGAATCCCAGATCGAGGCAAATTGCGGTGGACACACAAACGTGCCCACTCCACTCGTCCCGCCCTGCCCGCAGACCAGCGTGGTGACCAGCGCAATCGGCGACAAATCGACCGTTCCATGGCTCCACGCCGTTCCGTGCTGATCGTCCACCACGCTGAACGGCAGCAGATTCGGAACCTTGCTCCCAGGCGGCGGCGTCTCTGCATCCGCTAAATTGGTGACCGGCGCGTACCGCGCACCAGCCGGAGTTCCGTCATCCGTCGCGGGCGTCGAAGTATTAAAGAAGTTATAAGCCTGATAGTTTTTCCCTTGATAATTCATGTTATAGCCGCGTGCCGAATGCCCCGTGGCTCCAAGGTTCGAATTCACCGTCAGGGTCCGTGACTGCCAGAAGTTCCCACCCACATACCCCGTGCGGTCATAACTACCCTGACCCCACGGCGTCATCGTAGGGCAAGCGTTACCACATCCACTTTGGCTCTCCGAATCCGAGTAACCCGTCCCTACGCTGTCCGTAATGACGACTGCGCCGCCGCTCGGCCCGCCATCCCCACCCGCGACAACAGTCCACTTCGGGCACTGCGCCGCGCTCATGCATTTTAGATATCCGTCATGCGTTCCACCGAGGCTCAGGAAGACAAACTGCTGTCCCGGTGAGTAAGTCGCATTATTCGAGTAAGTAATCACCGTTTGGTGTGCGCTCAGTGCGGGAAATCCAGCCGGCGGAGTGCATGTCTGCGATGCGGCTTGGTTGCACACTCCCGACACCTTCATATCCGGCTGTTGCACCATCGAGAAGTTCATCACCTGTGGATTATCAAGCGAAGTCGCATCGTGCAGAACATCGGGATAATAGAACGGCGCATTCACAGGAACCGCCGACGGCGTAAAGTAGTTGGCCGCACCAACTGTTCCGCAACTGGTTCCGCTCACCCCGCAATCGCGCCAAACATGCGTCGCGTCCGCCTGCTGCCCGCTTACGCCCAGGTAAGTCAATCCCGTAAACGCCTGCGTCCACCCCGTAAAGCCGCCTGCCCATCCGGGCGAAACGCATTGCCCATTCGTATCCTCCATGCAATTGAGCTGCGTCTCCGCCCCGGTCGAATCCTGAATAAAGATGTCATCCGGCGTCGGCGTCCCCGTGGTGCTCGACACCGAGATCAGGTTCGCCTGCCCGTTGAGAGTCTGCCCCGTCGGCCCCCAATCCCCCGCCACCTGGTCAGTCCATGAGTTGAACACTCTGCAACCATAACCCTGCCGGTAACTCGCCACATAAATCGGCCCGGTGCACGGATGCGCCCCGCTCGAGCCCACTGCCCCCTCTCCAGTCGCGCCCGCGCAACTCGTCGGCGGATAGTCGTCATATCCCGTATGGTTCGACTGCCCATTGTCCGAGTAATCAATTGAAAACGACGAGTCGTCGTCCGACCCCTCAAACACACCCGTGTAGTTGGCGTTGTAGTTCTGCGGCAAACAGGAGTTCTGCGATGACGGAAAGTGCGGATCGCCCGCCATGGCAGGCACATAGTTGAAGTTAAACACTAGCGACCAGCTCACGCTCCATCGCCGGTAGTCCACGCTCATGTCGCTGTCGTTGATAACTCCCTGGTAGATCGTATTGGCATAAGGCGTCCCCGCCGCCCCAGTCCCCGGTGCAGGATAACTGCCATTCGGAACAAAAGTATCACTTACTCCGCGCCACATATGGGTATTATCTGCAGTCACATTGGAAGGGCTAACCGGGCTAACCTGGATGAAGTTGGAGTTCACCGCATACAGAGTGACCGTCGCGCCAGTAACGTCCTGTGTCAGAGTCTCGGCGTCCGTTGACGTGCCGCTCATCGAGGAAAAAACAATCGTATTCTCCTGATCGTTATTCGCCGTGTAGATGACGGTCGGCCCCGACCCCGAATTCGACGTCGCCCCCGGCAAATATCCCCCACATAAATTCGTCGGCACAACCGTCCCATTCGCGGGATTGAAGTGCACCATCACCTTCGTCCCTCCGCTCGTTTGGATCAGCAACTTCCTCCACCCGTGCGCGTCAATCGCCGACCACGCGCGTGTGCTCCCCGAACTCCCCATGTTGAACGACATTCCAAAATTCCCGCCGCCCAGACAACTGACGTTGTTGTAAAAGCCCGAGTCCGTTGCCCGGTACATCGGCGTCCCAAAATCCGGATCGATCGCCGGCATAGCCGCACTGTTCACGCCCGTCAGATACGAATTGAGTCCATTGATATTCGTTCCGCTGGCCGTGCTCCCCGCCGCGGGCGGCGCCATCGTCAAACTCCCCGTATAACTCAGCGCCGCCCCTTGGTGCCCCGTCGTTGCGCTAGCGTTGTAAGCATTCGCCAGACACGCCGCCACCCCGCCGCAAGCCGACGGCAAGAGTTCGCCCGGCACACCCGTCCCAAACACCGCCGCATCCGTACGCGCCGCATAAGTCAAAGGTCCGCCCTGTCCGGCAGCCTGCCCCTGAGAAAAGTAAGCTCCCGCCCGAGCCGACTTCCCCGACTGCGCACTCTGTCCGCACATCGCCCCGGTCAACGTCAACGCCACGACCCACCAAATTTTCACGCACCATCTCCTAGCCAGCGCAGATCGGACACTCGTGTCCGCTCACCCTGTGAAACCCCGTGCACCCTGTGGTTCAAGCTTTTTGCGGGCGCGCTGAAAAAAGGCCGACGCAAGCGCCGACTCACGCGCCAAAAGGAGGGAGCCAACCGGCCGCCGCTACTCCACGCGGGGTTGGCTATAATATTTGTTTGCTCTCAACCGCTCCGGCGGCCTTATGGAAAGGGAACTATGCCGACTGATGTAGTCATGCCCCAGATGGGCGAATCTATCTTCGAAGGCACCATCACCAAGTGGCTCAAGAAGCCCGGTGACAAGGTTCAGCGCGACGAACCTCTCTTCGAAATCTCCACCGACAAGGTCGACGCCGAAATCCCCGCCCCCGCCAGCGGCGTCCTCCAGGAGATCAAGGTCTCCGAAGGCAACACCGTCCAGGTCAACACAGTAGTAGGCATAATCGGCGAAGCCAACGGCGCATCAGCTCCTGCCCCAGCGGCTCAGGACCGTAGCGCCGGCGTCCCGCCGGCGGTTACGCGGGCGTCCTCGCCCGCGGCTCCATCCGCTCCGGCACAAACGCGCCCACCAGCGACCGCAGCCCGTAAGCAAGAAGAAGATGACGACGTCCGCTCCTCCCCGCTAGTCCGCAAACTGGCCCGCGAGCACAACGTCGATCTCGCCCAGGTCCAGGGTACCGGCCAGGCAGGCCGCGTCACCAAGCAAGACATCCTCGACTTCGTCGGCCACCGCCCCGACCGTAGCGCCGGCGTCTCGCCGGCGGTTACGCGGGCGTCCTCGCCCGCGCCTGCTCCCATCCCCGGCGATCTAGTCCCGATGAGCCAGATGCGCAAGATCATCGCCCAGCGCATGGTCGAGTCCCGCCGCACCAGCGCTCACGTCCATTGCATGTTCGAGGTCGACCTCACCCGCATCGTCAACCTCCGTAACAAGCTCAAGAGTGGCTTCGAGCAGCGCAACGGCGCGCGCCTCACCTTCATGCCCTTCTTCACCCGCGCCGCCATCATCGCCATCCAGCAGTTCCCGATCGTCAACGCCTCCGTCGAAGCCGAATCCATCCGCTATCACAAACACGTCAACGTCGGCATCGCCGTCGCTCTCGACTGGGGCCTTATCGTCCCCGTCCTCAAAAGCGCCGACGAACTCAACTTCCTCGGGCTCCAGCGCGGAATCACCGACTTGGGCGAGCGCGCCCGCACCAAAAAGCTGATGCCCGCCGACGTCGAAGGCGCCACTTTCACCATCACCAACCCCGGCCAGTTCGGAGCCGTCTTCGGCCTTCCCATCATCAATCAGCCGAATGCCGCGATCATGGGAGTTGGTGGCATAACCAAGCAGCCGATGGTTATAACTGACAAAGATGGCAACGACTCCATCGCCATTCGCTCCGTAGTCCATCTAACCCTGGGCTACGACCATCGCATAATCGACGGCGCCGTAGCCGATCAGTTCATGGCCGTAGTAAAGAAGACCTTAGAAACCTGGAGCGAAGACGTAGGTTAGTCGACTACATCTCTCGCAATGTCATCCTGAGCGAAGCGAGGCTCGCAAAGCGAGCCTCGCGCAGTCGTAGGACCCCTACCGAGAAATCCGGGCTTGCTGGAATGCCTAACGACCAAGGGCTAACGACCAACGACTTCACTTCAGCACTGACAGCTGATGGCTGACAGCTGACACCTACTTCACCACTTCGTCGTAACCCTCAACCCCTCCAGCTGCGCAAACGTAACCGGTGTCCCCTGCACCTTCAGCAAGCCATTCACCGCCGCTTCAATGTTCGCGATAACATCTGCCGCCGCCCCTCCAACCTTCGCCGCCGCCAGCACCGATTGCAGCAAAGACAATGCCAGACTTACCAACGTAGCCGCACCCATATAGTTAGATCGCTCCTTTAATCTGAACTGTCAGCGACGCCGCGTTCGCAATCGCCGCTCGCAGCGCTCCTTCCGCCGACTTCACCGGTACGCAAGTCGCCGTCGGATCAGGAGGCGCCACCGCCGCCGGCCATCCGCAGTAAGTCTCAACCGCGGTAATCAAAGCGTTCTCGCCTGACACTCCGCGATTGATAAGTTGGCAAATCTCCTGCCCCGGATTCGCCATGCAACTAGCCTGATACTCACTCTGCGCCGCCACAATCGACCCGGAAAGCGCCGCCGCCGTATCCCGTGCCTCATTCTCCAGCGGCGAGCATCCCACCATCACCAGAATGCTCGCTAGAACGACCACCGCAACTCCTCTCATCGCGTTTTCTCCTTCGCCTCAAAAATCGATGGCAGCATCGCATGCAACAACTGCGCCACCGCATTCACCCATGCAAACGCCACCGGATGCGCCAGAACAAAACCAGGCGTAAAGATAGCCGCCCCAATCGTCCCAGCAATAGTTATGACCACCGGTCCATACTTAATAAGCAGGTCCATAAATACTCCCAATTGTGATGTCATCCTGAGCGGAGCCGAAACTTAACGAAGTGAAGTTTCCAGCGGAGTCGAAGGACCCCTACAAGCTCATCCGCAATCGCGGTCGCCGCAAGGCATTCTCTCCGGTCAGCCTGAACCAAGGGTTCAAGCTCATAGCTCACGGCTCACGGCTCATAACTCATAGCTACCGCTGCAATCTGACCTCTTCAATCTGCAATCCCCTACCTTGGCCACAAGTGGTCATGCATCGCGATAATCGCGCTTACGACAAACGCGATCGCCGCCGTCACAATGCGGTCATACACGCTCCGTTTCACGTCATTGTGTTCCAAGGTATTAATTCGGTCCTCAGCGAGCCGCATCCGTCCTGGCTGCCCATTGCCCACCAGCATGTCCATCTTCGCTTCCAGGCGTCCCAGTTTTTCCAGCACGTCCAGTTCAAACTCGCAGCTAGTGTGCGCAATCACCCGCACTCCTCTCTCTTGCCCGCAGTCGTTCTCCCTCATAGCGGATAGTCCACATACAACGCCGTCGAATTCCTCGAATACCGTGGCGGCACGCTGTTGTCATAGCCCCTGAGGAAATACCGCTGCCCGCGTGCAAATCGAGGCAGCGTAAACGTTCTGCTCGTAAATCGGCCAATCAGGTTCCGGTTGTTCCCCACGCCCCATGCCGTATCGGAATACCGAACTTCAATACCTCCGCCGGCAGGTGGCGCGATTCCAGCATCAACCGTCACTGTCGTCGACGTTATGTCAGTGACTTCAGCATTGGTGAGATCAGCCAGATAAGTCAGGCCGACCTGAGTTACATCGACAGAAGTAAGAACTCGCCCGATGACGCTTGTCGCCTTTCCAAACTCGAAGTCCAGCGACGGATCACCCGCATCGACAAACTTCAACGTGTACCCAATCGTCTCCCCGCCAAGATCGACCACGATCAATTCCGCTTCATGTACGATCGCGAGGCACTCCGCCCCTCGCGATGGCACATCGACCGCCAGTCCATCCCCCGCGAATATGTCCTCCGCCCCGCCCGGAAGCATGCATCCCCACGTCCGGTACTCCCCTTTCCACCCCGCGCCCGCATCGTCCAGTAACGCCAAAGCTGCAGTCTCGCAGTCCGCCGAGGTCCGCGCAGGCGGGTTGACAACATTCCACACCCGCCCTCGTACCCCGTCGTCCGCTCCGTGGTGGTGCGCGAGAATGCTCCCCGAGTCAACGACGCGCGCCATGGCTCGCCCTGCGCCGCGGTACGACACCTCGATCGCCTCGTTCTTCGCCGGAATGTATTCTGGATAGAATTGGAGTGACGGCGTCGCGGACAGTCGGCACGCGGCGCCGCTGGTCAGCGATCCGGCCTGCACCGTCACGGTGCTTCCACCGTACGGAGTCATGCGCACCATTGCGTCGGTAGCCAGGTACAGATAAGTGAATGTGACCGAGCACTGCATGCTCGCCGCATTAATAAGTGCATAAGTGCAAAAGCCCGGAGCAGCCTTGATCACTCCGTCATACAGCACCGTGGCCGGCGCTACTTCTGTGCCCGGGTTAGCCGGATCGATGTCCTGCACCTGCAACACGACGCGAACATCGCACTCGATGTCTCCGCCGCCACGAGCATTCCCGCTCGGATGTGAAGATGAGTGATATACCTGCTGCATGCGGTAAGTCTCCGTGGGATACAGATAAGTGGCAAAGACGTAGTGGTGTCCCGCCTTGGTTCCGAGCGCCGTGCCCACGACCGCTCCGCCAACGAGCGCCTGAATGCTTGACCCACTGCCCGCTGCCGAAATTCGAAATCCAGCCAGGCAGCTTGCCTCCTTCACATCACCGACGTAGAGCCCGCCCACAATCCCCGCACAGCCCGTGTTGAACGTCACGTCCCCGTGTACCAGTTCCGTCGCTCCGCCAAGTTCAATCTGCTCCACGAACTCCAGACACGCCTGCCCGTCCTGACCTGTTCCTCCCGCGACCTGTAACTGTCCATTGCTGACCGAAAACGTATTGTCCGGTGCGATAACTGTCCAATGTGTCGGATCGAGCTCTAGATATTCCTCATTCAGAATCACCCGGCCTCCGCGTGTAAACGGAGCCTGCGACATATAGAAGCTCGTCGTGTATCCATCTCCGACAAAGTAATCCTTCACATGCGCTGCCGGTTCGATCTCTCCCACAACGGTAGCGTCGTTAACTAGTCGGTTCACTCGCTCTAATTTGAGACCGTCGGGCGAAAAATCAGGATCTCCTTCCTGGAGTTGGTAAGTGCTTTCGCACAACGGTCCGAAGAGTAGCTTCCCGTTTTCATCCCTGTAACGGCTTCGCGCGGCCAACCCGATCGCCGCCGCAAGGGCACTCCACGACTCCCTTCCGTCGACCCTAAACGTTGGAAGTCTGTCTTCGGCCCCTATCCCCTGTAAGTCGAACCACCCCGGCATTACATCGAGGGTAAGTCGCGACAAGGCACTCCCGGCGCTGCGCGCCACAAAGGGAGGTTCAGGTACCAGGGCCTTCTGTTCGAGCAACACAACGTCACTCAATGCAACTACGTCATATCGATACTGCGGCCCACCTCCGGCCCATCCCAGATACTCGCAGCTGGGCTCGGCGGTAAGATAGCCAGTGAACACATACGATCCATCATCCTTGATCAGAACAACCCGCGCTCCCCAAGCAGGCACACCAGGCGACGATTCTCCGCAAAGCAAGCTGACTAGAAGTTCGGACGGCGCATTCAATTTCCGCCGCACGCTAACGCCCGCGCTCATCGCGACGCAAAAGCTGTAATCCAGAGCCCCGCGCCCGTCCAGATTGTCAATCATCAATCGCATATGTTCACGAAACTCAGATAGCATCCGCAGTTCTCTGCGTTCTCCGCGTCCCCTCAGCGCCCTCTGCGTTTGAAGGTTTTGTTGAACCGACACCAAAAGTCGCCCGCGAGCCAAATGCCAATTCCGTCCCGCCCTAACCTCTGCAATCTGAAATCTGCAATCCCTAGTACACATCCGCCCCCGCCGCCGGAAAGTAGCTCCGGTAACACAACACGGTGGCCCCATCATTCACGTCCACAGTCGGTAGCGCCGCAAACGCCGCCAGCAGTGTCATCTCTCCAATGGGTTTCTGTATCTGTGTCAGACACTCTTTTTGCCATGCCGCCTTAACCGTGCACGGCGCAAGAATTGGATAATAGAAACAGATCCGCCCTCCAGATTCCTCCTCCATCACAAACAAGCCCGACCACTGCTGCAAGAACGCTCCGCCCTCGCGGTCCACAAAAGCCGTCACTTTCTGTACTGCCGCTCCCGCCGCCGGCGCACCGCCGGGCAGCGCCTGTGCCAGCACTAAGGACGTATCACTAACCTCTGCTACTCGCCCCACATTGAAGGTAACTCGTCGCACATAGTTAGCGTCCTGCTGCACGTCGGCGGCATGCTTGACGTACGCTCCCGCTATTCCCGTCCCCACGTACCCCGTCTGCTGTCCGTAGTCGACATCGCACGCCACCAAGTCGCCTACAGAGAACCCTGCCGCCGCACTCGCTCCGACTACTAACTCCTCGGAGCTCGATCCATCGAGCAGCGGCACCGCCGGTAACGCCACTCCTCCCGACCCGGCTCGCGACGCGCTCGGATCGGTAGCCAGCACGTTCATATGCTCGGCCCCTCCTGCCAGCGCCATCTGCAGCTTGCCCCAGTCGCGAAACTCAAACTCGATTCGTGCCCCCAGACCCCGTCGCGCCTGCCCCGACACGGCTCCCGCCACCCCGCCCGGCAATTCCTGAATCTGCGACGTGCTCGTCCGGGTGAAATTCTCGATCCACCCCAGGTCGATCCATGGCGCGGGAGGCGCATCCAGGTCGAACCCTCCGTCTTTTGATGGATCAAATATCGCTGTCGGCCCATTCACCGGGTCGACCGCCGCAAAGTACGCGCGTGTCTGCCGCGCCACCGGTCTCAGTCCTGTCCGCGTCATGCGTCCACTTCCGGCAAAAAGAAATAGACTTTCAGTTGCGCATAGTGCGCGACCCGCGCCGTCCCCGCGCTCCATCCCTGTTTTGCGATCGGTGAATCGCCCGGATCCCTCCCAATCTCCGGCACCGTCCAGAAGATTCCCGAACCCAGATCGGCACTCGGCGTTTGGCTGTAATCCGCCAGTTCGGTGTGCGGAGGATCGCAGATCTTGAGTAACTCCACGTCCATCTGAGCAAGCATCCGTCCGCGATCCACACCCGTTCCGCCGCTCGTCCCCTCGCTCGCGTACCAGATCGAGCAATCCATCGCCAGCATCGGCCGCGAACTTTCCGCGATCAGAAACTCTCCCCAATCGAGATAGAAGACTTCAGGGTGCGCCTCATTGAACCGCGGCTCCATGTTTTCTCGAACCACAATTCCCGGCACCGTCTGCCCATCGATCGCAATAACTCGCTCGGGATTAAGCGCCGCGAGCCGCGATCGCAAAGCCATAAAGAAGCTATCCTTAGCCGCCTGCATAACGTCGCCCTGCTTTCTCGTTCTCACTTCTGCAATCTGACTTCTGACTTCTGCAATCCCCTAAGCCATCGCCAGCACCCTATACAGGTACGCGACTCCTCCAAACCGCTCCACCACAAACCCCTCGATGTGAAAGAACTCTCCCTCGTACACAATGCCCAGGGCTGTCTCAAACAGAACGTCTGCCGAAGCCACATTTCTCTGGCTCACTTGCTCCGCTAATGCCGACCTCCCCGCCAGTACCTCGATCCGCCGCCTCGGCCCGTTACTCTCTGTCGAAAGTTCCCGCACGATCACTGGCGCAATCGACGCCTGTTCCACTCCCGGGTCCACTAGCCCTAACTCTGCCGCGGCCTCGTTCGGCATTCCGCCGGCTGCAAACAGCAGAGTCACGTCGGTGCCGCCCAGGCTTCGCAACATCGCGTCTGCCGCTCGCGCCGCCGCACCTCCAGTCACTCCCGTCATCTCATCCCACCTTCTGTGCCACATACGGCGCTAGTAACTCTCTGACCGTGTCGTCCAGCAGTGACTCTTTGAAGTACCAGAGCTGCATGTTATTCATCACGCCTTTTTTTACATTCAGCCCCGGAGTCGCTTGCGCATTTTTCGCCAGCTGTGCGCAGGCGACTTTTATCGGGTCCGGGAACGTGGCCCACCCTGCCGTATAGGTGATTTCTAACTCGTTATAGGTCAGCGCCATCACGTTGGCGGGCATCGTCACAAGCCCGGTATCCGCCGTGTAGTCCAGCAGACTTATGTCTAGGTTGATCCACGAGCCCGGCAGCCCAAATGCAAATGCCACCTGATACGCCAGTTCTTCTTCTGACAATTCGCCCCGTCGCGGCGTCGCATATCGTGCCCGCGCCGAAACAAAGGGAGAGCTCGCGGGAGCCAGCGCCGTCAGAGGCAGATACGCCAGCTGCACTTCCCTCTGGCCGGTCGTCAGGAGTCGCTCCACATACTGTGTGATCGCCAGCGTCGGCCGTACACAATGCGCGTCGATGACCGCGGATGCGCCTGTAACCCACGCCACATCAGTCGTAGCCTCAAGCCCATAAAGCTCATATTCCGAAGGCTGCAAATAGTTCATCTCTAAACCTCGTAAGGCCTCCCGAAAGAAGGATGTCATCCCGAGCGCAGCAGGAAGTTCCCGAAGGAACCTCCTGCCAAAGCGAGGACCGTCTCCTAAGACACTAGTAACTAGCAACTAGCCACTAGCAACTAACGAGTCACTTTCACCTCAAAATGCGCATACGACGCGCCCTTTACCACCACGCCGCCAAACTTCACAACCACGCTCTGCGCCGCCAAAGAGCTCGGCAATCCCAGCCTGAAAACCCGTGGGTTCGGATCCGTCAGCCAGTGGTACTCGATCATGTCCTCGCTCACGATGTAGGCTGGAAGCACTGCCGACCCGCTTCCCGGCGTTCCCGTGTAGCCCAGAGCCCACTCCGGAATCAGCGGCAGGTCGCCAGCCTGTGTGCTGAGCGCCTTCACCCGCAGGCCTCCGGTGATCTCCGTCGTCGACAGCACCACGTTGAATTCCGACTTCATCTCCCGGTCAATCAGATCCAGCAGTACCGGGTTCGCATAAATCGCGGTCGGCCGTACCTCGAACGACGAGTTCGCCACCATGTCCGCAACCGCTGTCTTCAGCCCGTCCACGATGCTCGCTGTCGTCCCGATGCTCAGCGTGTTTCCACCCGCCTCTATCTGCCCGATCGCGCCGAAGTACTGTGGCGTGGTTGGGTTACTAAGTGAGGTATCCGTCCCGTTCCACAGCGCAACATCATGAGTGCGCAGCAAACCTTCAACCGCGTCTGCCAGGTCCTTCGCCTGTAAGTAGGCGAACTGATTTTGCTGCGTCGTAACCTCCATGTCGAAGAGGTTGTAATTGATCTGCGACACAAGCGCCTTGAGCGGCACGCTTCGCTCTGCCCGCGTTGGCGCTTGCAGAGTTGGTTGAATGTTTCGCGGATCCACAAACGCCTGCGCCGCTGTCGGCGAGGCAATCGCCGTCTCCTCGAAAAACCGCGACGGATGCCCCGTTGCCGGAACCTGTTTGATCCGTTGCCCAAACACTCCCCGTCGCCGCACAATATCGGTGATCTCCGTTTGATACCGGTCGATCTCCACCGCTCCCGGCCCCAGGTAATCCGCGGCCGCATGTAAGTCCAGAAAATTAGCCTTCATCTCATCTCCTCATTCAGGTTTTGTATTCGCTCGTGAGGCGCGGACACTACTGTCCGCGCGCCCAATAGAAAAAGGCGCGATCGCTCGCGCCTCGATTCCGAATCCTGTCGCCGGTCGACTGCCGACCGGCGACTAGCAGCTCATTACTCGATCATCCCGGCCCGTGCCAGCTCCGTTTTCACTGCGATCCGCTGCTCCACGCTCAACGCCGCCAGCGTCTTGTTCAACACCGCCGGATCGATCTTCTCTCCTTCGATCTCGTTCTTCGCGATCAACGCCGCCACCACCGGAGACAGCGTTTTCCGTGCCATCCGTGAAGTCTGCGCCCGCAACTCCGCGGCCGACTTCTCCAGCTCCGTCACGCGTGCTCCGAGCTCCGCCGCCCTTGCCAATCCGGCCTCGGCCTCCATCTTCCGTTGCGTCTCAGCTGGCGCGATGCTCTCTTCCACCGCCGCCACGATTCGATCAACCTTGGCGTTGAGCACTTCCTGTTGCGCATCGAGTTTTCCCAGAACGCGATCCAGGCTCTCCGCCGCCGTGGCCAGTCGTTCCGCCGCCTCCATCATCTGCTTCACTATCTCTCCATTCATCTCTCTTCTCCTGATTCTGTTGTCTTACACACTATGCTAAGCCTCAATTCTCCCGCACTAACTCAATCCAGGTAGACTTATAGGCCGCTTTGTCTCTCCGCAGCACGGCTGCTCCGGTAAACGTAACCCGTTTCAGCACCCACACCTCCGCCTTGATATCCTCCACCACCGCATCCGTAATCTCATAAGACATGCCCAACCCCGCTTGATCTTGTCTAACGCGGGTGCGCTCGCCCGCGTAACTAACTGTTGCGGAGGCACTCCTGTCCGCGTCAGCGGGGTGCGCTCTGCTGATGGCCGACCCTCGAACGCTGGCTGCTCCCTTCCCAATCTCCTCTATCACCTCCGGAAAATCGCGCCCGTAAATGAATCCTGCGACCCTTATCTCTCTTCCTATCACCTCGGCTCGCGTGAGCACCCCGATCTTCCTTCGCACATCGTGTCCGTCCATGAGCGGCGAGTAGTCCAGTCCCATCCCCAGCAACGACGGTATCGCTGCCTCCGCCGCCGCTCGAGTCAGCATCACTCGATGTCCGCGTGCCCCGGTCGGCACCTTGTCCGACGGCGAGTCCACTGTCGTCAACACTCCGCGAAACGCCACCCGATTCGGATGCCCCAACACCGCCGGCATCTCAATCGCCATCGACTCCAGTGAAATCCCCATTCCACTCCTCGTTTCTCCGCCAACTCCAGCTGATATCTGTGATCTTGAGCGAGGCACGTACGCATTCCTGTGTACTCTCGCTAACTCAACTCGCCTAGCCCCCGTGCCCTGCGAACTTCATTCACCGTCACCACTCCACTTCGCAGCAATATCTCGTCAATCTGCGCCTGTTGCATCTCGTCGGTCGCGTCCACATCCGCAAACACGAACTCTAGGTCCTTCCACCCCATCTTTTTCCCGATCACGTCCCGCGTAAGGTGTTCCGCGATCAGTCGTGCCGTTGGCACAATCGCCGAGCGGAATGCCATCTCCGTCATTTCCGCCGCGGTGGCGCGGTTAATATCGCTCGTAACTCCCAGGAACTGCGCCGGTAAGTCGAAGGCATCAGCAATAATCCGGATCAGGAATTCCTGCCATGCCAGCCGCAGGTCCGCATCGTTTCCCGCTGCGAACCTCAGAACTTCAGGTTTCGTCTCCGACGACATGATTGGAACGCGTCCCGTCCCCTCAATTTCGTCCTGCCACCATCGAATCAGCCGCTCGTGCTTCGCCGGCGTCAGACCTTGCATCCACAGCGCATACTGCACCACCGAATTTGAAGCCAGCCTCCCCGCATAGCGGTGCGCACTCAAGAACTCATTCACGGTCTCGAACGCCACCTCCACTCGCCCTAAGCCAAACGGCGTATGCGTGCGTGGGTTAAGCCTGATATAACTAAGTTCGTCATCAGTTAGTACAATCTGGCCGCCAGGTCCATACAGCCCGGTTACCTGCACATATCGCGGAGAGTCCGGTCTCCCATCCCAGTCCAGGATCATCCGGATAGTAGCCCCATCCACCGGCCACATCAGCAAAGGGTGTTCCTGGGTACTGGGTACTAGGTACTGAGTGCTTTCCTGATGGCTGATGGCTGAGGGCTGACGGCTAATCTCCACCGCCCCAAACCCGCCGACAATCACATCCTCGAGCACTTGCTCAATAAACGACCGGAACGAGTCATCTGGATTCGGCGCCTCGAAGTTCTCAGTAAGTATCTGCGCTCGTAATGCTCCATCCCGCAGGGTCTCAATCGATCGCCCGCTTCGTGCCTGTATCCGCCACTTCATTCCTGCAACGCGATCTTTGATTACATTGATCGCCCGCCTCGTCACGGGAGTCTCCGCAAACCGCCGCAAGTTTGCCGGCGTCCGCTTCGGCAGCACATGGTGAGACGCGGTCACTCCAGCCCGCCCTCCGGTACTCGGCAACAGCGAAGCCGGCAATTCCCCCAGCGAGAGCGGGGCCAGGTTCGACCCCGTTCCCGCCGTCCGCCTTCCGCTGCGCCCGCCCGCGAACAAACTGGATGCTCCACGTTTCGCGATTTTTGAAACCTGGGATCCGGCCGCTGTCAGCGCTCCAGCCGCTTTCCTGATAGCGGATGGCTGATGGCTGACCGCTTCTCTCGACACCTCTCCCGCCCGGCGCGCCGCGCCGCGTACCACATCTCGTATGTTCATGATTTCCTCGACTTACTAAGAGCAGGCGCGCGCAACCTCTCTGCGATCTCAGCGCGGCGTCAGCGTCCTGTGTGGTTGAATGCTCTCAGTCGAACCCTCACCTGATCTCGCCAGTTCCCCACAAATGCCAATCCCTCACCGCTCTAACTTCTGCAATCTGACTTCTGCAATCTGCAATCGTAGCCCCTTCAATCCTAAGCCCCGATCTCCAGCTTCGCCTCTTCCGCAATCCCCCTCATCTCCCCAACAGGCCGCACCGAAATTTCATTGGCCCGCAGCATCGCCACTCCCGACGCCGCCTCTCCCTGCACTCGCGCGGCCTCGTCACTAATGATCGCCGTCATCGCCGCCTCTTCCCCGCGGCCCCGCATCCCGGCCTGAATCCGCCCATACCGATACGCCAGCGTCACCGCCGGCTCTCGACTCACATTCAGCGCCAGCGCCTGAAACATCTTCAGCGTCTTCCCCACCCGAAATCCAAAGTCCACTCGAAACGGATCATGCTCCCCGGTAAACTCCCGCATATCCAGATCCCGCGCCAGCATCTCCAGCACTCCCGCCGCCGCAAATGCATCCGACATCCGCCCCACGATCGCGATCCGTCCCGCATACCGCGCGCGCCCTCGCCCGCGGTCGGTCTCCGCCATCACTTCCAGGTAATCTCGCTCCAGCACTCGCATCTCCGCCGCCGGATCCCGCGCCACCATCGCCTTCACCGGCCCCACATCAAACACAGTTCCAAAATTACGATCCAGCAATGCCAGCAATCTTTCGCGAGAAGAAACGCCATCTCCAGGCAGCTCACTCGTGGGGACCGCCGACCGAAGCTCGGCTCCCGCAATCTCCCCAATCCCCCCGCGCACCACCCGCTCCAGTTCCTCCAGCACCTCGATCTCAAAATCCGGAGCAAAGCAAGCAATCCTCTTCCAGTCCCGCGTAACCCGAAAATCCACGAACCTGGCCCGCGCCTCCCGATCTCCGCTAGCCGCCGCCTGACGGCTGAGAGCTGATAGCTGATGGCTGTCAGCTGCCGCCTGAGCGCTGCTCTCCACCACCGCCACGCCCACAGTTATAAAGTCATCCCGCAGCGCATGCGGCACCAGCCGTACCAGGAGAACCTCGAACTGTCTCTTCTCAGTCATCAGCGTTTTTCTCGGCGACCTCGGCGTCTCGGCGGTGAGAACTTTGCACTACGCATCCTCGCCCCACTCCGGAAACGGTCTCCGCGGCGAGCATCGGAACGCCGAGATTAACTCCCTGACCATCTTCTTTCTATCGATCAAATGTCTTACCAATTCTTCTAACTCATCCCACGACTCGCCATACCAAGCCGGTGGAATCTCTCCCGCCACTCGCCAGATCGCATCCTCCTCCAGCGCCTCGATCCGTCCCAGCCAGGGCTCAAACGACGCCCACCCCCTCACCGTCTTGTAAACTTCATTCCGCGGATAAACGCCCCTCAGTGGAAAATCCGGAAACGTCCACTCCCCCGCATTAAAGCAATACCCCTGGTCGATAAACGTCGCCGAATACTTCCGCTCCCGCATCTTTCTCCAGAACGCCGCTTGCCGCCCATCGGCATTGCACGTCCATTTATCCAGAGCCAGTATCCCGGCAAACGTCTCCAGGTTACGCACCCGATCCAGCATCTCCGGAGGCAGATAGTCGAACACCTGTCCCTCAATCGGATTCACCACAAACCGTGACCCGAACTGCAGCCCGGCCTCGCACTGAATCGCTTGCGCCCCAAGCACGATCGTCAATTCCGGCGTATGCCCCACCAGCCACGCAGAAACTTCCACCACCTCGGCGAACGGCACCGGCAGTCCCACGCGCTCCGCCAGCCGCGTCGCCAGGAACTCATTCGCCAGCACCCGCTCATGCTGCGGATTATTCCGGAACTTCACGACATAATAATGACCATCTTCGCAGCGCATCAGATGCCCCTGCGCCCCGCCCCTCATCCTCTTAATATGCTGTATCGCCGCTGTAGCCATCTCAACGAATCACGCGAGGACACCAGCCCTCGCCTGTCTGCCCTTCATGTCATCGCCCTTAAAGATGTCATCCTGAGCGGAGCAGAAAGTGCGCGAAGCGAACTTTCTGCGGAGTCGAACGACCCCTACACCCTCAACCAGTCCTCAACCTCAAGGCATTCTCCTCAACCGCACGCAACCTCCCGTCAATCCTCCATGCCCAAGCTGACTCTACGCCGTCGACGATTCTCGGCCTGTGACCCCCGCCACATTAAGAATGTTCAATTTCCGCTCCGACGACTCGACAACCGCCTTTCTCAGCGTCCTCTGCGGAACCTCGGCGCCCTCTGCGTTCAAAAGCTTTTCGCCGAACCCTGAGCAGGACTATCCAATCCCACAACCGCCGGCCCCGCGCAGGGTTTACTTCTGCAATCTGACCTCTGCAATCGCCTACCGCCCCTCCTTCCTCACCGCCTGCGCAATCGCCATCGCCAGCACGCAGTCGTCATGCGCCCCCGGAGCAGCCGCCGGACTCCCATGCGCCGTCCTCACAAAAGTCTTGCACTCGTTCCACAACCGCGCACTCTGAAACAGATCCGGCTTCTCTTGCAGCATCTCCGTCAAATTCGCCAGCATTGGCGGACGGCTCACCGCCGTCGTATTCCATCCCTGCTGCCCGCCCTCCGAGTACACGTTCAAATATCCCCGCGAGTCCACCAGGTGCGACAGCACCGCGTGCCCGTGATTGTTCCTCTCTACCGCCACCAGCGCCTCGTTATATTTCTTCGCCAGCTTCTCCACCAGCTCCGCCGTCTCCCGCGGATTGAAATGTCCATGCAACTCCGCGCACTGCGCTCCCGTCGTCTTATCGATCACCTGCGCGCAAGAGTAATCCCCGCTCGCCAGCCCGCTGGCCGGATCAACTCCAATCAAGTACTCCGCCTTTGCCTGCGGAGGTAGCCAATAACAAATCCGCCCGTTGTCCTCCGTCGCGATCGGCTGCCCCGCTCCCGCCAGCGCCTTCTCGATCACCTCCACCCCGAACACGCACTCGCCCGAAGCTTTGAAACACGTCACCGCATCTTCCGCAAACTCCTGCACCGCCAGCCCTCTCAACGACGACTGCTGCCGCCTCCTCCACGCGATCTGCGCGGCGCTCAAATGATTCTTCGCCGCCACCTCCGCTTCTTCCTCCGTCATCGTGAAATCGCGCCCCGCATCGCACTTGTAGCTCTCTTCAATCCACCACGGAAAAAAGTGCTGCACATATCCCGTCTCCGGAGCCTGCTGCCACTCTTCATAAAATGGACCCCACGCCCCGTTCGCCGTCGACTCCAGCACAATCTCTCCGCCCGGAACCACCGCCGCCCGCAGCGACGCCAGCGCCTCCTCCCCATCGTGTCCCCACCGCGAAACTTCCGTGCAATGCAGGTTCTGAATCGTCCGCCCCCGTCCCGCATTCTCATCCGCCGACGCCACCGTAAATTCGCTGTCCAGCTTCGGAAACACCAGCTCCCGCGCCGACGAATGCGACGCCCTCAGCGGCCCCTTCCGGTAGTCCTCGCCCATGTTGTCCCAGAATCGGCGCACAATCCGGAAGATCTCCTCCGCCGCGATCCGATCATGCGCCACCAGCATCGTTAACGTCCCCGGCCGCATAATCGTCCGCACAAAATATCGCGCCGCAATATAAGAAGTAATCCCGAGCTGCCGCGCCTTCAGCACAATATTCAGCTTCCCGCACCGCCGCGAATATTCCGCCTGCGCCGCATTCAGCCTGATGACGCTCACCCGCCCATTCTTCTGCCGGAACTTCAGAAGTTCCTCGACGTAGACATCCCCTTCAGGCGGTTTCCATATCTCTTCTGACCCTGGAATGGCTCGCCAGTACTCACTCTTCAAAGTCGGACGGTCAAGCGTCAATCCCTGGTTTTTCAGCCGCTCCAGCAACCGCTTGCCCGACGCATCCAACGCTTTTCGCTTGCTTTGCTTCCTCTTCCTTTTCTTCGGTTCTGGTTCCCACGATTCAGCGTCCCTTTTTTTGTCGGTAGGAACCCCGCCATTCTCCTTATTACTTTTCTCGGAATCGCCTCCTAGCCCATGCGGTAAAAGAGCCTCCAAAGCCTGCCGCGCACTCCCCTCCGCCGCCGCAGCAAACCCAACCTTCGCTCTTTTCCGCCGCGTCTTCTTTTTCTGCGCGGTCCCGAAACCCGCTCCCGCCGCGTCGTCCCGTTTCAGACCACCCTGTTGGTCGATAACCTCACCCTGATTCACAACCCCGCCGCCCTGGCTCGCCACCTGCTACCCCACTCCAACCGAGTTTCAACTTCCGCAACCCGCCTCTGCAATCTGACCTCTGCAATCCTTTCCGCCCGCACGCTCCCCCGGACAGATGCAAGCCTCGGTGTCGCGCCGCGCTTCAGCGCTGCGATGCAGGCCCGGCATTGACACCCGGCTTGAGCCGCAGAGGGCGCGGAGTCGAATGCTTCGTAGCTCGCCGCTCAATGCGCCCTCACGCTCTCCGGCACATAAGCGTATGCACCAATCTCCCAACCGCTCCCAAACAGGTTTTGATTAATCCCCATCAAATCAAATTGAAACTCTGTCCCGACGTTGATTCCCGCGTCCCGCACCGGCGAATTCGCAGTCGGCCGAAAATCCGCCTCGATCCCGTTTGAGGGACAAACATAATAGCTTCCCGGTACGTACCCGCCCGGTACTTCGTCGTTCGCCTGGCATGCAAGCAGCAGATTCACCAGCCCTGTATTCGACCGCAGCGCCGCCCCACCCTGCACCAGTGCATCCACGAGGTTCGCCACTTCGTCCGGCCGCAACTCGTTGACATGCCAGAAATATCCAATCGGCCTTCCCCACAACGCGTTCTTGAATAAGTCCTGCCCAATCCGGTTCCGCAACGCCTGATAACTCAGTCCCTGATAGTTAGGCACCATCCCCTGGCTCAGTATGTTCAGCACGTCGTAACCCGAAGCCAGAGTCGTGCTCGCTCCGCAACACGGTTTCAAGCTAGCCGTCCCCCGCACGCCCGCATATCCAATCGAAGCCGCAGTCCCTTCCGTCACCGTATCTCCATAACTCCCCGGCATCACATACACGCGCGTCCCGGGCAGCCCCGTCAGATTCGTATCCATCCACGCCCGCGCCCAGCTCATCTCCACGCTCTCTGTCTGCGTCTCATCGAGATCCAGATTCTGCGGCCCGCTCGCAATCTCCAGGTTCTCCACGTCCGCCAGCGAGATACTCCGTGCCGTACTCTTCGCATTCCCGTCCAGGGCCACAGCAAACACGCCCCTCTGTTGCAGCGTATACAGGATCCCGCCCAACGTATCGAGCCCCGTCGGAGCCTGTCCCGGCGCAGCCGGCGTCAGGTTCCACGAAATATCTGCCGCGGGATCATCCGGCGTCGTCGTCATCATCAGGCACGCCAGTTTCCCAGCGCCGCACACGCCTTGCGAATGGGAGATCGTCACCTTCACGCTCGATGCCACCGCCCCTGTGTATTGCAGAGCCTCAAATGCATGACACGGCACCACGGACGATCCCGCCACTCCGCACGATCCCGCCGGAGGCTCCCAATATTCATGCGATATCGAGTGGGCATCCACATCCCACCCGCCGTTGATCCATCCTTGTATCTCGCCGACGATCGCCTGCGAGTAACTCCCTCCAGTTACCACCGCAATCGACAATGGCACTCCCTTAGTCCGGAGCATCGGAAGCAGTGAGCTGATGTAAGTGTCGCTATACTGCACTAGTCCCGGATCGTCGTATGTTACCGACGTGTAAGCCGGCCATCGCCGCCATTCCCGCACCCACGGTGGAGTCTCCGATGGCACATTGTGTGTCCCCGCCGTCGGCCCAGGAGTGCCTGCCGTATCCACCGTCACCGCCGACGCCAAATTGTTCGCATACAAATCGCAAAAGTCGTAGCTGACCCCTCCGCCGACGTTATCCACAATCCCGTTCGCCCGATTCCCATAAGCCCGGCAATTCTTGATCTCATAACTGCAAGTGTGGTCCGGACATTCCTGCCCGGCACCCGGATCGAACCGGTATCCCGAGTAATTCATGTTGGCGTCAGTGTTATAGAGATGAATGTCGCCAGGCGCCCCATTCGGATGCAGATAGAATCCAATCGGCGCCGTCCCGTTCTCTACCTCGCTGTTTGCCGCGATATTCGCCAGCCAGAGGTGGTCGCTGACGGCTGGTGCGGTGGCCTGCACTTGCACCCCGTAGCCATCGAACCAATCGATCTGCAGATGCTGTATCTCAAGCCACGACTGCCCGTTCACATTGAACACACTCTGCCCGCTCAGCACAATCGGGGCGACCGCACCATAATGCGCCTCTGGTTTCCCGCTAGCCGAATATACATACAACACATAGTTACCCGAGTCATACCACCAGTCACGATCTCGCGTAAGTGTCGCCACATTGCCCTGCTTCTCCCCCCATACCGTCCCGAATCTCACATACAACAATTGTGTCGGCGGTTGCGTCAGGCAATAGAACCCTCGCGTCCCGCACTGTACAACTGTGTTCAACCCTGTCGTGCTCGAGTAAAGTGTTCCCGCCCAAACATTCGGATTGCTCGTCGGCTGCCAATATCGATCTCCAATCGGCATATACCCAGTCAGGTGCGGCGGCCGCCCACTTCCATAACTGTCAATCTTGATCAAAGCTCCGCCAGCTGCCGGATCCGACCCGCTCGAGGGTGGCGTCAGCGTCTCGTTCCACGTGCAGTCTCTCTTCAGATTGATCGTGTCGCCCGGCAGAAACGACGAGATGCCAACCTGTAGCAAGCTCCGCCAGGCCGTCTGCGGCGAAGTCCCCAAATTCCCGTTCGATCCGTTGTTACAATCTACGTAGTAATCCGAGGCACACGCCGCCCCAGCCCCTGAAAAGAGGAGCAGAACCACCCACCGCATCTTCATAATCGGAATCTCTTAAGAAGAAAAACTTAGCCCGCTAACAAGCATCTCACCTGAGACCTGAGACCTAATTCTGCATCTGATAAGTAACAACGGCCACAATTCCCGCCGGCGACGTACTGCATCCCGACCCGCCCGTAGTGACCTTGACCCTCATCAGGTGGCCGCCGCTGATGTTCGTGCTCCCGGCGACCTGAGAGTAGAAGTTATTTCCGGAAGTCATTGAAATGGAGTAAGTGCCCACCTCTGCATTAGCCGTCCCATCCCAGATCTGCAGTGTCGGGTAAGTCGAACACCCTGCCGGCGCAGTACTCGCCGCCAGATCAAATCCGGTAATCGTCATCCCCACCGGCAGTGTCCAGTTGCAATAACTGACCCCGGTTGTCGTCGCCCCGGCCACAGGACAAGTCCACGCCAGGTAAATCTCGTTCCGCACATAAGCCGTCGTCGCAAACTTTGTCGAGTTATCGCCACCGCTCTGGGTCACCGCGGTGGACGGCAGGCACGACGCCCCGCTCGCCAATTGGCACTTCATCGCGTTATCCGACCCCACCCCGAGCGAATAGTCCATCCCACTCGGGACCGTAACGGTCGTCCCCGTCCAATCCTTACCCGACCATTGCGTCGGACTGCTACTCGTCTGGCTGATGTTTCCCGCCACGCTCAGATTGCCGTTGATCGTGACGTTATTAAGGAAAGTCGGACTCCCCGCCCATCCCGACGAGCTGATCATCGTCCCATCCGGCTGGGTAGCCACTCCGCTGAACGTGGGCGATGCGAGAGGCGCGGCGCCCGTAACCTGGCCAACCGAATAGTCCCCGCTCTGTGCCGTAACCGCTCCGGTCCGCCCAAACACAGAACTCACCGCGCCACCGCCGCCACTCCCGCCTGACGGACCGCTAAGGCTCAGTCGCACGCCGCCACTCTCGATCCGTCCGATCACCTGCACGCCTGTCGGCCGCGTGATTGAGCCAGTATCGTGACATTTGCCCGCCTGTGTAGTGCTCGCCACGACATAGTTACCCGGCGCGGGATTAGCTGCATCGAAGTTACACGCCGCAAAGCCCGCCCACGAGATAACAGCTTTGCCACTCGTCCCCGCGCCCCCGCTTACAATGCCCGCTACACCATCCGTACTCGCCGCCGATGCGGTCTGAACCCCCGTCCCCGCGCTATTGTAGACAGCAAGTAAGTTCACTCCGGTTCCCGAACTTCCATCATTCGGATATTCAAAGTCTTGTCTGCCGTTCGTATACATATTGAACGACGTCTTCGCGATCACGCTCCTCATGGCCTGTCCCGAATCCGTTCCCACGTCGTAACTGTTATCCGAATTAGGCTTCAACGTGCCATCGGACCCAAAGAACCACTTGATTGTCGATCCAATGTGCATCCCCAGGCTTAGCGCGTTGCCGTTTATGGCGTCTTCGCTCCGCAGCACGTTATAGTTGGTCCCGCCCACCATCTCCGACCCGAGAGATATCCGGTCCCACGAGTTAGTACCCGAATAAGTCGAGTAAACTCTGAAGTTCTGCGCGGCCGTTCCGTTGCGCTGTTCCAGAGTGTCAGCCGGATCGCCGTTTGGATCGGAATTGAACAGGTTTGTTAATCCCAATTGGATCGGGGCGCCGTTATTGTCGATAACCCTGGGCGTGTGAGTCGCCGCGTCGAACCAGAACACGCCCCAATTCGGAATCCCTGCCGGCTGCGCCGTCTCTGCCAGTTGAATCACATTGGGCGTCGTGCAATTCGCGTTTCCATTCGCCGCAATGCCCGTCGCAAACGCTCCGCTGCACTGCGCCGGAGTCGCCGCCAAAGCCAGCGCCGTCCCCGCCTGTCCGCTTATGTTCGAACTCGTAAAAGCGACCTGCTGCACCGTCCCGCCAACATTCATCACCGGCAGGCCCGCTCCCGTGTCTAACCCAATTCCTCCCGCCGGCGGAACATATCCTGCTCCCTGCGGCAGCACGAGGCTTCCGTTAATCGTCGCGCCGTTGCTGAACGTCTTCGTTCCTGCGACCGTCTCGTTACCCGTGTTGTGGACAACCGCCGAATCCGCCGCCGCGCCCGTCACCTGCGCAACCGTGTAATCGCCGCTTGCTGCCACCACCGCTCCAGTCCTGCCGAACACGGAATTCACCGACCCGCCGCCTCCGCCCGATCCGCAAGGCGCTCCCGTCGAGCCGACTAACCCTGCGGCTATATTCAAGCAACCATCAGGCAGGCTCGCAATACTCACGTTTTGATCAAACTTGACGGGAACATTCACTTCCTTCAACGTTGCCGTAAGTCGCTCAAGCCAGTTCGCATGGACACCATCTCCCGTTGCGCCAATGTAGTTACTGATCGCAACCGGTGCTCCAAAAGCAAGCTGGCCCAGATTCAGCCCCACCCCGCCACTGGCGACATCAGTACCAATCCACGTATCGCTCGCGCTCGCCACTGGCCGGTATCCCCAGGTTGAGCGAGTAAGTCCCGGCTGCGAATCGATGAGCGTAATAATGTGGTGAGGTTGTAGGGCAGCCGCTGGGCTCGTAGAAAAATTCAATCGCCCCTTCGACAGGTACATCCCGCCCCCTGCCGCCGCCCCATCGGTCATCAGCGCCGCCGTTTGGTTCGGAACCGCATTGTTCGGGGAGGTCATGCTCCCAAAACATTCAGTGTAGCCCCCGGGCGACGCCGTCCCCCACAACGTACACTGGCTCGCAACTTGCACGGGATTTCCCGCCAGGCCCACACCAACCGCATTGCTCACCTCAGCATCAACGAGAATACTTCTGTTCTCGCTAACAATCGACCCGGGCCAGAAGCTCAAATTACCCGCATAAGTGCCCGGCAGGATCGGGTAGTTACTCGTGGCAGCCGCCCCGTTGTCGGTATAACTGCAAACCAGGCCGCTGCACTGCGCAAGGCTCGTTGCGATCGACCCACATGCTGCTGCCGAGCCGCCGCCGCACCCCCCGTTGTACGGATAAACTCCGCCCACGCCGCTCGGCGCAGCAACCCTGATCAGATCGTATTTAATAAGATCAGTCCCATTCGCGACTCTTGGCCATCGCACCGTAATCGCGTCGCTCCCGGTCGAGCTGTAGTTCATTACCTGCAGCGGCGATGTCTGTGTCCCGGCGGTCGTATCTCTAGCTACCACGAAGTAGGAGTAATTTACCGGACCGCTTCCGCCGGTCGCAAACCATCCCTGTGGACCGCCGCTTCCCGCCACCTCGAACATCGCTGCCCCGCTCGATGGCCCCGCGATCAGGCCCGCGACCCCCGTCCCAGCGAACGGAGAGTGCGCCGGCGTCAGCGGATTCATCTGCGGTCCGCTCTCCGAGTAAATGTTCTTGAGATATGCGCCCTGGTAGTTTCCGGTCGAGTTCGACGAATACACCTGCCACGGTCCGGTCGCCTGCAAAACCGTATTCTCGACATAGATCCCGTTCGAGTTATACACAGTCAGCCCGTTCGAATAATTTGCCGTGATGCTGGAGTCGCGTAGAGTTATCACCGGAGCAATCGGCCGAGCCGCGCCTTGGTTGCCCGCAGAGAAGACGAACGACCCCGTCCAGTTTGCGCCGCCGTTCAGGGGGATCCCGTTGTTATTGAAATGCTCAATGCTCGCATTCTCGTCGTCCCACAGATCGAAGAAATTATTGAACGTGCCGTTCTCCCCAACTCTGTCATACGAAATGTCTGTCAGGTGGCTGTTCATTCCGTTGTCGAGAACCGCTTCATAAGCGAGCGCCACCGCTCCCGGCGTGCTTTGTGCCGTGATATCGCCGCCGGTGTGTGCGTATTGAAACGTAGTCGAACTCGGCACGGCCGTCACAATCGCATCGCCCCAATATGCGTTGTTATCCGTAAACAGGATCGTCACCATATCGCCCGGCCGGAATCCGTGCGCTGTCACCGTCGTGATCGTAACCACCTGCGACGTTCTCTGCGCCTGCGCGATCGCGACTCCTGCAAACGCCGGGTTGCTCGACAGATTAGTCGGCGTCCGGAAACTCAGTCCCATCACGGTATTGTTGGCGTAGTCGTTCGACAGTCCCAGGTCGCCAATCTGCAGACATGGCCCGCGCCCAACGCAGTTCAGGGAAACGCCGTAGCCATTCAGAACGCTTTGGTTCGAGTGGAGGTAAATCGTCCCCGCAACGTTATAAGTGTTGAATAAGTGATTCGGATATCCGGGCCCGTTGGCAGGAATAGTGACATTGCATTGCGCGTTTTTCGACGAGGTCGGATCGTTTCCGCACGCCGCATTCATGGTCTCTTGTATGCCTGAAGATGCGGAGCCGATCGTCGATCCCGCCGGATACGAAAAGAATGGTGTAAACCGGATTGTCCCCGACCCTGCTCCCGGCGTGCAACTCCCCGCGGTTGTAGCGACATTGACTGCCTCGCTGTTTCCGCCGCCTGAAATCAAAACCTGGTATCCCGCCCCACTGGTCGTGTCGAGTCCGGCCGGGCATGGGCTGAGTGTCACGGTCGCTGCCGCTCCCCCGATCAACGCGCTTGCGAGACTTTGCGACCAGTTCAGGTCCGTCGTCGCATAAGTGATGCCGGCCGGCGCGCCTCCTCCGCACGCGCCCCACGTCGAATTCCCGGTTAAACAAGTCGCTGAGCTCGCGTTTCCCGATCCCAGCTCTCCTGGAGGAACCATGCCATTTACTAAGTCGGCCTTCGCCGCCAGCCCATTGTCGACGTACTGGCGATCTGCGGCCTGCGACGGCGATGTAGGTGGCCCCGGGAGAGTTAAAGGGCCGGTCATCGTGTCTCCAGCCTTTGACACGTACGACCCCGACCCTACATTCGCCACTGCCTGATCCACATACTGCCTCGTCGCGACGGTGTTCGCGAGGCCCGTCCCCGGTGTTATTCTGACTGCCGCGATCGTAACGGGGGAGGTCGTCGGTACCGACCAATATTCGGACCTCACTGTACCGTCATCAAGCTGGAATATGACTACGTAGTAAGTCCCCACCGGCGTCGCCCCGGCATTCGGTGCAAGCTGTGCCGATAATGCTCCTCCCGGCCCGATCGTGATGCTCTGCTTCCCCGCCGCCACCACGTTCCCGGCCGCTGTCTGGAATGAGGGCCACGAGATCAGCGCTGTACCTCCAGCCGCCGTTCCGTCTGCCCGGTATACGGTGTCGCTCACGGTCGTAAGCGCCGGTCCCTGCGCGCGCCCGCTCATCGGCGCCATCAGCGCCACCCACAACACCAGCGCCACGCTTACAACCCTTCCTTCTCCCGGATACCGCTTGCGGCTACCCGCACCATTTCGCTGCATCTCGTCCACTCCTCGTAACTACTCCCAACCCAAATAAAAAGGCCGCTCCAATGAGCGGCCCTTTCCCAATCAGTTTTTAGTCAATTCTCGCCATCGCACTCGCCGAGGGTCTCTGCGTTCTCCGCGATCCCTCAGCGCCCTCTGCGTTTTAAGATTTTGAATTCCCCAATTGAGCCCGCGACTCCAGAAATCTCCTCACGCTCTCCACGTAAACATCCGCGAAATCCGCCACCGGCCGCCGTGTCTCGATCAGCTTCATCGCCTGATCGATATCCCAATCGATCGCGCACAGTACTGCCAGCGTCATCATCGGGGCCCGGTGCACTCCCGCCGCGCAATGCACATACAGTCTCGCCTGCGGATCGTCCAGCGCCCCGATCGCAAAATCCACTCCCCGCCCCAGCAATTCTGGAGACTTCGGCAGGAAATCGTCATCGGTCGGGTTCCACAGCACCCTAACCCCATACGCTTCTGCCAGTGGGCGGTCGTCAAATTCGACCTGCATGTTCAGGATGTGCGTAACTCCAGCTTGCGCCACCTCTTCCATATTCCGCGCATTCCAGATTCCCCCTCCCAACGCGACCTGCTCGGTCACCCAAGTCATGTCCATGCTTTTCTAGCGCCCGCCCCCGATTCTACATCAATAGAAAAAGGGCGCGACTTTTACGCGGCGCCCTTACAGAAGTCTTCTGTTTCTTGACCTCTTAATTCTAGGATATCACATTCAAGGGGGGTACCCCGACAATTTCCCCGACTTTATTTTTCCCAATCTGTGAACGACTTACAGCCATTTTCGCCTTCCTATCCTCTTGACAGCCTCTAACTAATCAATCCCGCACGCTTCTCCCCCCGATGTTGGTTGAGGCAGAGCCTTCATTAGTCCCTTACTAAGTAGCGCTTGTGACAAACGGTCAACCGACTCGTGTACCAGGCGCTCGGCGGTCCTTTCAGCACAGCCAAGGCGAACGGCCATTTCTGAAAGCGTGTATTCTTCGAGCACATACATGGCGAGTACCTTTCGTGAGCCCGCCTCAAGCCCTTCCAGTGTACGTTCCATGTCCGTCACAAAAACCACTACATCTTCAAAACTTCTTACGGCTCTCGAAGTCACCCGCGACCGGAAAAACTCGCGCCCCAGTATCGACGGCAGGCGTCCAAGCTCGACCGCCGTTCTCCCGTAACGCTTCAGCAAAGCTAACGTCCGTGGGCGGTATGGCCATAAGTCCTGCTCCTGCCCGCCATACAAGACCGGCAACATCAGTTCCGCGTGAGCGGCGAAACTCCACCCTTGGCGGGGGACAGATTCTGTGATCATAGTCCAGCCTCCATCGCCACGGCATACAGAGAGTCGATGCACGCCATCCCGAGAAACTCATTAGGTTTTGTCTTGCGGCCTTGGATCAGGCGCGCCGGCCGTCCTCGCCTCCGGACAACTGCTTCGTCGCTCAGGGCCGGTTCCGCTGACAACCGCAATGTGCAGGCTGGGCAATACACAGCGAACGCCTTCGGTTCGCGCAGAAACAGTCCGCCGCACCGCTCACAATACTTCAGCTCAACATGCTCTTCATTCGTCCTTGTTCCAGTTATGAAATTCATAAATCCTCTCTGAAAAGGTATAAGTGCCATGGAACAAAAAAGCCCTGGTGCCGATTTTCTCGGCCCAGGGCTCGTTTCTCTTACGATGACCTGTTTCGATTATGTAATTGTGATCTGAGCGTTTACTTTAACGCTAAGCGCTCAAAACCGGCTTTCCTTGCCGGAAGTATGATTCCTCGTACCCGGACTTGAGCACTCTCCCGTTCTGTATTACGACGCACACACGTCCCGTGAATCGGAGCCCCCGCAACAACTGTTCAGTCGATGCGGACAGCACCTCTGCTAACCGTACTTTTCGTCGGAACTCGGCGAACTTTCCTTCTTCTGTATGATTGCGTTCTAGTTCTATCATGATAATGACGCTTTCCCTGCAGACTAAGTCTTACACTGCAGATGGGTATGATTACTAATTATGGCTCGATTCAATTCTGAGTCAAGCATTTTGTCACTCAACATCACTAATCTTCTTTTGCGATTAGTCCCATTCTGGTCATGCTGCGAGCCTCTTCAGCATGCGCTCATCCCGCTGTCGGTTGATAACTTTCTAATGAAGCGTTAATCTTTTTGTTCGCTCAGCTTTCATAATCTTATGAGATCAAGATCGTTGTTCCCGGCTCTCGTCCTGCTTCTCGTCGCTCCGCTTTCCTTTGCACAACACTCCGCCTCCGAGCCCGTCCTCGACACCTCCTTTATGGACAAGACAATCGACCCCTGTGTCGATTTCTACACCTATTCATGCGGAGGATGGATGAAGAACAATCCCATTCCTCCCGATCAATCCAATTGGAACACCTACACCAAGATCGAAGACGAGAACCGCGCCCAGCTGCGCACGATTCTCGAGCAAGCCGCACAGCCCTCGCCCAACCGCAGCTCTATCGACCAGAAAATCGGCGACTACTACTCCGCCTGCATGGACGAACCCGCCATCGACAAGCTCGGCGCCAGGCCGATCCAGCCTGAGCTCGACCGTATCGCCCATCTCAAGTCGCACAAGGACTTCGCCGAATATCTTTCCACGACGCAGTATCCGCCATCGCTTTATGGCGGTGGTGTCCTCTTCACTTTCCGCTCCAATCAGGATTTCAAGGACTCCACCCAGGTCATCGCCGAGGTCGATCAGGGCGGTCTCGGCCTCCCCGACCGCGACTACTACACAAAGGACGACGCGAAATCCGCGGACCTCCGCAAAGCCTACGTCGCTCACGTCGCCAAGATGTTCGAGCTGGCCGGCGAGTCTCACGCCACCGCCGCCGCCGAGGCCGACACTGTCCTGCGCATCGAAACTGTCCTCGCCAAAAGCCAGATGACCCGCGTCGAGCGCCGCGACCCGCCGAATCTCTACCACAAGATGACCGCAAAGGATCTGCGCAATCTCGCGCCCGCGTTCAACTGGAACGCCTACTTCGCCAAGACCGGCATGAGCAACCTCACTTCTCTCAATGTCGTTTCCCCCGGCTACCTCCGCACTCTAAACTCCGAAATAAAGAAGGAGAGCCTCGCCGGCTGGAAGACCTACCTCCGTTGGCACGCCATCCACAGTGCCGCCAACGATCTTCCTTCTGCCTTCGTAAACGAGACGTTCGATTTCTATGGCAAGACTCTCCGCGGCCGCCAGGCGCTTCCACCGCGCTGGAAGCGTTGCACCGAAGATGTCGATGACGACCTCGGCGAAGCTCTCGGCCAAGCCTACATTGCCAAATATTTTGGCCCGGACGCCAAGCGGGCCGCTCTAAAGATGGTTCAAGAAATCGAGGCTGCGATGCAGAGCGAAATCCAGACTCTCCCCTGGATGGGCGCCGCCACGAAGGAGCAAGCTCTCACCAAGCTCCACGCCATCGCCAACAAGATTGGCTATCCCGACAAATGGCGCGACTATAGCGGGCTCGAAATCGTCCGTGGCGACCACATCGGCAACTCCCAGCGCGCCTCCTGGTTCGAGTTTCATCGCTGGCTCGCCAAGATCGGCAAGCCCGTCGATCGCGCCGAATGGGGCATGACTCCGCCCACCGTCAACGCCTACTACGACGGCCAGAAGAACGACATCAACTTTCCCGCCGGCATTCTGCAGCCGCCGCTCTTCAGCGCGCTCTCCGACGCTGCGCCTAACTACGGTGACACAGGTGCCACCATGGGCCACGAGCTCACTCACGCCTTCGACGACGAAGGCAGCCAGTTCGACGCCACCGGCAATCTCCGCAACTGGTGGACCGACGCCGACCGCAAAGAGTTCGAGCAGCGTGCCCAGTGCGTAGTCGATCAATATTCGAGCTACACCATAATTGACGACATCAGGATCAACGGGAAGTTAACCAACGGCGAAGACCTCGCCGATCTCGGCGGAACGCTCCTCGCCTATCTGGCCTGGAAGCAGGACACAGCAGGCCAAAAGCTCGAGCCGATCGACGACCTGACACCCGAGCAGCGCTTGTTCGTAGCCTACGGTCAGAGCTGGTGCGCCAACGAGCGCGAAGAAAACAAGCGTCTCCGCGCCACCATCGATCCGCACTCGCCAGAAAAATATCGGACCAACGGAGTAGTCTCAAACCTCCCAGAATTTCGCGAAGCCTTCCATTGCAAAGCAGGCCAACCGATGGTCCGCGAAAACCCCTGCCGCGTCTGGTAAGTGCTCGACTCCGCGACAGAAAAACGTTGTCATCCTGAGCGAAGTAAGGTGAGCGAAGCGAGCCGAACGAGTCGAAGGACCCCTACAAGCTCATCACCATCACGCGCAGCCGCAAGGCATTCTCCCCGTGCTCTGGGTTCTGATTACCCGCCCGTCAATACATAAGGCGCGTCCGACAAAACGATTTTGCCTTCCCGTGAACCCTGTGGTAAATGGGGTTACCTCGCCCTCACCCTCGCTCAAACGAGTGCTTCTGCTCCAGCTCCTTCACCGCCGCCCGCATGTCGCCCTCAAATCTCTCCCGCTGATCCATCAAAGCCGGCAGCGCCGTCGCATACCTCCGCCCCATCGTAAAAAGCCCGCGCTTAGCCAAGCCCGCCCCCACCTCAGCCACATGGTCGGTACTGCTCTGTACATACATCGCCTCGGCAACATCCCCCAGCCACACATCGCCGCCGACCAGCCGACTCTGCCAATACACCTTGCGCTCGATCAACCGTTCAATCTCTTCGTCCGATGCCTTCCCAAAGATCCACTGCCCCCTTTTGAAGTCATAATGCCGGCTGGAGAAGGGAAGCGGCACCAGCTTCGCCGACTTGGCAAACTCAATCTGCTTGTTGTCGATATCTTTCCTCAGAGCATTAATCACCGGCGCTTCCGTATCCTTCGCCTCCAGCGAAGGCAAAACCTCCCGCAGAGTCGCCGAAAGATTCACCGAAACCAACGCGCGTAAGTTCTCCGAATTCTCCAGGGTGATCTCGGCATGCAGAACGTCAAAATCCGCTCCAGAAGTAGCATGCCGAAACGGCCAGTCAAACTTAAAGCTGACCGGCAACCCAGTCCGCGTAACGTAAATCGTCTTACCCGAAGCGTCATTCATAAGCGATCTTCAAAGCATACCCGTGCGACGAAGGCCCAGCCAAACAGTGAATCCCCTGTGTAACCCGGTGTACCCTGTGGTGAAGTGGTTTGCTAGTAGCCAGTAGCTGGCAACTCAGTACCACTTCTGCAATCTGACTTCTAACTTCTGCAATCGCGGGTTTGACCTCTAACCTCTGCCCTCACCGAACCCTCCACAACTCCACCAGATTCCAAAGCCCCGCCGCGCCAACCAAACTCGCGATCCCCGCCGTAACGAACGATCCATAAGCGCTCTCCACCAGATCCGCCATCACCCCCGCAACAAACACAAATAGAAACGTCAAAATTGCCAGCCGGAATCCCTGCCCCGAAAAATCCGGCGAAGCCACTGCCAACACAAACAGCAATATCGCCATCAACAGCGGAGCCGTGTTTCCAAAATACCGCGCCCGCCGCCATCCAAAGTACGCGCCCAGTGCCGCGGGCAGCGCAATAATCAACGCCGGGCAATGCCCCGCCAGAGCCTTCAACGTCTCCCCGTACGACACCGTCATCCCAAACGCCCGCGGTTGAATATCAACCCACCGCGCCCGCAACATCGCCTGCCAGAACAGCCCGAACCGGAAGAAGTAGGAAGCCGCAAGCAGCACAACTCCCACCGCCACCGCCGCCCCCCAAATGGCCAGCACCGCCCGCGGCCGCACCGGCGCTACCCAAAGCATGATCGGCAAGATCGCCACCAACACCGCCACAAGAGAAAATTGTGTTCCCACGGCCAGCGCCACTGACAACCCAAGGAGTAAGATCCTCCGCGCATTCCACAGCACAACTTCGCGCGGAGCATACAAGGTGTGCGCGACCGCAATCCCGGTAAACACAATCCCGAACGTGCCCCAAGTCCCGCTCATCTCGCCAAGGTTCTGCGTTCCCGCTGTCGCCAAAATAATCCCCGGCGAGAAGCAGTAAAGCGATAGCGCGATGTACCCGCCAATATTCCCGTAAAGCCTCCGCGAAACGTACCACAGCGATGCGCCCATCATCACGCCAAAGAACAGATACGGCGCCGCAATCCAAACCTGCCCGCCAGCAGAATCCGCAGCCAGTTCAGGTGGCTGCGCCAGCACCGGCGCGGCCGCGGTCAGGTAGTAATAAGGCGAGCGGTCAACATCATATCCATCGCGCACGCGCAAACGCCCCGCGCGCCCCGCGGATCCCAAGCCCGTCGCCGCTTCCGTTCGCAGCGTCTCCGGAGTCGCCGCAATCAAGCCCGTCTTCCACTGTGCCAGCCCGTCGTAAATGCACAGCGCGTGATCGGACTCCGGCAGAAATCCATGTAGTGTCTGGGCGCGAATCAGCCACATGCACTCAAGCATGTAGACAAGCAGCAAGGCTCCCGCAATCCACTGCGGGCGCCCAACCTTCTCGGTATGAAGAATTCTGTGTATTAAGCCCAAACGGAGTGTTTTACCATGTCGAGTACGCTCATGGATAGAACTCCAGTGCCACCGCTCGATCGCGCCGGCGAATCGCACGGTGACGGACCGTCGTTCGCGCAGGTGAATTCCCATAACGACGCTCAAAACGCTTCAACAACGGGCTCTTCGCAGTCCGAGCCGGTGCTGAACGCCGAGCATATCTCCGCACCTCTCGCTCCCGAGACTCCCCGCGAATCCGCTCTTTCGCCCTTCTCAGAAATCTTCGCCGGACCCGAAGGCCTTCATCCCGGCGCGCGCTGGCTCATCTATCTCGCTCTGTGTTACGTCACCTACCTCGTGCTCGATTTCCTGACCAACGGCCTTCGGCCCGATCCCGCTCCCCTCTGGTGGACGATGGTCACCGAAGCCCGCATGATGCTGGCCGTCATTCTGCCCGCCTTCGCCATGGCGCGCATCGAAGGCCGCCACTTCGCCAACTTCGGCCTTCCCATGAAACAAGCCTTCGGGCGCAACTTCTGGGCTGGCACGCTCTGGGGAATCGGCTCGCTCACAGTCCTGATCCTCGCCCTGGCCGCAACCCGAGCCTATTCCTTCGGATCGCTTAACATTTACGGCGCGCGCATCTTCAAGTTCGCGATCTATTACGCGATCTTTTTTCTCCTCACCGGGCTGTTCGAGGATTTTCTGCTGCGCGGTTACTCGCAGTGGGTGCTAGCGCAAGGAATGCATTTCTGGCCCGCCGCCGCCCTACTCTCAATTCTCTTCGGCCTGCTGCACCTGCTGAATCCCGGCGAAGCCAGAATCGGAATCGTCGCGGTAGTCGCCATTGGCTTTTTCTTTTGCCTGACGCTGCGCCGCACCGGCACGCTCTGGTTCGCAGTGGGCTTCCACATGGCCTGGGACTGGGGCGAAAGCTTCCTCTATTCCGTCCCCGACAGCGGCACCACCACGGTCGGCCATCTGCTGAAATCGTCCCTGCACGGCCCCGACTGGCTGACCGGCGGCACGGTCGGACCGGAGGCGAGCTACCTGCTCTTCCTGCTGATCGCCGGCCTGTGGTTCCTGTTTAGCAGAACGTATCCGGAGATGAAGTACCAGGTTGGGAAAAGAACCTTGGATGTACCCCCCTCCCCCCCTCCCCCCTCTCTATTGGAATCATAGGTTTAGGGAGAATTTCCTTCCAAAGTATTCCGGAATAAGGAGTTACAGGCAAAGTCTTGAGAATATTGAGGTTAGGTGTGGATTTTTCCTCTTGCCCCTAGTCCGGAGTTGACTTGGGCCTCGTAATCATCTTGTGAAAGAACAGGTCCGGCTCGGCACGTTGTGTGCCTTTTCCTCTATAGTCCGCAATCTGGCGGCTAAGTCAAGGGGACTTTCGTAGGCATTCGTCTGGCGACGCGTGATCGCCTCTATTGACTGGGGCCCGTGCTAGGATGTGTTCATGGGGAACACACGCAGCGCGACCCTCAGCATTCGTCTTACTCCTGAAACCAAGAAGCGGCTCGCCAAACTGGCAAAATCCTCGGGACGCAGTTCAAACTTCCTCGTCGCTGACGCGGTCGAAGCCTACGTTTCCGATCAAGAGCGGCTGCTCGCCGAGTTGCGGCAGGCGGACCGGCAAATCGAATCGGGGCATTACGTCAGGCACGAAGACATGAAGGCGTGGCTGCTCTCGTGGGGAACGGCGAGCGAGTTGCCACCGCCAAAGTGCGCCTGCGGCAAGCAGCACGATGACGAGGCGCTTTGCCGATAGAGATCGTTTGGTCTGCGCTGGCCCGCGCCCGGCTGCGCGAGATTCGCGATTTCGTCGCTCAGGACAAACCGGAAGCAGCGGCGCGGCTGGCGACCCGAATCGTAGCCGTAGTGGAGGCGCTAAAGACGCATCCCCGCCTCGGACGAGTCGGAGTCGAGCCCGGAACGCGGGAGTTGGTGATCGGACACACTCCATACATCGTGATGTATCGCGTGCGCGGCGAGCGGGTCGTGATCAGCACGATCTGGCATGGAAAACAGAGAAAAAGCTAGACAGCTATCGCTTCAACCCTTCAATAGCGCGACGTTCCTCTATAGGACAGACGAGGACTCATCGTGAAGCCAATTTGAATCGCCAACGCGTTCGAAATAGCGTGCTCAGACGCGGAAAGGCCAACAAGTTGACATGAGGTCGCATACTGTTCCACAGCGCCTTCTCAAACAATTCGCTTATGACGATCCGATTACTGGGTCATTGCGATTGTGGAAGTACGCAAAAGGGAGGGCCCCGTATCCAAACGCCTCACCAAAGACGGCTACGCGCGTTGATGGATATTTTGCAGTCGCAAAAGACGCCGAAATAGAGGCTCGTACAGAAGACCGACTGGCTCGGGAGATCGAAGATCCGGTAAACGCCTTCCTAGCGAGTTTCTCTGACGCATGCTTTGTCCTGAACGCATCTCAACGCGAGCAAATGACACGTTATATCAGTTTGCTTTTTCAGAGATGCACCGCGCGGAGATCTGCAGCGGGCTACATTCAGGAAGTCAAAGCTTACGCATTTAAGAAATTCCTAGAGAACGATACCCAGCTCGCGACGGTTGCTGCCCATTGGGGAATTAATGCGTATCTCAACCAACTGAGAATGCCGCTGATCACACCCCATGATGTGGCACAAGCCGCAAAGAGAATGCGAGACAAGATCCTCGAACCTTCTGCTGAACAGGACGCGTTCGTGACCGGTCTAGTAAGTGTGATCGCTTTTCTCGACGAGCCAATGTTTAACGGAGAATGGTTGGCTATCCGCACAACTCCTGATAAGCCGTTCATTCTAGCGGATGCGCCAGTCGTAACGTGGGAGCGCTTTGAGGATGGCAAACTGTCATTTGGGATCGGTGTTCATCAATCAAACGTTGAGGTTTTACTCCCGGTGTCACCAACGACGTGTCTACACATCCTTCCCTGCGTCAAGCGGTCACGCAAAGTCCTTGTGCCAACAGTGCGAGAAGTTAACTCGGGCGAAGCCGCATTCGCACATCAAGCCTGCTTTACCAACATTCGTAGCAAGGAAATAGACGACATCGTCCAGAATTGCGGAGGCACCGTACGATTTGGCCAAAATGCGTTTATGCTTTGGCACCAAAACTATGACAACATTGTTTTTGATTTCTTGATGAAGCGCTAACGAGTACCAAGCCTCACATTAGATATCCAAATTCTTCACATCCAGCGCATTCTCTTCAATAAACTTCCGCCGGCCCTCGACATCCTCGCCCATCAAGGTCGTGAAAATCGTCTCAGTCTCCGCCAGATCCTCCAGCTTCACCGAGAGCAGTGTCCGCCGCTCAGGGTCCATCGTCGTCTCCCAGAGCTGCTCCGCCGTCATCTCGCCCAGCCCTTTGTAGCGCTGGATCGTGTACTCCCGCCGTCCTTCATTAAGGATGTAATCAAACAGCTCGCGCGCCGTAGCCTTCTCGACAATCTCGGGCTCTTTCGCCCGACGCGCAGGCTTCGCCGCCTTCTTCTCGGCCTTAGCCTCAACCGTAGCCTCGCTGTCAGCCTCAGCCTCTTCCCCAGCCGCGCCATCGCCATTCGACTTCGCGACCTTCGGCATGCTCTCGATCACAAATGGTGGCTCCAGATACTCCGCAATCTGCTTGAACTTCGAGATCAGCTGCCGCCCCTCGGGCGTCGACGCCAGCTCCCAATTAATAATGTGCTCGGCCCCCTGTGAGTTGACGTACTTCACCTCCCACAGGTTGTGCTCTTCGTCAAAGCTAGTCTCGACGCTCTTCAGCTTCAGGTCTTTCTGCAGGCGCTTGATTTCTTTTTCGAGCTTCTCGATCTTCTTCGGAACGTCTTTTTTCTCACCTTCGAAATCGGCGCGCTTGGCCAGATCGAGCCGCGGCAGGAGCTCCGTAATCCGCTCGTCGCGCAGGCGTTGGTTCACCTTGTCAAAGAAGCCGAGATACTCGTTCAGCACGGTAATGAACTTGGTAAGCGTCGCGCCTTCGAGCTTGGCCGCGCCTTCGCCGTACCGCACCACGAGCCCTTCCGACGCCCGTTTCACCATCACCTTCACGAATTCGTGTTCGTTCTTGATGTACTGGTGCGACTTGCCCTTGCGAATGCCGAAGAGCGGCGGCTGCGCGATGTAGACGTTTCCTCGATCGATGAGCGGCTTCATCTGCCTGAAGAAGAACGTGAGCAGCAACGTCCGGATGTGCGAGCCATCGACGTCGGCGTCGGTCATCAGGATGATCTTGCCGTAGCGCAGCTTTTCGATCTCCACTTCGTTGTTGCCGACGCCCATGCCGAGAGCGGTAATCATCGCGCGAATTTCTTCGTGCGCCAGCGCTTTGTCGATACGCGCCTTTTCGACGTTGAGAATTTTCCCCTTGAGCGGCAGAATCGCCTGGAAGCGCCGGTCGCGCCCCTGCTTTGCGGTGCCGCCTGCGGACTCGCCCTCGACCAGGAACAACTCGCAGCGGTTCGGATCCCGCTCCGAGCAATCCGCCAGCTTACCCGGCAACCCTCCGCCATCGAGCGCGCCTTTACGCCGCGTCAGATCGCGAGCTTTGCGCGCGGCTTCGCGAGCCCGCGCCGCATCCACAGCCTTGTTGATAATGCGCTTCGCGACCGCGGTATTCTGTTCGAAGAATGCACCCAGCTTTTCATTGACCACCGCCTGCACTACCCCGGCGATATCCGAATTCAGTTTGCCCTTCGTCTGTCCTTCAAACTGCGGCTGTGGCAGCTTCACGCTGATGACCGCCACCAGACCTTCGCGAACGTCATCGCCGGTCAGCGTTTCCTTCTCATCCTTGAACGTCCCCATCTGCTTTCCGGCGTAATTAATGGTGCGCGTGAGTGCGGTGCGGAAGCCCGAAAGGTGCGTACCGCCGTCAACAGTATTGATGTTGTTCGCAAAGCTGAACACCGACTCCGAGTACCCGTCGTTGTACTGCAGCCCGATCTCGATGTGCACCTGATCCTTGTCGGCCTCCATGTAGATCGGCTTGTCGTGCAAGGTCTGCTTGCCACGATTCAGGTGCTTGATAAATTCGCTGATTCCGCCGTTGTACTTGAACTCGCTCTTCTTCGCCGTACCGGTTTTGGCGTCGATATTGCGCTCGTCGGTGAGCGTGATGGTCAATCCCTTGTTAAGGAATGCCAGTTCGCGCAGGCGCTGCGAAAGCGTATCGAAGTTATATTCGGTAACGGTAAAGATCTCGCGGTCGGGAGTAAAGTGAACCTTCGTTCCCGTCTTCACCTTGGCCGCGCCCGTCTTCTTCAGCTTGCTGGTCGGCTCACCCTTCGAATACGTCTGCTCCCAGGTAAATCCGTCGCGCCAGATTTCAAGTTCCAGTTCATGGCTGAGCGCGTTCACGCAGCTCACACCAACGCCGTGCAGTCCGCCGGAAACTTTGTACGTCGAAGAATCGAACTTGCCGCCGGCATGCAGCTTGGTCATCACGACCTGCGCCGCAGAAACCTTCTCTCCATCGATATCCATGTTGTCGACCGGAATGCCGCGCCCGTTGTCGACCACGGTGATCGAGTTGTCCGACTCGATCGTGACGTCAATCTTGTCGGCGTATCCGGCAAGCGCCTCGTCGACCGAATTGTCGACGACCTCATAAACAAGATGATGCAGTCCAATATCGCCCGTCGACCCGATATACATCGCGGGCCGCAGCCGCACCGCTTCCATGCCACCGAGAACTTTGATCGAGTCCGCGTTGTACTCTCCGTTCGGGGCTTTGCCGTTTTTATTTTTCGGGTCCGTCATTTTTGCGTCAGCGTTCTTCGCGTCCGCAAGTTGCGTATTCACTTCTTTCGTGGCCATTCTGCTCCGTTTTTTCGCGTGGAAAACGCCGGTCAAGCGCCGAGGCTGGAGGTAGCGCCACCGGAAGCCAGGGTAACCTCAACCTATTGAAATTTCTGCTAGTTAGCGATCACCTGAGCTGATGTTATTTTAGCATAAATCAGGCTGATTTTGAGGCTCGAACCGGGGGCGTAAATGGCTCGTTTTGAATGGGATAAAAGACGTATTTCTAGGCGCTCGCTGCTTACGCGCCGACCGGGGGCGTGACCACTTTTCGATATGCAAATACTCCACGCAGCGCGTTTATGTAAGCTGCGAGGAAGATGATTCCCAATATGTTGGGAGCAATGTCACTGACAGTGAAGCGGTGGCTGAAGACTGAAGCCAACCATTCCAGCAAATAGAGAGACAAACCGAAAACAACACCCGCACGAGACAATCTTCCGATCCACCAGCCGGTCCCCGCGAATAAAACGGCATTCACCAATGCCAGGCCTACAAGGATTTCATAACCGAACTCGTGACGGACAAACCTCACGATAGCGAGCAAAGCGCTAAGGACCGCAAGAAAATAACTGACCCACACTGCCGTGGTGGTGGCGTACCTAGCCGAGTCCCTATCCGTAATGTTGTTCCAATACCAGGACATTGATTGGGAGCAATATACGCCGTGATTTAATATCCTGCACTCGTCAACCTAAGATTCTCGATCAGATCGTCCACTTCATCCTCGCTCCCCGCAATAAACGTGAACGTAACGATCTGTCCCTTCGCCACCAGCACCAGCGTCGACTGATGCATGGTGAGGCTCTCGGTAAGTTGCTTGCTGAAGTCGGCGCGCACGACTTCGCGGCCGTCAATGGTGAGGCCGGATGGATCGCCGCTCGCCTTGAAGCCTTGAGCAGCGGTCAGCTCCGTGAGCGGCCCGAGAAAATCTTCTGCCGTCTTGAGGCCGGGATAGGATGCCGCACTCTCTGAGGCGATGATTACACCCGAGTTGACGCTGTCAGCCGCCGCCTCGGGCGGGCGCTCGAAGATGGCTAGCAGCACCTCGCTCGGCACGTCCTTCGTAGATTTGTTTCTTGCCGAGCGGGCGCGCGAAGTCGCTTTAGGATTCGAGGAACTGGAGCCGCCGTCGGGGGGCGCGGTGGCATGCGCTTTCGTCTCCGGCTTCGCTTCGGGATCTGGCTTGATTTCGGACTCCGGCTTGGTCGCAGACTGCTCGCGCATTTCTTTCGTGCGGTCGACCCAGCCGAATGGAATCTTGTAGCGAATTCCGAAGGTCGTGTTGCGATAAATCTGTTCCTCCGGCGCGGATTGCGAAGCCGATGGGCTCGGCTGCTTGGACGCATCCTGCGAGAAGGCGGCCGTCGCGACGATGCCAATCAGAACACAGGCACCGATGGCGCGCAGGATCGATCTTTGGAGTCTTCGCAGCCTATAACTCATCGCAACTTAAATCAGTGTACATGCCGTATGCTGAGAAACTGTGAGCCCGCCGCGCCTTTTCTACACCGATCACTACGAGCTGCCGCTGCCGCCGGGACACCGCTTTCCGATCGAAAAGTATCGCCTGCTGCGCGAAATGCTCGAGGCCGATGGCGGATTCACACTCGAACCCGCGCCGCTCGCAGACTTTGCGATCATCGCGCAGACGCACGATCCCGCCTACGTTCGTGCCTTCCTCGAAGGCCGTCTCGACCCCGCCGCCATCCGCCGCATAGGTTTCCCGTGGTCCGAGGGCCTCGTCCAGCGCACGCTGGCCTCAGTCGGCAGCACGCTCTCCGCCACCAACGAAGCGCGCATGCACAACTGGAGCGGCACCCTGGCTGGCGGCACCCATCACGCCTTTCGCGCCGAGGGCTCCGGCTTTTGCGTCTTCAACGACATTGCCGTGGCGATCAACGCGTTGCGCAACAGCCACAAGATCCATCGCGCCGCCATAGTCGATCTCGACGTCCATCAAGGCAACGGCACCGCCGAAATCTTCCGCGATAACGAAGACGTGCTCACTCTTTCCGTCCACTGCAAAGAAAATTTTCCCCTCCGCAAGCAGCAAAGCCGCATCGATATAGAACTCGATGCCGGCACAGGCGACGACGCCTATCTCGAAACGCTCGCCCCCGTCCTGCCGGAAGTCCAGGCCTTTCACCCCGAAATCATCTTCTATCAATCTGGAGTCGACGGCCTCGCCGAGGATCGCCTGGGCAAATTGGAACTCACGCCGGAAGGCCTGAAAGAGCGCGATAGACAGGTCATGCAACTGGCCCGCGACCAGAACATCCCGCTGGTCATCACCCTGGGCGGAGGCTACGCGCAGCCAATCACAATAACCGCAGAAGCCCACGCCAACACCTTCCTCATCGCGCGCGAAATTCTTGGCTGAACGGTTTTCACCTCTGACCTCTGACCTCGAACCTCTGACCTCTCGCTCGCGCTCCCAGTACAATCTCCTCAGCATGGAACCCCTCACCGAATCCGAAGCCCGCGTCCTGGGCGCCCTCATAGAGAAAGACATCACCACACCCGAGTACTATCCCCTCTCGCTCAACGCCCTCGTCAACGCCTGCAATCAAAAATCGAACCGTGACCCGGTCATGCAGCTCGACGAAAACGCGGTACGCGAGGCGCTAAGCAGCCTGCAAGAGCAAAAGCTAGCGGGACCCGCCAGCGGCGCTGACAGCCGTGTCACGAAATACGAGCACCGCACGCAAGAGGTCTTCAACTTCACCCGAGCCGAAGTCGCCGTCCTCTGCGTTCTTCTCCTCCGCGGCCCGCAAACCCCGGGCGAGCTCCGCGGGCGCACCGAGCGCATGCACCAATTCGAAACGCTCGACGACGTCCAATCTGCCCTGCAAAAACTAATGCATCGCGACCCGCCGCTAGCCAAGATGCTCCCCCGCCAGCCCGGAACAAAGGAATCCCGCTACGCCCACTTGCTCTCCGGGGATGTGAGCGTCCCAGAGACGCAATCTGCCGGCACGGCAGCGACAGGCGTTGGGACACACGCGGTCGACACCGACCGCTTCACGCGTCTGGAAGAAGAAGTAAGCAACCTAAGAAAGGATCTCGCCGATCTGAAGGATCAGCTGGCAGGATTTCGTAAGCAATTCGAATGAGTCCATCCTAAATAATGCCAATTCGGGGGTTAGGTTGCTCAAAGCTCAGAGCTCAAAAGCCCAAAGCTACTTCTGCAATCTGACTTCTGACTTCAGCAATCGCCTCACGCGAATTCCCATCTCCTCGCCACTCTTCGCGCGACGGCAAACAGCACTACCGCAATCCCCAGCAACACGGCCACCTGCGGCCACAAATGTGACACAGGTTCTTCTCTCCAGAAAATTTTCGTGAACCCGTCAATCGCCCAGGCGTTAATTGTCAGCAACCCAGCCTTCTGCATAGCCTCGGGCATCAGGAAGCGAGGAAACATGCTCCCGCCAATCGACGACATAATCAAAATAATCAAGGTCGACAGCGCCCCCAGCTGAGCCCGAGTCGTACAAGCGCTGGCCAGCAACATGCCAAACGCCGCCACCGCCACCGCCGTGCACACGCCCATCACCACAAACCCCGGAATATGCGCCCAGAAATCCAGCTTGAACACAGCCCATCCCCACAAGAACATGACGACCAGTTGCGTAAACGCCAGCAGGGAATTGAACGCCATCTTGCCGAGCATTAGCGACGTCATCGTGACGCGCGAGCTCAGCACCCGATCCAGCGTTCCGCTCTCCGCTTCCTCCAGCAGAGCTCCCGCCGCGCCGCTCGTGGTAAACAGCAGAAACATCACCCCAATCGCCGCCGCGTAAAACGAAATCATGTCCGCATGATTCTCCCCCACCACCGCCCGAGCCGTGACCGGAACAATCTGCCCGCCGTTGGCGCCCATCACTCCTGCCGCCGCATCCGGATTTTCCCGCAAATACCGCAATCCCTCATCAAGCCGCTCGCGCTGTTCCTTTGTCAGCGCCCCGGCATACTGCTCCAGGCTCTTCGTTCCCTGTTCCGCCATCACGTCAGGCATCGAAGTCATCCCGACCTTTTGTAGCAGCCCTGTCACCATCTCCGAAGCAATCATGTCACTTGGATCTTTCAGTAACTGAATCGTCGGCGCGCCGGCAGCGCGCGGCCCAAACGAAATCGGATTCTCCCCAAATCCCTTCGGAATAATCACCGCCACCGGCACATCGCCGCCCTTGACTGCCGCTTCCGCGCCCGCCGCCGTATATTCCGGCTGCTCCGCTCCCTTAACCGCCGCTGGCCGAGTCCGCACCGCGAGCGACGACTCTCCCCGCAGCCCTTTTACAATGCTCTCCGACGCCCGGCTGTGATCTTCATCGACCACAATCAATTTCACCTTCGGCGAAACCCCGCCCCGCCCGCCAAAAATCACCGCAAAAATGCTGAAGAACACGACAGGCAAAATAAAACTCAAAGCCAGCGCCGCCCGATCGCGCCGCAAAGAAGCCACCGCCGTTCGAACAATCGACGAAATCATCATCGGTCGTCAGACCCCTAAACTAAATTGTCATCCTGAGCGGAGCGCAGTGAGCGAAGCGAGCAAATGAAGTCGAAGGGCCCCCTAAATGCTCGTACACCATCACAACAGCCACAAGGCACTCTCCTCATCCCTGAAGCGAGTGTTTCAAGCTCAAAGCTCAAAGCTCACAGCTCATCGCTATTTCTGCAATCTGACCTCTGCAATCTGCAATCGGTTTTCACTCTCGCAGCGCCCGCCCAGTCAAATGCAGAAACACCGATTCAAGATTCGGCCTGTGCAAGGCCATGTCCATCAGCTCAAACCCTGCTTTGCTCGCGGCGTCCAACAGCGCGGCAATCTCGCTCGCACGCTCGACGGTAAACTCCGCCGCACCATCCACGATTCGCCCTCCGCGCTCCGCCACCCATGCCCCTACACGTTCATCCGCGCCAGCAAACCGCGCCGTCACCTGCGAACGCGACCCAAACACACTTGACACCAGCTCCGCATTCGTCCCCTGCGCAATGACTTTCCCATGATCGACAATCGCGATCCGGTCGCACAGCCGCTCCGCCTCTTCCATGTAATGCGTCGTATAAATAATCGACATGCCTTCATCGCGCAGCTTCTCGATCATTTCAAAAATATGATTGCGCGACTGTGGATCAACTCCAACCGTAGGCTCATCCATCAAAACCAGCTTCGGCCCATGAATCAACCCCGCCGCCATATTAAGACGCCGCTTCATTCCGCCAGAAAGATTCCTGACCAATTCACCCGCGCGATCCGTAAGCGTAGCCCAGCCCAGGCATCGCGCCACAGCCTGATCCAAAGCAGCTCCGTCTAATCCGTGATATCGCCCAAACGCCCGGAGATTCTCTCCGCAAGTAAGCCGCGGATAAAGCGCCAATTCCTGCGGAATCCACCCAAGCGTCCGCCGCGCCTCCACCGAATCCGCCCGCGCCCCAAAAACAAAAATCGCCCCCGAATCCGGCAACACCCGACCAACAATGCTGCGAATCAAAGTGCTCTTGCCCGCCCCATTCGGCCCGAGCAATCCAAGGCACTCCCCGGAGCGCAATTCAAGCGAGATGCCGTCAACGGCAGTAACCGCGCCAAACCGCTTAACCAGCGATTCAACGCGCAGCGGCAAAGACGAAGACGGTGAAAGATGAGACGTCAATGTTGGAGAGGAGGCAGTCAAAGTAGCCGCAAGGGACAAGATGGTCCCGAAGCCCACATCATACTAAGCGATACGCAAAATATTCGTGAATGTTCAATAGACACGAAGCGCCACATCCACACCTGAACCCTGAGGCCTTTACTTCTGCAATCTGAAATCTGACTTCTGCAATAAAGCCTTTCACCTCTGACCTCTAACCTCTGACCTCTGACCTCCCGGAACTTTTCCAACGCAACCTACGTTCAATGCGCTAGCCTACTTCCCGGAGGAAGGGCACTTTGAACCTCTCCATCCAGCACGTCAGCAAACAATATCGCGGCAACGTCTGGGCGTTGCGCGATTTCACTCTCGACCTCCGCCCCGGAGTCCTCGGCCTCCTCGGCCCCAACGGCGCCGGCAAGACCACGCTCATGAGCATCCTCTCCACCATCACCCGCGCCACCCAGGGCCGCGTTCTCTGGAACGACATCGACCTCGCCCGCAACCCCGACGCCATCCGCAGTGTCCTCGGCTATCTCCCGCAGGATTTCGGCGTCTACCCCAATCTAAACGCAGTCGAATTTCTAGAATACCTGGCCGCCGTAAAAGGCCTCGACGCCGCAACAAGCCGCCGCCGCATCGACGAACTCCTCAACCTGGTCAACCTCAACGACGTCCGCAAACGCCCGCTGGGCGGCTACTCCGGAGGCATGAAGCAGCGGATCGGCATCGCGCAAGCCCTCCTCAACGACCCGCAGCTTCTCATCGTCGACGAGCCCACCGCCGGACTCGATCCCGAAGAGCGCGTCCGCTTCCGCAACCTCCTCTCCGAACTTTCCGGCGAGCGCGTCGTCATCCTCTCCACCCACATCGTCTCCGACGTCGAAGCCACCGCCACCGACATCGCGCTGATCTCCGGCGGAACGTTAGTCGCGCACGCCGCGCCCGAAAAACTTCTCCAACAAGTCGAAGGAAAAGTCTGGGAAGGCGTAGTCCCCAGCAACGAATTGCAATCCATCAAGCAGCAATATCTGATCAGCGGCACCGCCCGCCGCGCCGACGGAGTCCACGTCCGCATGCTCGCGCCCTCTGCCCCTAGTGGCGCGCAGCCGCTCGCTCCCACGCTCGAAGATGCCTACCTCTATTGCCTGAACACGCATCGCGTAGGAGCGGCCGCATGAAGGCCCGCGTACTCTATCACCTCGTCCGCGCCGACTTCCTCGAGCGAGTCCGCCGCTACAACTTTCTGGTCACCCTCGCCTTCGCCGTCTATCTCGGCTACTGCGCGGCCACCGGCAAAATCGTCGTCCGCCTCGACGAATACCGCGGCGTCTTCAACTCCGCGTGGGTCGGATGCGCCATGACCCTCGTCGCCTCGCTCTTCCTCAGCCTGATCGGCTTCTACATCGTCAAAGGCAGCATTGAGCGCGATCAGGAGACGCGCGTAGGCCACATCCTCGCCACCACGCCCATGACCAAAAGCTTCTACACGGTCGCGAAGATGATCAGCAACTTCGCGGTCCTGGCCTCCATGGTCGGAGTCATAGCTGTCGCCGCGGTCGCCATGCAATTTCTGAAGGCCGAAGATCCCCACGTCCATCTCTGGCCGCTGCTCTCACCGTTCGTCCTCTTCGCGCTCCCCTCTGTCGCTTTCACCGGAGCAGTCGCTATCCTCTTCGAATCGATCCCCGGCCTCCGCGGCGGCATCGGCAACGTAGTTTACTTTTTTCTCTGGACCGCGCTCCTCGCCGTCCCCATCAGCTCAATCGACGCCGCTGGTCGCCTCAACGCCGGCAACTATTTCTCCGACTTCAACGGCACCGTCTCCATCATGGGACAGATGCAGGAGGACCTCCGCGCGGTCGCTCCCGACTACTCGCACGGCTCCTCGCTGACCATCGGCGACACAAAGACCACCAAGACATTCCTCTGGAACGGACTCCACCCCACGCCCACGCTCTATCTGAGCCGCATCACCACGCTACTAGTCGCCGTCATCATCGCTCTCATCGCTGCCGTGTTCTTCCACCGTTTCGATCCTGCGCAGGAATGGAGCCTGAATAAATCGCGCCGCGCCCCACCCGCGACAGCGACTCCCGCAACCACGAATGGATTCGCGAATGCGCCTCCACAAGCAGCCGCCGCGCTAGCCAGTTCCGCCCACTTGACTCCGCTCCCAAAATCGAAATCCTCACCTTTCGTCCTCTCGCGCACAATCGCCGCCGAACTCAAGCTAATGCTGAAAGGCCACCGCTGGTGGTGGTATGCGGTAGCAGCGGGTCTCTTCATCGCCAGCATAGCCTCGCCCGTAGACGCCTCCCGCGGAGGCGTAGCCGTAGTTGCTCTCCTCTGGCCAATCCTCGTCTGGTCGCAGATGGGCACGCGCGAAGCCCGCTTCAACACCGCCTCGCTCCTCTTCTCGTCCCAGCGATCGCTAGTCCGCCAACTTCCCGCCGTCTGGATCGCGGGCCTCATAGTCGCCGCCGCCACCAACGGAGGCCTAGCCATTCGTCTCCTGATCGCGCACGATCGCCCAGCCCTCGCAGCCTGGCTGGCCTGCACCTTATTCATTCCGTCTCTCGCACTAGCTCTCGGCATTTGGAGCGGCACCAGCAAGGTCTTCGAGGCCATCTACACAGTCTGGTGGTACATAGGCCCGGCGCATCACCTCCCAGGTTTGGATTTTCTAGGCACCAGCCCCGAGTCCGCCGAGCCCACGCGCTACCTGATTATGGGAGCAGTTCTCCTCGCTGCAGCCTACGCAGGCCGCCGCTCCAAACTGGCCTATGCCTGAATCTGCGACCAGAAGAAAAGAGGGTGTCCCATCCTAACGTCGCGCCTTTGCGACGTTAGGGTGGGATACCACCGACCATGGACTAATCCCTTCACCGCTCCCTTATCCGACCCCGCGTTTTCACCACGTTGTACGCGGTTACCCTCAGATGTAACTCAAGTACACCCGCCCAAAGCCGTAAGGTCCGCACGTCCAAACTCCAGCCCTTCGTGATGTACCAAAGCCTTCCTCCTACGTCCTTTCGAAATCTGTCCATGCGCCAAACCGCCCGCCAGAATGGACTTTTGAAGGAGTTCACCCCTGGAACTCATGAGCACGACAATTGCAGCTCCCCCAACGCTCCCCATGCCCCGCAAGTCCACTGCGCGGGTCGCGCTGTTCGATTTGTCCGAACCTTCTTATTCCTTGCTCTCCGAATGCTTCCGCCAATTCGGAACCGAGACCGTTCGACTCGCTCACAAGCAAGCCGACCGCCTGCAGCGCGAAAAGTTTGAGGCCTGCGTCCTGCGCCTCGACCCCGGCGCCGGCCCCGTCATCGAGCTCGCGCGTTCGTCCCTCTCCAACAACCGCATGATCATCTACGGACTCGGCGGCACCGCGCAGGACGCGCTTCGCTACTCCAAGCTCTGCCTCAATGCCGTCTTCCTCGAACCCCTTGAGCGCTCAGCCGCGCTCAAGTTGGTGCGATCGAGCCGCAACCTCATCGTCCACGAGTTCCAGCGCTACGTCCGAGTCCCTGTCATGACCGAAGTCCGCGTCACCCTCAGCGACGGCGCCCGCGTCTCCGCGACCAGCCAGGAAATCAGCAGCGGCGGCATGTCGATGAAGGCCTCGCACGCGCCCGAACCAGGCAGCCCGGTCGAAGTTTCTTTTTCCCTTTTGACTTTGCCGCGCGTCTGGGTTCGCGGCAGCGTAGCCTGGAAAAAAAGCAACAAAAGCTTCGGCATCCGCTTCGACACCCATGACGATCGCCGCCAGCGACTGAAAGACTGGCTGGTAGCCTACCTCGAAGCATGATCTCAGCTTGTATAAAAAAGAAACTTCATCCCGCGAGTCCGTGATTTTATCGGGATGTCATCCTGAGCGGAACAAAGTGAAGTAAGCATCCCTAATCAACTCTGTCATCCTGAGCGGAGCAAGTAGTTCGCGCAGCGAACTATTTGCGTAGTCGAAGGACCCCTACAAGCTCATCCGCAATCACTGCCGTGGCAAGGCATTCTCCCCGCGATGCGTAAGCCATAGGTTCAAGCTCACAGCTCATAGCTACCTCTCCAATCTGACCTTTGCAATCTGCAACAAGGTTTTCACCTCTGACCTCTGACCTCGAACCTCTGCCCTACAATGTCCTCGTGCCCTCCACCCCACACCCGTTCACCCTCCGCCAGCGTCTCTCCCTCTGGCTGGTCACGCAGGCCAGCTACGCAGCCATCTCCCTGATCGGTCCCACCCTCCGCTACTCCATCTCCTGGGAAGAACCGCCCGCAGATCCAAACATCATCTACGAGCCCGCAGTCATCTACTCCTTCTGGCATCGAGCCGTCTTCGCCGGAGCCTGGCTCTGGAGAAAGATCGGCGCCGCCGTCATGGTCAGCCGCAGCTTCGACGGAGAATACATCGCGCGCGCCATCGAAAAACTAGGCTTCGTCGCCGTCCGCGGCTCCAGCACCCGCGGCGGAGCCGAAGCCCTCCTGGGCCTAAAATCGCAACTAGAAAAAGGAACTCCAGTAGTCTTCACCATCGACGGCCCGCGCGGTCCAAAATACGTAGCCAAGCCAGGCCCAGTCCTCCTCTCACGAGCAACAGCGCTTCCAATGGCAGCCTTCTACGTAGCCATCGACGATCCTTGGGTCCTAAACACCTGGGACGCCCTACTCATCCCCAAGCCCTTCTCGAAAGCCCTGGTCCGCTTCAGCAAAAAAATCCACGTCCCCGAAAATGCCGATGACGCGAAAATGTCAGACTTCCACCGCCAACTCCAATCCGCCCTCGAAAGAGTAACCGCCTACGCCGAGCAGAACGTGCATCGCGTAGGCTCCCGAGACTTCCCAATTCTCCGCGAGTAACTTTTCAATAGTGTCATCCTGAGCGGAGCGGAGTGAGCAAAGCGAGCAAGCGGAGTCGAAGGACCATACACTCAGGCAGCGCAAACTGGCTCAGCAAGGAGTTCTCCCCGCAAATGCGTAAGCCATAGGGTTCAAGCTCAAAGCTCATAGCTAGCTGCAATCAGGTTTTCACCTCTAACCTCTTACCTCTGCCCTCGCATTGACAACCCCACCGACGCCAGCTAAATTGACCAAACCGTACTTTCGCTCTTTCTCAACCATAGGTTTGCGCAGATCGTAGTCCCACCGGACTATGGGAAGCGGGTGCAAATCCCGCGCTGCCGCGCAACTGTTAGCGAGGACACTAGCAGCCGTTCACTGGGAAAAACTTCCTGGGAAGGACGGCCGCGCTCAACCGAGCCCAAAAGCTCTAACTCGCAAGCCAGGAGACCGGCGCAAACCATCACCAAAACCTTTCGCGTGTAAAGGAGAATGGAATGCGCCCATCACCACTCACTTCTTGTCACCCCGATAACCCTAAATTTTCTTGTCATCCCGAGCGAAACGAGGGACCTGCTGTCTTGTCCCACTTTTCAGCCGTGTCTCTTCGAGTGGTTCTCGTCCTGGCCCTCGCCCTTTTCCTCTCCCTCCCCGCCGTCGCCGCCGACCTAAAGTTAAGAGTTCTCGACCCCGAATCCGCCGCCGTCCCGAATGCCGAAGTCTCCCTTTTCGACGGCAAGAAAATCATCGCCACCCAAACAACAACAGCCGAAGGGACAACCACCTTCCACGCAGACCACGCCTCGGACCTCCAGGTCCGCGCCCCCGGCTTCGCCCAGCAAACCATCAACGTCTCCGACGAATCCGATATCACCATTCACCTAACGGTAGCCCCAGCCTCCGAAACCATAGTCGTCTCCGCCACCCGTACCCCCGTCCCCGGAGAAGCCACCGCCGCCAGCATCGACACACTCAGCGCCGCGCAACTCACCACGCTCCATCCGATCGCCGCCTCCAGCATGCTCCGCATCCTTCCCGGCGCAGTCGTCAACGCCGCCGGCCAGCGCGGTGGCATCTCTTCTCTCTTCGTCCGCGGCGGCGAGTCCACCTACAACAAGGTCATCGTCGATGGCGTAGCCGTCGACGTTCCCGGACAGACCACCGATTTCGGCACGATCTCCCTCGCCGAAGCCGACCGCGTCGAGTTCGTCCGTGGCGCCCAAAGCACTCTCTACGGCTCCGACGCCATGACCAGCGTCCTCCAGATCTGGACCCGCACCGGCAGCACTCCCATCCCCGAACTCCGCTTCGGCGCCGACGGCGGCAACTTCGGCACCGCCAACGTATACGCCTCTCTCTCCGGCGCCTGGCGCCGCTTCGACTACAACGCCTTCGCCAACCAGTTCGCCACCAGCGGACAAGGCGTCAACAATCACTACTCGCAATCGCTGCAAGGCGCGAACGCAGGCATGTCGCTCTCCGACGAAATCGCTCTCCGTGTCCGCGTCCGCCACTCCAACAGCTACACCGGCCTCCCCGGCGAATTCAGCTTCAACGGATACGACCCCATCGTCACCGCCGACGGCGAGAACTTCTATCCTCTCCCGCCCGACCCCGCCGAGCACTCGCATCAAAACAATCTTCTAGGCAGCGTCGAACTCTCCATCCACCAGCCCTCCGGATGGCAGCATCGCCTCACCGCCTTCGACTATCTCTACCGCTATCACGACGTCAATCTCACCGGCGACGACGCCCGCATCAGCGGATACGGCTATTCCTTCGACTATCCAACCCTTGAGTACGACCACATCAACCGCATCGGCTTCGAGTATCAGGGCGACTACTCCGAACGCTCCTGGGCCCACACGACGTTCGGTTATTGGGTCGAAAACGAAAACGGCGTAATCGGAAACCTGCTCTACCCACCTTCAACCGCCGCCAACCGCCTCGAAAATGATTTCTACGTCCAGCAGCAACTCACTCTAGGCCGCCTCAACGTAATCGCCGGAGCGCGCCTCGTCCACAACAGCGACTTCGGCAACATCGGCCTCCCCCGCGTTGCTCTCACCCTTCTCGCCCTGCGCGGAAACGAATTCCTCTCCGGCACCCGTCTCCGTTTCTCCTACGCCACCGGATTCATGGAACCCGGCCTTTATCAGATCTCCGCCGGCCCGCCCTACTACGTCCCCAACCCCGCTCTTCTCCCGGAGCGCACCCGCGCCTTCGAAGCCGGAATTCAGCAGAATTTCCTGGAAGGCCGTTGGGTTTTCAACGCGACGTATTTCAACAATCTCTTCCACGATCAGATCGAATTCGCCGAAAATAACGAAGGCGTAGGCCAATTCTTCAACGTCGAAAAATCGCTAGCCCACGGTGCCGAACTGCAACTGGAAGGAAAGATCACCACTCATCTCCTATTCAACACCGCCTACACCAACCTCTCGACGCAATATCTGGAAGCTCCGCTCTGCACGCCCGCGAATTTCTGCGATCCCATTTATCAGACCGGCAATCCCCTGCTCCGCCGCCCCAAGCAATCCGGCACAGCGCTATTCACATATCTGGGAAATCAATGGGGAGGGTCGTTAGGAGCAAGCGCAATAGGCCGACGTCCCGACACCGACTTCGAAGGCTTCGGCATAACTCATGCCGCCGGCTACGCGCTTCTGGATTTAGGCGTGTGGCGAGAAATCAATCGTCACATAACGGCCTACGCCAACGCCGGCAACATCCTGAACCAGCACTACAACGAAGTAGTAGGCTATCCAGCCATCACAGCAAACTTCCGCGCAGGTTTCCGTTTTCGTTTTGGAGGAGAAAGATAGTTGTGTGGGGCGGGCATTCCTGCCCGCCCTGCTCAATCGAAGAAGAAACCGAGCAGAACAGGACAGGGCCTGCAATAAAATAAAAAGGCACGAAATCAATCGTGCCCTGATTCGATTCCCGTATTCTGCGGCGAGAGGTTCTCAAATCTGCAATCTGAAATCTGACCCCTGCAATCCCCTATCTCCTGCTTCCCGTCCTCACCGCCTCATCCAACTCCACTTCCGCAACGGGCCGCCGCCCATCAGAGGCGTGGTTATATCGCATCCGCACCTCATTCAACTTCTCAACTTCCTTCTCTCCGAGCGGCTGCGCGTGCCCGAGCATATGCGTCACCAGTGCGATCTTTGCAAAATGCTCGACGGTTTCCATCTTCATGTACGCGCTCTCCAGCGATGACCCGCAAGTCACCACGCCGTGATTCGCCATGAGGATCGCATCATGATTCGGAATCAGCGGCTCGAGCGCATCGGTCAATTCCGGAGTTCCCGGCGTCCCATACCGCGCCAGCGGAATCGATCCCAACCCGACCACCACTTCGCATACCAGCGGACTGCTTAACCCCAACCCCGAAGCCGCAAATCCGGTCGCCGTCGGCGGGTGAGCGTGCACGATCCCGTTGACCTCCGGCCGCAGCCGGTAAATCAGCAGGTGCATCCCGATCTCGCTCGAGACGCGCCGCTTCCCAGACAGCCGCTTTCCATCCATGTCGACGATGACCATATCGCCGGGTGTCATCCGCCCCTTGCAGATGCAGGTGGGAGTTACCAGCAGCCGTTCGTCATCCAGCCGCACCGACAAGTTTCCATCCGTCGCAGCAACAAACCCGTTTGCATGCAACAATCTTCCGAATTCGACGATGGCGACACGTAGAGCGCGGTCGCTCCTCATAGGCACACCCTGTCCGTTTTATGGTATCGCACCTGCCCAAAACCTGCCATCAAAATGCTGGTTTTACTAAGAGAATTGGAGGTGGGAGAATTGGAGGTGGGAGAATTGTGAGGAAGGAGATCTCTATTTAGAGGGAATGTCTGTTTTTGGGCTATGTCATCCTGAGCTGCCCACCCCACTTTTGTCATCCTGAGCGGCCGAGCGAAGGACCTCGTGCTCTCCAATTTGTCCTCCGCCCCAACCCCCGCGCGAGCGGCCAAGCGAGCCCGAACCCATTCCGCCTCCCACCTGCTAAACTTGCGCGTTACAAAACAGGAGCCACCATGCCCACCCCACAGTCGTACGCCAATTACACCCGCTGGGATCCCCCCTTCCACTTCTTCATTCTCCCAGTCTTCATCATTGCAGTAATCACAGCCATCGTTCACGCCGCCACTCACTTCACCCGTCACCCGATCCACAGCACGATGCTGGTACTCTTCGCCCTGGCCACCCTGGCGGCAGTCTTCAAAATCCGTCTCAACGCCCTCAAAGTGCAAGACCGCGTAATCCGCCTCGAAGAGCGCCTTCGTCTGGCCACAATCCTCCCGGAGCCGCTCCGTTCCCGCATCCCAGAGCTAACCGAGAGCCAGCTGATAGGCCTGCGTTTCGCCTCCGACGGCGAACTCCCGGCGTTAGTTCAACGAGCGTTAACGGAGAAGATCTCCTCAGCCGAAATTAAGAAATCAATCCAAACCTGGCGTCCAGACAACTTCCGCGTCTAAGGGGTTTTCATTTCGGACCGTAGCGCCGGCGTCTCGCCGGCGGTTATGGCGGCGCCCTCGCCGCCGCCCAAGTTAGCTACAGAGCCACTTCCGCAATCTGACTTCTGCAATAATGATTTTTCACCTCTGACCTCTAACCTCTGACCTCTAGCCTCCCATGCGCGTCTCCGACTTCCACTACGACCTCCCGCCCGAGAGCATCGCGCAAGAACCTCTCCCCGACCGAGCCAACTCCCGCCTCCTCCACGTCGACCGCAAAACCAAAACTTGGCACGACCGCACCTTCCGCGACCTTCCCAATCTCCTCCGCCCCACCGACCTGCTAGTCCTCAACAACACCAGAGTCTTTCCCGCCCGCCTCTACGGACACCGCAGCGGCCAGCGCGCTCATCCTCTAAGCCCGCACAATCCCGCCGCTCACGACTTCCTCCGGGGACAAGTCGAAGTCCTCCTCACGCATCAAACCGCCGAATACGAATGGGAATGCCTGGTCTGCCCCGGCCGCAAAATCAGTGTTGGCGAAAAACTATTCTTCGGCACCCCGCCCGAACTGGAAGCCGAAGTCACAGCCCGCGGCGCCTACGGCGAGCGCCGCATCCGCTTTCGACCGGTGGAAGATTTCTTCGCCCGCGTCGAGCGCCTCGGCCACATCCCGCTCCCGCCCTACATCGACCGCGAAGATCGCCCCGCCGATCGCGACCGCTATCAAACCATCTACGCCAAGTCTCGCGGATCAGTAGCGGCCCCCACCGCAGGCCTCCACTTCACGCCGGAGATTCTCGAAAACATCCGAACTCGCAAAATTGAAATCACGGAAATAACTCTCCACGTCGGCCTCGGCACCTTTCAACCAGTCCGCGTAGAAAATGTCGAGGATCACAAACTCCACCGCGAGTCCTACGAAATCTCTCCAGCCGCAGCCCAAGCAATCAACAAAGCAAAATCCGAAGGCCGCCGAGTGGTCGCGGTAGGCACGACCACAGTAAGAACTCTGGAGTTCGCAGCCCAGCAAGCCAAGTCCAGTCGCGCCGCAAACCAATCGGACGCATCCCAAATCCATCCCGGCCACGGCGAAGCCGACATCTTCATCTATCCCGGCTACAAATTCCAGGCAGTCGAGGCCCTCCTGACGAACTTCCATCTCCCCGAATCCACGCTGCTGATGCTCGTCTCCGCCCTGGCCGGAACCGACCTGGTCTTAAGCGCCTACCGCCACGCCGTATCAGCCAACTACCGCTTCTACTCCTACGGCGACTGCATGTTCATCGACTGACCGTAGCGCCGGCGGTTAGGCGGGCGTCCTCGCCCGCCGCCCAGTCTGCGCCACATCGGGACGCATCCCGATTCGGAAATATCAATTTGTGCACATCGCACAAAGGTCTCTGCTTTTCTTGACATAAGAGCGTCGCAAGCTACGATGAAGCTACCTTCGCGGGGTGCCCTACCACAGCTCGTAGCTCGCAGCTCCCAGCTACTTCTGCAATCTGACTTCTGACTTCTGCAATCCCCTTCCGCTATACTCAATAATTCGCTCACCACCCCATGACCACGCTGACCACAACCAAACGCGTCCCCATCGAGACCCTGGTCGCCAAGCTCCGCGCTCTTCGAAAGGCCGCTTTCGACGAGACCGAACAGGTCCGCGCCCTCCTCACCGCCTTTCCCGTCGAAGAGCCCAGTCTGACTCGCTATCTCACCTGGAACCGCCAGCACTACACGCGCAACCTCATCGACAAGACCGACCTCTACGAGCTCATCGCCATCTGCTGGGAAATTGGCCAGTCCAGCTCCGTCCACAATCATCGCGATCAGAACTGCTGGATGGCCTGCCCCATCGGCACTCTCCGCGTCGAAAATTTTATCGTCGAATTTGAGGACCACACCGCCGGAACCTGCCGCCTCGTCGCATCTAACACCGTGGAAATGTCTCCCGCAAATCCCTGCGCCGTCGATCCCAAGCATCCGGTGCATCGTGTGGTGAATCCGCGCGAGGCGAACCGGCGCGCCGTATCGCTCCACGTCTATTCGCGCCCCTTCGACTCCTGCGTAGTCTATTCCCCCGACCAGGGCACCTGCGGAGACGTAAAGCTCCACTACAATACAGTTTTCGGAAAACCAGTTGAATAGAAGTGGTCAGTAATCAGTGGCCAGTGGTCAGTAACTGCAGTTGACATTTTGCATGAGTGCGTTCCCGCGGTCATGGAGCGCCGCAGCCGTTACTGAGAGCTGAGAACTGACAGCTGAGAACTGCTTTTAGGAGGCTTCGTGAGGAATTTTCTGGGGATCTTGGCAGTTGCCGTGGCGCTATGCATAACCTCCTGGGCGCAAGCTCAGGACCAGGCTCCGCCGGCGAACCAAGCGCCGGCAACTCAGTCCTCCGCGACCACACCCGCCACGGCCACCACCCAGACTCCGCCTTCAGTGCAACCCCCGGCCGCTTCAACAACCTCCTCGCAGGAGACGACGACCATCCCCATCGCCCGCAAGCCCGGCCCGCAATTCCCGCGCCTCGAACTCTTCGGCGGATATTCCTTCGCCCAAGCCGGCTTCTTCAACACCGGACACTGGGCCCAGCTCAACGGCTGGAATGCCTCCTTCGGCATCAACCTCACGAATCACGTCGGCTTCGTCGTCGAAGGCACGGAATATTTCGGCAACTCAAAAATCCCAACCGCCGTTCCCGAGCCCTTCCCGAACTGCGAGGTCAATTGTCCGCCCGGCACGACCTTCAACGCCGATACGCGCGAGTATAACTTCCTCTTTGGCCTGCAATTCCCATTTCATCGCCGTGAGCGCTGGACCCCCTTCGGCGAAGTCATGTTCGGACACGACGGCGTCCGCGGCCAGGCCTTCTATAACAATGTGCAGAATACGGTCGTGAGTTCAGGTCTGGCAGCCATCGCCGGGGCCGGCGCCGACTACAAGATCAACGAGCGTTTCGCTCTCCGCTTCAAAGCTGACTACCTCGCCACCCACACCTCATTCGCCAGCCTGGGACACAAGACGCAAGACAATCTCCGTCTCTCAGTAGGAGTAGTAATTCGCAGCGTCCGCAAAAAGAAGCGAGTCCTCGACGAAGAGCCAACAGAATAAACGTGCGAATGGGCCTCACCGAGTTGTCATCCTAAGCGAAGTAAGGTGAGCGAAACGAGCCGAACGAGTCGAAGGACCCCTATAAGATCATCAGCAATTACACCCGCCGCAAGGCATTTTCTCGGAAATGCGTGCACCAAAAGCCCTAAGCTCATAGCTCATAGCCACTTCTGCAATCTGACTTCTGCCTTCTGCAATCCCCTACGCCGCCAAGCTCTGCGGATAGTCATACTCAGCCAGCAGCCCAATCATCTCCTGAATATTCGCAATCTCAAATTTCGCCATCGATCGATAAGGCGCCAGCGCCTCCATCACCCGCTCCGACGGGCAAAACAATTTCAGCTGAATCTGATTCTCGTGCGCCCACCGCTCCAGATAAACCAGCATCCCGAGCCCGCCGCCACCGATCGCCTCCACTTCCGACAGGTCAATCGCGATCACCCGCGCGTCATCTTCCATTTGCATCGAATCACGCAATTTGAGCATGGCGTCGCTCAGGGTCAGCCGCCCCTTGCATTCCACCACATCCAAATCGTGAAACCGTTCCACGCGTATCGAGAACATCAAGTCCTCCTCAAAGCTCATTCACAATCATCGCAAGGAGAAGTAGCAACCTCCGCGCCAAAGGGCAGCAACCCTTATTTTTCAGCAATATAGATCAAGAATCAGCGCTCGAATCTACCCTCCCAGGCTGCACTTTTGACGCGGCAGCCAGCAATTCCGTCATACAGAGAATTCCGCGAATTGGGCTGGAAGATTACCTCAGAGATGTGGACTACAAGTCTTCCGGTACGAACAGACTGGTTTTTTACAGGATTACTTTGATATACTAGGGGGGCGTTTGATCTAGCGGTTGTAAGCAGTACCCCGCTCTACGGCGTGACCTGCCTGCACTACCTTGCGAGCTCCAGCGCATACTTCAACACCAAAGGAACACAGTATCACCATGGAAACAGGAACAGTAAAGTGGTTTAACGACGCTAAAGGCTATGGATTCATCAGCCGCCAGAACGGCGAGGACGTTTTCGTTCACTTCTCCGCCATTCAGGCAAACGGCTTCCGCAGCCTGCAAGAAGGACAACAGGTTCAGTTTGACGTAGTAAAAGGCCCCAAGGGCTGGCAGGCAGAAAACGTCAAAGGCGTCTAAAATCGCTTTTACAATTCGATAGAACGGGCGGCCAAGAGGCCGCCCTTCTTATTTCCGCACACATTCACGAAACGCAATCGAGATCCAGCTTTGCTCTCCCTTCGTGTACCTTAGTGTCCTTGGCGGTGAAAAGGGGTTCGGGTTCTGTCCTTCGCGTCCTTAGTGGTAACCCAACAAAATTTCCGCGAACCTCCGTCGGTGAGCCCGGTCACATCCCTGTTCTAGGTTCCATGCGACTCTCCATTCAAGGGGTCCCCCGGGATGGATCATCCAGCGCTGATCTCGGCGATTGATAAGCTAGCCATTGCCGGAGAACGAGCCGGCTTCACCACCGAACAACTGATCCGTCTCCTGAATGCCGGCCTAAGCGTAGAAGACCTGGTCCAACTGATCTCCAACCGCCTCTGTGCCCAGGAAATTTCCCACCCCACAAGAAAAGGAAACTAATCTCTAAGCCGCCCAAAATGCTGTTTGCTCTGCGCTCTCAACGGATCTTCTCAGCGCCCTCGTTTTAAGATGTTCCAAGCCCAAAGGGGGAAGAAAGAAGCCGCGATCTCCACAAATAGGTCTAACTGAAGACCGACAACTGAGAACTGACGACTAACCCCCAATATGCACCATAGTCCGCGAAGCTGGCACAAACCCCGGCTCCCCGATATGGTGTCGTTCTTCCTTGTTCTGGACGATCTTCGTCACAAACTCCGCCAGCTTCGCATCCGGCTCCCCGCGCCGCATCAATTCATGCAAATCGTGATCCCAAACCGAAAACAAACAGGTCCGCAGCTTCCCATCCGACGTAATCCGAATCCGGCTGCAATGTCCGCAAAACGGATGCGACACCGGCGCAATAATCCCAATCTCCCCCACTCCATCTGCAAACCGGTACCGCCGAGCCGTCTCGCTGCGCGCATGCTCAATCTCGACCAGCGGCCGGTACTCGCGCATCCGCGCCACAATCTCATCGAGCGTAACCACCACCTCCGGCGTCCACACCCGATCTTCCTCCAGCGGCATGAACTCAATAAACCGCACCACCACGCCCTCTTCGCGCGCAAACATTCCAAACGGAATAATCTGATCTTCATTGAACCCGCGCAGCAAAACGCAATTAACTTTGACCGGATCCAGCCCCACGCGCCGCGCCGCCCGCACCCCCGCCAGCACGTTGTCGAATCCGGTAGGCACGCGAGTAATCCGAGCAAACCGCTCCGGATCCACCGCATCCATGCTAACGGTCACTCGATCCAGCCCCGCTTCGCGCAGTGGCAAAGCAATCTCCGCCAAAAGATGCCCGTTGGTAGTAAGCGCAATTTCAGGCTTCTCGCCGTGCAGAGTCCGCAACCCCGCCAACTCGCGGACAAACTCAACAATCCCCTTGCGCAAAAGCGGCTCTCCGCCAGTCAACCGGATCTTGGTAATCCCCATCCCCACCAAAACCCGAGCCATCCGCAAATAATCCGCAAACGGAAGCTCAGAGTACGCCGCCCCATTCGTTCCAGTCCGGCAATAAACACACCGGTAATTACACCGATCGGTTATCGAAATCCGCAGATCGTGAATGCCGCGCCCGAATTTGTCAGTCAAAGCCAAGATCGTAGCGCCGGCGACTCGCCGGCAGTCGAGGGGGCGACCCGCCCCCGCATTAGCCCTCTCCAACTCTGTCATCCTGAGCGGAGTCGAAGGACCCCTACAAGCTCATCATGAATCAAAGCCGCCGCAAGGCGTTCTCCCCGAGAAGTGTCGGCGTCTGCCGTTGCGAAGGACCCGCACACAACGGAGAACGGCAAAGCGCACTACATCTTTTTTGGATGAACGCAACCCCAGGAAGGAAACACAAACCCGTGCGAGCGTTTCCTTTCCAAACGGGAGGCGCCGACGTTTCCACCGGCACCCTCGGGAGAAAGCCAAATCTCCCTCGCCCAAGCCGCCAGTCAAAGCAGGCAGACAAGGGTCGGAAACTCAATATCAATTATAGTCCGCTCGCAGCCGCCATGACCGATCTCAGATTGTAGATTTCAGATTGCAGATTTAAGAATCTCGCGCGCTCACGCAATCAATTTGAACCTTGGGGGTTCAAATCTGCAATCTGAAATCTACAATCTGAGATCAACTACAATTTGTCCATGCAGGCTCTCATGATCCCTCGCTTCGGCGGCCCCGAAGTCCTCGAGCTCCAATTCGTCCCCGAACCCCACCCCGCCCCCGAGCAAGTCGTAATCAAAGTCGAAGCCGGAGGCCTCAACTTCGCCGACCTGATGACCGCGCAGGGCGGCTACGCTGGTACGCCCAAGCCCCCACTCATCGCCGGACGCGAATTCTCCGGCCGCGAACTTGGAAAAGACCCGAACGGCCGCCGCGTCATGGGCTACACACAATGGGCCGCCTTCGCCGAGCACACCGTCGCATACCGCGCCCTCCTCTGGCCAGTTCCAGCCAACTGGACAGCCGAGCAAGCCGCCGCCTTCCCGGTAAATTTCTTCACCGCGTATTTCGCTTACTGGAAAGCCGGCCTCATCGAGAACCCGAAGGGTTCGAGTGTTCTCATCCACGCCGTAGCCGGAGGCGTAGGCACCGCGGCCGTTCAAATCGGAAAAATTCTAGGCGCAGAAATGTATGGCACCTCCTCCTCCGACGAGAAACTAGCCAAAGTCCGCGAGCTAGGCCTCCAGCACCCGATCAACTACAAGCAGAAAGACTACGTCGAAGCCATCAAAGAACAGACCGGAAGCAAGGGCGTCGACGCCGTCTTTGAAATGCTAGGCGGCGAGCACGTAGCCCGCAGCGTGAAATGTGTCGGAAACTTCGGGCGCGTCATCGTCTACGGCGCCGCCACCGGCGAGCCTCCCACCCTCGACACGCGTCTCCTCTACGCCAAAGGCTCTAGCGTCCATGGCCTCTGGTTAACCTATCTAAGTCAGAATCGCGAACTGATGAACCAAGCCTGGCATCAGCTCTCCGAATGGATCAACGCGGGTAAGTTGAATCCAGTAATCGGCAAAGTCTTCCCGCTGAAAGAAGCCCGCGCCGCCTACACGTTACTCAAAGAAGGCAAGAACTACGGCAAGATAGTCTTGAAAATCACCTAACTTTCTTGGGATTGTCATCCTGAGCGAAGCAAGACGAGCACAAAGTGCTCGTCTTGCGAAGTCGAAGGACCCCTACTCCCTCATCCTCTGCATGCGCCGCCGCAAGGCATTCCCTCCGCACTGTGTGAAGGCATAGGATTCAAGCTCAGAGCTGAAAGCTCACAGCTACCTCTGCAATCTGAAATTCGCAATCTGCAACACCCTGTGCAACCCTGTGTACCCCGTGGTTAACAGCTCTCTTTATCTAGCTAACAAAAGCCGCGCTCTGTCCACAACCGAACGCACCTGTCCGAATTCACGTTGCGACACCTAGCACGCATGCACTATCTCTTTATTTCCACCCCCGCAAAAACGGCCCCAAGCGTGCGTTCTATAAGCCTGGACGAGCACAATGCACTTCACGAAACATCACAAAGTTGTCACGCTGAGTTTCACCAGACTTGATAACCCGCCCCGCTCTCACTCGTCCAATAGTTATCGTGGATCCAAGGGAACTTCCTCCACCGCGCATGCGTATCCCGGAAATGATCGCGGGGAAGTAGCGACAGGAAATTCCAGAAGCAGGGAGAAATAAACCAGACAGGAGTTTTGAAGATTTGATATTTGCAGGGTGACGGGACTCACCTCGCGCATGGTTTGGCGGCCCTGGCGAAGCGAGTCCAGCAATCAGTTCGAGCCGAAACCCGAGTCTTTTTGCGTCACCCTGACACGCGCATTGTAGGTTTGATTGTCATCCCGGGCAAGCGCTTTTTGCTGAGCATGGGAACTGGACGTCCTTTGAAACCACAGCGTGCGATCGCAACCAGCCGCCCCTGATTGTCCGGTCGGAAACCGGGCAGAAAGAAGGAGCAGATGAAATTCAATTCTCTGGCAAAGACTTTGGTGCTCGGGCTGGCCGTGCTGCTCGCAACGGGTGCTTTCGCAAGTAACAAGAGCAGCGTTCACTTCGAGCAGGCAGTCGCCATCAACGGCCAGCAGGTCGCCGCCGGCAATTACACCCTGCGTTGGGAAGGCTCCGGCTCTGACGTCCAGTTGAGCGTGATGCAAGGCAAGAAAGAAGTCGCCAAGACCGCTGCCAAGCTGGTCGAACTCGACCGCGCGTCCTCCACCGACGCGGTTGTGCTCAACAACACCAGCGGAACCCCGTCCGTCCAGCAATTCCGCTTCGGTGGAAAAAAGACCGCGATCAATCTCGAATCCGGCGATCGCGCCTCAATGTCCGGCTCCGCAAAGTAACGACTCCAGAACCCGCAAGAAAAAAGGGAGCACTCATGTGCTCCCTTTCTTTTCCCCAACTTCTCAATCTTGTCATCCTGAGCGGAGTCAAAGGACCCCTACAAGCTCATCCCACTCATCGGTCAATGCAAGGCATTCTTCCGATGCACTCAACCTCAATCTCTCGCGGAGACCCCAACTTCCAAAAGCGCTCCAACGCCCCGAACGACCAACGACCGACGACGATGTCCCCTTCCTCACTTTCACCAGCCGCCCCTCACTTCTCCGCCAGCACATCAAAGTTATAATTCACCACCGCTCTCCGCGGCGCATCCCTCAATCCCTTCAACGGCACCTGCTGTCCCGCCGAAGTCGCTCCAACCAGCCGAGCCCGTCCCAGAAACACAATGCGCCCATCCGCCAGTTCCAGGTAAAGCGGCACAATCATCTTGAACGTGTTATCCACTCCCGCCTGCGTGACTTTGAAATCCAGCGTCACGTCCCCGCTCGCATCTTTTCCAAACGAGTAGTCGAACTTGTAGCTCGGCAGCGCCGTCCCGTACACATACTCGTTGAAGAACCAGTCCATTCGATGATTTCCGTCCAGGTCCATCTCCGGCGTCATATGTTTCTCGATCATCGCCTTGAAATCTTCCGTCGTAGCCGCCTTGCCTGAATACGTCTGCACAAAATCGTGCATCGTGTCCCGGAAATTCTTGTCCCCAGTCTGCCGGTCATACAACATCATTCGCACCATGTGCAAGATGAATGCTCCCTTCGGATAGATCAGCCGCCGCGTCACGTCATATCCGGTCCGCGTATTGCTGGCGCGGTAGCCCATCGTCAGCGGCCCCGCGTCGATCGCCCGATACCCCTGCGCATTCCGCTCCAGCAGGAGTTCCTGTTCATCCCTCCAGAATTCCAAATATTTCTTTGGATTCTTTTCGATCAGGCTCACATAGATCGACGCCGATTCCTCCGCGAAACCTTCGCTCATCCACTGGTCGCGTCCCGAGTTGAATCCCACCGTGTGTCCCCACCACTGATGCGCTACCTCGTGCGCCGCCACGACCTTCCAGTATCCGCGGTCTGCATGATCGAGCCCGAGCTGATGCCGCACCGTCGTATCGAAGTAGTAGCAGATCGGCAGCCACACCAGTTCGGGCCACGACTGTCCATAGTTGCACGCAGTCTGCTGCGTCACCTGCAGATGCTTGAACATCGACGGTCCAAAATAATCGGTGTACAGCTGCACCGCCAGATCCGCCTCTGCCAGCGCTTTCTTGTTCAGTCCCGTGGTGCTCATCGTTCCCAGCGCTGCCATGGAAGCGTGCGACCGATCCATTCCCTCCGAAATGTCGTCACCCTGCGCCGCGTGGTTCAACTCGTTCACCCAATCCGGCGACTCCTCGTTCGCGTAAGACTGAATCAGATACTCCGGCTTGTCTCGCTTGGTCTCCTCCACCTTGAACCTTCCGAAGCTGAATCCCGCCACCGTCTGCGGCCCCTCGCTCTTCCACACGCTGACGTTATGCCCCCCATCGTTCGACTCCGATACCAGCACCCCGGTCGCCGCCATCTTCATGCCCTTGGGAATGCGCAGTGTCATGTCGTACATGGAGTAGTGCCCAAGCCCTTCTCCCGGCTGATTCGGATACCAATCCTCGCGCGCTACCGGAAAATAGCTTCCACCACCAGTGTTGATGACGGCGTCTTTCCCTCCGTACGTAGTCGTGATGCTGATCTTGTCCCCGCGCATCACCGCCTTCGGCAAAATCACCGCGTAATCCGCGTCATCATTCTTGTTTTCCTGGATAAAGCTGGCTGCCTGCCCATCGACGGTCACGCTCTGCACACGCAGCGAATGAAACAGGTCCAGCGGCACGACCTTCAACCCATTTCGCATCGATACAAAATCCGCCGTCGCTTTCCCCTCAAGGTTTCCCCCCTTTTCGAAGGTCACGTCCAGCTGCTGATGCTTGATGTCGGTCAAAGGCCCAGACGTCATCTTGCGGTCCGAGAGATTCAGCGACAGCCACTCGCCTGACTTGTTGTCCTCGTAAGTCATGAAATGGACCTGGTCGCTGCCCTCATCCGGATCGATCTCGAAAAATCCCTTCCCGCTGTATTTCTTGCCATGGATGAATGCCGCAAAATATCCGCCCGCCTCGGAACTCAGCACATCCTCAAGCAGCCGTGCCTCCATGTTGCCCTTGAACTTGTGCCGCGTAGTATTCTGCGAATCCCTCAGCAACCCCGCATCGCAGCTCCCACCGGCCGTCCCCGCCTTCTTGATCTCGTCATACGTCGCATCGGTAAACCGGAACACCGCCTGATTGAAGTTCTCGTTAAACTCATCGTCTTTGGTAAGCAACTTCAGGCTCTTCCGCTCCGCCTCGATCCCAGGATTGAGTACCAGGTTGCCTTCGCCATTGAACACCGCCCCGGTAACCTTGCCATTCACCGCAGGCACAAAGCACACCGTCCCCGATTGCAACCGGAAAGTAGCCGCCTCCCGTTTCAAAATCAGGTTACTAACAGTAAACGCATCTCCTCCCAGCGATAGATTCCGCAATTGCTGATAGAAGGGATCCGAGTTAGGCCCAGGGACGGAGTTCTCTACCGCGAAGAGATTTAGAGTAGAAATTAAGAGAACTAAGAAGACGAGACGGCGCGTGTGAGCTGACATAAACCTCCAATCCTGTGGGGGAGAGTTAGAAGTTCGATTTCGCCCGGGGGAGCCACCAAGGTCGTTTGTTTTACTGCTTTTGGTCCGAAGAAGCCGCTGGCGGCGGGGCTCCCGGCTCCAATTCAGCATTCAAGTGCACGCTGCTTCCAGCGGTTAGCTTGATCTTCCTTTCCCACTCTTTGAAGCCAGCCTTCTTAATTACGACTGTGTGCTCTCCTTCCGGCAACTGCACGTCGGACGGAGTATTGCCGAGGAAACTTCCGTCGACCTCGATGTCCGCTCCGCCTGGAAGTGACGAAAGCGACAGCTTCGCTGAGCTCGCTGCAGAGACGGCCGGCGTCTCGTTCTTCTGGGTCGCCTCCGACGCCTTAGAGCCCCCTGTACTTTCCGAAGCTGCCGAGTTTGAGTCGCCTGATTTTGGCTCTGATTGATTTGGCGTCTTGCCGGTCTCTCCTCGGCAATCTGCGCGAGCGGCCTTAAGATCCTCTGTGGTGTAGTGCGACTCCAAGATTAGAACCTCAGCGCCCCTGCTCTGCAGGTTTCTTACATCATGGTCAGTTAACCGGCCGTGAAAGGGAAACCCTTCAGGTAATTTTCCCTCAATATATTGGAACTGCTTTCCTCGTATCCCAAAGGAGTAGAGCTTACTCGTAACTTGATCGGCTGGACCCATACGCTTAAGAATTACACAACTAGCCTCTGACGCATGGCCGGCGCCCCCTTGCGGAATAACCGCTCCCGACTGGGCCAGCGAGCATGTAGTGGTAGCAAGCAGACCCATCGCAATCCAAAGCTTCCCCATAGTGCACCTTTCAGACTAATGGACTAGGGTTCAGACGAACGGACTATTATCGCCCCACGATTCAATAAGTCAACTGTGATCTACTGCGAGCAAAACAAAAAAGGGGAGCGCCGAGCGCTCCCCTCTGACCACTGGCCACCGACCACTGGCCACTAATACTTCGGCATCGAACTATCCACCTTCTCCGCCCAGGCCGTAATCCCGCCCGTCAAGTTATAAACTTTCTTAAAGCCCGACCGCCGCAGGAAATTCACCGCCTTCGCGCTGCGTCCACCCATCTTGCAATGAGCGATAATCTCCCGGCTCGAGTCCAGCTCATTCACGCGTTTCGGTAAGTCGCCCACCGGTATCAGATATCCCTTCAAGTTGCATATCTGATACTCATGCGGCTCGCGCACATCAAGAATAAAGATGTCGGCCTTCGCGTCGAGCTTCTTCTTCAACTCTTCCACCGAGATCGCCGGCACGTCGTTCTCCCCCGACGGCGCCTCCTGTCCGCGAATCCCGCAAAACTCTTCGTAATCGATCAGCTTCGTAATCGTCCGGTTCTTCCCGCACACCGGGCAATCCGGATTCTTCCGCAGCTTCAGCTCCCGGAACTTCATCCCCAGCGCGTCCACCAGCAGCAGCCGTCCCGCCAGCGAGTCTCCCGTCCCCAAAATCAGTTTGATCGTCTCGGTCGCCTGAATCACGCCCACGAGCCCAGGCAAAATCCCCAGCACTCCACCCTCAGCGCAAGAAGGCACCAATCCCGGCGGAGGCGGCTCCGGATACAGGCACCGGTAGCAAGGACCATCCTCGGTCGCAAATACGCTGGCCTGCCCCTCAAACCGGAAAATCGACCCATAGACGTTCGGCTTCCCGGTCAAAACGCAAGCGTCGTTTACCAGATACCGCGTAGGAAAGTTGTCCGTCCCGTCGGCGACAATATCGAACTCGCGAAACAACTCCAGCGCATTCGCCGAAGTTAATTTCGTCTCAAACGTCCGCAGATTCAAAAACGGATTGATCGCCTTCAGCTTCTCCGCCGCCGAATCCAGCTTCTTCCGCCCGACATCGTTGGTCGTGTGAATAATCTGCCGCTGCAGGTTGGTGTAATCGACCACATCGAAGTCAACGATCCCAAGTGTCCCCACGCCAGCCGCGGTCAGATAAAGCGCCAACGGCGATCCCAATCCGCCAGCTCCAATACAAAGCACGCGAGCAGCCTTAAGCTTCTGCTGCCCCTCCATGCCCACCTCAGGCATAATCAAATGCCGCGAGTACCGCAGAATCTCGTCGTTGCTCAGTGTTGCGTCCGGTTTGACTTCGGTAAGAGTCGCCATAATTCCCTAAGTATTTAAATTGTCATCCTGAGCGGAGCAGGAAGTTCGCAAAGCGAACTTCCCGCGGAGTCGAAGGACCCCTATTCCCGGTACGGTTCCCTTGCCGTCGCAAGGCATTCTGCCCGAGTGACCGCTTGCTCGCAACTCGCAACTCAAGGCTAGCAGCTACCTTCCTCCCGCGATCGACGGCACAATCGAAATCGTATCACCGTCCTTCAACGCAGTCGCCTCTTTCTGCAAATACCGCATGTCCTCGTCATTCACATAGACATTCACAAACGCCCGCAGTTTTCCCTCGTCGCTGTAAAGATGTTTCTTAAGATCAGGATGCAGTGATACGAGGTTGGAAAGCGCATCACCAACGGTTGCTCCCCCAACCGAGACCGTGGCCTGTTTCTGAGTGTATTGCCGCAGTGGAGAAGGAATCTGAACCTGTGCCATATAGAACAGATGCGCCGCCATCAACCCCGGATTCACTCACCACTGCTTCATCCAGCAGCGCAAAACTGTCATCCTGAGCGGAGCAGAAAGTTCGCGAAGCGAACTTCCTGCGGAGTCGAAGGACCCCTACCAGTTCATCAATCTCACGTCCCGCTGCAAGGCGTTCTCCCCGAGACCCGGACCGCACGGTCTCAAACTCATAGCTCAAAGCTCATAGCCCGCCGACAGCTAACCGCCAACCTCCACCACCTCATCCACAAACCGCTTCTCCGCCTCATCCACGCCGCTCAGCTCAAACGAATTCGTCGCCGCCGCCCGCCCGTTCTCCACGCCAGTAATCACATACGAGCATCCAATCCAATGAGCCTCAGCCAGATCCGTCTCCGACCACCGCGCCGGATGATTCGGATGCGAATGATAAAACCCGACAATCTCCTCCCCGCGCTCCCGACCCTCCCGCTGAATCCGTATCAATTCCTTAGGATCGATCGAATACCGGTTATGCAACGAATCCAGCCAAACATTCCCGCACCGGGCGGTACGAGTAACGGTCTTGCGGCCGCCATCGTCAAAGTGCCCAAGCAAAACCCCGCAGCACTCATCAGGGTAGGTCTCCTCCCCATGTCGCCGCAGCAAGTCGTACTCAGTTTGTGAAATTTTCAGCATCAGGAAAAGGTCAGAGGTTAGAGGTAAGACGGCAGAGGTGCAAATCTCAAGACTACAACCAGCTCCATAACCCTTGGGCTTCAACCTCTGACCTCTGACCTCTAAACCTCTGACCTCACGTTTCCTCCCAAAACCTCTCACTAAGATACTTCTCCCCCGAATCGCAAAGCACAGTAACAATGGTCGCGTCCTGGTTCTTCTTCAAATTCTCCGCCACCATCAAACTCCCTGCCACCGCCGCGGCCGCCGAAACGCCCACCAGCAGCCCATTCTCGCGCGCCAGCCGCCGCGCCATCGCATAAGCCGTCTCGGTCGCAATCTCGATGTTATCGTCCGCCAGCGCCGAATCATAAATCCGCGGCACAATCGCCGACGGCAAATGTTTCGCGCCCTCAATCCCGTGAAACGCCGAGTCCGGTTGCAGCGAGATGCACCGCACATGCGGATTCAATTCCTTCAACCGCCGGGTAGTCCCGACAAACGTTCCGGTAGTCCCCAGCATCGACACGAAGTGCGTCACCCGCCCCTCAGTCTGCTCCCAGATTTCTTCCGCGGTAGTCAAATAATGCGCCCGCCAGTTCGCATCATTCGAATACTGGTCCGCATAGAAATAAAGATCGGGCCGCTCCGCCGCCAGTGCACGAGCAATCTTGATCGCCCCATCCGATCCCTCACTCGGGTCGGTATAAATAATGTTCGCCCCATAAGCCAGCAAAATGCGCTTGCGCTCGACAGAAACATTCTCCGGAACGCAAAGCGTAACCGGAAATCCAAGCGCCGCGCCCAGCATCGCGTAAGCAATCCCGGTATTCCCGCTGGTAGAATCCAGCAGAATTTTCCCCGGCCTGAGTTTCCCCAACCGCCGAGCCTCGCAAACGATATTCGCAGCCGCCCGATCCTTCACCGACCCGCCAGGGTTATACCACTCAGCCTTTCCCAAGAGTCGAACCGCCGGCCAATCGCGAGTCAACGAGTCGAACGCAATCAAAGGAGTATTCCCAATCCGCACCAAAATATCGTCTTGAGTCGGACGCTGCCCCACCCCTTCGTGATGATCCCCCACTCCTTCATGACGGTGCCCCATACAATCGCGCACGTTGCGATTGTGTGGGGAATCCCCCTCAGCCCGCCTCGAATTAGGATGTGCCGCGCTCATAAACCAGCCATCAATTCCGCGAGCTATTCACTCGCCGGTTTCGCTCAAACACAAAGCCTTCATCACCCGCAATTCGGTAGGCCACGCCGTGGAGGGGCGCGGCTTCAGCCGCGCCGAACCATGCTCGCCAGAAAAGGGGCTTTAGCCCCTGTGGGACGCACCCGCGTGACCACCGTAATGTGCCCGCAACCAGAAAAAGGTATATCTATACAAACGTCATTTATTTCCGTACTTGTTCAGTCTGCGAACTGTACAACCACATTTTCCGTAAATTAGATTCGAGCCCGGCGCCATCGGTTCCACGGATTCTGTGGCTTAAGAACTAGCGCATCGCATCTAAGCTGACGTATATATAGAATCGAGATCACAAAACATGGCAACAAAAGTAGAACAACGAACCTACGATGAAGCCGTCACCTGGCTCCGCGACCACGGTTTCGACCTCATCGAAGCCCCCGGCACTCAGGCCCGCGTCTTCCTGAAGAAGTACAACTGCTCCGCCGCAATTCAGAAGAACGATGACGGCGGCGTCAAGATCTTCGCCTATCCCGGCTACCTCATCGGCCAGGAGATTTCGAAGCTGGTCAACCGCGGCTATCAGCAATTCCTGAAGACGGCGAAGACAGAGGTCCCGGCGACAGCCGACCACCTCAAAGCTCTCCACCAGTTCGCGGAAGAACTAAAAGAAGCGCTAGCCCTGCCGAGCCTCTACAACGAATCGCTAGGCACAACCAGCGAGTCCTACACCTACGACCGCATAAAAGATCGCGACGAGCCGCGCGTCGACCGCCCCAAGCGACCATGGGAGACAGTTAAGGTGAAGGCTGCAGCGGTAGCAAAGAAGTCCAGAGCGTAGCGCCGCCGTCCCGGCGGCGGTTAGAGCGGGCGTCCTCGCCCGCTCTCCGTGTACCTCTCTAAAATCTGTTCCTGCAGCAGTCCCGAGAGCCCTCCGTGTACCTCCATGCTCCCTGTGGTTTAAGCTCTTTGTCTCAAGCAAATGGAACGCCGAGGAGCAAGATGAAGACCCTGATCGTTCTCCTATTGTTATCTGTCCTGCTGCCGCAAGCATTCGCCAGCGAGGCCGCTATCCCCGCAGCCGCAGCTATCCGTTCCCTAATCGACCAACAGCAAGCAGCCTGGAACAATCACGACCTCGAAGCCTTCATGTCCGGCTACTGGAACTCCCCAGACCTGACGTTTTTCTCCGGAGCTCGCGAATCAAAAGGCTGGCAAGCCGCGCTAGACCGCTACAAGAAGAACTACCTGGGCCCCGGCCACGAAATGGGCAAGCTGGAATTCACGAATTTGCGGATAGAAAGCTTGGGCTCCGACTCCGCCTTCGTCCGAGGAGAATTCCATCTAACCATGTCAGACGGCAAGACTCCGCACGGCCTCTTCACCCTGATTTTCAAAAGATTTCCCGAAGGCTGGAAAATAATCCACGACCACTCCTCAGGAGAGTAACGACTCGAATCTCAGCGCTCTTATTTCAATACAGTCATCCTGAGCGGAGCGCCGTGAGCGAAGCGAGCAAGCGCAGTCGAAGGACCCTACAAGCTCCAAATGCTAAATGCTGCGTCAGGGAATTCTCTTATCGAACGCCGAAGCCGAGTAGCTAGCCGTAAGCCGAAGCAATCTGCAACTCTCAATGGCTCTCTTTGGCTCTCTTTTCAAAACTGTCATCCTGAGCGAAGTGAGGTGAGCAAAGCGAGCCGAACAAGTCGAAGGACCCCTACAAGCTCCAAATGCTCCATACTGTGTCAGGGAATTCTCTCAACGAACGCTGAACGAACCGCATTCACTTCACATATGCAGTCTGACGCTCATCAACTTCATCGAGTCGCCGCCCGAAAATTCTGCCGGTAATCCTTCCCCACAACCTGCACCAACCGGCACATCTCAAACAACCGCGACCGCATTCTCTCCCCAATGCGATCGCCTAAAGTCTCCTCGCGCGAAGCCCGAGCGGGTCCAACCCCCGAAGCTGCTCCATCTATAAAATTCGTAGTAATCAAGGTAGCCAGATTGTCGTTATATCGAGTATTCAGAACCAGGCTAACGGTATCCCAAACCCACTCGGAAGGCTTTACCGCTCCAAGATCATCCAGCAGCAAGACCTCCGCCTCAAATATGGGGCGAAGTACATCCAACTCAGTCGCCTGCACCGAAGGATTGTAGGAATTCTGAATCTGCTTTAGCAGTTCGCGATAATCGCAGAACCGGGCATGAATCCCTTTCCTGATCACTTCCTTCAAAGCCGCCACCGCCAGATGCGTCTTCCCCACCCCGCTAGGCCCGATCAAAAGCATCCCACTCCGATTCAGCGGATACTCCGCCGCCCACTTCTGCAAAGCAATCTTCGCTGCCGCCAAAGCCTGCCCGCCATCGGTCTTAAACGAACCAAAATCACAATCCCCATACCGCGCCGGAATCTCCGCCGCGCCCACCAGCGACCTCACCTGCGCCTTCGCGAAGCACTCGCACCGCACTACCTGCTGCGCAGCGCTCCCCGGAACCTGCCGCCATCCCGATCCGCCACACAACACGCAGGTCTCATCCCGCTGCGTTCGCATGTTTTTCGGCATAGCATCCCCAGCATGTTCCCCATTGCGTGAGGCCAGACTCCGGATGTAAGACACACTCTTCTCGTCCATTTTCTTTTTTGTTTAGTGTACCTTCAAAATCCAGATAAGACGTTCCGTTATCAATTGTGGATTTTGAGTATCGCTGCTTCTTTTTGTGGAATTTCAGTACCTGCTCGTCGTAGATCTCGATCAGCGCCCGGCAGTAGATCCAGCACACACCGTCAGCTATCGATCCCTCGCGCTCGAACATGCTCAGCACCGCGCCACCTTCTTTTTCGAAGAACTGGCGCGTTCTTGCATTCGCGAGGCGCCATAACTGCCCGTCGTCCGGCAAATACCCAGGCCGCTCCGATTGCCACGAAGCAAACAGCAAATTCAGGAACCACGCCTGCTGATAATCCTTCAGCGCGCGATACCGCATGTCCCCAACAAACCGCTGCACATAAAACGGAAACCATTCCAGCAGTTGTCGCTGATAACTTCGAGACGAAGCCATGAAAATTTTCTTGGAGTGCGTTCTGAAGAATGCATGTTGACAAGCCCACAGCGCAAGGGAGAACGCGGTCGTTCTCTGTGCACATGATGTGGAGATAGAGGACAAGTTGTGGAAGCAAGAGGAAATTCAAGCAAGAGAATTTTTTCTGCACCACCACCAGTTCAAATATGTATAAGCACTGTCATCCTGAGCGCAGCAGGAAGTTCGCAAAGCCAACTTCCCGCGGAGTCGAGGCACCCCTACACTCTCAGACAGCGTTGATGCCGCCGCGAGGCGTTCTCCCCATGCATTCGCCCTGGAGTGCAAAGCTCAATGAGAAACTCCAGCGCCAACGCTCTTCCCGAACCTCTAGATCAACAGTGCCAACTTACAAGCCGACACCTCCTTAACTCCCGCCCCTTTCTGCAATCTGACTTCTGCAATAGATTTTCACCTCTGCAATCTGCAATCTGACCTCTGCAATCCCTCCCTCCCCCACTTTCTTCCGATATCTAACCCGCAACTGGCACGGAATGGCCCTTGACTTTCCCCGTCCAACGAGGAAAATGGCCATGCTCGGTGCAAGCGCGCACGATTTTTCACTTCGTCCACGCAAAGCGCCGTAACGATACGTATCAGGAGAGCGCATGAACAAAGCTGATCTGGTTGACCGGATTGCTTCCGCCTGCAGCATTTCCAAGGCGCAGGCAACGACCGCTATCGACACCACTGTCGACAGCATAACCTCCTCCCTTCGCAAAGGAGACCGGGTCGCCTTGATTGGGTTCGGCACGTTTTCTGTCTCGCAGCGTAAGGCCCGCAACGGCCGCAACCCGCAGACAGGTGCCACCATCAAGATCGCGGCTCGTAGAGTCGCGAAATTTACTCCCGGGAACGAACTGAAGAAGGTAGTCAATAAAGGCAAGTAGCCCCACGGTCATACCCAGCACGTTCGCAAAGCACGAACGGCAACAGCAAGCAGCTAGGAGAACACGAAAAGACAAGGCAGCAAGTCAGATAGCCGGGGTCCCAGAAGATTTTTAGTAGAAGTTCTTTCCCAGACGGCAGAGCCCAGTGCTCTGCCGTTTCGCTTGATGGTCTTCTCTATGATCTCAGCGAGTCCTCAGCCACCTCAACGTTTTAGGGTCTTCTTACGACGGAAGCCACCCCAAAGCAAAAAGGACCGCCACAACCCTGAAAGTGAAGGGGTTTAACGGACAGCTGAGAGCTTACAGCTGTCAGCTGCTCTTGCTGAATCCTCCCCAACTCCTATAGAATCAAATGATTGGAATCGAGGTAGATCAACCACAATGAAAGCAGCCATTCATCCCAACTATCATGATGTGCGCGTTCACTGCGCCTGCGGCAACGTGTTCACCACCCGCTCCACCCACAAGGGCGACATCGGCGTAGAAATCTGCGCGAATTGCCATCCCTTCTTCACGGGCAAGCAAAAGCTCATGGACACCGCCGGCCGTATCGAGCGCTTCCGCCGCAAATACGCCAAAAGCGACGCCACCAAACCGGAACCGGCCAAGAAGTAGGCAAGTGTGGCGCGGGCATTCCTGCCCGCGAAAGGTTTTGACGCGAAAATATCAGCCCTCGCCAAAAGCGGGGGCTTTGATTTGAATACGAAAGTTGCAAAAAAGTGAGCTTTGGCGAGCAGTTGCCACTGATTCAGGCAGCCGCGAAGCGGCGTAAGATTGCAGCCCACGGCGCAAGCCGTGGGTAGCGAAGCTCGAAAACGAACCTTACAATAAACGCGAATGAAGTACTGGTACAAAGACAAAGGTAACGCGGGCACACCCGCCCGCGAAAAGCCAGATCCCGCCCCAACCGCCGACGGGATCGCCCCAGAAGCAAGCACCCGCCCGTTCCCCGCCACCCTCCAAATCGGCCAGGTCCAAATCCGCCCCGCCACAGTCCTCGCCCCCATGGCCGGTGTCACCGACACCGTCTTCCGCCGCTTCATCAAAAACCTCGGCGGCTGCGGCCTCATCATGACCGAGTTCACCTCCGCCGACGGTGTCCTCCGCAGCAAAAAAACCGCCGGCCGCTATCTTCATTTCTACGACGACGAGCACCCGATCTCCGCCCAGCTCTTCGGCTCCAACCCTCAAGTCCTGGCTGACGCCGCCCGCCTCGTCGAAGACGTGGGTTTCGACCTGGTCGACCTCAACCTCGGCTGCCCCGCCAAAAAAGTAGTCAAGTGCAACGGAGGCTCCGGCCTGCTTCGCGACCTCCCGCTAATCCGCGCCATCTTCGAATCCGTCCGCGCCGCCGTCAAAATTCCCTTCACCGTAAAATTCCGCGCCGGCTGGTCCGACGAGGAAATCGTCTGCGTAGAACTAGCCCGCATGGCCGAAGACTGCGGCCTCGGCGCAGTCGCGCTCCACGCCCGCACTCGCCAGCAAGGCTACAGCGGCAACGCCCGCTGGGAATGGATTGCCTCAGTCAAACAAGCGGTAAAAATTCCAGTAATCGGCAACGGAGACATCCGCACCCCCGAAGACGCAGCAGCCATGGTCAATCAAACAGGCTGCGACGCAGTAATGATCGGCAGAATGGCCCCAGCAAATCCGTGGATCTTCCGTCAGATCGAGCAATACGTCAGCTGTCAGCTTTATGATGTTCCCACCGAATCCGACCGCTACCAGATGATTCGCACCTACTTCCAAATGCTCCTCGAGGAAGAGATGCCCGACGCGGTCGGCAAGATGAAACAATTCGCTTCCTGGTTCACCCACGGAGTCCCAGGCGGCGCCACCCTCCGCAAATCAATCTACGATTCCAAATCCGCCCCCGAAATCCTGAAAAACGTCGAAGCCTTCTTCGAATCCAGGCTCGCCGTCGACGCTCGCTGAACAACTCCAGCTCGATTTTGGGTGGCGCAGCGCTTCAGCGCTGCGGTAAATGGACTTATCTTCAATCGCGGCTTTAGCCGCTAAGTTCTACGAACTCCGGCTCCCCTCCTTCGACCCGCGCGCAAAAAATCTCTTGGTCAGCCACACCAGCCCCAGAACCTGCGTCCACTCCGAAACAATATTCCCGACAACCTGCCCCCACCGGCTCTGCGGATCCATCTTCACAAACACCGCTACCCACACCACCCCGGTGACCAAAAGAAAAATTGTCAGCGAATGTTCTTCCAGGAATTTCCTGACAGGCGTAAAGATCCGGTGCGGAGGCCGCTTGCTCTCGCCCGACCCAATCTCAAACAACCCTTTGGTCGCGAGCACGGTCAGCAGCACTCCGCTCCAATCCGCGATCGCATTCCCAAAGAACGCGAGGGTTTTACTTCTGCAATCTGACTTCTGCAATCTGCAATCGGTTTTTGACCTCTAACCTCTAACCTCTGACCTAACCACCAGCCGCCCCTTGTCGCCCTTCTCGACATATCCCCAAGGCGTCTTGTCGTCATGAGTAAACACCGTCAGCCAGCGCTCCGGCAAAGCCCGCGCATAATACGCCTTCTTGCTCTCAATCGTATCCAAGGGATAAAGATCGAACGCCATAACCCAGGTCGGGTCCAGATGCCAGCTGGTAGGAATCAGATCGGAAATATAACAAGCCGTTTTCCCGCCCCCCGAAACAATCACCGCCTGCATATCCGCCGTATGCCCGCGAAACCCGCGCACCAAAATCCCCGGCACAATCTCCCGATCCCCATCAACCAATTCCATCTGCCCGCTCTCCAACAAAGGATCGTAATTCGGGCTCATATAGCTGATCGCATCCCGCTCCAGCTGCAGCCGCCCATGCTCCCACTCCCCGCGCGGCGCATAGTATTTCGCCCGCGGAAACGTAGCCACAACCGAATCCCCGCGCCGAACGGTATTCCACCCGCAATGATCAAAATGCAAATGCGTATTAATGACGATATCGACATCCTCAGGCGCGACTCCCAAAGCATGCAAATTCTCAAGCAGTAAAGCCGGCTGCTTATAAATCTGCACCAATTTGTCGGGCAGCTTGTTCCCGATCCCGGTCTCGACAAGCACAGTCTTCGCCCCATCACGAATCAAAAGCGAATTCAGCCCAGCATCCAGCCGATTCAACTCATCCGGCGCCGCCCGTTTAGCCCACAAAGTCTTAGGCACAACGCCAAAAAAAGCCCCGCCATCCAGGAAGTAAGTCCCGTCCGACACAACAGTAAGCTCAAAATCCCCAATCGTAGTCCGATGCATAAAGAAGTTCTCAGCTGTCAGTTCTCAATTATCAGTAAAATCGTACGACCGTAGCGCCGCCGTCCCGGCGGCGGTTAAGGCGGGCGTCCTCGCCCGCCTCTGTGTGCTCTCCGCAGCAATTCTCAGCGCTCTCTGCGGTTCAAGATTTTTCTCAGCTCAAGCGCCCGGCAAACTCAAAAGGATTACCACATCCGTCGTTCCAAGGGTTTTTACTGAGAACTGAGACCCGAGAACTGAGAACTCACTTCAGCTCCCTCTCCCAAAACTCCCGCATCATCCCAAACAGCTGCCTCTGCGTTTCCACTCCCGAAATCCCATGCGTCTTATTCGGATAGAACATCTCCCGAAACTGTTTCCCGGCCTTGATCAGCGCATCCGTCAACTGAATCGAATTCTGCATATGCACATTGTCGTCGCTGGTCCCATGCACGATCAGCAGCGACCCATGCAGATTACCCGCCGCGCTCACGGTAGAGTCGTCATACCCGGAAGCATTGTCTTTCGGCAAGCCCATATACCGCTCGGTGTAAGTCGAATCATAGTTCCGCTGACTGGTAATCCCCGCCACCGCAATCCCCGCCTTGAACGCCGTCGAATGGGTCATCGCATACTCCGTTATGGACCCGCCGTTCGACCATCCCCAAATCCCCGCTCGCGCGCGATCGAGCTGCGGAAACTGCGCATACAACTGCTCCAGCGCCGCCAGCTGATCCTTCAACTCCACTCCGCCAAACTGATGCCGCAGCGCCGCCAGAAACTTCCGCCCACGGTGCGGCGTCCCCCGATTGTCGACAGAAAAAATCGCAAACCCATCCTTCGCCAGCATCTCGTGAAACAGCACCCTCGACCCACCCCACGCATCCGTCACCGTCTGTCCCACCGGCCCGCCATAAACAAAGTCAATCACCGGAACCTTCGTCCCCGGCGCCACATTCGGAGGCAGAATCAAATACCCATACAAAACCGTTCCATCGTCCGCCTTGAATTCCAGCTCTTTCGGTGCAATCAAGTCGTAGTCAGCCACGCCCCGAGCCTCCCAAAGCGGATGACACTCACCTGTCACCCCGCACACCGCCATCTTCACCGGAGAGAGCGTCGCCGAATGCGTCCACACGTAGTGCTTCCCATCCCGCGCGAAATTCGCCCCGTTACTCCCCGCCTCGCGCGAAACAGCCTGCATCCCCGCCCCATCCACTTTCACCGAAAAAATCTGCTCCTGCCGCGGATCATCTTTATTAGCGATGAAAAAAACCGTCCCCGCCTCCTCATCCATCCCGTTAATGCTCAAAACTTCATAATCCCCACTCTCCAGCTGCCGCTCCATCTTCGCGTCCGCGGCCAGGGGATCCCGCCCGTCAAAGCTGTACAAATAAATATGTGTGTGCCCATCTCGCCAGCTCGTCCACAAAAACCGGTCGCCCGACTTCAACACGCGGAAGTCATCATTCACCTCCACCCAGGCTTCCGGCGACTCCTCATGCAAAACCCGCCGCGACTTTCCCGACCGCGTGTTAATGAAATACAAATCCATCGCGTCCTGCCGCCGGTTCAAAACCTCCGCCCAGGCCCAATCCTCGCGAATCCATCCAAACCGCGGAATATAAATGTCCTCATCGTCCCCCAGTTTGATCCACGCAGGCTTCCCGCCATCGCCGCCCACCACGCCCAGCCGCACCGCCGGATTCGCATCCCCCGGCTGCGGATACTTCTCCTGCTCCACATGCGCGTGCTGCGGCAACCAGTCCGTGATCGGATACGACGGCACCCGCGTCTCATCCATCTGCAAAAACAAAATCTGCCCGCCCTCTGGCGACCAGAAGTAATTGCTCCGCACTCCCAGTTCTTCCGTATAAAGCCAGTCCACCTCGCCATTCAGAATGTCGCCCTCAGCCGGAGCCGCCTCATCTTTCTTCTTATGCTTCTCTTCATTCAGCAGCGGCCGCTCGCCCGTCAACCCGGTAATCGGATGCACATACAACTCATGTTTCCGCACAAACGCCAGCCGCTTCCCATCCGGCGAAAACTTCGGATCCTCGCTAGGCTCCGGCGACGACGTCAGCTGCACCGCCGTCCCCGTCTCCAGCGTGTAATACCAGAGCTGCCCATGCGCGTCGAAAAGCAAATGCTTGGAATCCGGAGACCACAAATAGCTGGCCACGCGATACCGCAAGACGCGTTCCTTCTCGCGTTCATCCCGAATCTTAGAAGCCGGAGGCGCCAGCTGCGCCAATTTCACATCGGAGACGAGCACTTTCTTGTCGCCAGTCACGGCATCCACATACCAAAGCTGTCCCTGCTCCCCAGCATCATCCCGCTGCACAAACGAGACCTTAGAAGAATCCGGACTCCACTGCACAGTCTCCGGAGCCCGACCAGTAGGCCCGCCCTCCACAAAAATGTTCTCGATAGTGAGCGGCTTAGCCGCCTGTCCAGTCTGTGCGAATGACTGCGAAGCAAGAGCAACCGAAAGAAAAACCACCGCGGCAAAGAACCGAGTCACGAGCAATCCCCCAATTAAAGATGTCAGGAAGGGTGAAACCCAAGAAGTGTACAAGATCAAGAAGCAGGCCGCTGTCAGTCGGCAAGCCAATTGTCGAGTCAAACACAACGGACAGCGATCAACCCTGTGAAACCCCGTGAACCCTGTGATAAATAGCTCTTCTGCCGCGATCGAGGTCGACCGAAGCCAAGCCAAGAACCCTACCCGAAAAAAGCAACCAAGGCTTTCCCTCGTGATCCTTAGTGTCCTTGGTGGTTAAGCCCTCAGCCGAGATCTAATCAACAACCAGCCCGCGCATCTCCCCACGCACCGGATGAGCAGCCTCGTAAGCCGCGATCTCACCCTCATGCTGCAATGTCAACCCAATATCGTCCAGCCCATTCATCAAACAATGCCGAGCAAACTCATCCATCAGGAACGAAGCCGAGAACCCCGAAGCATCCTCCACCACCATCCGCTCCAAATCCACAGTCAGCGAGTAACCTTCACCAGCAGCCAGCCGCATAATCTCGGCCACCTGCTCATCCGCCAGCCGCACAGTCAGCAACCCATTCTTCAAACTGTTATTCGCAAAAATATCCGCGAACGAAGAAGCAATCACCACCCGAAATCCAAAATCCGCCAAAGCCCAAACCGCATGTTCCCGCGAAGACCCGCACCCAAAATTCTTCCCCGCCACAAGAATCGAAGCCCCGCGATATCGCGGCAACGCCAAAACAAAATCCGCCACCGTCGTCCCATCCCCGCGAAACCGCCAATCATAAAAAAGAAACTGCCCAAACCCAGTCCGCTCAATCCTCTTCAAAAACTGCTTAGGAATAATCTGGTCGGTATCGATGTTCACCCGGTCCAGCGGCGCCACAACTCCGGTATGTTTTCGAAATGCTTGCATTTGCGCCTCTCCAAGGGTGCCCCATTCCAAAATTGCGTTCTGTGCGATTTTAGAGTGGGATATTTGACTTTGCACCGGCCATCCGTGGCTGTGCGCGTAAAAAGTCAGGTTGTCCGCTCGCATCTTCGCGATTGCTTTTCACCTCTGCCCTCTTACCTCTCACCTCCCTGCCACTTCCTCACATCCACGAACCGCCCCGCAATCGCCGCCGCGGCCGCCATCGCCGGACTCACCAGATGCGTCCGTCCTCCGCGGCCCTGTCGTCCTTCAAAATTCCGGTTGCTGGTGGAGGCGCACCGCTCGCCCGGCTGCAAAATATCCGGATTCATTCCCAGACACATCGAGCATCCCGACTCCCGCCACTCGAACCCGGCCTCGACGAAAATGCGATCCAACCCTTCAGCCTCAGCCTCGCGCTTGATCGCCTGTGACCCCGGCACAACCATGGCCCGCACATGCGAATGAACCCGCCGCCCCCGAGCCACGCCCGCGGCTGCCCGCAAATCCTCAATCCGCGAATTGGTGCACGACCCAATAAACACGCGGTCCACCGCAATCTCTTCAATCGGAGTTCCCGGCTTCAAATCCATATAAGCCAGAGCCGCCTCCGCCGCCCGCCGGTCCGCCTCCCCCGCAAACGAGGACATCTCCGGCACACGCGAATCAACAGCCGCCACCATTCCCGGATTCGTTCCCCAGGTAACAAATGGCGCAAGCGTCGACGCATCAATCTCCACCACCCGATCAAACCGAGCCCCGACATCCGAAGCCAACCCACGCCATGACGAAACTGCCGCGTCCCAACCCGCCCCCGCAGGGGCAAACCGCCGCCCACGTACATACGAAAATGTAGTGTCATCCGGCGCAACCATCCCAGCCCGCGCCCCGGCTTCAATGCTCATATTGCAGAGCGTCATCCGCCCTTCCATCGAGAGCCCGCGCACCGCCTCGCCGCCGTACTCGATCACATGCCCAGTAGCGCCATCGGTCCCAATCTTCCCAATGATCCCCAAAGCCAGGTCTTTCGCGGTCACGCCCGAAGGCAGCGCCCCGCGCACCGAAATCAGCATCGACTTCGCTTTATTCTGCGGCAAGCACTGCGTAGCCAGCACATGCTCCACCTCCGAAGTCCCAATCCCAAATGCCAGCGACCCAAACGCCCCGTGCGTCGAGGTATGGCTGTCGCCGCAAACAATCGTCATCCCGGGCAGCGTGATCCCCAGCTCCGGCCCGATCACGTGCACAATCCCCTGCTCATCCGACTCCATATCAAACAGAGGCACGCCAAACTCGCGGCAATTCTTCTGCAAAGCCTCAATCTGCCGAGCCGCAATCGCATCCACAATCGGCAACCCGCGAGGCGTAGTAGGAACGTTATGGTCGACAGTAGCTACAGTCCGCAAAGGCTGCCGAACGCGCCGTCCATTAGCCCGCAACCCATCAAACGCCTGCGGAGAAGTAACCTCATGCACCAAATGCAAGTCAATGTAGAGCAGCGCAGCCTGCCCAGCCGGAGCCGCGACAACATGCGCATCCCAAACCTTGTCAAACAACGTACGAGCCATAATTCAACCTATCCAATATTCAAACTATCTTATCGAATCTGTCATCCTGAGCGGAGCGCAGTGAGCGAAGCGAGCAAGCGAAGTCGAAGGACCCCCATGCCAGCGGCCACCATAAACCGGCCAAGCAAGGCGTTCTCTAAACAGAAGCCGATCTAAGAGCCTTCCTTCGTGTTCCTTAGGGTCCTCCTTGGTAGCCGCTCTTGGTTTTGCCTTGCCGTGAAACCCTGTGGTAAAGGGTTGCTGGCGACGTCGTAGCTGCTCGCAGCACGTCCGTACCCGTCCAGCCATGTCCCCGCCCCACCCCATCATTTATCATTAGCCAACAGTCCGCCCCATGATCAACTCCAAGCGCATCGCGGTCGTCCTCCCCGCCTACAACGCGGAGAAAACTCTCGAGCAGACCGTCCGCGAGCTTCCCGAAACGGTCGACACCTGCATCCTCGTCGACGACCACAGCAAAGACCGCACCGTAGAAGTCGCGCAAAAATTGGGCCTGCTATGTTTCGTCCACGACCGCAACTACGGCTACGGACGCAACCAGCAAACCTGCTATCGCGAAGCCCTCGCCGCCGGCGCCGACGTCGTCATCATGGTCCACCCCGACTACCAGTACACGCCGCTCCTCGTCACCGCTATGGCGAGCATGGTCGCCTACAACGTCTACGACGTAGTCCTGGGCTCACGCATCATCGGAGGCACAGCCCTCCGCGGCGGCATGCCGTTTTACAAGTACGTTTCCAACCGGCTGCTGACCGCGTTCGAGAATATGTTCTTAGGTGTAAAGCTGAGTGAATATCACACCGGATACCGCGCCTTCAGCCGTGAAGTCCTGACCCGCCTCCCGCTCGGCGAAAACAGCGACGACTTCGTCTTCGACAACCAGATGCTAGCCCAATGCGTCCACTTCCACTTCCGCATCGGCGAAGTCTCCTGCCCAACGAAGTATTTCGAAGAAGCCTCCAGCATCAACTTCCGCAGAAGCGTCACCTACGGCCTGGGCGTGCTGAAGACCACAATGCAATTCGCTCTGCAAAGAGCAGGCATAGCGAAGTTCGCCATCTTCAGCGAAAAAGGCCGGCACTTAGAAGCCAAATATTACGAACCCGGCGCGGCTAAAACGCACAGTTCCGGCCTGTGATGGCATTGGGTGATATGTGTACCTGCGCTTCGTTGTCCCTCAAATTGACGACGATTCAGAACGCGCCCTCGGTGTCTTCCAGGCGGCCTATCGCTTGCGCGACGATGGTAAGTTGTACTCCTACGAGGAAACGCATCTCCAATCACTGCGCGAATGGTTCAACCTTCATCTGGAGAGGCCCACACGGTTTACCGCGGCGAAGCCCCCGTACTATCGGAAGAAAAGCAGGGCAATTTCTTGGTTTAAGGACACAGCACACGAACATATCAGTCGTATCCGCGAGATGGTGATGATTCTTGAGAACCACGGAGTGTCGGTACGCGTGCTCAAAGCGGATAGAGTGGGATACGTCGTGTACGAAGATGAACATCAAATTGTTGCGGAACCGTTTTCTGATATCCAGCGCTGACAGACGGATTTGTAGAGGTAGAAAATTTCAACCGTACTCATTTACACGTGGCGTGTGCTCTTATCCGCTCAAAGCTCGCGTAAGATAACCTCGCCTTGACCCGCCGCCACACCTTCGCGATCCTGCTCCTCCTCACCGCCGCTGCCATCACCATCCAAGGCTACCACCCCGGCCTAGAAGACGACGCCTACTACCTCGCCGCCATCAAGCAAGACCTCAATCCCACTCTCTACCCGCACGACGCCGACTTCTTCCGCCTGCAATTTCAGGCCACCATCTTCGACAAGCTGATCGCCGCAAGCATCCGCCTCACCCATCTCCCCATCAGCGCCGCAATCCTCCTCTGGCACTTCGCAGCCACGCTAGCCATCCTAGCCGCCTGTCTCGCCATAGCCCGCCGCTGCTTCCCCAAGTCCGAAGCCCACTGGTCCGCAGTAGCCACAGTAGCGGCTCTCCTGACGATCCCCGTCTCCGGCACAGGCATCAGCCTGACCGACCAATATCTCCACCCAAGAGCCCTAGCCACAGCCGCAATCATGGGCGCAATCGTCGCGATCCTCGACAACCGCCACGCAAAAGCCGCGCTGTTCCTGATCGCCGCTGCAGCCATGCACGTAATCATGGCTGCCTACGGCGCTTCCCTGTGTCTCTTTCTTTATTGGAACTCCAGACACGGAGGGTGCCCCACTCAAGCCTGGTTTTGGCTTGAGTGGGGACTTTCGTCGGCTTCAAGAAATCCGCGTCCGCCCACTTGCAGGTCACAGCTCACAGCTCACAGCCACCTCAGCAATCTGTCATCAGCACTCGCGATTTCACCCCTAACCTCTCACCTCTCACCTCTGACCTCCCGCGCAACCCTGTGGTTAGCTCTAGCCCTTCCGCTTCACTGGCTCTTCCAACCCACGACGCAAGCCTGGCGTGATGCCGCAGCCACGCGCCATTTCAATCTGCTGACACATTGGCCCTGGTACGAATGGCTAGGCGTGATCGCCCCGTTCGCCATCCTTTATTACTTTGCCCGTCAAGCCCGAACCGAAGGCGCCAACCAAGCGCCAGAATCCCAGGCCCGCGCCCACCTCGCCATCGGGCTTATTTATTACTCCGCGTTCCAGCTAGCCGTCGCGCTAATCATCCTTCTCCCCCCGCAACTCGAGCGCCTCCGCCCCTTCGAGCCTATGCGCTACCTGCATCTCGTTTACCTCTTAATGTTCCTGATCGCCGGAGGCATCATCGGCCAGCACATCCTGGGCCGCCACACCTACCGCTGGCTTCTCTTCTTCCTCCCGCTCTCCGCCGGAATGTTCTACGCCCAGCGCCAAATGTATCCCGCCACCGCGCACCTCGAACTCCCCGGCCGCGCGCCTGCCAACGACTACCTCCGCGCCTTCGCTTGGATAAAGCAAAAAGAAAACACTCCCACCGACGCCCTCTTCGCTCTCGACCCCTACTACATGCAACAACCCGGCGAAGACTTCCACGGTTTCCGAGCACTCGCCGAGCGCAGCTCGCTGGCCGACATGGTCAAAGATCCCGGCATGGTAGCCCGCGTTCCAACGCTAGCCGAGCGCTGGCAAAAAGAAGTTCAAGCCTCGAAGAATTGGCAAAACTTCACAGCCAAAGATTTCGAGAATTTGAAGACGAACTTCGGCGTAACGTGGGTGGTCCTAGCTCACGCAGTGACTGCCGAACCACTGACACCACTCGTTTGTCCCTATGAAAATCGCACAGTCGCGGTCTGTCGCGTAGAATAAGAAAAGCCCAATAAAGACGAGCCCCGATGGCATCTCGCCCAATCAGCCCACGTTACGACCCCGCGCCCGAACTCTCCCTGGTCGTCCCCTGCTTCAACGAAGAGAGCGTCCTCGCCGAAACTCACCGACGCCTCATCTCGACGCTCGAGCAACTCAGTCTCCCCTTCGAACTCATCTACGTCGACGACGGCAGCCGCGACCACACTCCGGCGAAGCTTGCCGAAATTCAGCAATCCGACCCGCGCGTCCGAGTAGTCGCGCTCTCCCGCAACTTCGGACACCAACTCGCCATTACCGCCGGCCTCAATCACAGCCGCGGGCGCGCCGTCGTTGTCATCGACGCCGACCTGCAGGACCCGCCCGAAGTCATCCTCGACATGCTCGCGCGCTGGCGCGAAGGTTATGAAGTTGTCTACGGTACTCGCCTGCGCCGCGACGGCGAGACCGTCTTCAAAACCAAAACTGCCGAGTGGTTCTATCGCGCAATCAACCGCATCTCCGAAATTCCCATCCCGCTCGACACCGGCGACTTCCGCCTCCTCGACCGCAAAGCCGTCGACGCCCTCACCGCCATGCCTGAGCGCGACCGTTTCGTCCGCGGAATGGTCAGCTGGGTAGGATTCCGTCAGATAGCCGTCCCCTACGACCGAGCCGCCCGCCACGCCGGCGAAAGCAAATATTCGCTTTTCAAAATGTTGCGCTTCGCGACCGACGGCATCCTGTCGTTCTCAATCGTGCCGCTGCGTATAGCAACGTTTCTGGGGATCGCCGCAGTCGCAGCCGCACTAATTGCCGCAGCCGCAACCGTAGTTCTAACGCTGGCCAGCCCGTTCCGCCCAAGCCCATGGCTGGCGGTCCTGCTAGCAGGCCTCTTCATCGGAGGCGTGCAGTTAATCTGTTTAGGAATAGCCGGTGAGTATCTAGGCCGCATCTACGGAGAAAGCAAGCACCGCCCGCTCTACGTAGTCCGAGAAACAAGAGGTTTCGACGACCCAATCCCCGACCGCTCCACGAACCTGGCAGCAAACGTCACGCGCTCGTAAGGTATCATTCCTGTCACAAAGCACTTCTCTGCGCACTCAGCGGCATTTCTCAGCGAACCCTGCGTTTTAAGATTTTTGTGAGCGCCGGCAAATGCTCAAAGGGCAAGCAAGAAAGGTAAATTCCCAGCAACTGGGTACCGGGTACTGAGTACTGGGTACTGAACTACTTCACCTCAAACACAAACAGGCAATGATCCAAAATCGTCTTCCGTCGGGCCCCCAGCACCCACCGATACGCCTCCGGATTCTTGAGCAACTGTCCCGACAAATGAGTAGCGCTGACCACGACCGTTCCAGTCACGCGCTCATCTTCCTTCAACGGCACATATCGAATCCCATACCACCCCGGATCCACTAACCCGAAATAAGCCAGATGAATCGTCTCCTCCGGATGCGCCTCCTGATAAGCCTTCAAGGCAACCAACCCCTGCCCCCAATCCAGATTGCTATCACTCAAAAGCGACCAGCTCTTAGCCGGATCAACCCAGACATTGAAATAAGAAAGATACCCCGGCGCAAACCGCAAAGTATCCCCAGCCTGCAAAGCCACCAGAACAGCTAGAACCCAAGCCCATCTCCGCCGCCCCAGCACCCACTCCGCCGCCGCCCCAGCAAACAAAAGTAAAAACGGATACACGGGCAACACATGCCGCACTCCAATATTGATCCGCCCAGTAACCGCCATCAAAAAAAAGACAGCAGGGAAAATTCCAATCAGCAAAAGTTCCCGCCGCCAGGGCCGCCGAAGCAGCACAAGCAAAGCGCCCCACAATCCCATCGCGAGCACAATCACAGGCCACTTTAAGAGCACGGCCACAGGAAAGTAGAGCTTCCATCCGCCGCTACTCGAAATCTGCCCCAGAAAAAAGCTATGATGTCCCTCCATGTTGTGCACAAACACCATCCCGAGCCCAGTCAGATATTCGCAAGCCGGAATGAACAGCTGAAAATGCCGAGCCACAGGCAACGGATAAGTCAGCAACTTCGTATACCCGGCAAAATGCAAAGTAACCAGCCCATCCCCAAACGCCACCCGCGAAACATGAAAGAAGTATCCAGCCCAAACAATAAGGGCCGCTCCTAAAGCCATAGCAGCAGCTTTACCCCACCTCCACGCCCGGGGATCCCAAACCATCGCTCCCCAAGCGCCTGTCGTGTCATCTTGCAAATTCGCCTGAGCACCCGCGCTTCTTTTAAGGATGTCATCCTGAGCGGAGCCCGAACCGCTCCGAGAGCGGTTCGGCGGAGTCGAAGGACCCCTACTCCCTGAACTTCCGCCAGCGTTCGAAGGTTCCTCTCCCTTCACAGAACCGTGATTTCTAAGTACCAGCGTCAATCCCAACACCATTCCCACCATCGGCAACGTATTCAGCTTCGCAATCAGCGCCAATCCCAGCGCCCCGCCAAGCACCCAAGTTCGCCGCCAATCCGGACACCGCCACCACCGCACCAGCATCATCACAGCCAGGAACGTAAACAAAGTCCCAGCCCCGTCGGTAGTAGCCAAAGAATAATGAGCGACGAGCTCCGGCGAAACCGCCGCCAGACCGAGCACAAACAAAGCTGCCCACTCCGAAAAAAATTCCCGAGCCGCCACCCACAACAGCAGCAGCAGCAACACTCCCAACACCACATTCATCGCCCGCGGGCCATAAACCCAAGCCGAAGGCCCGGGCGAAACCGGCACCGCCTCCTCATTCAAGTGCCATCCCTCGCCAGCCGAGCCCTTAGCCCCCGACTCAAACGCGACATCCAGCTGAGACCCCGCATGCACCGGCGCCCCCCCCGCCTCACTCTCCGGCCGGTTCACATACTTCAAATTCTTCCCGAGCACCGGCAGCGTCATCCACAACCGCGCCAGCGGAGGATGCTCATGCCACCGTTCAAGCTCCCCAAACTTCCAGGCCTCCACCCCGGCAATAATGTGATCCGACTCATCCACAGTCATTGACTGAGTCCGAATAAACCACCCGCACTGCGCCACATAAAGACAAATCAACCCCGTCGCCAGCAAGCGAGCCCCAATCGAGCCGCGCCGAAAATGTCCGCCACCCCTCTCAAAATCCGAGTTCATAGATGAAGTGCCCGAGCCGTTCTTCGTGTACCCTCGTGTCCTTTGTGGTGAAAGCACTGCCCCTAGAACACCACCACAAGAGCACCAACCAAACTCCACCCAACTATAGTCTTCCCGTCAGCAACCCGGTCCAGGACTGTGGGAACCCAGTGCAACCCTGTGTACCCTGTGGTGTTCAAATTTTCTGACCTCTGACCTCTGACCTCTGACCTCTGACCTCTGACCTCTGACCTGAGACCCAAGACCCAACCCCAGCCTTCGCTTGCCGCTCCCTGCACCCCACAATTACCATCTAACCAGCTTAATGCCCACAGCCGTCGCATCTCCGACTGCCCGCCCCAAGCCCCAGCTAGTCTTCGGAGAAATTTTTAGCTTCGCCTTCGACACCTTCCGCTCCAACAAGGTCCGCTTCCTCCTAACCGCGCTGGGCATGATGATCGGCACCGCCTCTCTAATCCTCGTCGCCACCATCAGCCTGACCGGCAAGCAATACGTTCTCAATCTAATCCAGGGCATCGGCACCAACATGGTCGAAGCCGAATACCAGGCCGGTGGCCCAAGCGGCGACACCACTCCCGACGACCTCACCATCGACGACATGCACGCCGCCCAGCTCGAAGTCCCCGGCATCGCCGCCGCCTCGCCGGTCGTTCCGCTCTACGAGCGCATTTCCATCGGCAACGGCAAAGAGCGCGACATCCAGGTCCTGGGCGTCGACCCGGCCTACCTGCAAGTAAGAAATTTAGTAGTAATGAACGGACGCTTCTTCGACCAGCAAGACTCGCAAGCGCACAACAAAGTCGCTGTAGTCACGCGCGAACTAGCCACCGACCTCTACGGCTCCTGCCAAAATGCCCTGAGCCAGACTCTCAAACTCGCCGGCCTCCCATTCAGCATCATCGGATGCTTCCGCGAGCGCGTCGACACCTTCGGCCAGTCCGAAGTCACCGACCGCACCATGCTCATCCCCTATTCCGTCAGCCGCTATTTCCAGGAGAAGCCCACCGTCCGCCAGATCTATTTCTCCGCGACCGACGGCTCGCAGGTAGTCCCCATCACCAACCAGATCCTCCGAGTAATCCAGTCACGCCATCGCCCCACCAGCGTCTATCGAGTCCAAAACCTGACGCAACTCCTGAGCGTCGCCGACAAAACCGCCAACGCGCTAACCGCCATTCTCCTGGCAGTCTCATTCGTAGTTCTGCTAGTCAGCGGAATCGGCATCATGAACATCATGCTGGCAACAGTAAGCGCCCGCATCCGCGAGATCGGAATCCGCAAAGCCATCGGCGCCACCAACCGCGAAATCCGTTTTCAATTCCTCTCCGAAGCCATCCTCATCTCGCTAATCGGAGGCGTGATCGGAATCGTAGTAGGCCTAGCCATCCCATTCTCCATCCGCTTCTTCACCGAATACCGCATCCCAATCAGCGGCCTAAGCGCAATCATCGCCATCGTAGTGTCGTCGTTAGTAGGAATAATCTTCGGCACAATCCCAGCCACAAGAGCCGCCCAACTAGACCCGGTAGAAAGCCTCCGCTACGAATAGTCTATAAATCGGCAGGGACACCTTATCTTAGATATGATTTGATTCGAAAACGCATGAACCTGCGACTCGTAGAAACTCTCCCCGCGCTCGCTGAAGAACTCGCAACCCTCCTCGTTGCTGCGGGCCAGTTCGATCTCGCGCGACAGGTACCAGAACTCATGATCGTAGATCGGTGCGGTTGCGAGGATGATTTCTGCGCGAGTTTCTATACGCAACCGAAGCCGAATGGAGCGTATGCCGCCGCCCATGATTGCTTGGATTTAAGAGCCGACCGGGGAGCAATCATTCTCGACGTTGTTCAGGGTCAAGTTATGTTTGTCGAAGTGCTTAGCCGGGAGGACATTCGCCGCAAGTTGCGTGCCGCGATTCCATAACCGAACGGTGGAGGCAACATGCGCCGCATCCTCTGCGGCAGTTCTCAGCGAACTCTGCGGTTAAGAGCTTTTTGCCAGCCTCTAATCCGCTCTCTGCCCTTTCAACGCCGCCACCACCAACCGAATATCGTCGTAACTAACAAAGGGAGGCACAGCATCCTTAATCTCCCGCAAACGCTCCATCCCCTTAGCGCGGCAAGCCGCCTCAACTAATGGCCGAGCCCCAGGAGAAATCCAGGCCTCGTCCAACTTCACGCGCCCAGTTTCCACCAGATGCGCAACCGTCCCGACAACAGTCGACATCTCCCGATCCCGCACCCGCGCAATCTCCTCGAGCGATTTCCCTTCGCGCAGTAACCGCAAAGTCTCCTCCGCAGCCGGAACCTCCCGCGCCAAAGGTGCCATCGAAGCCCGCGCCCCCGAAGCAAACGCCCGCAGCGCCTCAAGGATCGACGACCCATACACTTCCAGTTTGTGCTCTCCAATCCCGCGCACGCGCCGCAACTCCTCAAGCGAACCCGGTCGCTGCCGGCAAATCTCCTCCAGCGTCGTATCGTGCATCACCACAAATGCCGGGGTCTTCTTCTCTCGAGCCACATTCCGCCGCCACTCCCGCAAATAATCGGCAAGCTCAGCATCATCCGGATGAGCAGCGCCCGCGTCATCCGCAGCTTCCGCATCTTCTCGTCCTAAATACAAAAAGTCCCGCACAGCCCGCCGCCGCTCGCGAACACCGCGTCTGCTCTCCCGAACTTTTACATCATCTCCACCTTCAACAATGATGTCATCCTGAGCGGAGCGGGACGAGCGCTGTGCGCTCGTCTCGCGCAGTCGAAGGACCCCTACTCCCTCCTCAATGCGTCTCTCCGTCCCAACTCCCGCCCGAGCCCACTCCGGCACCGTCCCGCAGTTATCGCAACCCCCGCACTTCGTCCACTTCGGCGTTTCCCCAAAATGCAAGCAAATCGCTCGATGTCTGCACCCTTTCCCCTCCACAAATCGCGACACAACCCGCTTCCGTTCCCAAGACCGCTCCCGCTCCGCATCATCGGCAATCTTCCCGATGAAATACTCGAGCAGCACATGATCCCGCTTCTGCCAAAGCAAAACGCAATCCGCCGGACGACCATCGCGCCCCGCCCGACCCGCCTCCTGGTAATACTGTTCAATCGACTTTGGCAACGACAAATGAATAACCGCTCGCACCGACGGCTTATTGATCCCCAACCCAAACGCGATCGTCCCCACCAAAACCCGTACTTCATCCGACATCCACCGTTCCTGATTCTCCCGCCGCTCCCCAGCCTCCAATTTCGCGTGATAAGCCACCGCCGGAATCCCAATCTCCTCCAGGTAATCAACCGTCTGCTCCACGCGCTTGATGGTTGGTGAATAGACGATAACGTTGCCGGGCGAAGCCCCGTCTGGTTCGGCGTTCAAGTAATGCCGCAAGGCCCGCGCCAAGAGCCCCATCTGCTCTTCGCCCGCGCACTCACGCGCAACATAATTCAAATTTCGACGATGAAAGCTCGCGATATAAAGATGAGGCTCCCGCATCGACAGCTGTTTCAAGATGTCATGCCGCACCTGCCGGGTAGCGCTGGCGGTAAACGCAGCAATCGGCACCGCAGGAAACCGTTCCCGCAGCCGGCTCAACTGCCGGTAATCCGGACGAAACTCATGCCCCCACTCCGAAATGCAGTGCGCCTCATCCACAGCAAAAAATCCCACGGGCACCCGAGCCAGCCAGGCATAAGTGCTATCCAAAGCCAGCCGCTCCGGCGACAAATAAATCAGCCGAAACTCCCCAGCCGCAGCCCGCGTCATCACCGCCCGCCGTTCATCGGCACCGAGAAAGCTATTCAATGCAGCCGCCGGAATCCCCATCTGCCCCAAAGCCGCCGCCTGATCCTGCATCAAAGCAATCAAAGGCGACACGACGACGGCAGTCTTCCCAGAAACCACAGCCGGCAACTGATAGCAAAGCGACTTCCCCCCACCAGTAGGCATAACGGCGCAAGTATCATGCCCACCAAGCAAACTCCGAACAATAGCCTCCTGCTTAGGCCGAAACGAGTCATACCCCCAATACCGCCGCAAAGCAACCATCAGATCAAGGGAGTCGGAAACAGGCGAGGCACTCACCCCAGCAGTATAAGAAAAGAAGTCAACTCACAACGTGATACGCAAGCACCAAAATTGTGATGAATAATAATTGCGATGAATCCAACCACGTCGTCGACCTCAAGTAAGAATTGTCATCCTGAGCGAAGTGAGGTGAGCAAAGCGAGCCGAACGGAGTCGAAGGACCCCATGTCTGCCGGCACTGCAAACCGGCCCCGCAAGGCATTCCCCCGGAACTGCATCCGCCAAGGGATTTAAGCTCATAGCTAGGAGTTCGCAGCTACCTCTGCAATCTGACCTCTGCAATTCCCTCCCTCTATACTGAACCATGCTGCTGGGCCTAATCTCCGACACCCACAACCTCCTCCGCCCGGAAGCCCTATCGGCGCTAAAAGGCGTAGATCAAATCCTCCACGCCGGAGACATAGGCGCCAAATCCATCCTGGAAGCCCTAAACAAAATTGCCCCAACCACAGCCGTCCGGGGCAACACCGACACGGATCCCTGGTCAAAAGACCTCCCAGAAAACGACATGATCGAAGCGGGAGGCGCGATGATCTACATAATCCACGACCTCTCCAAGCTGGACCTGAAGCCGGAAGCAGCCAACATAGCCGCAGTAATCTACGGCCACAGCCACCAACCCAAGATAGAAGAGAAAAAAGGAGTCCTCTACATCAACCCAGGCAGCGCCGGCCCAAGAAGATTCAACCTGCCGATCACAGTGGGAAGACTCAAAATCACGGAAGGAAAACTCAAAGCGGAAATACTACCCTTGTAACTCGTCGGCGAATCGTCCCCCAGCGATTCAAATCTGCAATCTGAAATCTAAAAATCTGCAATCTCTAGCCCCCGGCAATCGCCCCCAAAACCACAAGCGGCTCCCGCCCCGCCACGACTGCCTCCGGTAACTCCGAATCCAACGGCCGCAACGACCAATCCTCCTCGCAAGCAAAGAACCGCAAAAAAGCTCTTCGTTCCTGAGTCACCTGATCCCGAATCGTTCCCCGCAGCATCGGATAAGCAATCTCCAGCGCATCCAGAACAGCCCGCACAGAAACAGGCGGAACAACCTCCAGCGAAACTTCGCCCGCCACCGAAGCCAGATTCCGCAAATGAAATGGCAAAACCACGCGAATCATAAGTAATAAAGTGGATTACACAAGAGCGAGTACCATAAGGCTTTCACCTCTGCAATCTGAAATCTACAATCGGGCAATAGGTTTTTCACCTCTACCCTTGAACCTCTCACCTCTAACCTCCCGCATACGCCCTCTCCAGATCCGCAATGTGAAGCGAGGGGTTCAAGCTCAAAGCTCATAGCTACTTCTGCAATCTGACTTCTGCAGTAGAGATTTTCACCTCTGACCTCCTACCTCTGACCTCCCTCCACCGTCTGCACCTCCACGCTCAGCACCGCCGGCAAATCCCGCACAATTGCGTTCCAGTTCTCCCCGGCATCCGCCGAGCAATAAACCTGCCCGCCAGTAGTCCCAAAATAGACTCCGCATTTATCCAAACTATCCACCGCCATAGCGTCCCGCAGAACATTCACATAGCAATCCTTCTGCGGCAACCCGCGAGTCAAAGCCTCCCATTCCCCGCCGCCAGTCTTGCTCCGATAAACCCGCAGCTTTCCCTCATGCACAAAATGTTCCGAGTCGCTCTTGATCGGCACCACATAAATCGTCTCCGGCTCATGCGCATGAACATCAATCACAAATCCAAAATCCGTCGGCAGGTTCCCGCTCACCTCTCTCCAATTGTCCCCCGCGTCATCCGACCGCATCACGTCCCAATGTTTCTGCATAAACATCACGCCCGGACGCCGCGGATTCATCGCCACATGGTGCACGCAATGTCCAACCTCAGCATCATGATCCGGAATGTATTGCGACCGCAGTCCTTTATTAATAGGCTTCCAGGTCTCTCCGCCATCATCCGTCCGAAACGCTCCCGCCGCCGAAATCGCAATCCACATCCGCTTCTCATTCGACGGGTCCAGCACGACAGTATGCAAACACATTCCGCCCGCCCCCGGCTGCCACTGCGGACCAGTCCCATGCCCGCGCAATCCCGGCAATTCCCGCCAACTCTGTCCGCCGTCCGTAGACTTGAACAAAGCCGCATCCTCCACGCCCGCGTAAACCACGTCCGCCTCAGTCAACGAAGGCTCGACATGCCAAACGCGTTTGAACTCCCAAGGATGCTGCGTCCCGTCATACCACTGATGCGTAGTCAAAGGCTTCCCGGTCTCCGCCGACGTGTCATACAAAAACTTGTTAGGTGCCTTAGCTGGCCACGCAATCGCAGGATCCTGTCCCAGGCCATATCCCGGCTGATGCCAAGTCTTCCCGCCATCATCCGACCGTTGAATAATCTGTCCAAACCATCCGCTGGTCTGCGAGACATAAATCCGGTCAGGGTTCACCGCCGACCCCTTCATGTGATAGATCTCCCACCCGGAGAAAAAAGGCCCAGCCACATCCCACGATTCGCGTTTCCCATCAGAAGTAAGCACAAAAGCCCCCTTCCGAGTCCCCACCAAAACCCGCACTCCACTCATCGTTCTCCTCCTAATCAACTCACGAGGGACAGCGACTCCGCGCCATCCAGCTGCGCAACTCGCGGCAGCTTTGTCAATCGAACAGTTATCCGCATGAGAAACTCTCAGCGCTCTCTGCGGCAGTTCCCAGCGATCTCTGCGGTTAAAAGCTTTTCTCGCTTTTCACTCCCGCCTCAATCCAGAGGGCGGAGGCTTTCACCTCTGCCCTCTCACCTCTACCCTCTCCCTACGCCGCCTTCGTCCCGGCCGGTCGCATCGTCTTCATAAACTCCCGCATCCGCGCCACATGTCCCGGAGCCCTCTTCTCGCTCCACTCCTCAAAACGCGCCGCAGCCTTCTCGATATGCTCGAACACGTGAGGGTTCGCAAACTGTTTTCGGAACCCCGCCACCATCGGCTTCATCCGCTCCCAGGTCATAAAGAACTCCCCGGTAGTCGAAAAGAACAGGTCTTCATGGAGCAGCCCATGATTGAGCATCGCGCACGCCTGCTCCCAATACCCCGCCACCATCATGACGTTCGTCCCGGCCTCCGTCCCCGGAGCCCCAATCCTCATCGCGTCTTCAAACGACTCGATGAAATAGTTGTTCTGAACCCACTCCCGAGCCTGCCGCAGCCGAGCCTCCCGCCGCATCTCAAAAAGTTCCAGCTGCAACCGAGCCTGTTCATGAGTAGCATTCGTGTCCATAGTGTTTCCTCCAAGTATGTTTGATTTTGAATGTGACTTCGCCCTCTATACTTCGCCCTCTATAACGTGTCACCCTGAGCGCCCGCTGATGAACGCTGTCACCCGAGCGCAGCTCAAAACAACGTCATCCTGAGCGGAGCAGAAAGTTCGCGAAGCGAACTTGCTGAGGAGTCGAAGGACCCCTACAAGCTCATCCGCAATCCCGGCCGACGCAAGGCGTTCTCCCCGAGAAGTCGAAGCCATAGCTCGCAACTCGTCCCTCGCAGCCGGCCTTCACTCCCAAGTCGATCCTCCCACCCAGGAATCGACATCGACCGAAAAAATTCTAATACGGAACCTGCACTCCACGCGCAAAGGAAAAGGGCAGCCTCCGCCCAACAATCGACAATTGTTAAGTCAGCCGAAGCACGCGTCCGCCAAGCAAGAAGCCGGCAAAGAATGGTCCAAACCGCTCAGCCTCGACAAGCAATGGCGCAGCGTCTCCCACTTTTTACCAAGAAGGTTCCCCAATGTACAAAATTCCCGACCTGAACCACAAACAACAACTTTCCCACTTGTTACCAGAAAGGTGCCCCCCCGCCGCCCAACCCGAGAATTGAAGAACGATGCAGCCCGCTTCCCACTTGGTAGAAATCCGAGCCCCGAAACCGTCAGCAACCCGCCAACAAGCCCTCCAAATAAGCCAAAGCGTGCCACTATTACAAGAAGGGTTCGCAGCAAGGGGGTTTTGGGTTTAACCTCTAACCTCTAACCTCTAACCTCTGACCTCTGAAATCTGACCTCTGAAATCTGCAATCGGTCTCAATCCCCGGAACCTTTCCCCGCCACCTTCCGTACCTACCGTCGACACCTTACAAGGAGGCGTCAAATGCATCGTCCAATCCTGTTCGCCGCAGTCCTGGCCCTCTCCTTGGCCGCCCAGGCCCAGACCGCCACTCCAGCCGCCAGCTCAACTCACGACCGCTGGCTCCACGTCCGCGTCCAAAGCGCGCAGCCCAAGAACGAAAACGTCCGCGTCAACGTTCCGCTCGAGCTGGCCGAAAAGGTCCTCGCCGCCATCAAGGACGATCATCTTTACCACGGCAAGATCAAGATCGACGTCTCCAACTCCAAAGACATCGACATCCGTGCCCTCTTCGACGCCATTCGTACCACCAAGGACGGTGAATTCGTTACCGTCCAAAGCAACGACGAAGACGTCCGCGTAGCCAAGCAAAACGGCTACTTCCTCGTCCACGTCCACGACAAAGATCACGGTAAAAGGGAGCAGGTAGAAATCCGCATCCCCATGAAGGTAGCCGAAGCCATGCTCTCCGCAGCCAATAACGAACTCGACTTAGCCGCTGCGATCCGAGCCCTCTCCGCTCAAGGCGACACCGAACTAGTCTCAGTAAAGAGCGACGAAGAAACAGTCCGCATCTGGCTGGACTCGAAGAATCTTTCCGATTAACGAAACGACCAGAATCTGATTTCCTAAGACCTAAGACCATCGGAGGCACTATGTTATTCCTGGCAAAACTCGGACTAGGCGTAACCGGAGCGCTAACCCTGGCCGCGGGCTACACCTTACACGAAGGAATGGTTCGTGTCTCCGTCGACGAGCACCGCCCCAACGGAGACCATGTTCACATCATGGTCCCAGCCGCGCTGATTCCGGCAGCAATGCACTTGGCGCCGCGTCACTCCATGGAACACGCCGTCCATCACGCCGGCCCGTGGATGCCCGTAGTCCAGGAGATCGCCAAAGAACTCCGCAACTACCCCAGCACCCAGTTGGTAGAAGTACAAGACGAGAACGAGCACGTAGTCATCCGCACCGAAAGCGGCGTTCTGCGAATCGACGTAGACTCCCCCGACGAAACCGTCCACGTAGCCTGCCCGCTAAGCACCATCGAGCACATCTCCGAACAACTCGCAGAATCGTCCCCCTCCACGCCGCCCAAAAGCTAGTTCTGGTTATGGCGACGACCGCGCCGCCAGCCCTGATGCAATTGTTGGAGACGAACCAGCTTTTGGGTGGCGCAGCGGTTTACCGCTGCGATAAGTCAGCGCACATGTTGGTCGGCTTTAGCCGCTGAGGTCATGCGGCGCGGACACTCCTGTCCGCTCCCGCGCATCCCGGGATCCCGATCTCAGTTCTCAGCCGCACTCAAGAAAATTGCTCCCCATGGAAGATACCTTCTCAGCTGGCTCTTGTGATCGGGATTTGCTTAGTAGCTGCAAACCAGCCAGCGGGAGAGGTTGTTACGATCGCTTCAATTCAGATTCGATCCTTCCAATATCCGCTTGAGAAGTTCGGAAACTTCGGCGATCATGTGCTTATTCTAACCGCAATTTCACTCAAAGCCTCAGGCTTAAAACGATAGGATCCCTTTAGACTCCTCGCGGTCCGGCTGCCCTGCCGCAGGCCCAATCCCCTCACCCCGGAACATTGACGCCGCTGACAAAACCTCCCACATGCGCGGTCGCCGCCACCACAAGCACGGTGATGGTTTCAATCCAATAAAGATACGCGGGCGTTTCATCCATCTTTTTCCGGGCACGCGCGTGCAGCCACCACACCAGACAAATCAAAGTGGCGGACAGGCTCCCCAGAATCAAATGCACTCGCAGGTTGCCTTTAAGTCTCTGTCCTTCCAGTTGCAATTGCCAGGCAACGATTCCGGTGGCGACGACCGGCAACGCCGCCAGCGCCGCAACTACAAGGTTGTAGTAGGCCGCATCCGCAAAGGCGCGCCGTTTGGTCCAGCGTGCGATCAGGTCAAAGCCTACGCCCGTAATGAACAGCGCAATGGGGAAGTGGATCAGGACAATGTGTTGCGCGTGCTTGGCAAATACGATCGTCCTGATATCGAACGGATTCGGGCGCAGCGCTGCGAGTAGTGTCATAGTGCTAGGGCTGCACAACGATTTTCCCCGTCATCTTCGGATGAAATCGGCAGTTGTACGAATATTCGCCCGCTTCGGCAAAGCGAAACTCGAACTTGCTGCCCGTGTCCAGCGCCTTCGATTTGAATTTCCCGTCACCGCTATCGACCGAGTGCGGGTCGTCGTCCTTGTTGACCCACGTGACCGTAGTCCCGACTTTCACAGTAAGAGCTGCGGGACTGAACGCATAGCCGCTAATCGTCACTTGCGACGCATCCGCTCCCGCGGCCGTCCGCACAAGCATGCCAGAGCCATTTCCACTCTGCGCTTGCGAGGAATCGCCAGCCAGTATCATGAGCGCCGCGCCCGCAATCAAAGCCGCAATGCCCAACTTAACCCGAACGAGCCTGTACCTTCTCAATTCCTGCATAATCCGCTCCTGATTTTCTTCGGTCACGCCCTTTGCCGGTCACCTTGTCCCGTAAGTGGTGAACACGTAGTCGAGTTTCTTCACCTCCGTGTGGCACGCAAACCCGCACTTGGCGTCATGCGCTTGCGGCGGCCTGTCGTTCTCGTTCCCCGGTCTGAAGGTACCTGACGCCGCGTCATACTCGAATGCGGCCCATCCCCATCCGCCGCTATCCGCAAACCGTTTGCTGTCCTTCACCATGAAATCCGTATTTGTCTGTGCGCCTCCTACGAAAGGCTTCCCGGGAGTGTCATCATTCTGCGTTGCGCTCCAATGGATCTTCGCCATCTTGGCGCCATCCGGGAAAGGCTTGCCGTTACCGGGAATGCCCGCTTTGTAAGCCTCAATCATCGTTGGATTTCCGAGGATCGCAGCCACGGCTTTTCCGTTATGGCTGACGTTAATCACCTCCCACGTTTCATATCCTCTGAACTCCGAGAACGCGAGCCCACCGGGCACTTGTAGGGAGTACTTGTCCTGGCTCGCGTAAATCGTCATTGCGGTCAGAACCACGCATACCGCAACACTTAGACTGATCAGAATGCCTTTGCGTGACATATCCACATCTCCTCAGGACGACCTATCTCCCGTCCGCCAGCCACTTTAGAAAAATGCGGCGTCAGAGTGCATCACGAGATCGAGTGTTTTTTCCGGACCACCAAAGCATTGCGGACAGCTACCACTTCCGAGGTATGCCACGCAATAGACGCAGGCCTGAAGGCATTCAGGATGTCGCCGCACCGAGAAGGCCCGCGCCGCAAAGGCCTGCACTACCGTGGAAGCGCGGCGCTTCAGCGCCGCGGTCTCGGCCTCCCACCCCCAGCGCGACGAGGGACCAACCTCACCAAACACCACCGCTCTCCCCGCATCGCCTGTCTTTGGCAATCGGATATTTAGGGAATAGTTCCGAAAACAGCGCCCGCGGCCTCGAGGGTCTGTCCGTTATCCGGCAGCCAGCCACCTCTTGTCGCACCAATCTCCTCCGCGTCCCCAGCGGTTTTGGTTTTACCTCTGCAATCTGAAATCTGCAATACGGGCCTTCACCTCTTCGCTCCCAACATCCCCACAACCCGATCAAAGTCCTCAATCGTTCCGTACTCAATCAAAATCTTCCCTCGCCCCTGTCGATCCCGTATCCGCACCCGCATTCCCAATATCTCTTCCAACGACCTCTGTGCCGCCTTCACATTCGGATCCACCCACCGCGCCTTTCCCTTGTTCGGATCTTTCCCCGGCTTCGGGATCCCCATCATCACCGCTTCCAGTTGCTCCACCGACATCTTCTGTTCCATCACCTTCTCTGCCAGCGCCCAGATCTGCTCGTGGTCTTTCAACCGCGCGAGCAGTCTCGCATGGCTGTACGACAGCTTCCCGAGCCATATCGACTCCTGCACGCCCGACGGAAGTTCCAGCAGCCGCATGTAATTCGAAACCGAGCCGCGCGACAGCCCAACCCGTTCGCCAATCTGCTCCTGCGACAGGAGGAATTGCTTGCTCAGGTTTGCAAAGGCGGTGGCCTGCTCCAGGCAATTCAAGTCTTGCCGTTGCAGGTTTTCGACAATCGTCATCTCCGCCGCCTGCTGCTGCGAAACCCGCTTCACGATCGCCGGAATTGTCTCGATCCCCGCCATCCGCGAAGCCCGGAATCGCCGCTCTCCCAGGATCAGGTGGTAGCGCCCTTCCTCCCCCGGACGCACCACGATCGGCTGAATCACGCCCTGTACCCGAATCGAATCCGCCAGTTCCTGCAGCGGCTCTTCCGCAAACGTCTTTCGTGTCTGGTATGGATTGTGATCGATCGAAGTCAACGGCAGCTGATAAATCAGATCGCCGCTCGCCGTCTCCCCGGAAGCCCGAATCTCCCCAACCACCGTTGAAGAAGGAGAGGCGCCAGCCGTACCAGCCATAGAAGCATGAAGAGAAGAGGCAGTCGCCGGAGAAGCAGCAACCACCCGAGGCCCAGCCAGCAAAGAATCCAGCCCCCGCCCTAAAGCCCGCCGCTTCTCCATCACCTTCTCATGAGTCTTGTCAGCGCCAGTCTTGCCGACCGCCACCTTCTCATCTACAGCCGCGTTCGAAGCATTCACCATCCAACCCTCCCTAAGAGATTCCCAGCACGATCTTGTTTCCCGAAATCAACCCTGTCATCCTGAGCCCCAGCGTGGGCGAAGGACCCACGCATTCGCTCGCGCTTACCACATCCGCCGCGAACGGTGTGCCAAGGCCTGCTTCTGATTTCCTTAGTGTCCCTTCGTGTCCTTAGTGGTTAAGCCCTTCGCCGGAAGCTATGCATAAATTGCAATCGAAATATCGATATACATAAATATTTATGTAAGTCAATCTAAGCCGCCTCGCCGGGCTCTCCCGCAGACCCCGCGTCCCGAGCCCCCTCTGCCGGCTCCTCGCTGGCAGCCGACAGCTGCATCCGGTCCAGGATCTCCTTAGCCAGCCGTATATAACTCTCCGCCCCCCGCGACCGCACATCATAGGAGAGCGCCGGCTTCCCATGACTAGGAGCCTCAGCCAACCGAATATTCCGCGGGATGGTAGTCGAGCACAGCTTCTCCCCAAAATATTTCTTCAACTCCTCTGCCACCTGATGAGCCAGGTTAGTCCGCTCATCAAACATAGTCAGCACGACTCCATCGATAACGAGCCCCGGATTCAAGGCTCCGCGAATCCTTTCAATCGTGTCCAGCAACTCCGACACACCCTCAAGAGCAAAGTACTCCGCCTGCATCGGAATCAAGACTCCATCAGCCGCGACGAGCGCATTGAGGGTAAGCAGATCAAGAGCAGGCGGACAGTCAAGCACGATGAACTGAAAACGTTCCCGAAGAGGAGCAATCGCATCACGCAGCCGATACTCGCGCCGCTCCGCCTCAACTAACTCAATGTTCGCCCCAATCAAATTCTTGTGAGAAGGGATCAGCCACAACTGCTCGAGTTCAGTTAACTGCAGAGCCTCCTCGGCCGAGGCAGCCCCCATGAGGACATCGTAAATGCTGACTCGCTCTGGATCCTTGACCAATCCGAGTCCGCTAGAGGTATTCGACTGCGGATCGCAGTCAACAAGCAACGTGTTCACCTCAGCGGCGGCGAGAGAAGCAGCCAGGTTGATGGCGGTCGTGGTCTTGCCCACGCCACCCTTCTGATTAGCAACAGCAATCACACGTCCCATAAACTCACATCCCAAGAATCATGTCTGGAGCGATCGATGCTCCACGTGGAGCACAACCGCGAACTTTGAAAGCTATTCAATTAATGTTAAGCAAGCGCTCCTCGTGGAACATATGTCGAGTTGTGTTCCACGTGGAGCACCAGTCGAAATCTGGGGGACTGCACGTTCAGGTTCTTTGGCTGGGATGACGGGCCAGAATAGTATCTTCGGCTGGGCAGGACAATGCCTTGGTCTGTGTATAAGTAGTCTTTCTTGTGAACGACGGTGGAAATGCTCCACGGGGAGCATCTCTCAGGAAGTGAAGTTGTGCTCCACATGGAGCATTTTGCGGGATCTGCATTGTGCTCCACGTGGAGCATTTATTGACCATAGGTCATGTTTAGAGGTTGATCGATTGACATTCCCACTTACGTTGGCTTAGGCGATAAAAATCGGTCACAAATTCCCACTACGTGACATAATTATGGCACGCTATGCCACTTTCATTGATCCGATGGCTAGGATTCGATCATGTGACTTTGGGATATTTAATGTTTGCCATGTCAACATGGAATCTGCGTGTTGGTTGGGCAGCTGGCTACCGGTCAGTAGCAGGGCCAGCATCGACCTGGGACCCAGGAAGCCGGCGGCTACTGGGAGAATCTGGTCGAACTTCTCCACTGCACGGAAGGTGACGACGTCGGGCGGGTGTTTGATTGAACCCGTCTTCTGCAACGACTCGGCGCGGGCGGCGATTACATCGACGTTCGTCAATGTAAGTGCTCGAGTGACTTCGCGGAGGAAGGCGGCTTTCTTGTGATTCGCTTCGATCATGGTGAGGTGGATGCTGGGTTCCCAGATTTTGACGGGGAGCGCGGGGAATCCGGCGCCGGAACCGATGTCGAGAACAGTGGTCAGTGGGCGGTGGTTGGTGGCCAGCGGGAAGAGGTGTCGGGCCAGAAATAGCGATTCGCCAAAGTGGCGGGGGAGGATCTGCTCCGGATCGCGGATCGCGGTGAGGTTCATGCGGGCATTCCAGCGAAGCAGTAGATCGATGTACGTCGATATCTGATCGAGCTGGTGTGGGGACAGTGGAGCTTCGAGAAATGGCTCTAATAGCGCGGCGATGCGGGATGAGTCCATCGATGCACTGGCGATTGTAGCGGAGCGATTGCAGAAGTCAGAAGTCAGATTGCAGAAGTTAAACCAAAGTCAAACCCAAATCCTCCTGCAAGCGGAGGTAAAGTGAATGGCTGACCGGCAACAATTCTTGAAAAACCCAAGGCAACGCCGGTAACTGAACAAGTACTAAGAGAACAGCGGATCAGCTTCGCCTACGGCAACGCGCCGCGCGGCTCCGAGCGCCGTACTGGGGACCCCGGCGCTGCGCCACCCAAAATCACAATGCTTCGCGGCGCTGAAGCGCCGCTCTTCCACGACTGCTCGCGGGCGAATCCGAAATGGGAATCATCGAACCGTTCTATGTGACAAATTCATTGACTTGACCCCCCACTCGCTCGAAAATTTAAGTAAGGATCGGCAAGAGCTCGATCGCATTCACTCGCTTCTCGCATGAGCCCAAGGGCCGCGCCAGTTGCTCTTTGAAAATCAGGTCCGCACGGTGACATCACGTGTCGCAGCTTCGAATTCGCGGCTCAGACGCGAAAAAATGCGTCGCTAAGTCCTTATTCTGGACGATTTTACCTCTAACTCCCTGCGGCTCAAGATTTTGGCGGGAATTTCTCCCTAAACCCATGATTCCAATAGATCGGGTGGGGGGAGGGGGGAGGGGGCGGCACCCCCTCCAGAGAGCCAGTATTCCCAAAACGAGAAGATTCCGACTTCGCGACTTCATCGTCTTTTCTCCGGTCTTTTCTCCGATCTGGGCGTTGGACTCCGTGCTCAACACTTTTCGCGCAGCGATGCAGACGAAATCCGCTGAGCGGAGGGCGACGGAGAAATTTCTCGCTGGAGGTTACAGCGCGGCAGCTTGGTCTCGGCGGCGGGATTGGATTTCTATGTAGACGTTGACTAGCGAGACTGCTGCTGGAGTTACTCCGGGAATGCGGCTCGCTTGGCCTAGCGTCTGTGGTTGGACTTTCTTCAGCTTCTCTTGCATTTCTCTGGAGAGGCCGCTGACTGCCTGGTAGTCGAACCACGCGGGGATGCGGCGCTGCTCGGATTTTTTCAGGCGATCGATGGCTCGTTGTTGCTGGTCGAGATAGCCGGCGTATTTGATTTCGGTTTCGATGGATTTGAGCTCGTTGCGGATTTCAGACGTAAGAACATTTACCGCCGAGGACGCCGAGTTCGCCGAGGAATTCCTGTCAAAAAATCCGGGCATGTGCTCTTTGAGGATCGGAGCGAGTTGCTCGATTTGGATTTCAGGACGCTTGAGGAGTTGCGAGAGCGGTTGGCCTACAGCTGCGGATAGGACACTTAGGCTTTGGGCTTTGGGCTCTGGGCCTTCTATTTGCTCGAGCATCGTGCTGGTTAGTTTGGTGCGATCCAGCAAATGCTTTACTTCTTCCATGCGACTTTGCTTGGATTGGAAATCTCTCCAGTCTTCGTCCTTGATCAGGCCTACCTGGCGGCCGTGCGGGGTCAGGCGGCGGTCGGCGTTGTCGATTCTTAGATGGAGACGGAATTCGGCTCTCGAGGTGAACATTCGGTAGGGTTCGTTGGTGCCTTTGGAGATCAGGTCGTCGATGAGGATCGCGGTGTAGGCTTCGGTGCGATCCAGGATCAGCGGTGGGGCTCCTTTTACTTTTAGGGCGGCGTTGATTCCCGCCATGACGCCCTGGCATGCGGCTTCTTCGTAACCGGAGGTGCCGTTGATTTGTCCGGCTAGAAACAGGCCTTTGATCTTTTTTGTTTCGAGCGTGCGATTGAGTTCTGTTGGGTCAATGGAGTCGTACTCGATCGCGTAACCGGGACGCATCATCTCGGCTTCGTCGAGGCCCGGGATGGATTTGAGGATGGCTTGCTGGACGTCGATGGGGAGACTGGTGCTCATGCCGTTGACGTAGATTTCGTTTGTGTTGAGGCCTTCGGGCTCTAAGAAGAGCTGGTGCGTCGTCTTGTCGGGGAACTTGACGATCTTGTCTTCGATCGACGGGCAATAGCGCGGGCCGATAGATTGGATCTGGCCGCTGTACATCGGGGAACGATGGACGTTTTCGCGGATTACCCGGTGCGTTTCTTCGCTGGTGAAGGCTATGTAGCACGGGACTTGCTTGTCGTGGTGGGCGACCTGTTTGGTGCGGAAGCTGAAGGGGGTGGGGTCGGCGTCGCCGGGCTGGAGCTCGAATTTTGACCAGTCGATGGTGCGGCCGTCGAGACGCGGAGGTGTGCCGGTTTTCAGGCGGCATCCGCGGAGGCCTAGCTTTTTTAGGGCTTCGCCGAGGAGGACTGCGGGCGGCTCGCCGGAACGGCCGGCGGGATATTGCTGCTCGCCGCAGTGGATGAGGCCGTTGAGGAACGTGCCGGTGGTGATGATGACCGCGCGGGCGGAGACGCGGCGGCCGTCGCGGAGGAGAATGCCTTGGCAGTTCTCGGTTCTCAGTTCTCGGTTCTCAGTTGGGTCGGCATTTTCTGAGAACTGAGAACTGAGAACTGAGAACTGCTCCACGATTACGTCGGCTACTTCGGCTTGCTTGATCTTTAGATTTGGTTGCGACTCGAGGACCTCGCGCATTTTCAGGCGATAGGCTTGCTTGTCGCATTGGGCTCTTGGAGACCAGACTGCTGGACCTCGGGACGTGTTTAGAAGACGGAACTGGATGCCTACCGCGTCCGTGATTTCGCCCATGATGCCGCCGAGGGCATCGACCTCGCGGACCAGGTGGCCTTTGGCGATGCCTCCGATGGCTGGGTTGCAGGACATTTGGGCGATTAGATCGACGTTGAGCGTGTAGAGGGCGGTTTTCAGGCCCATGCGGGCGGAGGCCATGGCGGCTTCGCAGCCGGCGTGTCCGGCGCCGACTACTACTACGTCGAAATGTTCGTCGAAGGGCATTGGGATGTGGTGAGAAGGCGCGCGACCGCTATTGAATTTATTGTAGCAAGCGGATAGCGGCGGGATGATCGTTTAGCGCAGGCTACAACATTGAGCACGGGGAGAACGCCTTGCCGCAGCGCATGAGATTGCTGAGCTTGTAGGGGTCCTTCGACTTGTTCGCCTCGCTGCGCTCACCTCACGGTGCTCAAGATGAGAGTGATGGAATAGTTCACAGGGTACTACCTTCGTAGCCTTGTCAGGCGTGCGGGTGAGTTCGTATAGTGAAAGACCGAGGTGAGTAATGAACGTGAAAGAGTTTTTTTCTCAGTTGGAACGGCGTATCGCTAAGTACGATCTGCTTTGCCATCCTTTTTATAAGGCCTGGGCGGCGGGAGAGTTGAGCCGCGAGGATCTGCGTCAATATGGGGAGGATTATTACCATCATGTGCAGGCGTTTCCCGGGTATCTGGCGCAGCTGGGGATTCGTCTGGATGATGGCGAGGTGCGGCGGGCGGTGCTGGCCAATATGAATGATGAGAATGGCGGCGAGAGCGCGTTTGGCGAGCCGGGGGTTTCGCACGCGGAGCTGTGGCAGGATTTTGTCGTGGGGATGGGTGGGCGTCGGCAGGTCGCGCGGACGCCGGTGAGAGAGGTTCGGGATTTGATCGCGTGGTTCCAGCGCATGGCGAGCGAGGGAACGGCCGAAGAGGCGCTGGCGGCGTTTTATGCGTATGAGTCGCAGGTGCCGCGGATCGCGGCGGAGAAGGATCGTGGGCTGCGCGATTTTTATGGCGCCTCGGCGAAGACTCGGAATTACTTCACGCTGCATACGACGGCGGATGTTTATCACTCGCAGGTGTGGAAGAAGCTGCTGGAGAAGCGGGTAGGTGCGCATCCGGAGTCGGCGGAACGGGCGCTGGACGCGGCGGAGAGCGCGGCTCGGGCTTTGTGGAAGGCGCTTGACGGGATCGAGGCGCGGCGGACGGCGGCGCTGAGTGCGTAGTTTTGTTGTGATGTTTTGGGCTTGGATATAAGAAGTCAGAAGCCCCACCCTAACGTCGCAAAGTGCGCGACGTTAGGATGGGGCACCCTCAACTCCCTTGGACAGTCGGTTTTGTGAACCCTCGATCTCTGTAGAGCCTCCGTTCTCGAGGTCCTCGGATACACTCTAGTTTCAATTTCTACAAATATGATGAAGCAGATTCCAATTGGCGTTACGGGCGAAGCGGAGGAGACTGTCGAGCTGAAGCACACTTTGGCTGGGCATCATCCGGAGTTGCCGCCGGTGTATTCGACTCCGGACATGATTCGATTGATGGAGACGGCTTGCTTTCATGCGCTGCAGCCGTTTTGCAAAGAGGGAGAGATCACGGTTGGGATTTCGATTCATGTGGAGCATCGCGCGGCTACGGGGATTGGGAAGCGGATTCGAGCTCGGGCGGAGTTGGAGTCGTTTGATGGGAGGTTTTATACGATGCGCGTGACTGCGAATGATGGGACTCAGGAGATCGGGTGCGGAACGGTGGGGCGAGCGGTGGTGCATGTGCCGAGCTTTCTGGAGAAGATGCGGGGGAGGAATTTGTAATTTCTGATTTGTAATTTGTAATTGAAAACCACGGGACTCGTCGTGTTTGGATCTCAATTGCAAATTACGAATTGGCCTGCTCGCTTGGCCGCTCGCGCGGGAGTTGGGGCGGCGGGACACATTGGCGAGCAAGCATGAGGTCCTTCGCTTGGCCGCTCAGGATGGCAAGGCTTGTTAGAGATTGAACTATGAGTACACAGGTTGATAAGGCGGTGGATTTTCGGTTGCGGCATCGAGGGATTGGCGTGCTTGTATTGGCCAATGCCTGGGATGTGGCTACGGCGCGGGTGATCGAGGATGTTGGGTTTTCGGCGATTGCTACTACTTCGGCGGGGATTGCGTATTCGCTGGGGTATCCGGATGGGCAGCGGATTTCGCGCGCGGAGATGATGGCACGGATCGGGCGGATCGCGCGGGCGGTGCGGGTTCCGGTGACGGCGGATGTGGAGTGGGGATATGGGTCGTCAGCGGAGGAGATTGCGCGGACTACGCGCGAGGTGATTGAAGCAGGCGCGGTGGGGATGAATCTGGAGGACACTTCTGGACGGGCAGACCAGCCTTTGCTGCCGCTTGATCAGGTGCTGGAGAAGATCAAAGCGGCGCGGGAGGCTGCAGCATCTTTGCGGGTGCCTCTGGTTCTGAATGCACGTACGGATGTGTACTTACTGGAGGGTGATAATCCGGAGGCGAATTATGCCGAGGCGGTGCGGCGGCTCGCGGCGTTTCGGGATGCGGGAGCGGATTGCGTCTTTGCTCCGGGATTGAAAGATGCGGAGACAATTGGGCGGCTGGTGAAGGATCTGACTTGTCCGGTGAATATTCTGGCGGTGCCGGGGACACCTTCGATTGCGGAGTTAGAGAGATTGGGCGTGGCGCGGGTTAGCGTCGGGTCGGGATTTATGCGAGCTACGCTTGGAGCGCTGCGGGATATGGCTCAGGAGTTGAAGAGTGGCGGGACTTATTCCTGGCTTGAGCGTGGGATACCTTATAAGGATGTGAATACGCTTTTGGGTGGGTGACAGAGACAAGGTTCACAGGTCAGAGGTTCCCACCCTAACGTCGCAAAGTGCGCGACGTTAGGATGGGGCACCCTCGGAATTGCAGGGTTTGGATATCAGACTCCGAATTTTCAGGCGTTGACCAGGGACATCATGTGCTCGGGATAGCGCTCGCCGGCCGCGGCTCCGACGGGGAAGACTTCGTTCAGACGGCGGAGTTCGTCGGGAGCTAGTTCCACATCTAGAGCACCTAGGTTCTCTTCCAGATATGTGCGGCGCTTTGTGCCGGGGATGGGGATGATGTCTCCGCCTTGTGCGATTACCCAAGCCAGCGCCAATTGGCCCGGCGTGCACTTCTTCTCTTCCGCTAATTCCTGAACTTTTTTTACGAGGTTCAAATTACGCGGGAAGTTTTCTCCCTGGAAGCGCGGTGAGTTGCGGCGATAGTCGTCGGCTGGGAGATCGTCGAAGGATTTGAATTGGCCGGTCAGGAAGCCGCGGCCCAGCGGGCTGTAAGCTACGAAGCCGATGCCTAGTTCGCGGCAGGTGGGGAGGACTTCAGATTCGGGATCGCGGGTCCAGAGCGAGTATTCGGACTGGAGGGCGGCGATGGGATGGACTTCGAAGGCGCGGCGAAGTGTCTTTATGCCGGCTTCGGAGAGTCCGATGTAACGGATTTTGCCTTCCTTGACCAGCTCGGCCATGGCGGTAACGGTTTCTTCGATGGGCGTACCTGGATCGACCCGGTGCTGGTAGTAGAGGTCGATGTGATCGGTGCCGAGGCGGCGGAGACTGGCTTCGCAGGCTTGCTTGACGTAGTCGGGCTTGCCGTTGACGGAGCGTTTGTTGGGATTGTTAGGGTCGCGGACTATGCCGAATTTGGTGGCGAGGACTACATCGTCGCGGCGGTCTTTGATAGCACGGCCGACTAGCTCTTCGTTGGTGTGGGGGCCGTAGACGTCGGCGGTGTCGAGGAAGGTGATGCCGAGGTCGAGGGCGCGGTGGATGGTGGCGATGGATTCAGCGTCGTCGCGTCCGGAGTAAAACTCGGACATTCCCATGCAGCCTAAACCTAGAGCGGAAACTTCGAGGCCGGAGCGGCCCAGTTCGAGGGATTTCATTAGGACTCCTGTATAAAAGTGGGCCTTTTGGGCCGCGATTATTAGATGCAGAGGACAGTGTAGCGGCTGGGAGGGCGGAACGCCTGCTACACGGGCCTCGCTGCGAGTGGGGAATAATACTCACCATGCACGGGGAGAACGCCTTGCGGCAGCATCGACGCTGCCTGAGAGTGTTGGGGTCCTTCGATTCTGCGCCTCAGGATGACAGCGCTTTGAGAGGGGATGAAGTAGTTGATGGCTTTGAACTATCGAATGCAAATTAGAGGTTTGGTATGTGAGATCACTTCGCCGATTTCTGCAGCGGGAACCTGTGCAGCGTGGAGAGTTTGCAGGAGAGCGCGGGCGGCTTCAGCGGTTACTGAGATTAGCAGGCCTCCGGCGGTTTGGGGGTCGTAGAGTAGGGTGCGGATTTCTTCGGGGACGCTTGGGTCGTAGCTCACCATGCATTCGGCGAAGTCGCGGTTGGCTTTCAGGCCTCCGGGAATGTAATTCGCGCGGATGCAGTCGAGAGCGCCGTCAAGTGCAGGGATGGATTTTGAGTGGAGGATCAGGCCGACATTTGAGGCTAGCGCCATCTCTCTTGCATGACCGATCAGGCCGAAGCCGGTTACGTCGGTTAGGGCGTGAACATCGGCCTGACTGTTGACGATCCCTTCGGCGGCGGATTTGTTTAGCGTTGTCATCGACTTTACTGCTGCGTCGATCCAGGCTTGCTGGGCTACTCCCTTCTTTATGGCCGTCGAGATTACGCCTGTGCCTAGAGATTTCGTAAATAGGAGGCGGTCGCCTGGCTTGGCTCCTTCATTCGCTAGCACTTTCTTGGGATGGATTACACCTGTGACTGAGTAGCCGAACTTGGTTTCTTCGTCGCGGATGCTGTGGCCGCCTACTACTGTGCAGTTGGCCTCGATCATCTTGGAAAGGCCGCCGGCGAGGATCTTTTCCAGAATCTCGATATCGGCTTTGTCTGGGAAGCAAACCAGAGCCAACGCGGTTAGCGGCTTTCCCCCCATCGCGTAGACGTCGCTCAGGGAGTTGGTAGCGGCGATCTGGCCGAAGATGTACGGGTCGTCGACGATGGGGGTGAAGAAGTCTACCGTCTGGACTAGAGCGGTGTCGGGCGTGAGTTGATACACTCCGGCGTCGTCGGCGTGATCGAAGCCGACTAAGACGTTCGCGTCGTGTTGCCGGGCTAATTTCCCAAGCACCTTGTCCAGCACCGCCGGACTCAGCTTGGAGGCTCAACCGGCGGCTTTGACTGACTCTGTCAACCGAAATGGTTTGATATCGGGCACGAGGACATTGTAGCGGAGGGAGGAAATTGCAGATTTTAGATTTCAGATTGCAGATTTGAAACCCAAAGGGATACACCAAGAATCCGAACCCATAGGCTTTTAGTTATGCAATCTGAAATCTAAAATCTGCAATTTGTTTTCTGACTTCTTACTTCACCACGACTTGCGTGACCTGCATGTCGGGATAGGCGTGGTTCCATTGGGCGGAGATGTCCTCGAAGGTCAGGCGGAACGGCTTTGTCTGGCCGGGTTGGAGGGGGGAGATGTTGAGGTCGACGGCTTCGTCGTAGGGGCCTCCGGTGCGGAGGACGTGGATGGGGACTTCTTCTTTTTGAGCGGTCTGGCCCATGTCGTCTTTGAACGTGACCTGAACTACCGCGTGGATTACCGTCTGATTGCCATTGTTGGCGATCGTGCCATCGAGGTAGTTGACCGTCGCGCCGGCGAAGTTCTGGGCGGCACTGGCTTTGAGATCGGAGAACTTGATGTTGGCGGCGTAGGGCGAGGGTTCGGCTGGCTTCTTTTGATCGGAGCGGAAGAAGAAGACGATAGCGCCGACGACAACGACCACGATCACGAGGCCGATGAGGATCGGGCGAAAGCTGGAATCGCGCGATTCCATGGTGGGATTTGGGTTGGATTGGAGCAGGGCTCCCATGGGGGCGATTGTACTCCAGCGGGTTCCTACCAAGATGAGCCTTGAATCTGCTTTCCCGTTTTGGTCACGGCCGCCGAAAAAGCGAGAATTTTCGACTTTCTGCTGGGAATTTCACCCAGAGGTGGTATAAATTCGTGGAATCCAGTGGAACATTTTCAGTCACTTACGCATCAGATGGTTGGCGGTCAGATAATTGCATGTGAACTCTATGAGCAAGGAGTCCTCCCCCCATGTACTTTGAAGACTCGGAAGAGCTGTACACCATTAACTGGGTAGCGGTTGCGTCGTTTGCGTGTTCGGCAGTTGTCAGTTTGATGATCTGGACGGGATTGTTTTATGCGGTCCAGAGGATTGTGCGGTAGGGCCTGAAGATCGGTTAAGAGCGCGAAGAAATTCTTAACCACAGGGAACACAGGGTTGCACCCTATTTTCTATCTCTCTCTGCGGCGGCTATTGGTCGTAGTGCAGCAGCGAGAAGACGTCGTATTTCACCAGCTTTTCTCTTCCTTTCAAGAAATCCAATTCAACTACGAAAGCGAAGCCTGCGATCTGTCCGCCGAGGCCTTCGGCTAGCTGTGCGGTGGCGACTGCGGTGCCGCCGGTGGCGAGGAGATCGTCAACGATCAGGACACGCTGACCGCGCTGGATCGCGTCTTTGTGGATCTCGAGCGAGTTGGAGCCGTATTCGAGGTCGTAGCTGACCTTCGCAGTGGCGGCGGGAAGCTTGCCGGGCTTGCGGACGGGGACGAATCCGGCGTTGAGGCGGTAGGCGAGGGCGGGTCCGAAGATGAAGCCCCGGGCTTCCATGCCGAGGATGAGGTCGATCTCCTTGCCGATGTAGTTGGCGGAGAGGGCGTCGATGAGGCGGGCGAAGCCGAGCTTGTCTTTGAGGAGCGTGGTGATGTCGTAGAAGAGGATGCCTTTTTTGGGGAAGTCCGGGACTTCGCGGATGAGCTTTTTGAGTTCGGTGCAATCTACGTTTGTGGTGGTGTCCATTGAGTTTGAGTCCTGTTTTGGTTCTATTATTCGCCGGTTGCATGAAAATGCGGCGCTGATCTATTTATAAAGAAAAGTGGAGCTATGGTACAGAAGGCGAGAAAATCGAGTCTCAATATCGAGGACCCGGAAGTCCTGCGGCTTGCCCACGCCATTGCTCGGGAAACGGGCGAGACCTTAGCGCAGGCGGTTGTGGGAGCTCTCCGGCAACGATATGAATCTCTCCATAAGAGGAATTCCGAAGCAATTGCCGCCGATCTTCGGGCGATTGCCAAACGTGCCGCCGCCCACATCAAGCGGCCTTACGTTCCGCATGACGAATTTCTTTACGACGATCACGGTCTGCCCAAGTGAGACCGCAATTCTAGCTTTGGATCGTCACACACCTCGAATTTGAAACGATGTCAGGCCGGGCGTTGGATCGGCTTGCGTGACTTCGACTTCGTCGACGCGGGAGGCGCGCGGGCCTTCGCGGAGACGTTGATGGAGACCGGATAGTTGCTCGCTGGTGCCTTGGGCGAAGACTTCTACCGTTGAGTCGGGATTGTTGCGGACCCATCCGGCGATTTTGAGGATGTGGGCCTCGCGCTCGACGAACCAGCGGAAGCCGACGCCCTGGACGCGGCCGCGGACGAGGAACTTGCGGGCTGTGAGTGCGGGTTGAGGAGTCATTGTTGTCGCAGCATCCAAACCGGACGCGCCACGGGAGGAACTCCCTGCGGCGGGTGTGATTGCGGTCGAGCTTGTAGGGGTGCTTCGACTCCGCAGAAAGTTCGCTTCGCGAACTTTCTGCTCCGCTCAGGATGACAGTCTCGTTTCATGCTTGGCAGTGTTGCAGCACCAAACACCAGAAAACTAGGCGCGCGAGAGGTACGTGCCCTCGGCCGTGTCTACCTTTATTTTCTCGCCTTCGTTGATGAAAGGCGGAACTTGTACCACAAGGCCCGTTTCCGTCTTCGCAGGCTTGGTCACGCTTGAGGCTGTGGCACTTTTCAGACCGGGCTCGGTTTCTACGATGGTTAGTTCGACCGTTTGCGGGAGCTCGATGCCTACGGCTTTGCCGTCGAAGAATTCGACTTTGATTTGCAGATTGGCCGTCAGGTATTCGACGGCGTCGCCCAGCGTGTCGCGGGTGAGGTGCGTCTGCTCGTAGTTCTCCGTGTTCATGAAGAAGTAGTCGTCGCCGTCGTTGTAGAGGAACTCCATGCTGACTTCGTCGACGTTGACCTTTTCGATGGGGTCGGGGGAGCGAAAGCGTTCCACGAACATGGCTCCGGTGCGGAGGTTGCGCAGCTTGGCCTGGATGAAGGCGCGGAGATTGCCGGGAGTGCGATGTTCGACGCTGAAGACGGAGTGGAGATCGTCTTTGTGCTTGATGATCATGCCGGGACGGAGCTGGGTTGCGGGAATCGACATTGCTGGTTTACATCTCCTTCAATCCTTTAGGAATTCGTGCAACGGGCGGGATGCTTCGCCGTGGCTTGGGTTAAACGTTTATTTTACACGGCGGGGTGGGTTGCTAGGAAATTGAAGAAGTCAGATTGCGGAGATAGCTATGAGCTTCGAGCTATGAGCTTGAATCCCTCGCTTTACGCGGTACGGCGTCTTCGGCGATTTTGTCTCCGGCTTCGCTGACCAAGCGAGCGCATTCCATGCGCGTCCAGGGACGCATGCCGATTTCTGCGGTCGTGATGTAGCCGAGAGCGATGAGACGCTCGAAGGCAGGGTAGACCCAATTGTCGGGCGGGACATAGGGCGAGGCCATGTAGCGGGCGCTGTGACCTTCGCGAGACTCATCGGAATCGTAGAAATTGCCCCAGCCGTTGCCGCCGAGTTCGGGGTCGTGATGCGCGCGGTAGATCTGGCGGGCGAAATACCAGCCTAGAGCGCTGCCGACTACGACATCCGAGGGGAAGTGCTGCTTGCCGGTGACGCGAAAGATAGAAACCGCGGTCGCGGCTCCGTAGGAGGCGAACTACATTAGCGGGCCGGGATACTCGTGGGCGACTACGCTGGCGATCGACCAGGCTATGGCTGAGTGCTCGGAGGGGAAGGATGAGCCTCCGCTGAAGAAGTTGCCGTTGCCGCTCCCCAAGTAGGGACGCTGACGGCGGGCGATCTCCTTGAAGGCATAGGAGGCGGCGGTGGCATTGAACGCGGCCTCGGCGGCGAGGAAGCCGGTCTCTTCGAGATGATCGTTGCCGCGCATATGTCCCCAGAGGTACGACGCTCCGGCGGCACCGATCATGGAATAGGCGAGATAGTCGGAGAGACTTTTGGTGCGGCTGATCTCGGAGGTAGGAACCTGACGGGAGATCCAACTGTCGCCGACCATGAGGCCTCCGGTGAAGGCGGCGAACGGGACTAGATAGCGGGCGTCGCTGCGGTTGAGATGGAAGGGAGTGGTCCAGAATTGTGCCTGGTCGTCGACGACGTGCTTGATGAAGGGAGAGATGAGGCGGTTTTCGGGATCTTCTCCGGCGGGGAGGAACTCGGGCTGGCGGAGGAAATGGTGAGACGATTTTTGCACTGATGAATTGGCGGTGGAGGCCGATGGTGCGTTGGGAAGAGCTTCGGGCGCGGTCGGTGGCGAGCCGGCCTGCACGGCGGCGGGGAATATAAGGATAGCGAGGGTGATCCGCAGGAAAGAGCGGCGCATCTGATCGAAAACGCCCATGAGAACGCGAAGACGGCAGCGTGTTGAGCTTGGTGGACTGATTTCCATTCTGAAAGCGCGAGTTGTGCTTGCCGGTGCGACTGCCGGGATCACCTGGGGTCGATTGGCATTTCGATGCGGAAGTTGGGAGTCGCGGCCAGTTGGTTGGCCTAATCTTATGAGCAGGCGAAGTACTTGGAGAGCGGGTGGAGTGGGTCGATGTGGACTAAAATGAATAAGAACGGAGGATTTTATGCGTGAAGGCAAATATGAGAGTTCGGGCGGCGGGGCGGGAACTGCGATTACTTTTCTGCTGATTGGATTGGGTGTGGGGGCGGCGGTGGGATTGTTGCTGGCTCCGAAGACGGGGCGGCAGCTGCGGAAGGATCTGCGGCGGTCGTATGACGACGCGCTGGATACGGTTTCCGATTGGACGGACGAGGCGCGGGGACGGTTTAAGGAAGCGGTCGACCGGGGAGCGGATTTTGCGGAGGAATTGCGGTCGAAGGCGGAGCCGTTGAGCGATCTGCTGCGGAGATCGTAGCGCTGGTTGTGGGATGGCGTCGGGTACTTCTTTTCCGCGGATGCACGCGGATCTGCGCGGAATTCTTGCTGAGAATTCGTCGTAAGAATGCCTTGCGGCGGTGCGGGCGTTCGGAGAGAGAATAGGGGTCCCCTCGGCAAGCTCGGGGCAAGCTCTTCGACTCCGCAGAAAATTCGCTTCGCGAATTTTCTGCTCCGCTCAGGATGACAGAGTTAGGTGGGGACTGAGATTCAGATGGTGGGGTGGATGAAGAGGGGAATTGTTTTCTCTATTGCTGGCGTGATTACGCTGCTGGTTGCGCGGGTTTCTTCTGCTGATCTTGTGATCGATGTGCGGACGCGGCTGGCGCAAAATTCGTCGACTGCGGCTGAGTCGGAGCTACGGGATTACAAGGCGCGGAATGGTGCGACACCGGAGTATCTTGAGGCACTGTCGTGGATGGCGCGCGCTGCGGCTGCCGATAGGCAGTGGGATAAGGCTGCGGCGGTTGCGGGCGACGTACGGACTCAGTCCGAGCTGCAACTGGCAAAACGGAAGCTGGATGCGGAACCGCATCTTCCGATGGCGCTGGGGGCGGCTTATGAAGTGCTGGCGCAAGGGATGGAGGCGAAGGGGCAGCGCGACGCCGCGGTCCGGCTACTGCGTTCGGCTCTGACGAAGTATACGGCGACATCAATTGGTCCACGGCTGCAGAAAAGTCTGAATTTACTGGCGCTCACGGGGCGTCCGGCGCCGGCGCTCGTGGAGACGCAGTTTCTCGGGCCGAAGCCGGTGGGACTCACGTCGCTGAAGGGGTCGCCGGTGCTGCTGTTCTTCTGGGCACACTGGTGCGTCGATTGTAAGGCGGAGGTTCCGATTATTGCGCGGCTGCGACAGGAGTTTGGCGGGCGCGGGTTGGTGGTGATTGGGCCGACCCAGCTTTATGGATATGGGGCTCAGGGGGCGGATGCGACTCCCGCAGCGGAGCGGACTTATATCGAGGCGGTGCGGCAGAAGTACTACGCCAGTTTGCTGGATATGCCGGTGCCGTTGAGTCAGGAAAACTTCAAGACGTATGGGGCTAGCACGACGCCGACGCTCGTGGTTTTGAATCGGGCGGGACAGGTCAGTACGTATCATCCGGGTGCGATGACTTATGAGGAGCTGCGGGCGGCGGTGGAGAGGGCTCTTTGAGGTCAGAGGTTAGAGGTCAGAGGTCAAAACCTATTGCAGATTGCAGATGTCAGATTGCAGATTTAAAAGCGAGCCTGATCTGGTCTTCTCATTGGGGGCTAACCCTTGGGACGTATGACTTTGGTAATTTGTCCATTGAAACGGGACCTTAGAAGCTATGCTGAGCAGGGACTTGAAGGCTCCGGCAAATGCTTTCGGGATGCGAGGTTGGCGCACATTAGTTTTGGGTTAACACCTAATTGCAGCTCGCACGGTAAGTAACTCCTCCTGGCCACCCTCCTAAGAATTCCTGCGCTTAGTCGAAATCATCAAACTATGAATACCTTCGCGAAGCCCAACTTCAGCGCTGCCGCTTTTTCTTGTGTCCCATCCGATCCGAATTTCTACAGAGAACTGCTTGACCATATGAGCGACGGTGTCTACTTCGTGGATCGGGAGCGGCGCATTCTCTATTGGAACGACCGCGCGACACGGCTGACTGGATACAAAGCGGAAGAGGTGATGGGGCGATTTTGCCAGGATGAAATCCTGTGTCATGTGGACGGGAATGGGAAAAGGCTCTGTCACGATGGGTGTCCGCTGACGGCGACGATTGCGGACGGCGAGGCGCGAGAGGCGCAGGTGTTTCTGCGGCATAAGAAGGGGCGCCGCGTTCCGGTGCTGGTGCGGGTGCAGCCGATTCATGCGAACGACGGGTCGGTGGTGGGCGCGGTGGAGATCTTCAGCGACGAGACGGCACGGCTGGCGGCCGCGCGCAAGACGAAGGAAATGGAGCGGCTGGCGTTTCTCGATCAGCTGACGCAACTGCCGAACCGGCGGTACCTGGAGATGTCGGTGAAAACGGCGCTGACGGAGTTCCAGGTGCATGGCGATGCTTTCGGAGTGCTCGTGATGGATGTCGACCGATTTAAGGCGATCAACGATGGGTTTGGTCACTCCACGGGAGATAAGGCGCTGCAGGAGGCGGCGCGGATTCTGACGGGAGCGCTGCGCACCACGGATATCGTGGGACGGTGGGGTGGAGACGAGTTTCTGGCGGTGGTGCGGCATGTGGACGAGAAGATCATGGGGCAACTGGCGGAGCGCTGCTGCGCGCTGATGAGGCAGACATCGCTGGTGAGCGCGGAAGGCGCGGTGAAATTGTCAGTGTCGGTGGGCGGGGCGGTGGCAGGGCGTGAGGATTCGGCGGATTCCGTCATTCGCCGCGCGGACGAGTTGATGTATAGGAGCAAGGCGTTGGGGCGCGGGCGGAGCGCGGTGGCGGGAGAGGGCAGAGGTTAGAAGTTAGAGGTCAGAGGTGAAAACCCGATTGCAGATTGCAGAGGTCAGATTGCAGAAGTAAAAGCCCTTGAAAGCGGCTGACGGATCAGCTCACTGAGCAGTTCTCGGAGCTAGATTCTTCCATCCACCTTTTACATTTCATTGCACCTTGAGCGCAGCTTTTCTCGGCCAGGCCGCGTTTGCCTCCTGTGTCGGCCTGGCGGTTGGCAGTCGTGCACATTACGCCGGGAACTTCTGGGGTAGGGATTGCGTACCTTTTGATGGATGGATTGGCGCAGAGGCGCTTCGCCATCGAGTGGAATCAGGAGGGATTTATGGACGGAAATATTATTGGACTGGCAGCGGTGGTGCTGTTTTTTGGGATTCCGCTGGCGGCGATGTACACCTTTTTCCGGGTGCGAAAGTTGAAGACGGAAGAGCGGTTGGCGGCACTGGCGCGCGGGGCGAACATTCCGATGGAGCCGGATTTGAATGAGGCAGCTCGGTCGCGCCGGTGGGGAGTTTTGCTGACGGCGGCTTCGCTGGGATTCATTGTGTGCTGCGCTCTGGTGGGACGGGCGGAGCCGGATGCGTGGACTGCGGCGGCATTTGGAGTTATTCCACTGGCGGTTGGGATCGGGTTCTTCGTGGACTTCGCTTTGATCCGGAAAGATGCGAAGGCGTTGAGTCATTGAGAAATCTGTAATTTCTAATTTGAAAGCCCACTCACTCGCTTGGGCAGATGAGTGGGCTTTCTTGTTTCTAAGATTCAGCTTGTTCTTCTACTCACTATTATGTGGCCGAGATCTCCGACTCCCACTTCAAAGGGCGCCGAATAGGCAACCGTTGTTTAGAACTCGTAGCGCAGAGAGAATTGCATCACACGCGGAATGCTCAGCGTGTTAGTGTAGTCGCCGAAGTTTCCGAACGTGAGGCCGAAATTGAACGCGCCCTGGGCCGCGTCGAAACGGGGCGTGTTGGTGACGTTGAAGGTTTGCCAGGAAAATGTAAGCTGCTGGCTTTCGGTGACCTCCCACTTCTTATACAAGCCGCTGTCGAGATCGAAGTAACCCGGACCCCGCAGATTGTTACGCTGACCCGACTCTCCCGGATACGGAATGCGAAATGCCGACAGCGCTTGGCCTGGATTCTGGAACATGTTCACCGTACCTGAGGAGGGATCGATATACTTACCGATCTTGCCGGTCGGTCCCGTCTGCACCGCGGCGCCCTCAAGTTCCCAGTTGGTCGACCAGCCGGCTCCGGAAGCCATGGTGAAAGGCAAGCCGCTAGTCAAGTGCAGAATGCCGGAGAAGCCCCATCCACCAAAAACTCCGTCGAGCAGCCGGTTCATGCCGCTGCCGAAGCGCCGCCCCTTGCCCAATGGAAACTCGTAAACCCAGTTGGCGTTGAGCTGGTGCCTCATGTCGAAATCGGAGGGAGCGCGCAGTTGTTTGGGAGCCCAGGAGTTGATGATCTGGCTGGCGAATCCCTGGCCTTCGAACAGGCTGACGCGTTCGGCGTTGGAGCCAATATCGATCGACTTGGAGTAGGTGTAGTTGATATCGAACTGCAATCCGGAAGTCATCGCGTGGCGAAGCGTGAGCTGGAGGCTGTTGTAGGTGCTGTTGCCAATGCTGCGCCAGGAATAGAGCGACGAGAACTGGTCGTCGAAGAAGGCAAAGGGAGTCTGAGTTCCGTTGATCGTCGCGCACGCCGGTACGCAGCTTACGCCGTCCAAGCTGAAAGACTGCGGAAGGTCAGCCAGGAACAGAGCAGTGGTCTCGTTGCCGGCGTAGCAGGAGAAGAGATCGTACATCGCTTGCGTAGCGGTGAAGTTAGAAGTGGGGATGCCATTGGCGTTGGGTGCGCATCCGGCCCCATATATGCCAAAAGCTGGCATGCCCGCGGCTTGGGGATAAATATTTTGCCAGAAGGGAATGTTTGCCAATTGGCTGACGTCGGTGCCGGCGTTGGCCGCCTTAGTGAGTAAGGTTGCTGCGGCAAAGTAGTCCATGCCGGAGTTGGGATCAGTAAGGTCGAGCGGCATGGCGATGTCTTCTTCTTGCAGCAGCCGGTGGGCAAAGCGACCGACGTAGGAAGCTTCCAGCACGAAATTCCGGCTGAGCTCACGGCTGAAGGAGAAATCGACGACGTGGGAATAGGGAGTCTTCAGCTTGTCATCCAATCCCCAATAGATGGCGAAGGAGCCGGCTGAAAGTCCGGTCGGAGGCGTGACTGTACCGGGAAACGCTGGTGGGGGCGGGCCGACCACCGTCTGGCCGCAGAAGGTGTCGGTGGCTGACGGCAAGGCGAAGAGGTCGGTGAGGCGGGGCGTGCAGTCCACGTCCTGCGAGCCTGCGGGATTGGTGAGAGTAGTTGTGAGGCCAAAGGACCCATTTCTGTCGAAGCTGTTGACGATTCCCTCGCCGAAGTGGTCGTAGTAAATTCCGTAGCCGCCGCGAATGGAAGTCTTTCCGGCACCTCCGAAGAGCTTGCGCAGGATGCCATCGTCAGCATGAGGCGAGTAGGCGAAAGCTACGCGTGGGGCGAGATCCTTGTAGTCCCAGGCCCAATAGGGAGACTTTCCGTTGCCTTGGCCGGAGAGGGCCATTTGTACCAATCCCCCAGAGGATTGTGAATTGAAAGCCTGGCCCTGCTGCATAGCTGTGGCTCGTTTCTTAAACCAGTCATTCATGCTGATAGTGGGCGAAACCTCATTGCCATGAATTTCGAAGGGCGGTTGCAACAGGGAGTAGCGGAGGCCTCCGGTAAGCACCAGGTTGGGTGTGGCGCGCCAACTATCCTGGAAATAGAACTCGAGTTCGTGGTTCCTGAAGTTGCGCGTGATCAGGTCGCCAGGGGCGAAAAAGTGGCCGTTCTTATCCTGGTTGTAGGTCACGTCAGTTTCGGTGAGCAGCCCCGCGAGCGCCGCAACCGCAAAGTCATAGTTAGTCAGGAAGGCGTCATCGACGGCCGGATAGCCGCCAGCAGCCGGATCCAGACTGCTTCCCGTGTCTGCGACGGCGGCGTTATCCAACCAATACACATTCGTACGCGCGACGGAATAGTTGGAAACATTGCCGGTGCGGTTGTTGTTGACGATGCGGAGATTGCCGCCAAATTGGAAGTTGTGCCTGCTTTTGGTCCAATTCATGTCATCCACCAGATTGTGGACGGGCACGTTGATCAAATCTGAGGGGATGAATCCCAAGCCCTGGACGTCGGTCATGCCGCGGAAAACGTTGTGATCGGCGACGCCCAGGCCGGCGTCACCAATACCCTGGCGGATAAATCCATAACGCAGGTTGTTGACGCGGGTGCTCCCGAAGAGAGCGGTATAGCCGACAAAAAGCCCCTTGCTATTGTTGGTGATGATGTCAGTGGGTGGCTGACCGGGAAATTGCGGAGGGTTTTTCTCGTTCCAGTTCTGAAGATGGCCCTTCACAAACAGAGAGTGATTGCCGTTCTCTGTGAGCCTATAGTCCAGCTTCAAAATGTAGGTGACGTGCCGAGTAGGATTGGGGGCGGGAAAGGTAAAACCACGGTAGTCGAAACCGTCGCCCACGGAATCGGTATTCGGGGAGGGGTATTTCGTGAAGATGGCGGTGGGGTTGGAATTATCGACGTTGGCAACGTAGGGGTCGGCACCGCCGTCGTAAGGGAAGCCAGCGGCGGTCCAGTTGCAGGTTGCGGGGCTCGCAGAGACGCACCCCTGATCGATGTTAGCCAAGCCTGCCGTGGTGATCGTAGCGATTCCACCGGAGACGCTGTAGTTGCTGTTGACTGAGTCCGCACACAGCGGGTCATCGGAACTGCAAGGATATTGGAGGATGCCTAGCCGCATGTTGTCGCTGGGGACGACCCGGGTTGTCTGAATAGCTTCGTTGGTCCGCTGCCCTTCAAAACCGCCGAAGAAGAAGAGCCTGTTTTTCTGGATCGGGCCTCCCACCCATGCGCCATAGGTGTTGCGAACAAGGGGTCCGGGGCTGTTGGGCAGACCGGCGGCCAGTTCTGACTGCTTATTGAACCAATCATTGGCCAGGCCAAGGTTGGAACGGTTTACTTCGTAAAGAGAACCATGGAAACTGTTAGTCCCGCTCTTGGTGACCATGTTCACCTGCGCGCCCGAAGAGCGACCGGCATCGGCGTTCGAGTTGCTGGTGGTAACGCGGAATTCCTGAACCGAGTCCAGCGGAATTTTCAAAGCACCCTGGAAGGCGAGGCCTTGTGTTTGGTCATTGTCGTCAAGGCCGTCGACGGTCACGCTGCTTTGGTCGCTACGGGCCCCAGCCACCGCGCCGGAGCGGCTGTCCACGGTGAGGTTTGAGGAGGGATTGACGAGATTGACTTGCTGATTGGTGCTGCTGCCAAGATACGCGACGCCAGCTTGAAGATTCAGAATCGCTACCGGATCGAGACCTTCCGAGGGAAGGTAGGTGAGCTGGTTGCTGTTCATCACGTTGCCCTGGCTGGCGTCGGTCGTGTTGACGAGCGGCGCAACGCCTTGCACTTCGACAATCTCATTCGCGGCAGCCACCTTCATCTTTACGTCGAGGGTGGCCGGTTGGCTCACTTGCAGAATGACTTTGTCTTGCTTCAGCGTCGCGAACCCCGATGCCGCCACAGTTAGGGTGTAGGTCGCGGGCGGAACCGAGAGAAATTGATAGACGCCATCACTACCAGATTTCGTGGTTCGCTTGTAGCCTACCGCCGGATTCTCAAGCGTCACTGCCGCACCGGGGACAACGGCGCCGTTGGGATCGGCAACGGTGCCATGCAGGGAGGTGGTTGCAGTCTGTCCGGCAACCAGTAGAGTCATGACCAAGAGAAAAATGACCAACATCGACACTACACGTGCGTCAGCGGCAAGCATGGGGAAGCTCCTTTGGTGTCCACGAGTCACCAGGGTGATGTTTTGTGCTCGGCATTGTCTGCTTTCGAAGGACGAAAAGCAAGGGGATTGCAGACGTCAACTTGCCGAAGTGGGTTTGAATGCGCCAGTGTGGCGGCCGCTAGGCTTTGTGGCGCTCGTGCGGGAGGGTGCGCCACGTGAGGACGCTGGCGGAAATTCTGTTTTCGGCGCGGCGTGTGTACTCGTGAATCGTGGATTGAAGTTCGCAAAGAACTTTCACAAGTTCGCGCTCCGGTGCGAAGGCTACACGAGTGCATAGCAAACGAATTCGATCTTCAATGCGTCGAGCGGGAAACATGTTGCAAAATCGACGGGTGAGCACGCGCTTGGCATCTACCATCGCAAAAATCAACGTGAATAGCGATACAGGGGCGGGTGTAGGGGAAATCAGGGAGTTAAGAATCAGCGGAATCTGCGCTTCTAGCATTCGGGGGCGGCCCTGACTCCTGCCTGTGCAGGGTATCTGACGGAACAGCGAGTGCCTCGATTCCGATCATGCAGCGTGGGTGGGGCGCCCGTGCCTCCATTTTTCGGGGATATACTCGTAGGATGATTTCCATGAAATGGCTGCGGGGCGGGTTAGTGCTTGGAGTTGGGATTTTGCTGTCGGCGGGGAGCGCGCTGGCACAGTTTGGCGCGGGCTTGCCTGCGGCGACGCCACCGGTGGGAAGGGCGGGAGCGCCCTCGGGTGTGGCGGAGAAAGATGACCTGCAGGGATTTCATCGCGCCATCGCGCTCCAGGCGACGAGCGAGCAGATCTCCGAATTTCGCGAAGTAATCAAGAAGACGGATGCGGCGGGCCGGGCGCTGGATGAGTTGGGCAAAGGATCGGATGCGGCGCGATTGGCTGCGGTTCGCCTGGCGATCGATGCGGCGCAGGCGGAGACGGGAAAGTTTGTGGGGGGATTCTCCGAGGCGCAAAAGAATGGATTAAGAGATTTGAGTTCGAAGCTCGCGAAAGCGCAGTCGGAGTTGGACGAGCAGCAAAAGGCGCTCGAGGCGGGAGGCGCGGCTGAGGGCTTGCGCAAGGGACTGGCGAATTTCAGGGCGCAGCAGGAGAACCTCGCGGTTGAGATGAGTATCGTGATTTCGCAGCGCACGGATGACGTGGCGTTCACGATTCCGGCGCGGAGATCCTCGGTCACGATCGGCGGGCAGACAGTGGGAGTCACGACTTCGGCCTTGATTACGCGAGCGCGCGAGGCGGGTTCTGAGGGCGTGTACAGCGTCGAGGCGAGCACAGACTTGGCGGAAGTCCAAGAAAATTTGGGCACAATCATGGCCGCGCTGATGAACAAAGATGACCGGTGCGGGGAGCGGATTGTTATTCAGGAAGCGGGAATCGATCCGGATGTCCCCGCGGGGCGGGCGATGGCGCGTCTGCATTATGAACGCTGGGTGTGCGGCGCCGCATTCGGCCGGCGGGAGATGACCGAGGGCAATGCGACCGTCGTGATGAAATTGGCGGTAGGAATTGGAGAGAACGGGCAGGTTAAGATTTCCGCGGAGAATTCGCAGGTGGAGGCGGAGAAATTCCTCGCGGAGATGATCAAGTCGGGTGAGCTGGGAGATGCTCTGCGAAATAAGATTGCGGGCGCGGTGACGGCCGCCGTCACCACTTTGAAGGCGGAGCTGCCGCCGGCGGGCGAGGCCACAGCCGGGTCCGCTCGCTTTGTGAGCCCGCGAGCGGGGGCGTTGGGCGTGGTGGTTGATGGAGAGATGCGGTTGTCCGACGAGCAGGCGAAGGCGTTTGCGGAGCAGTTGAAGGAGCGGGCCGGGGCGCAGGCTCGGAAGCAGTAAACTTCTTTGACCGCGGATTTGCGCGGATCTTTCTTTGCTTCGAAGTCTTCGATTTCGCCTCTCTGAACGGCGACTGTCGGCTTACAGCCGCGGCATTCACTAAGAGAACGCCTTTACATTCCTGTACATACTTATATTGAGTTGGGGTCCTTCGACTCCGCTCCGCTCAGGATGACAGTTTGGAGAGAGGTCAGACGGCGGCGTGATTTCTTAGGCGGGCGGCTGTGCTTAGCTCGCGGATGTCCTGGATGGAAGACGTCACAATCGGAGTTTTGTATCGGGGATGGGAGAACTCGAGGCGCATGCCTCGGCCTACGTAGTGGCGCTTGAGCATGGAGCCTCCCCAGGTGGATCCGGAGATGGCGACGAGCACAGGTTGCGGGCAGTACTCGGGATGGCCGGAGATTAGGGCCGAGGCGTCGTCGACCATGACGGCCGTATAAAGATGATGCTGGGTCTGGATCTGGAGAACGGTTTCGGGAGCGAGATCTTTGAGGAAGACGCCGCCTTCGATCTCCGATTGGATGATGTGACGGTTCACCTCGTCGGAGAGGTTGAAATGGGGCGCGAATGAAGGCATCTCGGCCACGGGAAGGTGATGCTGGTCACAGTATAGCGTGAGGCGCGGAAACGGGCTATTGGCTTTGGGACATGGGCGTTTGGTGGTCTGGGCTTTCGGCCACGGCCTCTAGGGTCAGGAAGCTAGACTTGCCGGTCAACGGCGACAGAGTTGACTTCCCACGACTATGAACCAGCTTGCCTGGCCGAACACTACGATGCTGATGGCGTGCTCGGCGCCGAAGGCTCCAGTGACGAGACCGACTACGACCAGAACTCCCAGGATGAGGCCGTAGACACCCGCGGCGCGGGAGAGCACCTTTCCGAAGGTTGTTGCTCCAAGAATCATGGCGCAGGACCAGGCGGCTATGGCGGCTGCGGAGGCGATCATTGAAACCTGCACGAACGCCATATCCAAATAGCCGTTGTATTTCATGAGAGTGCGCCAGGTGTCGGCCGAGGCTGGCGTGGCGGTGGCTCCGCGGGCCTGAGCGGCGGCTGCTTGAGCGGCGTCGGCCAGATGCGGCAACAGGCGGGGCATGACGAGGCCGTCGATTACGATGCCGCTTAGAATTGCGGCGATCCCAAAGACATAAATTACAAAGCCTGCAATGGACAGGCGATTCGGAGCGGGCCATAGCGCGCGAGCCAGGCCTAAGGCTCCGAGGATCATGAACGGGAGACTGGCCAGGGCGATGGAATGAACGGCCATGAGCTTGCGCACAATGGCGTCGACCTCAGCGGGGGTGATTTTGCCGGAGGGATGCAGGGCGAGGGTTAGAATCAGGCCGAGTTGTCCGGCGATGAGGGCGATACCGGCGAGGCGATTGTCGGTCATTTGGTCTCCGCGTGAGCAAACCTGCGAATGCTCGTTGCTCAAGATACGGCTTGGCGGCGACAAAGTTAGAGGCTGCGCGTCAATAACGAACAAAGAGGTGGGGAATGTCCGGAAAAAGCACGAAGGTCGCGGCGAAAGCGCGGCGGGCCGATAAGCGGGTGCGGCGCACGCGCGATGTGCTGGGCGATTCGTTGGTGAAGTTGATGCACGAGAAACCGTTCGAAAAGATCACCGTGCAGCACATTCTCGAGGACGCGGGCGTGAGCCGGTCGACTTTTTATGCGCATTTCAGCGACAAGAATGATTTGTTCCTGAGCGATGCGGAGGAGTTCTTCGAGATGATGGCGACTGCGCTATCGCAACATGGTGACAGGTCGCGACGGCTGGCGCCGGTACGGGAGATGTTCGAGCACGCGGCGGAGTGGAGGCCGTTTCTAAACGCGATGACGGAGGCGGGGAAGATTCAGGATGTGATGGAGATTGGGCGGGAGTGCTTTGCGCGGGGGATCGCGCGGCGGATCGAGGAGATGAATGGGAAGGAGCCGACAGGAAAGGGAGATGGGCGGCCGGTTGAGGTGCGAGTCACTGGGCGCGGACAGATGGATCGGGGGCGCTCGATACGAGTTACGTCGACTCCTACGTCACAGATGCTGGCCGGGTCGCTCATGGGGCTGATGTCGTGGTGGCTGCATGCCGGGCAGGGGATCTCGGCGGCGGAGATGGACGAGATGTTTCATGAGATGGCTTGGAAGGGGATTCGGAGAGGGTCATAGCTATCCTCGGCCCCAGACAGAAACCGCCAACCTCGGAGTGTCACGGAGGAACACCTTCGGTCCGGGATTGATTGCCGGCTTCGGGCATCTTTTTTGTGGCTTCGCTGCAACTAAACAATTAGTTACCTTTGGGTGTCGGGCGCGTCTAACGGTTTCAGGAGGGTTCGGTGCCGCCGAGACAATCGGAGATTCTGACCGAGGCTGAGCTGCGGGTGATGAAGGTTCTGTGGGAGAAGGGCTCCGGGACCGTGCAGCAAGTACTTGATTCCATTGGTGAAAGACCTGCCTTGGCGTATAACTCCGTACTGACGACGATCCGCATCCTCGAGCGGAAGGGGTATCTCAAACACATTAAGGATGGGCGGGCGCATGTCTATGCGCCGGTGGTGCGGCAGGAAGAGGCGTCGCGGTCCGAGATTCGGCGGCTGGCTCACCGGTTCTTCGGAAACTCGCACGAAGACCTGGTTTTGAACATTTTGGAAGAGCGCGGCGTCGACGCTGACGAACTCGCGCGGCTGAGAAAGATGCTGGAACGGAGCGAGGGGAAATGACCGGGATGCCATTCGCTACTTTCAGCATAATTGAGGGATGGGCGCAATTGGCGATCGGGCGCGTGATTCACTCGCTGCCTGAGGGAATTCTGATCGCGCTGTTCGCGTGGGCGGTGCTGCGAGTTTTGCCGAAGCAGAATTCGCGGACCCGGTTTGCGGTTTGGTTTGTAGCGTTGGTTGCAGTGGTTGGACTGGCTTGCTTTGGAGGAATTCAAAATCCCCACCCTAAAATCGCACCAAACGCGATTTTAGGATGGGGCACCCTCGGATTTTCTCAGCTGCCTGGAGTTCATCTTCCTGCACATTGGGCTTTTTACCTATTGATCGCCTGGCTAGTGATTGCGGCTGCGGGATTGCTTCGGTTGGCTTTGGGGCTTTGGCATCTGCTGGTTTTGAGGCGAAGTTGCACTGCGGTCGAGCCGGCCAAGCTTGATCCTGCCGTTGCTGGGACCCTGGAAGAACTGAATTCGGCGCGATCGCTGGTTGTGCGGCGCGTGACGCTGGCTGTGTCGGATCGGGTGCGGGTGCCTTCGGCGCTTGGACTTTGGAGGCCGGTGATTGCGCTTCCTGCTTGGGCGCTAGAGGAGCTCCCGGCTGACGAATTGAACATTATCGTGCGCCATGAGTTTGCCCATCTCCGGCGCTGGGACGACTGGACGAACCTGATACAGAAATTTGTTCGGGCAGTTTTCTTTTTTCATCCTGCAGTGTGGTGGATCGAGAGCCGGCTTTCGGTCGAGCGGGAAATGGCATGTGACGACATCGTGGTTGCGGAAACTCGCAACCCGATGGGGTATGCCAGTTGTCTGGTAAACCTCCTGGAAAGAAGTCTCGCGCAACGCGGATGGACGATGGCGCAGGCCATTGTGCATCGCGCGCGCGAGGCTTCGGAGCGTGTGGCGCAGATTCTGGATAAAAATCGGCCCGTGGAGCGGGGCATTTCGAAGTCCACGCTCGGGTTAGTGGGGACGTTTGCGGCGCTGTGCGCGGTGATGCTCCCGGCTACGCCGCAGTTTGTGGCGTTTGATGGCGGAGAGCGTGTAGGGGCGACTGAGCCGCAGTATTTGGTAGCTGTGGCTTCGGGAGTCTGGGCGTACGAGGCGAATTACCTTGAGTCGTTCGAACCGGTTGTCGTGTCCGCTGGGTTGAGGACTGATACTTCGAATGTTGGGCGGAAGACTCCTGCGGCGAAGTTGGATTCCGTGGTTTCCCACGTTAACGCGCAACAAACACGCGCTAACATGGGGCACCCTCAGCGTGGTGTGGCGCATCCTCCAGCGGAGCAGGTGGAGATGGCAGAGGATCAGCATGCTCAGGCGGCGATGCCGCGAGTTGTGCTGGTACGGGAGACAGAGATTGTTACTGCGGAAGTTCCGGTGCGTGAGTTGACCATTGTTCATTTGCCCCGCGGGCCGGTTGTTTTCTGGACCGTGACTATGATGCGCGTGACGATGACGGCGCCCGTTTGGCGGGAGATGCAGGTGGGACCGGCGAAGAAGATTTAGTTGTCGCGCAATTTTTTTGTTGGTAACAACTAATGGTTTAGTTGCTTGGAACGGGTCGAGAGCACGGGGAGAATGCCTTGCCTCGGCGCGTGAGAATGATGAGCTTGTAGGGGTCCCCTCGGCTTCGCTCGGGGCAGGCTCTTCGACTCCGCAGAAGGTTCGCTTTGCGAACCTCCTGCTCCGCTCAGGATGACAGCGCGCATTGGGAAATCCGAAATCAATTTACAAGGAGAAATAGCAATGAAGATGTGGATGCAAGATTTGAAAAGGAAATTCAGCAAACAGAACGTGAAACACGCCTTGACTACGCGGCTGGCTATTGCCGTGCTGGCTGTCGCGGTTGCAGCCTCCATGGCTACATTCAGCCTGACGAAATCGGCTACGGCGGCGGCGCCTACACCGGCGCCGGCGGCTTCGGCGCTGGATGACAACAGCGTTAGCGCGCTGCTTTCGCTTGATCATGCGATGGAGACTCTGGCGGCGCGGGTTACTCCTGCGGTCGTGAACGTGACCGTTGTTTCGAAGCAGAAGGCTAGCGCACACGATGAAGGCGCGCCTGACATTCAGCAATTCTTTGGGCCGGATGGTCCGTTTGGCCAGTTTGGACCGCAGTTCGGGCAGCCGGGACGGCAGTTCCGATTTCAGCAGCAGCCGCAGAACCGCGTCGAGCGCGGCTTGGGCAGCGGCGTGATCATTTCGCCCGATGGCTACATCGTGACAAACAATCACGTGGTCGAGGGCGCGGTGGATATCCGCGTGACGATGAGTAATAAAGAAGTCATGCCGGCGAAGCTGATCGGGGCGGACCCGCTGACGGATCTGGCGGTGATCAAGATCAGCGGCAGCAATTTCCCGAGCATTCCGTGGGGGAATTCGGCGAACCTGCGTCCGGGACAGACGGTGCTGGCGTTCGGCAATCCGTTCGGGCTGCAGTTTACGGTGACGCGCGGAATCATCAGCGCGCTCAACCGGCCGAATCCGGATAGCGACCGGCGCAAGCCTGGCGAGTTCATTCAGACGGATGCGGCGATCAATCCTGGAAACTCGGGCGGGGCGCTGGTGAATGCTCGCGGTGAATTGATCGGGATCAACACTTTCCTGATCTCGGGTTCGGGCACTTTTGCCGGAACTGGATTTGCGATTCCGACACAGATTGTCGAGCCGACTGTGAACACGCTGATTCGCGATGGCAAGGTTGAACATGGGTATATCGGAATTCAGATTGCCGATGTGACTCCCGACAACGCGAAGTTTTTCCACCTGAATAAAGCCGTTGGGGCGCTGGTCAGTGATGTGACGGCGGATGCTCCGGGAGCGAAGGCTGGCGTAAAGACTGGCGATGTGATCACGGAACTTGATGGCAAATCGATCGCCGATGCGGGCGAGTTGCAGATGCTTGTCGGGCAGCACAAGCCGGGTGACACGATCCACCTGACTGTGATGCGCGACGAAAAGCCGTCGAGCATAGCGGTGACGCTCGGCGATCTGAATAGCCCGAACACGACCGAAGTGGCCAGCAAGGGCGAGCACAAGGGACGCTGGGGATTGAGCCTTGGCGATCTGGACCAGAATGCGCGGCAGGAACTGGCGCAGGACGGCGGCGGCCAGTTGCCGAACGTTCATGGAGCGATCGTCAATGACGTGGTGCCGGGGAGCCCGGCGGACAACGCTGGAATAAGCCGTGGCGACGTAATCATGGAGGTCAATCGGAAGCCGATGAAGTCTGCGTCTGATGTGGCGCAGGCGCTGGGTTCGGTCGGGAAGGGGCAGGATGCGCTGGTGCTGGTGTGGTCGAACGGAGGGAGCACGTTTAGGGTGCTGCATCCGTCGGAGGGATAAAGCAGCTGCGAGCTCCGAGCAAACCAGGCAGGGTTTCGCTCGCGCCTCGAGACTCGCGGCTCATAGCTCACTGAACGCTGTGCTTGGTCCGAGTTGAAGCGGATTGGGCGCAGCGTTTTTTCTTTGAGTTCTCAGTTGTCAGTTCTCAGTTCTCAGTAACGACGCGGACCTGCGGCGTAACCATCTTGTTTCATTTTGGCCGGTTCTTGTTTTCAATGAGTTACGGGCTTGGTTGGCACGGTAGTAACACGAAATTCCACAAGTCACAGAAATTTGGGGGTGCTTTACCCGATAAGATATTGGAAAGGGTCAAGTAAGCCTCGACACGATTGGAGAACGAGCCCTAGCGCCCATCGCTCCAGTGCCCTTTTCATACCCGGTTGATGGAGAGTAAAGAAATTGGACAGGACTAACGGATTGGACCTGGACCAGATTCGGGAACAAGTCAGTTGCTCACTGGACGCCAGCTTTGTGCTGGAGTGGGACGAGATCGCGAACCTGACGGCGGATCCGACGAAGCCGGCGCAGACGCTCATGAATGTGGTGGCGCTGATTGCGCGGCGATTCGGAACGGATGTGTGCTCGGCCTATTTGCTCGAGCCGGACCGGGCCAACCTGGTATTGGCGGCGACGCTGGGGCTGCGTCCGGAGTGCGTGGGACATCTGCGCATGGCGGTGACCGAGGGGTTGACCGGACTGGTAGCAGAGCAGGTTAGGCCAGTGGCAGTCGAGCAGGTGAAAAATCATCCGCGGTTCAAGTATTTTCCGGACTCGGGAGAGGATCCGTACCAGTCGTTCCTGGGCGTGCCGCTGATCGATCGCGGAGTCTTGCAGGGCGTGCTGGTCGTCCAGACCGTGGAAGCACGCGTGTTTCCCGAAAATGAGATTCGTTTGCTGACGGAGGCCGCGAAGCGCGTGGCGCCGATTATTGCGGAGGCGCGAACGCTGGACCGGTTTATCGCTCCGGTGCAGGAACGGCTTTGGGCCCTGGCGCGGAACATGTGGTGGAGCTGGGACGCGGATGCCGGACAGTTGTTTCGAGAGCTGGACCGTCCGCGGTGGAGAGAGTTGAATCACAGCCCGGTGGGGCTACTGAACGAGTTTCCGCTGGCGCGGCTGGAAGAGCGGGCGGACGAACTTGGACTGGACAGCCGCATCAATTATGCCTACCGGCGGATGCGGGAATATAAGAACTCGGAGCATACCTGGGGAGCGCGGCGGGCGGGCGTGTTGCGGCCGCGGCCGGTGGCGTATTTCTCGGCGGAGTTCGGCATTCACGAGTCGCTGCCAATCTATTCGGGCGGCTTGGGAGTGCTGGCGGGCGATCACATCAAGAGCGCATCGGACCTGGGCATTCCGCTGGTTGGTGTCGGGCTCTTCTACGGGCAAGGGTATTTCAAGCAGCGGCTGGACCGGAGTGGCTGGCAGCACGAAGACTACATAAAGAACGACGTAAGCCAGCTGGCGATGGAGCCGGCGATCGGCAAGAACGGGCGTCCGGTGGTGGTGCAGGTGGACACGCGGCATGGATCGATTCGCGCGAAGGTGTGGCGCGTGAAGGTGGGGCGCTGCGACCTGTTCCTGCTTGATTCGGATGTGGAAGGGAATGCGCCGGAAGACCGCGAGCTGACGTCACGGCTGTATGGCGGCGACGGGCGCGTGCGTGTTCACCAGGAATTGCTGCTGGGCGTTGGCGGATTGCGGGCGCTGAAGGCGCTGGGTATTACGCCGGGGGTGCTGCACCTCAATGAAGGGCACAGTGGCTTCGCAGTGCTGGAAGCGATCCGGATGCGGATGGAAGACGAAGGCATCAGCTTTGACAAGGCGATGCCGCGGGTTTCGCGCGAGGTGGTGTTTACCACGCACACGCCGGTGCCGGCCGGGCATGATCGCTTTGACGCCGACTTAATCGAAGAGCACCTGGGAATCCTGCGCGAAGCGCTTGGACTTTCGAAACACGACTTCATGGCGCTGGGGCGGGAAAATCCCGATAGCGACGAGCGCTTCTGCATGACCATCCTTGGGTTGAAGATGGCGCGGCGCGCCAATGCGGTTTCGTCACTGCACGGCGAGGTTTCGCGCGAAATGTGGACGGGACTGACGCCGGGCAAGTCGGCGGAAGCGGTGCCGATCGGACACATCACGAATGGCGTGCATGTTCCGACATGGCTGGCGCCGCAGATGTTCCGGCTGTACGACCGGCACCTCGGCACGGGCTGGCATTTAAAGAGCAGCGATTCGCACATCTGGGACGGCATTGAGAACGTCGACGATGGCGAGCTTTGGGAGACGCACCTGAACCTGAAGTCGCGCATGATCGAGTTCGTGCGGCGGCGCGCGATCAAGCAGGCGGAACGGCGCGAGGAGCCGCGGCAGGAGTTCCAGCGGTTGGAACGCATACTGAGTCCGGACGCGCTGACGATCGGATTCGCGCGGCGCTTTGCGACATACAAGCGGGCGAATCTGATTCTTTCTGATCTGGAAAAGATCGCCTCGATGGTGAACGATCCGAAGCGGCCGGTGCAGTTTGTGTTTGCGGGCAAGGCACATCCGAACGACGAGCCGGGCAAGCGCGTACTGCAGCAGGTGGCGCAGTTGATGCGCGATCCGCAGTTCTGCGACAAGTTTGTTTTCGTCGAAGACTATGACGTCAACGTCGGGCGGCATTTCGTGCAGGGTGTGGATGTTTGGCTGAATAACCCACGGCGTCCGCTGGAGGCCTCGGGAACGAGCGGACAGAAAGTGGTGTTGAACGGCGGGCTAAACCTGTCGGTGCTTGATGGATGGTGGGCCGAGGCTTACGACGGGATGAACGGCTTCGCGATTGGCGGCGGGCGGACGCACTCTGATATGAACGTGCACGACTCGCGCGACGCTGAAGATCTGATGCGCGTGATGCAGGAGGAAGTGATTCCTCTCTACTACCAGCGTGACCGCGACGGCCTGCCGCGAGGATGGATCAAGCGCATGAAACGGACGATTCGCACGCTCGGATGGCGGTTCAATGCCGACCGTATGGTGATGGACTATGCGCTGCAGTGCTATGTGCCGGCGGCGGGCGGAACGTCTAGCGAGTCTAGGCCGAAGGATTAGGGGATTGCAGAGGTCAGATTTTAGATTGCAGATTTGAGACCCTTGAGGTCAGAGGTCAGAGGTTTAGAGACCCCTCGACTGAGTTGTTTCACTTTTCCCTTTCGCGCTAGGCGCGCGGAAACTTCTTAACATTCAGCGATCTTATCCGGCGAGAGAAGGCAGGTAGTCTCTTGACAGCGGAATTCTCACACGGCATACTATGCATAATTATGCATTCGAATGGATAAATATGCTTTTAAGTGGGGTCGTGCTGCGCGCTTGAATTGAAATCGATTGACGGTGAGGATGGCTGGAAAACTTCAAACTGCTGTACTGGGGGCTTCGGGATATTCCGGGATGGAATTGACGCGGATTCTTGCGCGGCATCCGCGGGTGGAGAAGCCTTTGCTCCTGAGGAGGAGCGCGGATGGTGGCGAGTCTGTCAAGGCGCTTCCTTTCATAGCTTCGTCGGGCGATGGAAACGGCAATGGCAATGGGCATGTCGCCGCATTTTCGTGGGAGACGTTGCAGCAGCACTGCATCGAATTGCTTTTTCTGGCGACGCCGCATGGAGTTTCGCGTGAGCTGGTGCCGGAGGCGATGGCGCGCGGTTTGCGCGTCGTCGATCTGAGCGGGGCGTGGAGGTTGAAGCAGGCGGAGCACCGCGCGGTTTATGGGTTCAGCGACGTGGACACTGGCGCCGCGGCAAAACTGGATGCTAGCGCCGTTTATGGACTGCCGGAGTTGAATGGCGCTTCGATTCCCGGGGCCGCGCTGGTTGCGAATCCCGGGTGCTATGCGACTTCGGTGATTCTCGGGTTGGCGCCACTGGTGGCGGCGGATTTGATTGACCGCGAGCGTGGGATTATTTCGGATTCGAAGTCTGGAGTATCGGGCGCGGGCAAGGAGCCGACGGCGCGGACACATTTCGTCTCGATCGCCGATAATTTTTCGGCGTACTCCATGTTTGAGCACCGGCATACCGGGGAAATTTTGGAGCAGTTGCGGCTCGATGCCGGGCAGCTGACCTTCACGCCGCACCTGCTGCCGATTCCGCGTGGAATTTTGTCGACGATTTACGTGAATTTAAAGAGCGCGACTACGGCGGCTCACATCCAACAGTGTCTTGGAGATTCTTACGGCAGCAAGCGGTGGGTGCGGATTTATGCGCCTGGAAACTTGCCGGAGATTCAGCACTCGGTACACACGAATTATTGCGATATAGGCTTCACGCTGGCGAAGGACGGGAAGCGATTGATTGTGGTTTCGTGCCTCGACAATCTGCTGAAAGGCGCGGCGGGCCAGGCGGTGCAGAATATGAATCTGATGTGCGGCTTCGATGAGAGCGAAGGACTCGAATGAAAATTGTCGTGAAGATCGGCGGAGTGGCGGTCGAAGACAAGTCGACTCTGCAGAAGTGCGCGCATGCCGTGGTGCAACTGGCGCAGGACGGCCACCAGGTTGCTGTGGTGCATGGCGGCGGCAAGGCGCTGACGCGCACCTTGAAATTGATGGGAAAAGAAAGCGAGTTCGTGCACGGGTTGCGGGTGACGGATGCCGAGACTCGCGATGTGGCCTTGATGGTGCTCGCCGGGATCGTGAACAAGAGCCTGGTGGCGGCGATTGCGGCGGCTGGATATGCGGCAATCGGATTGTGCGGTGGCGATGGCGGAGTGTTTCGCGCGCGCAAGAAGCACGATTCGGAGCACGATCTGGGATTCGTCGGCGAGATTTGTTTTTCGGAGCCGAAGTGGATTCGGGCGATCTGGGCGGAGGGCGGAATTCCGGTGCTCTCGTCGGTGGCGCTCGGGAGTGATGGCGAGTATTACAACGTCAATGCCGATCAAATGGCGGCGGCTTGCGCGATTGCATGCCAGGCCGATGCGCTAATTTTTCTGACCGACGTCGAGGGCGTGAAGCAGGCGGATGGCTCGGTGATGCCGCGGCTGAACACGACAGACGTGCCCTCGTTGATTGAGGGCGAGGTGATCAGTGGCGGGATGATGCCGAAGCTCGAAGCGTGCATTCAGGCGCTGAAGAGGGGCGTGGGGCGGGTGCGAATTCTTCCGGCGGCCGAGGTTGAGGTGCTTTCACAGTTTTATTTCACAAGAATCGATTGCGGCACGGAGGTGCTGAGAGCATGAGCCTGGAGTCTGTGTCGCGGCTGGAGAAGAAGTTGTTGGTACCCACTTATGATCGGCAGCCCATGCTGCTGGAGCGTGGCGATGGCGTCTACGTGTGGGATTCGACGGGAAAGAAGTATCTCGATTTTCTAAGCGGGCTGGGCGTGAATGCGCTGGGTCACAATCATCAGGCGATTCAGAATGTGATTCGCAAGCAGGCGGCGAAGCTGATTCACACCTGCAACATTTTCTATCACGAGTATCAGTCGGAGCTGGCGTCGCGACTGACGAAAATGTCGGGACTGGATCGCGCGTTCTTTTCAAACAGCGGAACGGAAGCGTGGGACGGCGCACTGAAGCTGGCGCGGGCGTTTGCGCAGATGGAAGCGAAGGGCGGGCGGGCGAAGACGCGCATTCTGGCGCTGGAAAATTCGTTTCATGGGCGGACGTATGGCGCGATGTCGACGACCGGACAGAAGAAGTACCGTGTGCCGTTTGCGCCGCTGGTGCCCGGAGTGAAGTTCGTCAAGTTCAACGACATTGAGGACCTGGAAAAGAAATTTGATGGAACCGTGTGCGCGGTTTGCATCGAGACGATTCAGGGCGAGGGCGGAATTCAGCCGGTGGGGCGCAAATTTCTTGAGCATGCACGGAAGATGACGCAAAAGAGCGGGGCGCTGCTGATACTGGATGAGATTCAGTGCGGGTTGGGACGCACCGGGAAACATTTTGCTTATCAGCATTACGGAGTGCTGCCGGATATGGTGACGGTGGCCAAGCCGCTGGCGGCAGGATTGCCCCTGGGCGCGATCCTTACGACCGAGCGCGTCGCGGCTTGCATGAAGCCCGGATTGCATGGCACGACGTTTGGCGGGGGTCCCCTGGCGTGCGCGGTGGCGATTGAGTTCCTGCGGCAGGAAGAAAAGCTGCTTAAGCATGTTATCGAGGTTGGTAAATATTTTGGCGACGCCCTCGAAATGCTCGACGGGAAACACCGCTCGATTGAAGACGTGCGCGGGGCGGGTCTGATGCGAGCGGTGGAGCTCGATTCAGCTGACCTGGCGAAAGCTGTGCTGGTGCGGATGCGCGAGGCCGGGATCATCGTCAATCGAACGCACGAGACAGTGCTGCGGTTCCTGCCGCCATACATTATTCAGAAGAAGCATATCGACCTGCTCGTGGAAGAACTGGACAAGGCTTTGAGCGCGGGAATCCCTGCGACCGAGAGCACAACTAAAGTTTCCCAGGTCAGCGCGCAAAAGACGCGGGCGAATATGGGGCGCATTCGCGCTCACAAGAACGCCCGCAAGCCTAAGGCTGGATTGATTAGTGCGCCCGCGGCGGCAGTGCTGCCGCGAACTGCGAAGACGCAACCTTCGGAGACGAAGGAGAAAGACGAAGAATATGCGTACGCGTGAGGCGATTCTTCCAGATGCCGAGCACATTGAGGCGTTGATCCGGAATTATTCGGGCGACGGAACGCTATTGCCGCGCACGCTGGCGGAGATCTGCGAAAACGTGCGCGATTTTGTCGTGCTCGAGGACCAGGGGCGGATCATCGGATGCGGGGCGTTGCATCTGTATGGCGTGCATCTCGCCGAGATTCGCTCGATCACTGTGGATCCTACGCGGCAGCGTGGCGGTGGCGGACGGCGGCTGGTGAAGGCGCTGCTGGCGCAGGCGGAGAAACATCAGGTCACATGTGTGTGCCTGTTTACGCGCATACCGGAGTTCTTCGGGCGGATGGGATTCAGCGTTGCGCAGCATACGGACCTGCCCGACAAAATTCACAAAGATTGCTTTCAGTGTCCTCGGCTGGCGAACTGCGATGAAGTCGCGATGGTGCGGGGCGAGTTGCCGGCGTTTGCCATTCTGCCTCCGCCGACGAACTGGGTGTTCAAGATTCAGGACCAGGCTTGAGAATCGCTGAGTAGCGGTTTCCTTCCGGCGGATAACATCAGCCGGAAATTCTTCCAGAGATGATCAACAAACCCGAAGAAATCTTGCTGCCGCTGGGATTTTCGTTTTCGTCGCTGGCGGCGGGGATCAAGGCTAGCGGACGGCCGGATCTGGCGTTGGTGGAGATCCCGGGTGGTGCGGCGGCAGCGGCATTGTTTACTAGCAATCGCGTGGTCGCGGCGCCGGTGGAGGTGGGACGGGCATCGCTTGCGGCTACAGGCGGACGAGTTCGCGCTGTGATCGTCAATTCCGGGAACGCGAACTGCGCGACGGGACGCGCGGGGATTGTGGCATGCCGGCGCGTGTGCGGGGAGGCAGCAGAGATTCTCGGCGCTAGCACGGCGGAAATTTTTCCTTCATCTACCGGAATCATCGGAGTGCCGCTTCCTGCAGAGAAGATTTCTGGAAAGCTGCCAGCGCTGGCTCAGGCGCGAGCTGCGAGCGCGCAGGCTGCGGACGAGTTTGCTCGCGCGATCATGACTACCGATACGCGGCCGAAGATTGCTGCGGCGCAGATTCAGTTTTCTTCGAAGTCCAGAACAAGAAATTCCGACTCCAGAAAAGAACCAGGCATCACGTTGCTTGGGATCGCCAAAGGCGCGGGCATGATTCATCCGCAGCTTGCGACGATGTTGGTCTACATCTTCACGGACGCGGCGGCGACTGCGCGGGAGTTGCGAGCATTGTTGCGCGCGGCGTGCGACGAGTCGTTCAACTGCATGTCGATTGACGGAGACACTTCGACAAATGACACTGTGCTTTTGCTGGCCAGTGGGGCTAGCGGCGTACGGGTTGGCGCGGCTGGCGTCAGAAATAAACTTGGCGCCGCGTTGAATAGGGTTTGCCAGTCGCTGGCCGAACAGATCATCAGCGATGGCGAAGGCGTGGAGCATGTGATTCGCTTGCACGTCACGGGCGCGCGTAACCGGGACGAGGCCATGACCGCGGCGCGGACTATTTCGCATTCGCTGCTAGTCAAGACGGCCTGGGCAGGAGCCGATCCGAACTGGGGGCGGATTCTGGCCGCTGTCGGTCGATGCGGGGTGGCGATTGATTCGTCGCAGGTAAATATATTTATTGGCGGGCAGAAGGTGTGTGCCGGTGGGGTGGCTTGCGCGTTCGATCAGGATCGGGCGCACTCGGCGCTGGCTTTGCCGGAATGCGACGTTCGGGTTGAGTTGGGGCGGGGACGAGCGGCGATTCAGTTTCTTACTACTGATTTAACAGCAGAATATGTGCGGATTAATGCGGATTATTCTACTTGAGCACGGCGCCAGCTGGATGCATGCAAGAAGCTTTAACCACAGAGGACACGAAGGTACACGAAGGAAATTTCCTCCAGCTGACCGTTGAACGGTGCTTTCGCGGGCGAGGGCGCCCGCGCTACGCGATCAAAACCACACACGATCAAAAGCTGAACATGGCTTGCAGTTCGAGCTTGCGGTTGGCGGCTGAGCTGGAGAATGGGCCGCCGGCGAGGCTTATTGATCTGCCGAAATCCGGCGAGGTGAAGACACCGATTGGGGTGCCTGGGTTCACACGGTTCAGGGCGTTGCGGGCGTTGATGCTCAGCGTCAGATTGTAGCGGCGTCCTGTGGGCGCTGCGCCGAACATGCCTCCGCCGTGGCCCGGACCTCCTCCTCCGCCGAAGCCGACCATTCCTCCACCACCGCCTCCACCTGCGTGAGCTGCCGGGTTGTGGCCGCTCGGTGAACCGGGGGTTTGACCTCCGGCGTTGCTCTTGAGCTCGGGACCAAATCCGAATGTCTTTGCCAGACGAAAATTTACAGCGAAGAGATCGGGCCCGGTCAGGTAGTTGATCGGAATCTGATCGGCGGGAGTGGTCGGAAGCGTGTAGTGGCACGCTGCGAGCGGAGAGATGCACGCGCCGGTCGGATTGGGAGCGAACGCGGGACGAACGTTGAACTGCAGGTCGTTGGCGAGGTCTTCGCCGGCTGTGACATTGTACGGACTACCCGAGTTGTAAACGAGAAAGGGGCTGAGGCGAATGGCAAATGGCAGAGAGATGGTTCCACCAAAGAAGACGCGATTGCGGATGGCGAAAGACGCGCGGCCGTAGTCGATATGAACGTTGTGCGAATCGGACGGGTAGTTGGTGGTGAATGTTCCGCCGAAACCGGAGGAGCCGATGGGATCGCTGTTGGCGTAGTTGAGAGAATAGAAGCCATGAAACGACAGGCGAGACCCCGCGGAGAAGTTGACGCTCGCGATGATCTGATTCTGACGGAAGAGGCCGACCGAGGAATATTGCACGATCGGGTCGTACGTGCCGGTGTAAGGGTAGACGGGCGGATCGGGTTCGGGCGAGTTGGGTATCAGCGACATCAGACCATGAACGCCGCGGGAGTTCAGATAGGTGACCGTTGCGTTGGCAGACTTGGTGATCTGGCGCTCGAGGCTGAGAGCGGTCTGAATGATGTAGGGCGAACGCAGATTGGGCGCGATCTGGTAGGTGGCCTCGAGCGATGACGATGAGGTAGGAATCGGCGGCGGAACGACGTAGTCCGGATTGTTGACTACGAATTGTTGCTCCGTGACGCCGTTGAAGCGGTTGGCGGCGGCGACAAGGTTGTCTGAGAAGCGGTCGTAGAAGAGGCCAAAGCCGCCGCGCAGCACGGTTTTTGGAGTCTTGCCGCCTCCGCCGATGCCCCAGGCAAAACCTATTCGGGGCGCCCAATCAGCGTGATCGTGGATTGCATTCTGCGTTTCGAAGCGCAGGCCGGCACTGAGCGTGAGAGTCGGACGAATTTTCCAGTCATCCTGAATATAGAGACCGGCGTCGACGACGTTGACGGTTACGGTGGGAATGGCATCGTTCGGACTGCCGCTGGCGTTGATCGAGAGCTGGCTGGGAGTTGGCGTGGAGCTGGTGTAGTCGTCGAGAGTTGCGAATGTGTAAGTGCCGTTGAAGCCTGCGCCGGAGGTGCTGACGTCATGGACTGCGCGCACGCGGGCGCCAAATTTTACGAAGTGCTTGCCGGAAGAGATGGAAGTGTAGTTCTGAATTTCGTAATGATCTTCGTGGCTGGTTTGCGTGCCTGAGGCAGCGCCTCCGTCGACAAAAGTGCCAAGCACGTTGATGCCGACCGCGTTGCTCACGGGATTCTGGCTGTCGGCGTCGTGGAGATACTGGAAGCGGGTTTCATTGACCGCTTTGGCCCCAATGATTTGCGTGTCGGTCAGTTGAAGAGTGTGTTCGGTAGACAGCGTGTTGTAACCGGCTTCCGGGAGGACAAAGCCGCCCACGCCTGCATTTTTCCAAGTGTCGCGGTAGTACTGATAGCGCGCGGAGATGCTGTTGTTGGGCGTGAGCTGATAATCAATGCGCGGGCTCAGGTTCGTGCGCGTGCGCGGGTTGGGAAGGCTCTCCGCGATGTCGATGGCGGGCGCGTCGACAACTGCGATCTCGTTGATATTGCGGCGCTGCAGGTCGAAGAAGAACGAAGCCTTCCTGTTAATGGGGCCACCGACGTTGCCCATGTAGATGACGGAGTTGTACGGAGACTGCTCGGCATCACCGAGTAACGGATTGCGTGAGTTAAACGACGAGTCGTTGCCGACGACCGAGAATTGTCCGTGAAACTTGTCGGTGCCGGGCTTGGTAAAAATCTCGATGCGGCCGTAGCCGAGCTTGTCGTATTCGGAGGAGAAGGGATTCTGGTTGATGCGAATCTCCCGGATCGACGATTTCGGAGGAAGCTGGCCGGCGGTGAAGCCGTCAATGTAGAGCTGGCCGCCGTCAGGGCCGGCGGAGGGGCCGGCGAGAGCTTCGAGATCGGATTGCAGTTCGTCGGGATCGTCGGGCAGCGCTTCTAGATCCTTGCCGCTCAGCACTAGCGCGCTGGCGTTGCTCTGCGGGTTGACCTGAACCTGCTGGTTCTCGTCCTCAACGTTGACCTTTTGCTGTTCGACGAGAATTTCGAGCGAGATGTTGAAGCGCGCGACTTGACCGGAGGCGACCTGGACGTCGTTCTGGATGAAAGCGGTAAATCCCTGCGCATTAGCGGTGACGGTGTAGCTGCCGGGCGGGAGGTTACCGATTTCGTAGTTGCCGCTGTTGTTGGTTTTGCCAGAGAAGGTGGAACCGCCGGATTGAACAACAGCGACCGTCGCGTTGGGAACCACGGCGCCGGATGGGTCGACGACCTGGCCGCGCAGCGTGCCAGTGGATTGGGCCGCGGCCAGATTAAGAATTCCGAGAACAGAAATTAATAGAAAAAAATACTTCACGGGTACGCCATTCCTCCAAGATTTCAGCCGTCCCTCCAGGACCGTGTGGAAACTCCCTCCGCGGCTAAAGCCGTCCGTCGAAGAGGAAGCCTTGATCGCAGCGCTGAAGCGCTGCGCCACCCCCAAACCGTATCGTCTCTCCAAGGCCGTAGTTGTTCTTCGTTAAGCGTCACGGCGCGGAGTCGCCTTCTCCACCGGTGCTCAGGGACCAAGGGGAAAGTAGAGACATTGAACTGGGCGCCGCGGTGAGAATTGGTTCGACGCCCGCGAGGAGAGTGATCGCGGTGACGGCGCCGGAATTGTCGCCTGACTTTTCAGCTAAGGTGGAGACGATCATGACGGCTTCACCTTTTTGAAGATCGGCGAGGGTGCTGTTAGGCAGGCGGCTTAACATGCGCTGGGGATCCTGGAGGCCGTTGCGGGTTCCACCAGGGCTGGCAGCGCTTCCTCCTCCCGCAGGCGCGCTCGAATTCTGCGCTGCTGCCGATTGATTGCCGTTCGCGCCACTCTTGAGGCGCATGGCGACATGTTGAGCCAGGTCCGCAGAGAGCTTTTTCAACTGCGACTCGGGCGAGAACTTGACCACGACCGAATTCCTGGCAATGAGATCGTGGACCGTGATGGTGTTGCTGGCGGCGTCGACCGCGGTGATTGTTCCGGCAATATTGCGAAACGAGCCGGATACGATTTCGTCGGCAGCGAGTTCGTTGCCGTCGGGGCTGCGCGTGCCGCGAGCGCGAAGCTGGTCGCCAGACTTGATGTCCGAGAGAGGCGCGGGCTTGGCGTCGTCGAATTTGGTCGAGCCGGTGGCATAGCGGCGGAGGATCGTGGCCTTCGTCGTGTGGATGGCGATGTTATGCGCGGGGCCGAGGCCGCCAGAGGAGATGGTGATCGTGCGGTTGACCGCGTCGATGGCGGTTACCAAGCCGCCGACACCATGCTTTTGCCAGTCTTCCGTTTCGCGCTGATGCTGGGCGGAGACGTCGGCCTGCTTCATGACGATGACGGCGAGGGCTGCGATGGTGTGGCCGTCGGAAGAGGCCTGGCCGCGGACGAGGACGCGGTCTCCGGGCTGGAGATCCTGCGGCTGGAGCGGGGTCGCGCTCTTCAGGTCTTTTTCGCCGGGGGGGACGCGAAGGATTTTGGTCGAGGGCGCCAGGGTTGCGGTGATGTCACCGCCGGATTCAGCAGCAACTATGACGGAGTTCGATTGAACCGATTTGATGGTGCCAACGGCCTTGGAGACGGCGTCGGGCTTGGATTGCGCAATGGCTGGTTGAGCGCCTAGAGTTGTCGCCGCGGCAAGCAACAGCGCCGCTGCGGTTGTGGCTGCCCATAGGATTCTGAATGATGGCATTGATTTTAATTTAGCATCGGGGAAACGGCTCGCAGTGGGGCTTTACGAAGTTTTACCCAGCATTCAACGGGCTTTTGACAAGCGCCTTGGCAACTGAATGTTAGCGGCTTCGCATCCAGTGATTTATCTGAGGAAGTCGACAAGATTTCGGCGAAAGCTCAACCACAAAGGACACGAAGGAGCACGAAGGGATTCATGACGCTGACAAGGCTGATTTCGCGAGGATGGATTCTTCGGCGTGGGATGGGGCCGGCGCTGGTTTTCGTGATTGCGATTGGGGCGGCCAACCGTTGGGGTCTTGCTCAGGACAGCAAGGTTCCGCAAGAGGCAAAGGACTCGGCGAAGGACTCAGAGCCGGATAAAGGTGCAAGCGGCGCGCCGGCCGCGGTTACTGTCATTGCTTTGCCTATTACAGTGCGCGACAAGCATGGAGCGATCGTGAAGGACCTGAGCAAGGACGACTTCACGCTGCTGGAAAATGGGCGTCCGCAGCCGGTTACTTATTTTTCGGCGGATGCGGCGGCGCTTACGCTGGGACTATTGGTGGACACGAGCTCGGGGCAGCGGGAGTTTCTGGAGCAGGAGCGAAACGCGAGCCGCAATTTCCTCGATCAGGAACTTACGCAGGAAAAAGACGAGGCGTTCTTGCTGCACTTTGATCATGAGGTGGAGTTGCTGCAGGATCTGACGCACAGCCGCGAGAAGATGCAGTCGGCACTGGATGCGTTGAGGCCCGGTGAAGAGGACGATAACCGGCGGTCGACTTCGAGTGACGACTCACGGCAACGGCGTCCGCGTACGCAGCTTTATGACTCGGTGTACCTTGCCGCGAGTGAAGTTCTGAAAAGGCAGGCGGGACGGAAGGCGATCATTATTCTTTCGGACGGTGTGGATCGCGGGAGCAAGACGACACTGGAGAGCGCACTGGAGGCGGCACAGCGCGCGAACATTATCGTGTACACGATTTACTTCAAGGGCGAGCAGCGGCGCGAACGGCGCGACGAGGGGTATCCGGGCGGACGCGGAGCGCAATACCCTGGCGGTGGACCTTATCCCGGTGGCGGGCCGTTTCCAGGCGGAGGAGGACCGTATCCTGGCGGTGGCGGGCGGAGGCCGAGCGATCGGCGTCTGGAGGAGCCCAAGGTCGATGGAAAAAAAATTCTTCAGAGATTCGCGAAACAGACTGGCGGGCGGTATTTTGAATTTTCCAAGAAAGAGTCGGTTGGGGAAGTTTACGCGAGCATTGCTGACGAGCTGAAGACTCGTTACAGCCTGGGATTCGCTCCCGATAAAGACGCCGCGGGTGAGGGATATCACCATGTTGTTTTGCAGGTGAAGAAGCATGATGTTAACGTGCAGGCACCGGAGGGGTATTACGGGGTGGGGGAGAGCTGAGGGGTAACGCCAGTCGGTCGAGAGTATCTTGAGAATTCCCTGCGCCACCTCGGAACTGCCTGCGCTTGTAGGGTCCTTCGACTCCGCTGGAAACTTCACTTCGTGAAGTTCCCGCTCCGCTCAGGATGACATCGCTTTAAATCGCGGACTCCCCGCGGGGCTTGATTTGCTACACTCCCTCCTGTCTTTCAACCATAAATCGAGGTGAGTCGAATGCCCTTTACTCGCCGTTCCCTACTTAAGGCAGCTGCTATCGCGGCGCCGATGATCAATCTTGGCCGGTTCAGAATTTTTGCTGCGACCAACGAGCGCTACTCGACGCGCGCGATTGAGTTGGTGCAGCGGTCGACTGTGATCGACATGCTCAATCCGTTGAGCCTTTATGCGGCGCTGGTGGACCAAGAGCCAAAACAAACGAGTTGGCTCAAGGATCCGCCGTCGTTCGCGGCGAAAGATATGCAGCCGTTTCGCGATTCGGGATTTAACGTTTTGCATATTGCGGTCGGGACCGGCGGGCCCGATGCTTACGACAGCACGCTGCGCTTCCTGGCGCGGTGGAACGGATTTATCGCCCATCACAGCGATTGGTTCATGCGCGTCGATTCGCCGGAGACATTGGCGAAGGTGAAGGGCAGCGGGAAGATCGGGATCATTCTTGGCATTCAGAACTCGGAACACTTTCGCACCGTGGATGATGTCGACTTCTTTTACAGCATCGGGCAGCGCGTTTCGCAGCTTACCTACAATTCGCGGAACATGATCGGCACAGGGTCGACGGAGCGGAACGACAGCGCGATCTCCGATTTTGGAGTCGAGGTGGTCGAGCGGATGAACAAGCTCGGGATGGCGGTTGATGTCTCACATTGCGGAGATATGACCAGCATCGACGCGTGCGCGGTCTCGAAGCAGCCCGTGTTAATTACGCACTCCAATTGCCGGGCGTTGAATCCGCATCCGCGGTGCAAGACGGACGAGGCGATCAAGAAGGTGGCGGCGACCGGCGGCGTGATGGGGATTACCGGAGTGCGCATGTTCGTGAAGGCTTCCGAGCCTACCACTGTTGAAGATGTGCTCAACCACTATGATCATGTCGCAAGGCTCGTTGGCGTCGAGCATGTAGGAGTGGGGAGCGATATCGATCTTTATGGATACGATGCTCTGCCGGAGCCGATCAGGAAGAGGCTGCACGCGTCTTATAAGGCTAGCTATGGATTTCGCGAGAAAGATGATATCGAGGGGCTGAATCATCCTAAGCGGACGTTTGATTTGGCTGAGGGATTGATTCGGCGCGGGTATTCGGATGGGGATATTGAGGGGATTCTGGGCGGGAACTTTAAGCGCGTGCTGAGTGGGATTTGGGGGGCCGGCGGCGAGAAGCGGGGATGACCGCGGCGACAGATAGAGGGCACGGGGAGAACGCCTTGCGGGGGACGAGATAGGCGATGAGCTTGTAAGGGTCCTTCCACTCCGCTCAGGATGACATCTTCAATGAGTGTGCTTAGGGCGCGGCTAGTTCTACTTCCAGAGCTTTGCCTAGCGAGATGCGGTGATATGGCATCAGCTTTGCCCCGGCTTGGGTCAGGTAGAAGACGTCGATTGCCATCTGGCCTTCGGTTTCGATGAGCGCGATTTCGATGTTGCAGTTGTGCTTCGACATGATTGAACACATGCGATAGAGCAGGCCAGGACGATCTTGCGTGATGACTTGCAGCAAGGTGCTGTGGGTGGATGAGTCGTCGTCGAATTCGATTTGCGTTACGACTTTAACTTTTGTCCCGTTTGTTTTTTCTGATTTCATGCGGTCGCGCAACATGCGAGCGAGATCGGCCTCGCCTTTCACGACCGATGTGATGCTCTTCTTCAAACGATCCCACTCCTGAATATTCATTTCCAGCGTGCGAAAGCGGTCGGTGAAGTAGAACGTGTCGACAACGATAGCGGCGGCGTTCGAGAACGCGTTGGCCTTCACGATGTTCATGCCCCAGGCCGCTAAGGCTCCGGAGACGGAGGCGAAAAGAAACGGGCGATCTGTGGTGATTAGCGTCAGCTCATACCAGTGACGAACCTGCTTCAGATTGCATTCGACGCCGTTTTGTCCGAGGCGCGAGGCCATGTCGGTGTGCGCGAGCACATCGCTTGCGCCGTGAATGCGGAGATAGCGCTGCGGCAGGCCTTCGAGAAAATTGTTGATCTTCTTGCCGGCGACTGCGGCGAGCGAGTGCAGGTGCGCAAGATTGGGACCCGCGCCAGTTGTTGTGTCGAGGCGCTCGTCGGCGCTGCGGTTCAGGTGATTGGCACTGGCGATGTAGAGTTGCCAGAGATTGTCGGCCTTCCATGGCGTCATGGCTTCCGGATTGACGGCCTTGATGTCGGCGTAGGTCATCAGACAAAGCATCTTCAGGCGCTCGGGCGCGCCCACTCTTTCGGCGAAGGACTTGACATTGGCGGGGTCGAAGACGTCGCGGCGCATGGCGGCGGACATTTCTAAATGGTTGGCGACGAGGTAGCGGATAGTGTCGCGGTCGGCATTGTCTAGATCGAGACGATCGGCGCAGCTTTCGGCCAATTCGAGGCTCGCTTCGACGTGATCGTCGGTAGGCGCGCCTTTGCCGGAGTCGTGCAGGAGCAGGCTCAGATAGAGGAGCTCCGGCTGCTCGAGTTCGGTGAGCAACTCGGCGAAGCGCTGGTCCCATTCCGACTTCGATTCTTTGAGCCGATGCAGGTGCTCGATGGCAAGGAAGGAATGTTCATCGACCGTATAGCGATGGTAGAAGTCGCGGACAACTAGAGCTTCGATGCCTTTGAGCTCGGGGAGAAGGAGAGTGAGGAGGCGGAGCGCGTTCATCGCGCGCAGGGCGTCGGCAGCATAAGGCTGAACCAGCGTTTCCTGGAGATAGAGCCAGAGCTCGCCCCCGCGAGGCGGAGTCGAAGCGAGGGCGGGCAGCGCCTGTTCGACCTTGTATTCGGTCGTCGTGCTTAGCTTGAGGCCGTGCTCGGCCATGAAGTGAAAGAGGCTGAGAAGCTTTTCGGGATCGTTTAGCGCGGCCGGCTGCTGGAGAAAGATGAGGCCGTCGACGACGGAGAAGTCGTCGCTGGCAATTTTTGTGCGCCATCCCTGGAATTGACGATAGAGCGAGGAGCGCGCCGCGGGGATCTCTTCCAGCAGCTGCACGCATACGCGATGGACGCCGCGGACGTGGCTGAAGTAGATGCGCATCCAGTCGGCGGCAGTGGCGACCTCGGCGTCGGGCGTGCCGATCTTGCGGGCGGCGGCTTCTTCCTGTGCGTCCCAGCTCAGCGTGTTGTCCTGTCGGCCGTAGCGAAAGTGAAGAAAGCAGCGCACGGCGGTTTGAAAATCGAGAGCTGCATCAAAGGCGCGGCGTGAGGAGACGGGAAGAAGTGTGGCCGGATCTGGCCAGGTTTTCAGTTTCTCTATGGCGGAGATGAGCGCTAGCCAACACGCAACGTTGTAGTCGCGCAGGCCGCCGGGGCCGTCTTTGACGTTGGGCTCGAGATGAAAAACCGTACTGCCGAATTTGTGGTGACGCGAGCGGGTGATTTCGCCGAGATTCTCGATGAGAGCGTGGCAGTCACGGGCGATGAGACGGGGGATGGATTTTTCGCGCAGGCGGATGAAAAGCTCCGGGTCGCCGGCGAGATAGCGGCAATCGAGGAGCGAGACGGAAAATTCTATGTTGTTCGGGTCGAGGCGCTCACACTCGGCGAGATGGCGCGTGGCGGGGCTGAGTTTGAGACGGAGATCCCAGAGTTCCTGTGAGAAGCGGCGTACGGAATCTTTGTGCGCTGTTTCGCCGGCAGTGTCGGCGTGCAGGAAGAGCAGGTCGATATCGGAGTGGGGAAAGAGCCAGCCGCGGCCGTAGCCTCCGGTGGCGACGAGGGCGAAGTCTTTTGGCGCGCGAGCTTCGGAGGAGATGATTTCCGTCCAGAGGCGCGAGATGATGGAGTCGACGAGTGCGGTGCGCTGGGCAATGGCCGCTCGGCCGTCGGAGGTGGTGGTGAACCGCTCCAGGATGGCGGCGGATTGTTTGGCATAGAGATCGCGGAGTTCGTTGCCCAGGGTGGCGATGGTGCTCATGCTGGTGTTGGCTCCATCTGACCGCAGCGGCTAAAGCCGGTATAGGAACTACTGCGTATGACGCATGCTCCGCCCGTGTTGCCCCAAAAGTTCAAACAACGGAGGCTGAAGCCCTTCCAAACTAACGCGACTTACGCGGCGCTAAAGCGCCGCTCTTCGACGGTAATCACGCACTCGGTAAAGCAGGCATTCGGCCTCTTCACAGCGCGCTGTCGCCGCGGTCGCCGTTGCGGATGCGGATGGCTTCGTCGATGCGCGAGCGGAAAATTTTGCCGTCGCCGATCTTGCCGGTGCGGGCAGCGGCGATGATCGCCTGCTCGACCTTCTCTACCATGTCGTCGGCGAGGACAATTTCGAGCTTGGCCTTGGGGATGAGGTCGATGGTGTACTCGCGGCCGCGGTAGAACTCCGTGTGGCCTTTCTGGCGGCCGTGTCCGCGGGCTTCGAAAACCGTGATGCCCTCGACGCCGATTTCGTGGAGTGCGTCCTTGACCGCGTCCAGCTTCGAGATTTGAATAATCGCTTCGATCTTAGTCATGGTGGCCCCGTCATTAGGCTGTTACGAAACCCGGTCGTCCCTCCGGGACTTGACTCACTCTCCCGGCCTTTCTCAGCGCTAAAGCGCTGGGCTAAGCACGCCCGCCCCTGCGGGCTCGAATCCCTAAGGCGGTTCTACGCGGGCGTTTCCCAATAGTAGCCTTCCTCGCCGTGCTGCGAGAGGTCGAGGCCTTGAATTTCGTGGTCCTCGGGAACACGCAGGCCGATCAACGTGTCGACTATTTTTAATATGACCAGAGTCCCGACGATCGCGAGGAACCAGGCGATCACGACGCCGACCAGTTGATTGAGTAACTGGTGCGCGTTGCCTTCGATCAAACCTGAGGGGAGCGTTGCGCCTTGGGCGTCTTTGAACATTGGATTGACGGCGCTGGAGGCGAAGATGCCGGTGAGCAGCGCTCCCAATGTGCCGCCTGCACCGTGAACGCCGAAGGCGTCGAGCGAATCGTCATAGCGAAACGCGTTTTTAACCTTGGTGACCATCAGGTAACAGAAAATGCCGGCAGCGAACCCGATGAAGATCGCGGACATTGGTGAGACGAAGCCGGCAGCGGGGGTGATGGCGACGAGGCCTGCGACCGCGCCGGAAATTGCGCCGAGAGCGCTGGGCTTGCCGTTGCGCAGCCATTCGGCGCCGCTCCAGCCTAAGGTTGCGGCGGCGGCACCGAAGTGCGTCGCGACGAATGCGCTGGTGGCGAGGCTGCCGGCGGAGAGCGCGCTGCCCGCGTTGAAGCCAAACCACCCCACCCAAAGCAGGCACGCGCCGATGAAGCTCAGGACGACGCTATGTGGAGGCATTGGCCACTTCGGATAGCCAAGGCGCGGCTTGAGATAAAGAGCGCAGATGAGCGCGGAGACGCCGGAGGTGATGTGGACGACCGTGCCGCCAGCGAAGTCCAAGCAGGGAAAACGCCCGCCCAGTGCGGCATTCAGCATGCCGCCTTTACCCCAGACCATGTGCGCCATGGGCGCGTAAACGATGAGCGACCACAGCACCATGAAGACGGCCATGGCGCTGAACTTCATGCGCTCGGCGAATGCTCCGGTGATGAGCGCCGGCGTGATGATGGCGAACATCAGCTGGTAGACCATGAAGGTCTGGAGCGGAATCGTGGCGGCGTAGTCGAGGTCGGGATGGGCGCCGACTCCGCGCAGGAAGATGTGCTGCAGTCCGCCGATAAAGCCATTTCCCGGCGCGAAGCAGAGGCTGAAGGCGATGAGGCCCCAGAGGATGGTCACGATGGCCATCATGGCAAAGCTCTGCATCATCGTGGAGAGGACGTTTTTCTTGCGCACGAGGCCGCCGTAGAAAAGAGCGAGGCCGGGGCCGGTCATCATCAGGACGAGGGCTGAGCAGACGAGCATCCAGGCGTTGTCGCCGGAGGATTTGGCGTCGGCGACGGCCTGCTCGAGCGCGGCGATCTTCTTCGCTGAATCAGCGGAGGAGGCGTCCGCCTTAGCTGTATCAGTGGTCGGTGGCGACACAGAAACCGCCGGGTTTGAAGTCTGAGCCAGCGCGACTGCCGAGAGGCACACGATCAGCGCTAAGACGACGGTTGTTACGATCCTTTTCATTTCGATTTGCCGGCTCCTCGCTCGCTCTACTTTGCACACAACAGTAGCTGCGTCGGCGCGGTTACGGAAATTGAAACTATTTATCTTGGGGATTGGAAAAGTTTATGCGAGCAGTGGCCAGTGAGCAGTGGCCAGTGGTCAGTAGAGGCAAAGGGGAGTGGCATCCGGGTGCGTGTTCTCCGGATTGACTGGGGCAGGCATTCTGCTGTTGGATGGAGGCTGCGTGGAATCTGGCTCCCACATTTTCGATCCGGAAACGCGGCGATTTACGCGGCTGGATGCCGTCTGGCTGACGATCTGGCTGGTCTTTCTGGGCGTTCTTGCGGCACTGCCGCCGGAGCTGGAATGGCACAAGCAGGTCATTCTGCTGGCGATCGGCGCGGTACAGGTGTTGGAGCCTCGGATCATTGCTCGCTTTGAGGGCCGCGGCGTTTCGTACGTCATCCTGCTGAAGATTCTGCTGGCGACCTTGCTGGTCGACCACACCGGCGAACTGAGCATCAACAGCAGCTATTGGCCAATTTATTTTCTGCCGGTCGTTACGGCCGCGCTTTATTGCGGGACGTGGATGACGATGCTCTGGAGCGTGCTGGCATCGGCCGCGTACTGTTCGTATCTCTATATCGATCCCAGGATGGAGGACTACGAACTGACGGGCGAGGCGGTCGGCTTCCTTGTGCTGCGGGTGATGTTTTTCTTTCTGGCCGCGATGGTCGTGAACCGATTTTCGCAGCAGAGTCGCAAGCAGACGCAGCTTTACCGCGAACTGGCGGAACGGCTGGCGGAGGCGAACCGGCGGCTGGAGCAGGCACAGGCGGAGGCACGGCGTTCGGAGCGATTAGCGGCGCTGGGGCAGCTTTCGGCGGGCCTGGCGCACGAGATTCGCAACCCATTGGGGGTAATCAAAGGCTCGTCGGAGATGCTGTCGCAGAAATTGCAGGCTTCGGACGAGTTATCGCGCGAATTGGCGGGTTACATCTCTACCGAGGTGAACCGGCTGAGCGCGCTGGTCACGGAGTTTCTGGATTTCGCGCGGCCGTTGCACGCGCAACTTGCACCGGGAGATGTGACGGCTGTGCTGGAGCGAACGATTGAGATTGTGGAGCATCGGTGGAAGGGCAAGGTGGTGCGGGTGGACCGCGAGTACGCTTCTGGATTGCCGCTGGTGCCTCTGGATGAGAGCTTGTGCGAGCAAGCGTTCTTGAATCTCGTGCAGAACGCTTTCGAGGCGATGGAAGAGACCGGGGGCACACTGCGGGTGGAGGCGCGGGAAACTTGGGAGAATGACCGTGGTGGCGTTCAGGTCGTCATTGCCGATACTGGGCCGGGCGTGCCGGAGAAATTGCGGGAGGAGATTTTTAATCCGTTTGTGACGACGAAGAAGACGGGAGTTGGGCTGGGATTGTCAATTGTGTCGAAGATTGTGGATGGGCATCGGGGGCGGATTCACGTGGAGAATGGAGCAGAAGGTGGTGCACGATTTACGCTGTTCTTTCCGGGCAACGGACATCCTGCCGAGCTTCGCTCGGCTTGGACGGGCGAGGGCGTCCGTCCCTACACGAGTTCATAAGATGCCAACCATCCTGATTATCGAAGATGAAGCCAAAATGCGGCGGCTGCTTGAGCTGAATCTTGGCGAGGCTGGGTTCAAGACGCTATCGGCAGGCGAGGCGGAGACGGGATTGAAATTGCTTGGTTCTGAGCCTGTGGACCTTGTGCTGACCGACCTGAAGCTGCCGGGCATGAGCGGCCTTGTGTTCCTGCAAACGGCGAAGCAGCAAAATCCGGAGCTGCCGATTGTTGTTATGACCGCATTCGGTTCGGTTGAGACGGCGGTCGAAGCGATGAAGGCCGGGGCGAGCGACTATGTGCTCAAACCGTTTTCGCTCGAAGAGATGCGAATGGTGGTGCGGAAAGAGCTCGACCATTCGCGGCTGCAGGAGGAGAACCGGTCACTGCGCGAGGCGCTGGGGCAGAAGTACAGCCATCCGAACATCGTGGCCCGCAGCGCGAAGATGCAGGAGGTGCTGGCAACCGTCGAACGTGTGGCGCCGACGAACTCGACGGTGCTGCTTGGCGGTGAGAGCGGCGTCGGCAAGGATCTGATCGCGCGGGCCATTCACGAAAAGTCGCGGCGGGCGGCGGGGCCGTTCGTCAAGATCAATAGCACGGCGATTCCCGAAAATTTGCTGGAGAGCGAGCTCTTCGGATACGAGAAGGGCGCATTCACCGGGGCGGCGACCAGCAAGCCAGGAAAGTTCGAGCTGGCGGACAGAGGCACGTTGTTCCTCGACGAGATCGGCGATGTGCCTGCAGCTACTCAGGTCAAGTTGTTGCGTGTGCTTCAGGAGCGGGAGTTCGAGCGGCTGGGCGGGACTCGCACGATCAAGGTCGATGTTCGTTTGCTGGCCGCGACCAACCGCGACCTGCGTGCCGCTCTGGAGCAGGGGACTTTTCGCGAGGACCTCTACTACCGGCTGAACGTGGTGCCCATTGATATTGCGCCGTTGCGCGAACGAAAAGAGGATATTCCTGACTTGGCCACGCTTTTTCTGGCGCGCTTTGCCAAGGACTCCGGACGGTCGCTGACCGGAATTGCTTCCGCTGCAATGCAGGTCCTGCTCGGGCATTACTGGCCGGGCAACGTGCGTGAGTTGCAAAACGTAATTGAGCGAGCCTGCGCGCTCGCGGCGGGACCTGAGCTTAGGGTGGATGACATTCAACTGGATGTGCTCCGACATCGGGCCGGTTCTGCGAACGAACGTTTTCTGCCCGACGGTATGACGCTTGACCAGTGGGAGGACGAGATGATCCGGGAGGCGCTGAAGCGGGCGGGGGGGAACAAGTCGCAGGCGGCTCGGCTGCTGGGGTTGTCGCGGAATGCGCTGCGATATCGGCTTTCCAAGATCGGAATCGAAGATGGCGAGGAAGGGTAGTGTTCTGTTGCCAGGCCGGAAGCCGGTTGTAAGGGCCGATTGCAGATTGCAGAAGTAAAACTCTTGGCTTGCCGGCTGAAGGGTGAGGACCTGGAGAGGGCACGGGGAGAATGCCTTGCGGCGCCTGTGATTGCGGATGAGTTTGGAGGGGTCCTTCGACTCCGCCGGCCTCGCATGACGAGCCCGGCTCCGCTCAGGATGACAGCGCTATTTTGGGCCAGCCATCTCTCACCATTGCAGGCCGCGGCTGGGCTGTCCAATAAGACAAAAAACCGGGCGAAGTCGCCCGGTTTTTCTTACTGGGAAGCTGTCCAATTTGCTTGGTTGAGCTGGATCAGTTTCCGATTTAACCTAAATTTTCTCTTCCCAAATCCCCGAACTTCTCGTCTAACCTCACTCGCGCAGGCGCGTCACCGCAGAGCGAAACATGAACTACATCACCAGCGCCAGGCCTTCGAGCTCGCGCTCGATCACCGGCAGGGAGCATCCGGCCATTTCCACGCGGCCGGCAGCGTCCATGGCGGCCTGCGGGGAAACGCCGTACCCGCGGCCCATCAGGAAGACCTGCAGCACCTCTGCAGCTTCCCTGGAGTCGACCATACCGCTCTGCAACAGATCGTTCCGCAAAGCTGACAACTCCGTTACTGTGAATCGATCTTTCATCGCCGTCCTCACCTCCGGCTACTCTCTTGCTCATTAGACTCATCGGCACCCTAGTTCGTTGCATGCAATCCGTATGCCGTAACGATGGTACGGTGCCATTGGGATTTTCCTGATTCGTCATATATGGAAACCCAAGCAATAACAAAAGGTTGCGGGGAGAGGCCGTGAGCGGCGACGGGAAGCCACTGCCCGAACTGTCGACAAAATGACGCAGCGCGTCGTTTTGTCGCGACACAAAACGCGCAGCCGCAATGCAGCGGACACAACGCGGTGTAGCACTTAAGTGTGGGCTGAGATTGTCTTGTTACGGAATCGTAAGTACGTTTGCGCTAGCGAAGCAGTCGCGAATCTCAGGGTTCGATTTTGGCGGAATCGACGAGCATAACCGGAATGTCATCCTGGATCGGATAAAGGCGGTGGCACTGCTCGCATTTCAAGCCACTTCCGTTGGGCTGAAGAACGACCTGAGTTTTGCAGACCGGGCAGACGAGGATATCGAGAAGGTCTTTAGCAATCATGACGGAAATATTGTAGCGCCCTACGAGAGCTTTGCGAGCGGGTGCACGGCCAACCGCGCGGCCAGTGCGATAGAATCGCAGGTTCGATTTAGCGAGGAGTAGCTGAAGTGACTGCGAGGATTCTGGACGGCACCAAGCTGGCAGCGGAGATTCGCGCCGAAGTGGCGGCCGAAGTAAAGCAGATTAGCGCGTCGGGAGTTCGGCCGGGACTGGCGGTCGTGCTGGTGGGACACAATCCGGCGTCGGAAGTTTATGTGCGCGGGAAGGTGAAAAGTTCGCAGGAAGTGGGCCTGTATAGCGAGCAGCATTCGCCGCCGGAGAGCGCGACTACGGAAGAGTTGCTGGCTTTGATCGAGTCGCTGAACGGGCGCGATGAGATCGACGGGATTCTGGTGCAGCTGCCGCTGCCGCCGCAGGTGGATTCGAAGAAGGTGCTGCTGGCAGTCGACCCGGCGAAAGATGTTGATGGATTTCATCCCATGAATGTCGGGTATCTGTCGACGCAGCGGCCGGGGCTGGTGCCATGTACACCGGCGGGGGTGATGGAAATCTTGCGGAGGAGCGGGATTGCCGTCGCCGGACAGGAAGCGGTGGTGGTTGGGCGCAGCGATATCGTCGGGAAACCGGTGGCGATGCTGCTGCTGAATCAGAACGCGACGGTGACCGTGTGCCATTCGAAGACGCGGGATTTGCCGGGGGTTTGCCGGCGGGCTGACATTCTGGTGGCGGCGATTGGACGCGCAGGGATGGTGACACGCGAATTTGTGAGGCCCGGAGCGACGGTGATCGATGTTGGCATTAACAAGGTGACGGAGCGTGCCGAGTTCGATCGCCTGTTCGCCGGGAATGCGAAGCGGCTGGAGACGTTTATCTCGAAGGGATCGACGCTGGTCGGAGATGTGCATCCCGAGGTGGCGGAGGTGGCGGGAGCAATCACACCTGTGCCTGGAGGAGTTGGGCCGCTGACGATCGCGATGCTGATGTCGAACACGGTGAAAGCAGCAAAGTTAAGGAGAGCCGGTCGAAGTTGAATGGCCGCTGCTGACGGGCGAATTTGGGAGCGTGCGGTCGATTGATTTGAGCACACCCTGTGGCAACGCAGTAGCGATAGATCTGGTTGGAAATTCGCGGACTGGATATCCAAGCCCCGTAGGGGCGAGCTAGCTTAGCCCAGCGCTTCAGCGCTGGGAACAGTGGAAACAATGGTTCAAGTCCCGGAGGGACGGCCGAGCTTTGTAAACATCCTCGAATTAGACTCGGGTGACTTCTGATCCGATGACCAGTGACCACTAACCCGTGTCCGCCGTCCCAACAAAGGAGCCCTTTGCTAAAACTAGGCCTAACCGGCGGCATCGCCAGCGGCAAATCCGTAGTCGGCGAGATGTTCGTAAAACTGGGTGCGCACCTAATCCAGTCGGACACGGTCGCGCACTCCCTCCGCGAACCCGGCCAGCCCGTCTACGAAAAAATCATCGCCGCCTTCGGCCCGGAAATTCTCAATCCCGACAAAACCATCAACCGCACCAAACTAGCCGAAGCCGCCTTCGGCGCTGAGCATCGAGTCCAGGAATTGAACGCCATCGTTCATCCGGCGGTGATTGCGTACGAGAACAAATGGATGGACGAGATCGGCGCGCGCGACACGCGGGCTGTCGCCATCGTTGAGGCAGCGTTGATTCTTGAGGCTGGCGCTGCCGACCGCTTCGATGACCTGATTGTCGTGACCTGCCGGGAGGAGCAGCGCGTGGAGCGGGTCGCGAAGCGCCTGGGCATTTCGCGAGAGGCGGCGCAGGCGGAGGTGGCGCGAAGAATGGCCGCGCAGTGGCCAGAAGAAAAGAAGATCAAGGCCGCCGATTTTGTGATCGATAACTCCGGAACACTCCAGGATACGGACCGCCAGGTCAGAGAGATCTACTCAAAGATCACCCGCTAAGGCTTACCTGAGTCACCCGGTGGTCCAGGCCGTGCAAACGAACCCCGCGGTTGTACATACACAATCTCAGCTTTGGGATGTGGAGGAATCTCTCTCGGCCCTAACGCGTGCGCCCTTGGGGGATCTATGCTCGCAACATTCAAAGCCAGTCCAGAGCGCCGGCGCAGCATGTCCCGGCAGTCTCGTGTCCCGGAGGGACAAGCTACCTTAGCCCAGCGCTTTAGCGCTGGGAAGCGTGCTTTTGGGTGGCGCAGCGCTTCCAGCGCTGCGATTCAGAGCGGATAAGGGCAAGCGGCTTTAGCCGCTGAGGTCGGGAAAGTGAGGGAGTCCTTTTGCTGGCGGGTGGGCCCGATCTCCCACCCCAGTCTATATGCCGTCGCTTTTGTCAGCAGCGAAGAGGACGACGGGTGCCCCCCTTCTCGCGCCTTTCGAGAAGGGGGCAACCACAACTGTTGGCGCTAGGTGTGTTGCCTTCCTGTCAATGAGCGCAATCGCGATTTAACGACAACTATCCACTGTCATCGTATGGACTCGGCTTCGTGCCTACCCATCTCAGAGACCTCATGTGGTTGCAGCAGGTGCAGGGAAAGCGTGGCAGCCTTCATAGCCGGGAAGGTATCCACGCTTACTTTGTCAGGGGGCGACAGCGCAAAAGTCGTGTCTCCGGTGTATCCGTCGAGATGGTAAAACCGGTTTCCCTTCCGCTTCCAAAACACGACGGGAGCATTGATCGGCGAGTGTCCCCCTGAGCTTCGCAGGCGAAAGACGAAAAACTGGGCATTGGCTGTCCACTGCGCACCATCGACTCCGTACCCGTGTGAATGGTCGTCCGATAAAAAGTCAATTACGCGGAGGGAAGCCCCGGCCTTTGAACAAATTTGAATCCGGCTTTCATTGTCCTTTGATGTGAAAACAAGAGCTACGAGTTCACGGTCTGGTGAGGCGAGGCCGTCGGTTTTCATTTGATGACACTCATGCAGATGATGAGGGCCCTGCGCCCTCGCACAGCCTGCCAGCACCATCAGGGTCGCCACTCTGATTAGAGTTTTCCGCATAATCCGCACTGTACGCCTATTTGTCACCGATCAATGGATGACAAAATGCCGATGCGATGAGTCAATGAGCGATATCGGGATTTTTCGTCAACTACGTGGAAGTCCTCCGAAGCCACCAGCGCAGTAGTAACAAAGTTTCGGAGAAAAGAGCCATAGCGCAGAGCACGACACCACATCGAAGATTAGCCCGGATTGCAGTAACCAACGCAACGCTGCCGAACACTATTGCCATAACGAAATCCAAAGCTGCCGCCACTCCGCTTCGCGGCCATCGAAGTTCCTGTTTGACGAGTAGCATTATCACAGCCGACGTTAGCAGCAGCCCGCCCACCGATTTCCATCCCATCATGGCCATAGAACTCCGCTGATCCAAGATTGTAGCGCTCGGGCGACGCAAACCCGGATGTCACAAGTGTGCACCGTTTCTTCGCCTCTTCGTGGGTCGATGAGTGATAA